>Ga0210383_10001748_pt1 | contig 19748 bp, 15 predicted proteins | sample IncBWC14OmetaG_FD_160072 | JGI IMG/M metagenome (GOLD analysis project Ga0210383, IMG submission 160072) | Forest soil microbial communities from Barre Woods Harvard Forest LTER site, Petersham, Massachusetts, United States - Inc-BW-C-14-O ... | reverse complement strand
TAAATTTTTGCCCGCCGAACCCCGGATTTACCGACATGACCAGCACCGTGTCCAACTTGTCCAGAACCTCGCTCAACATCGCCACCGGTGTAGCTGGATTAATCACCGCGCCGGCTTCCGCTCCGTATTCGCGAATCATGGCCAGCGCGCGATCCAGGTGCACGGTAGCCTCCTGATGCACCAAAACCCGGGTTGCGCCCGCGTGAACGAACTCCTCGATGTACTCCTCGGGCTGCTCGATCATCAGATGCACGTCCAGGGGCAATCGGGTTGCCTTGCGCAGAGACGCCACCACTGGAATTCCAATAGAAATATTGGGGACGAAATGGCCGTCCATCACGTCCACGTGTATCACGTCGGCGCCCGCTTGTTCCACTAGGTGCACTTCTTCGCCCAAGCGCGCGAAGTTTGACGATAGAATCGACGGTGCGATCTCGATGCGTGCGTGCGTCATGCGATCACGCGGATTTTAGCACAGGCGGGGCGCCGTCCACGCCGCGATGCTACTCGGCGAGTTGCAGCTCGATGGTGGTGTTAGCGTCTATGCGAGCCCCGTGGGCGGGAGTTTGCGCGGCGACCGTACCGTGCAGGATGCCGGGGAACGGTGAAAAAGTGAGCTTCGACACCTTCAGCCCCGAGCCGACCAATTTTGATTCGGCCTCCGCCAGTGAAAGCCCTACCATTTCCGGCATCACGTAAGCAGGTTGTCTGGAACCCAGCGACACAAGTAAATCGATATGGGGGCTGGTGATGTCCGAATTGCCGGGCGCAGGCGTCTGCTGTACCACTGTGTCATCCTGCCCTAGCGGGAGATAAGCGCTCGAAATCTCGCCCAACTGCAGTCCGCTGCGAAGAAGCTCGATGCGCGCCGCGCGCAAGCTGTGTTCCACCAGCGAGGGAATTGTGGCTTTTTGTGGGCCCAGGCTGAGCATTACATGCGCGTACTGTCCGGTCTTTACGCGCGATCCCGGCGCGGGACTTTGTCTCACCACTGTGTCCACGGGCAGCGGATCGTAAATATGGTCTTCCACCTTGATGCCCACGCCGCGGCTTTGAAGAGTTTGTAGCGCCTCGACGGCTTTCTTGCCAACCACGTCTGGCATGGCGACTTCGCGCCCCTGTATGGCGAACCGCACTGCAGTGAGCGCGCTGAGAAATGCAACCGAGGCCAGAATGAACGCCATCAGCGACATTCGAAAAACCCATTGCAGGCGGTCTCGCAGCGTCATTGCTTCGATTCTCCGTTCGTAAAGCGTATCACGCCGGGTGCGCGGCTTCGTTTTCTGTTTACGGCAGGTGTTTTTTAAGTTTTACCTAAATGAACGCGAGCCTTTTGCAAGGATTCGTTTTGGGGGAAACTCAGCTTTTATTTCTTCTCTAGGAGAACAGCGAAGAAGCCGTCGGTCTGGTATTCGCCAGGAGTCGTGTGAAATTGCCCTGCGTCGTCGAATAGTTTTTTTGCTTCGACTCCGTGTGCCAGATGGGTGGAGATCGATCGCGCCGCTTCGCTCGTCGTCACGCGCCGCACTCCTGGCGATCGGCGGAGGCCTTCATCCACCACATCTTCGTTTTCTTCGGGTTCGAGCGAGCAAGTGGAGTAAACGAGCCGGCCACCTGTGGCGAGTTGATCGAGCGCCGATGCGAGCAGCTGCACTTGCAAGTCATGAAGTTCGCGCAATTGTTCGGGCTTTAGCCGCCAACGAATTTCGGGATGGCGTGCAAGAGTTCCTGTGCCGGAGCAAGGAGCATCGACCAAGATGCGATTGAACTGAATGCCAAACGGCAAATTCGTCGCTGCATCCAATTCAACCAGGCGAACGTCACTTAAACGGAGCCGCTTGAATTGTTCGCGCATGGCTCGCAGGCGATGGGCATGGCGGTCTGCAGCGACGTTCAGTCCGTTTTTTCCGGCGTTGCGCGCGAGGGTCGGCGTCTTTCCGCCGGGCGCCGCGCACAAATCCAGCACCCGATCACCCGGTTGCACATCGAGGAGCAAGGGGATCGCTTGCGAGGCCTCGTCTTGAATCGAAATGTCTCCGCGGAGAAACGCCTCGGTGCGCGTAGGGCTGCCGCCAGTTATCGCGAACGCTGCCTGCAAAAGATGGCCGGGGTCCACGCCTAGTCCGGACTTTCGCAGGCTATCTAGAATTTCTGCGTGACGTTCTGCGTTATGCAAAGAACACGCCAATCGTGGCGTTCTATTGTCCGCTTGCAGCAGGGAAGTTGTCTGAGGTTCGCCGAGCCACGTGAGCCAACGATTCACTAACCAGCCGGGATGCGAATGTAAAATTGAGAGTCGTTCGGCGAGGGAAATATCCGCGGGAAGAAATTTCTCGGGCGGCTCTTTCGCTTCCGCCGCCAAACGCCGCAGGACGGCATTCACCAGCGATGCAGCCGAAGATTTTCGCGCGCCTTTTACCAGCTCTGCGGACTCATTGACAGCCGCGCGCGCCGGGATGCGTTCGAGAAATCGAAGCTGGTACAAACCCATGCGCAACGCGATGGCCACCGGCAGATCCAGCCGCTCCACCGGCTTCTTTAACGCCCGCCCGAGTAAAAAATCCAGCAGGCCACGCCAGCGAAGGACTCCCAGCGAAAGTTCGGTCGCTAGCGCCGCGTCATCCGCTCGGACTCCTGCGCCAAGTTCTGTGTGCAACACGTCGGTCGCGTACGCACCTTCCGCTTCCACGCGTCGCAGCACATCGTAAGCAATCTTCCTGGCAACACTCAGTGGCATTTATTTGCGAAGTGCCTTCAAACAGGCGATCTGAATTTCTTATTCAAAGATTAATCGTGAACCGTGACGCCGCGCGAAGTTAATTACCGAAGTGGTCGCCGGGTGCCAGACGTGCGCCGTTCGCGAATTCGAGCGCGGTGACTCGCTTACGTCCTTCCAACTGTACAAATTCCAGTCGTAGCGCAGTTGCGCCTCCGCATGAAACCACCACGTTACTTTCTGCTTTAAGAATTTCGCCAGGTAGACCAACGGCCGCAGAGGGCATTGACAGCGGACGTCCCCAGATAGAGCAATTTTTCCCCCGAAACGAACTAAACGCGCCGGGCCAAGGCTGCAATCCGCGAATCCGGTTGTAAATACGCTGGGCTGACACCGACCAATCGATTCTGCCTTCTTCTTTCTTAAGCGGCGGAGCAAAACTCGCCTGCGAGTTATCCTGAGGCTTGGGCGTGATTGTTCCGCGGTCGAGTCCGAGCAAAGTCTCCGCCACAAGCGGCGCGCCTGCCAAAGACAGCCGGGCATACAGTTCGGGCGCAGTTTCGTCATCGCCGATCTCGATTTCAAACCTCAACAACATAGGTCCAGTGTCGAGACCCGCGTCGATATTCATCGTGGTCAGCCCGGTGCGATTTTCACCGTTCAGAATTGCGCGATGGATTGGAGCAGCTCCGCGATACTTCGGCAACAATGATCCGTGCAGGTTAATCCAGCCAAGCCGAGGGATTTCGATCAAGCGTTGAGGGATAATTTGGCCGTAAGCGATGATGACCACCGCGTCCGGCGCAGCTTGCTCAAAAAATTCAAAGGCTTCATCTGATTTAATTTTGGCAGGCTGATAAATGGGAATGCCAGCGGCAACCGCGGCTTCTTTTACCGGCGAACTGGATATGGCGAGCGCGCGTCCCCGCGGCCGGTCGGGCTGCGTCACCACGCCTACGATTTGAAAATCAGGTTGCGTCAGCAGATGACGCAGAGAAGGCACCGCGAACTCAGGTGTGCCGCAAAAAACAATTCTGAGCGGCACGCGCGCCCTACCACTCGCCGGCTTTTTTCATTTTGCGGATTTTGCGCTTGATCATGTCGCGCTTCAGCATGCTTACGTGCGTGATGAAGAGAATTCCGTTCAGATGATCGATCTCGTGGCAAAAAGCGCGCGCCAACAATCCTTCGCCGCGCATTTCAAACTCTTTGCCGGTGGCATCCTGCGCGCGAATGGTCACGTACTGCGGCCGCGCGACGTGCGCGCGAAAGCCTGGCACCGAAAGGCATCCTTCCTCTTCGCGTTGCTCGCCTTCGGCGTGAATAATTTCCGGATTCGCGCATACAAGCTTGGCTTCCGGATTTTTCCCGTTGCTCACGTCGATCACGGTGACGCGCATACTTAGCCCAATCTGCGGCGCTGCCAAGCCCACGCCCGATGCCGCGTACATGGATTCGAACATGTCGTCGACAAGTTTCTGCAGATCCGAGTCAAATTTCTCCACACGCTTCGTGGGCGTCTCCAGCACCGGGTCGCCGTACTTTACGATTGGATGAATCATTTCTGTGCGTTTATCCTCTGAATCTTATTTCTGAATTAGAATGCGTCGAGCTGCTTTTGGTATCCATCAAAATTCCGGCGCATCTCTTCCACGGAATCGCCGCCGAACTTTTCCATGAAAGCTGCAGCCAGTTCCAACGAAACCATGGCTTCGCCGATCACGCCCGCGGCCGGCACCACGCATACATCCGAGCGCTCGTACGCCGCTTTCACCGGCTCTTTTGTTTTCAAATCAGCCGTAAGAAGGGGACGCCGGAGCGTCGAAATTGGCTTTAAATATCCACGCACTACAATGTCACTGCCGTTTGAGATGCCGCCCTCGAGGCCGCCCGCTCGGTTCGAAGTACGAGCGAATCTTTTGCCGACGGCATCGTAACGAATTTCGTCCTGCACTTCCGAGCCATAGCTCCCTGCGTTTTCCACTCCCGTTCCGATTTCAACAGCTTTGACCGCCTGAATAGACATCACCGCGCGCGCCAATTTCGCATCCAGCTTTTCGTCCCATTGCGCATGGCTCCCCAGGCCTGGCGGAACCCCACGCGCTACAACTTCAAATACTCCGCCAACAGAATCGCCATTTTTCAACGACCGCTCCACTTCCGCTTTCATTTCTGTTTCCGTAGCGGAATCCACGCAGCGCAAGGGCGATTCCAGATTTTCGCACGCCGTGACGATTTCCTGCCAGTCCACTTCACGCGCCAGTCGCACATGCCCCACGGCAATCGTATGGCTCAAAACATCCGCGCCAAACTGGCGCAAAAGCAATTTCGCAAACGCACCGGCCGCAACCCGCGCCGCCGTCTCCCGAGCAGACGCGCGTTCGAGTATGTACCGCGCATCGTGAAAATTAAACTTCAACGCGCCGGCCAAATCCGCGTGGCCAGGGCGAGCCGCAGTCAGGGGACGCTGCAAATCGTCTCCGCCCTCGGTGTCTTCTACCGGAAGCGCCTTTTCCCAGTTCTTCCAGTCGCGATTTTCGATACGCAACGCGATAGGCGCGCCAATCGTCTTCCCATGACGCACGCCGGCAAAAATCTCAGCCTGATCTTTCTCAATTCGCTGGCGCGCGCCGCGTCCGAATCCAAGTTGACGCCGGTGCAATTCGCGCTGAATAAATTCCTGATCTATCGCAAGCCCGGCCGGCAAGCCGGAAATCCAGGCGACCAGTGCCTGTCCGTGAGACTCTCCGGCGGTAACAAATCGCAACATGATTCCCCGATGGCCGCCCAAGCCGGTCTGCTGCCGGCGCGACGAAAGATTCTACCGGACACACCGACTTGCGTAAAGTGAAGGCCCGCGCCAGAACGATGTCGCGTTCCTAACTTGGAAAGTAACTGTATTTGCAAAAATGAGAGGACTTAAGATATTTCGCAATTCTACTGGAGTGTGCGTGTCTCTTAGTGCTCACTCCATTTGGGCCGGCGCTTTTCGAGAAAGGACGCAAGCCCTTCGCGAAAATCTTCCGTTCCGCGAATTCGCGCGTTTTCTTGAGTGGCCAATTCCAACTCTTCGTGCATACGGTTATCGTGGCTCATCAACAGGCGCTTGGTCATCGCCAGGCTTACCGGGCTTGCTTCGAGGTACATCGCCGCAACTTCGTGCGCCCGTTTCATTAGATTTTCCAGAGGCACGATCTCGTTCACAAGACCCAGCCGAAACGCCTCCGCGGCGTCAATGATGCGCCCGGTAAGCAAAAGATCGCGCGCGTGTTTCTCTCCGACCTGCCGGCGCAGCATTACCGAAACCAGCGCCGGAATAAATCCGATGCGCACCTCGGTATATCCGAATTTCGCTTCCGGAGCCGCTATAGTGAAATCCGAAAGCGTTGCCAGCCCGCAGCCGCCGGCAATCGCTGCACCATTCACAGCGGTGATGAGCGGTTTGGGAAATCCGTAAACCAGGTGAAACATTCTGGCCATGCGCCGCGAATCGCCAAGATTCTCTTCGTGTGTTTGGTTGGCGATGGCCTGGAGCGTCTCCAGGTCCATCCCCGAGCAAAAAGCTTTTCCCGCGCCGGTGAGGATTACGACGCGAACGGTACTGTCCGCGTCCGCTGCGTTCAGCGCGGCGAGGAGCTCTTCAATCATCGGCGTGGAAATCGCGTTGCGTTTTTCAGGGCGGTTCAGAGTTATCGTCGCGACTCGGCCATCGCGCTCGAATTTTAAGGTGCTATATTCCAAGGCGTCCTCGGTTTCAGTTCACCGTCGTCGAAGTTATCGGATCGATCGTTTTTGGCGCGTGTGAGTACTTCTCGCGAAGCTCGTCCGTCATGGCGCAAGCCACAGCTAGCGATTTCGTGTCTATTCCCGTGGAGACGCCGCGCGCCGCCAGCGTAGTCAAAATCGCCTCAGTGGGTATATTTCCAACGAGCTCGTCGCCGGCAAAGGGACATCCGCCCAGCCCCGTTAATGCGCCATCGAACCGGCGGCATCCCGCTTCGTAAGCTGCCAAAACTTTTTGCGGAGCATTTTCCGGGCGGCTGTGCAAGTGCACTCCGATTTCAACACCAGCCACGGACTTTTTCGCGGCGCTATACAGACTGGCAACGTCTTCTGGTGTCGCGGTGCCCGCCGTGTCGGCCAGAGAGACCTTGCGCACGCCGACGTCTTTCAGCCACACCAGCGTTTCTTCCACGATTTCCGGCCCCCACGGCTCGTCGTATGGATTTCCAAATGCCATGGAAATATAAATCACCAGGTTCTTGGCGGCGGCCTTGCTATCGGCTTGCAGCTGCTGCACGAGCGCGCGAGATTCCTCGCGAGACATGTTCGCGTTCGCGCGCCGAAAATATGCGGAGATGGAGTACGGATAGCCGATCGTCGTCACGCCGGGCGTCGCCAGAGCGCGTTCAAGTCCCTGCGCGTTCACGACAATTCCGATAATGTCGGGCGCCGGGCCCGGAACTGCGTGCAATTCGCTCAGCCCTTGCATGACGGCTTCGCTGTCGGCCATCTGCGGCACATGTTTCGGCGAAACGAAACTCACCGCATCGATATGGTGAAAACCCAGCGCTAGCAAGCGGCCCAGATAATGAACCTTTTCTTTCGTCGGAATAATTTGGCTCAATCCCTGCCAGGCATCCCGCGGACATTCCACGATCGTGACGTTTTCTGCCATAGGTTAGTACCAAGGGCTCCTATAAATGTGCACCGCATACCACAGCGCCGAAATTCCGCTAACAATTGAAATCGCCATCAGAAAAACAATTATGCGGGATACCGCGTGTTGCTTGGCGTTAATAATCGTTAAAACCGCCGCCACCACCAGACCCAGATACGCCAGGTATTGCGACACTTGATACATGAACCACATGCCCGAATGAGAATTGGGGCCGCCTTGCGAAATCACGTACGAGCTTGCCCAGGCGAAAAAGCACGGTGACACAAGAAGCAAAGTGAACAGTAGCGTTGTGACTCCGCCGCCGCGCTTCGCAACCGCATTTTCCTCGTCCATTAAGTTTGCAAGACGCCTGTCTTGAACTCCGCAACATGCGGATTCAACGCCGCCGATTCCAGCGCTTCGATCAAAGCTTCACGCGTGCGTGCGGGATCGATGATGGCGTCCACCCATAAACGCGCGGCCGCGTAGCGAGGATCAGTCTGATGCTCGTAAGTTGCCCGAGTGGTTTCGTACAACTCCTTTTTCTCCGCTTCGCTCAACTTTTTGCCTTCGCGCTCGAGCTGCTTGATTTTAATTTCCACCAGCGTCCCTGCGGCAGCATCTCCACCCATCACGGCGTAGCGCGCCGTGGGCCAAGCAAAAATAAACCGCGGATCATACGCTTTTCCGCACATAGCGTAATGGCCCGCCCCGAAACTTCCGCCGCAAATTACCGTAATCTTCGGCACCACGCTGTTTGCTACAGCGTTCACCATCTTCGCCCCTGCGCGTATGATGCCGCTCCATTCCGCTTCCTTGCCGACCATAAATCCGTTCACGTCATGCAGGAAAACCAACGGCACCAGATTCTGATTGCAATCGAGAATGAAGCGCGCAGCTTTGTCTGCCGACTCCGTATAAATCACTCCGCCAAATTCGATGCGCTTATCTCCGGTTCCGGGAGCGGCGACCGTCACGGATTTTTTCTGGTTAGCCACGATTCCTACAGACCAGCCGCCGATGCGAGCATAGCCGCACAACACGGTCTGCCCGTACTCCGCGCGATATTCTTCAAACTCGCTCTTGTCAACGATCCGCGCGATGATTTCGCGCATGTCGTATTGCTTGCCTGCATCCGCCGAGAAAATTCCGTAAATTTCGTCGCCAGGATGTTTTGGCGCTGCCGCAGGTTTGTGATCGAAGGGAGCGCCTGCGGACTGGCCGATTTTATCGAGCAACGCGCGAAGGCGTTTGATGCACGCATCGTCGTCCGGCTCGCGAAAATCGATGGTGCCGCTAATCTGTGCGTGCATTTGCGCGCCGCCCAGCTCTTCCGCGGAAGTTTTCTGTCCGATGGCAGCCTGCACCAGCGCCGGACCAGCCAGAAAAAGCCCGCTTCCTTCCGTCATCAGGATTTTGTCGCACATCACCGGCAGATAAGCGCCGCCCGCCACGCACATTCCCATGATCGCGGTGATTTGCGGGATGCCCATCGCGCTCATCACCGCGTTGTTGCGGAACACGCGCCCGAAATCGTCGGTGTCCGGAAAAACATCTTCCTGTAGCGGAAGGAAAACGCCCGCGGAATCCACCAGATAAATAGTCGGGATATGATTTTCAATCGCGATGTTCTGCGCCCGGATTACTTTCTTCGCCGTCATCGGGAAAAACGCACCCGCTTTCACCGTGGCGTCGTTCGCGATGATCATCACGCGCCGTCCGGAAACGTGCGCAAGCCCGGTTATTGTTCCGGCCGCCGGAGCGCCGCCCCATTCCTCATACATCTCGTAGGCCGCGTATAGTCCCAGCTCGAAAAACTCCGTCTTAGGGTCAATCAACTTCGATATGCGTTCCCGCGCCGTCAGCCTGCCTTTTTTGTGCTGCGCTTCAATGGCCTTTGCGCCGCCGCATTGACGGATGCGCTCTTCCTCGTTTTTTATTTCGGTCAATCGATCGACCATCTGGCGGCTGCGTTTTTCGAAGTCGGCCGACTTCGTGTCGACGCGCGTATCGTTTTTCGTGCTGCTCAAAGGGTCCTTTCCTACACTGGGCGACTGCGCCTGAGCCATGCCCACATGGAAATACGGCATCAGATTGTACCATTCGAAGTTAGTTTTTGACTTCGCGCGCGGATGCGTTAAAATCGCCTCGGTTCGAGACGAGTCTCGAGCCAAATTCTTTTTGGAGGATGCCTATGCTTTGCTTTAATCACGCGAAGGATAAGTCTGCCTCCGGCTCCGTGTTTTAAGTTCTTCGGACCGCAACCTCTCCTTCGCCGCCACTTTCTTTAATCCATCGCGCATTAGTGTCGCGCTGTTTCCTGACAATTCAACCGGCCAATTGGCGTCCGAAAAAGGAGAATCAAATGGATTTCGTGGACTTGGATCTGGCACGTCGCATGGAGATGGCGGAAGCGCACGCATGTCGCGCATGCGCGGAATCGTTTCAGCAACAGCATCCGGATTTTCCGGTTGCGGTGGAAGAAATCGCCGGCGGATTCGCGGTTTTTGCCGGCGTGGATTCCCCAGTTACGCAGGCGATTGGTCTTGGCCTTCACGAGGAGGTGTCGGACTCCGACCTTGATCGCCTTGGGGATTTTTTTCACAGCCGTGGCGCTGCCGCGGCCGTAGAACTTTGCCCGCTGGTCCCAATGTCTCTTTATGAAAAATTTGCAAAACGTGGTTATCAGTTGCACGAAGTATCAGACGTGTTGTTTCGAAAACTCACTGCACTTGATGGCGAGGTCAAGCCGCCGCCTTCCGGCGTAAGCATACGTCGCGCAACATCCGACGAATCAAAGCTGTGGACTAAAACGGTGGCGCAAGGATTCGCCGAGCATCATCCAGTGACGCAGTCCATACTCGACGTGATGGAAGGTTTTTTCCCCGCAGCACATTGTTTCCTCGCGTTAGTGGACGGCGCTGTCGCCGGAGGCGCCGCACTTTCCGTGCGTGAAGGAGTCTGCGGCCTTTTCGGCGCCAGCACGCTGCCGGAATTTCGGGGTCGAGGCGTGCAAAGCGCGTTGCTGAAGGCGCGTCTCGAATCGGCTGCAGCGCAAGGTTGCGATCTTGCCGTAAGTATCGCGCAGCCGGGAAGCGTCTCTCATCGCAATATCGAGCGTCATGGATTTCGCGTGGCCTATACGCGCACAAAACTGATTCGCGCGCTGACGTAGAGTTTCATACCAAGAAATAGAGAAGGCTGGTGTGCCGCACCTCCGGTGCTCGACCGTCTTTACACATACAGCGACCCAGTGCTTACGACTCTGTGTCGCAACTCCGATTTTCGTCAGGGCACGACTTTAGTCGTGCCGTAAGTGAACCAAAATCAGTGCGGCTTCAGCCGCTGAAGGACAGGATTTGCAGTCGCGAAACAGATCCCTACGCACTGGCTAACTTGTAGCGCGCCCACGGCGCTTGTTCACGAGTGGAAGCGGCGAACTGTGAAAGCGGGGAACTGCTGTACGAAAGAACTACGCTCCCTTCGGAGCGGTCGAAATTCGCTGGCGGATAAAATCTACGATGGCTTGGGTCGGAGTCCCAGGAAGGAAAACCTCGGCGATTCCGCCTTTTTTCAGCGCGGGAATATCCGCCTCGGGAATAATTCCTCCGATCAGAACGGTCACGTCGTCCATGCGTTTTTCGCGCAGCAAGTCCATCAGTCGCGGACAAAGCGTATTATGCGCGCCGGAAAGTATGGAGAGGCCGATCACATCCACGTCTTCTTGCGCCGCCGCGGACGCAATCATTTCCGGCGTTTGCCGCAACCCGGTATAGATCACTTCCATTCCGGCGTCGCGAAGCGCTCGCGCAATGATTTTGGCTCCGCGATCGTGCCCATCGAGTCCGGGCTTGGCAATCAACACGCGAATTTTCTTATCAGTCATGGAAGGCAAGAATACTTCAAATCACACTCGAAACGGTAGTAGAGCCAGTCCTCAGTGGCGGATCAGTATCCAATAAAGGAGTGAATGACGAACTACTACTCTTTCACTGTCGAATTATTTTGGCAAATCGCGCAGCGCAGTTCGCGGCGGGGTCATAGAACGGATTGAATGTAGACCCCTCGAAATTGAAGACTAATGTGTCAGTTTTGGGCCCTGACTCCCTAGGAAATAACTCCACTTCGCAAGACCAGTTTCGATAGGTTCTAAATTTCCCGCAATTTGGCGAACAGCCCGGGACGTAGTCCACGATGGTAAAAAACACAACCATATCCGGTTTGGATTCCTCCAATTCGATGTTTGGAAATCGATGTTGGAAAGCGACGGCTATATGGTCGCGCACAGACGGACTCTCCTTCAAGGGCCGATGCTTGATCGATGAACTGGCGAAAATCTGCACCGTTCGGGGTTCAGGTCTTCCGCGTGGCGGAGTGAAATTGATCCTCTCATTAGTAGTTGCACAGCCAGCTACACCAATGGTAACCAGGATCCACAGGAGTGTCAGTCCTGCGGTTTTCGGTGACGCCAGCATACGTGGTATTAAATCATAACCGTAAGCGTAATCCCTGAAAAGTCGCGCTACCGAAGACTGAGCTACAACCGGACCCTCAAATTTCCTGGCTGCTTATCGCAAATCGAGCAAGAACTCTTCCAGCAGGGAATTAAACTGGTCCGCGTTATCCACAAACAAAGCATGGCCGGCGTCCTCGAAGACCTCCAACTGCGAGCCGTGAATCTGCCTTTGCATGTCCACGATTGTGCTCATGTAACCGCTCTTCGCGGCGCACACGATGCTCGGTTTATCAATTTTCGGCAGAACGGAACGGTAGTCTGCGGCGAAGTATCCAACCAGCAGCGCAACCGCAGTGTTGGTCGGCACGCGCAGGGACGCCTGAACTAATCTGTGAATGTATTCTTCCGCTTGCGGCTTTTTGAAATTGAGGTCGCGAACGAATCCGTTTGTGGCTTTCTGCCGATCCTCCAGGATTCCTTTCAGAAGTCCGAAATCCTGACCCGCGTCGCCGGGCAGATGCCCGCCTGCGTCATTGTCCACGAACACAAACCCAGCGAAATCTCCTGTTCCGAATTGATCTATGTACGACATGGTCTCAACCACCGCCATGGACCACGACACGATCACTACCGGCGCAAGATGCAACTGCGTGACGACTGCTTTGATGTCGCGCGCTCGCGCGGCCGGAAACAACCCGTCAGAAGTTTGCGCCGATTCGCCCTGCGAACGCGGATCCATCGCGACCACACGGTAATCTTTCGAAAAATACGAAATCTGGTTCTCCCAAATCCAAGCAGGCATGGTCCATCCCGGCACAAAAAGCAGCGATGGAAAATTGTGCGCGCCGGTAACTGCAATATTGCCCTTCGTCGGTTTTACGTCTGCCGGAAGAGGATTGCCCACTTGCGCGCTCTCGACGTTTGTCGAACGCCCCGCTTCGAGATAATGAATTTTGACTCCGTCAGGAGTAGTGATAAATCCGCTCTTCACCGCGGCAGGTTTCTTGTCTTTCACTCCCGCGCGGGCCGTATGAGCGGCCGCGCAGACAAATACAGAAAGGCACAGAGCGGCAAGCAGGAAATTTCCAGCTGAACTAAAGGATTTCAAAGTTAGACCGCCCTTAACCGATTGCCGGTCAATTGTAGAGGATGGAATTCTTAGGTGACGGCCACTTCTTCATAAATGCCGAACACATCGCGCAATGTGTCGCAAATTTCTCCGAGCGTCGCGTACGCCTTCACCGCTTCGTAGATATACGGCATAGTGTTTTCGGTGCCGGCTGCCGCTTTACGCAACGCCGCGAGCCGCCGGGCAACTTCGTCGTTCGAACGCTCCGCGCGAAGCTTCCGCAATTTTCGCGTTTGGCCCTCGGCGACAGTCTCATCGATTTGCAATATGTCGATAGCCTTCTCTTCGGTGACGTAATCATTCACTCCCACAATAATTTTTTCTTTGCGGTCCACGGCAACCTGGTAGCGATAGGCGGCTTCGGCAATCTCGCGCTGCGGATAAGCGCGTTCGATAGCCGGTACCATGCCGCCGAGCGCGTCGATTTTCTCGATGTAATCCCATGCGCCGCGCTCGATCTCGTTCGTCAGCGTTTCCACGAAGTAAGAACCACCCAGCGGATCCGCAGTGTTCGTCACTCCGCTTTCGTGCGCGATGATCTGCTGCGTGCGCAGAGCGACCGTCGCCGCAAACTCAGTAGGCAGCGCCCAAGCTTCGTCCAGAGAATTCGTGTGCAAAGATTGCGTCCCGCCCAACACGGCGGCAAGAGCCTGCAATGCCGTGCGCACCACGTTGTTGTAGGGCTGCTGCGCGGTCAAAGAGCAGCCAGCGGTTTGGGTATGGAATCGCAACGCCCACGAACGCGGACTCTTTGCGCCAAAGCGCTCACGCATCGTTTTGTACCAGATGCGCCGAGCCGCGCGATACTTTGCGATTTCCTCGAAAAAATCGTTGTGCGCGTTGAAGAAAAACGAAAGCCGCGGCACAAATTCGTCCACATCCAACCCACGCCGTATGCCCCACTCCACATATTCAATGCCATCGCGCAAAGTGAACGCCGCTTCCTGTATCGCCGTCGATCCGGCCTCGCGAATGTGATAGCCGCTCACGGAAATAGGATTGAATCGCGGCGTGTGTTTCGTCCCAAACTCAAATGTATCGATCACCAGCCGCATCGACGGCTCGGGCGGATAGATGTATTCCTTCTGCGCGATGTATTCCTTCAGAATATCGTTCTGCAGCGTCCCGGAAATTTTCTTCCAGTCTGCGCCCTGTTTTTCGGCCACGGCCAGGTACATGGCCCAAATCACCGAGGCAGGAGAGTTGATGGTCATGGAAGTCGTGACATCTGCGAGAGGAATCTTGTCGAAGAGAGTTTCCATGTCGGCCAGCGAACTAATCGCCACGCCGCACTTTCCTACTTCACCTTCCGACAGCGCGTGGTCCGAGTCATATCCCATCAGCGTCGGCAAATCGAACGCGACGGAAAGTCCCGTTTGTCCTTGCGAAAGCAGATAGCGAAATCTGCGGTTGGTGTCTTCAGCCGCGCCAAATCCCGCAAACTGACGCATGGTCCACAGCCGCCCGCGGTACATCGTGGAATGAATTCCGCGCGCGTAAGGAGGCTCACCGGGAGAGCCCAAATCGCGTTCCGCGTCCCATCCAGGCAAATCCGCCTGCGTATAAAGGCGCTTTATCGGGTAACTCGAGACGGTGGTGAAATCAGCAGGGCGCTCGGGGGATTTTTCAAGCGTTGGCTTCAGAGTTTTTTCTTCCCAGTCGCGCTCCGCTTTCGATGGGTTGCGCTTCGCGTCCGGAACAGTTGCTGAAGCGGAGTTCAGCAGATCAGCAATCTTTTCGCCAACTTTTTCGGCCATGAGCGGAACTCCTTGGGCGGCGCGAAATTCTCGTCTCAAAACTCTCTATGGCTCATTCTAGGTCAACGTTGTAGCGGCAGCAAGCTGCGGTATCCACAGTAAACGTGGGCAAACACGCGTTCGGAGGGCGAGACGCCGTTCCGCCCCAAACGCCCAAACGCGGCAGTTTAATTGGGAATGCTTACTTCGCTCCGATCGAATCGTCTCGATCCGGAGTTCCAGGGATGAGTCTCTCGCGATAGATTTTGCCCCGAAGCGCATCCGCCATGGTAATGCGGTTAACTTCCAAAGTGCGGCCCATGGCCTGGTTGAAATTTACGAGAGCCTCTTCGAGATTTACTTTGGCTCGCAACTCTGTTCCTTCCGCCGCCGTCAAGTCACGCGATCGAAGCACCACGTTGTAACTGGTGGAAGATCCGAGCTGATATTTTTTCTGTTCAGCGTCGAGGGTCTGCTGCGCCAGGTTTCGCGCTTTTTCTGCAGCCGCTACCTGCGCGCGATCCTGTTGCAAGGCAATCATGGCATTGCGGACGTTCAGAACAATCGTGTTTTGCGTCTGGCGATATTGCGTTTGTTGCGCTCGCTCCGTCAGCAAAGCGCGAGCGTTATCCGCTTGCGCCGAGCGGTTGCGTATGGGGATCGAAAAATTCACCCCAGCCGAATAAGTGGGAAAGTCGTTCGAGAACAAGCTAGACAGCGCGTTTCCCAGGCCGTTTGTTTTCACAGCCATTGGAAACACCGGAAAGCCCACCACTTCATTGCCAATCTGTAACCCTGTCATTGAGTCAACAATTGGCTCGCTCGGAATCGGCTCAATCGAAGTGGGGGTGCCGGAGGTGGAAAGAAGGGAATTTCCCGACAATCCCTGCGCACTGTACTGCACATATAAATTGAGCGACGGCAAAAGAGCGTTTTTCGTGGCCTTTGCTTCGATCCCCGCATTCTTCAGGTTCATGTCCGCCTGATAAATTTCCGGGCGCTTCTGCCACGCTTCTTTTACCGCATCTTGCAGCGGAATGTTTTCCACAACTTCGGGAGTCGCAATCGTCGTAGTCGGCACGATTTCGATTCCTTGCAAGCTCGGCGCCATCAGATTCTTGGTGATGTCGTTCAGCAAAACGGTCTGCTGTTGCAAGCGTGTAGTCTGCGCTACGATCAAGTTCTGCTGATCTGTAGCGACCTGCGATTCCGCGGTCAACACGTCCAGTGGCGCCATAGTCCCGATTTGCAGTTGCTTTTTGTTGTCCTCATAAAGCTTAGTTGAAACGCCTACGGCAGCTTCCTGCACTTTCACGTTTTCGCGGTCGTATACCAGTTCCCAATAGTCGTTCGAAGTCTGCGTAACCGTGGCCATCACCTGCTGTGCGAGCTGCGAATCCGCTACCCTCAATGAGTTCTTGGCTTCCAGGATGTAACGAGTATTCACCAATATTCCAAAACCATTCAGCAGCGGCTGGGTCACAGTGGCCGTCAATGTAGGATTCACGAAGGGATTAAATAAGTTTTCCGGGGAGTTGGATGCTGCCCGGGTGGTATCCAACGTTACTGTGAAATTCGTGCCAGTGTGAAATCCCTGCGTATAGCCAAAATTATATTGGTAGCCATTCGTCGTAAGACTCTCAATAGTCGTCGAGGTTCCGACTCCGGTAGTAAACGGATTGTTTACCGGGATTGTTTGTCGTTGCCAGCCCACTGTCCCCGAAACGATTGGATCAAAGGAAACGGACGGTGAAGTGCCCAGCACGATCTGTTGTGTATTAGCGAATTCAGGAATTCCGCCCGCTTTTGCTTTCAGGATCTGTGTTTCCGCAATCCACGGTGTGAATTTTTGCACCGTGATATTCAGATTGTTCTCAAGAGCCAGAGAGATAGCGTCCTCCAAGCTCAGCATCAACTTGCCATTCTGGATTAACTGATCCAGGCGCGGAGAATTGGTCAGCATCGGCTGCGGAATTTTGGCCGTCGTGTAGGGCGCAATTATGTTGGGAAACCAGGACTTTCCCTTTGAATAGTCCGGGCCCAGACTCATCTTCATTTCCCGAGCTTCGGCGGCAGCCGGCGTATGGGGCTGTTCCTTGAGCTGGCCGCCGGTTGGCTCCTGAGTCTGTCCAGGTTGAGCCTGTCCGGGTGCTTGCTGTGATTGCGCAGGCTCCGGCTGGCTCGGCTGCCCCTGTTGGCCTTCTTGAGCCTGAGTAACGACCGGAGAGATCACCAGCGAAAAAGCCATCAGCATCACCAGAGCAGCGTTCGTAAACCTTCGAATCATCGTTGTTTTTCCTCTCAGCATAAGTGGGACGTTGAGGTATTCGCAGACCTCACTCTATCTAAACGCGCGCACACACCACTTTGTTTCAAATGGCCTATTTCGATGCAATGGGGCGGCCACGTGTATCCAGTTGAAATTAGACGGTTAATCGGGATTTTCAGCTCACAGCTCGTTCATTAACGAACAATACTGTGCGCAATCGAACAAACGGACACCGAAGTGTAGCATCGCCATTACCGCGTGACAATCTTGCACAGAGGCGCGAAATCTTCACAATTGTGTCGCCCCTCCCCGCCGGTGGCCACATAAGCCACCAGTACGCCAACCACCTCTCAATTCCGAGCTCATTGAGCGGAATTGGCGCCGAACTTCGTTGGCCACCCGAAGCGGGACAACTTTTCGAATCCCGCCACGCATGGCGATCCATTAGTGATCTGTTCGATTTATTCCACTTCGGACGACTAGAAGGTCTCGGTTGCTTGAATACGCCGGCCGCGCTGGGAAGCTCGGCCGGCGTATCTCTTTTTACCGTTACTGCGGTGTCAGTTTGATGTAGTCGTACGCCTGCGTAAAGCCGCTGCTGGCGGTGTTCTCTCCGGTCGTTGTGAAAACAAAGGATTGGTTGCCCGCCGCGAGTGTGACGTTGCCGAGGTCGAATTCCTTCCACACATCAGCGGCAGAGTATTGATCCTCTGCTGGTCCAACCTTTGCGCCATTGACGGTCAGTTGCACAATTCCGCGCGTGTTGTGCGCTTTGGTTGCGTACTTCACGTCGTAGGTGCCGGCTTGCGCAACATTCAGCGTGATGGTGACTGATTGTCCCGCAGCGGTCCCGTCGAGAGTGGTGCCGCTACCGTCAGTAAAACCCGTCCATGCGAAAACGCGGTAGGTGGGCCCGGAACTCTTGCTGGCATTGAACACAGCGGTGGATTCGGTTTCGTACTGAATCGCCGGGCCAGGTCCTGTTCCGGAGCCGGAGTTGAACGTCCAAGTGATGATGTCTTGAGTCGCAGTAGATCCACCGGTGCCGCCCGTGAACCCTACGAAAGCCGTATTACCGCCAACCAAGCTGGGAATATTGACTGTGGCTGAGGCGGTGAAAGTTTTTCCAGTCGTAGCGTCCGTAATAGTCCAAGTCAGCGTAGTTCCGTCGTAAGTGACGTGAACGTTGAAGACGTCGCCACTATGGAGATTGACGCCCGAACTTGTCATATCCAATGCTGGAGTGGTTGGGGACGCGCCATTCGTGTATGAACCGGTAGAGTCCACGCCTTCCCCCGCATTGCTGTAGAGGTCGAACTTCACCGCGACGCTCTTCGCAATGCCGGGTGTGCCGGTTGGACTATCAGGACCATAACCCAAGCCGCCGCCCGACGGTCCCACAGCCGTCGCACCCGTACCCTGAATCGTGAAGGTGAAACCATCGCCGTTCGGAGTTGTGAGCTGGAAGCTGAAGTCTGACGTGAACTTCGCGACGTTGACTGGTGTGCTGAAGAAAGCGCTGCGCGCTTCCGTGGCGCCACCGTCAGTGAGGCGTAGATGAGTGCCGCTAATCGCTGCTCCGCCATTCAGCGTTAGCGTAGTTTCGCCGGCAAATCCGTTGCTGAAATTAATGCTCGGAGGTGTGACGGTGGTTACAGTGTAAGCAGCGCTAGCCACGGCGCTGGCCGTGAATCCGCTGGCAGTGGCGATTGCCTTCACCGTGGCGGAGGAAGTAAGCGTGAACGAGCCTACATATTTTGTGGAGTTTGCCGAAGGAGTGGAACCATCCGTTGTGTAAAAGATGCTGCTCCCACCCGTTGAATCGGTAATCGAGACGGGAACCGATGCAGAATAACTTCCAGCGGCCGGACTGATCACGGGAGTTGCCGCCTGCGGTACAGACCCGGATCCGGACACAAACGAGAACCCGATAATTTCCTGGATTGCCGTAACGCCGCCGGTGCCGCCCGTAAAGCCTACGTACCCGGTGTTTCCACCGATCGTGGACGGAATATTTACATTCGAGAAAGTGGTGCTGAACTGGTCTTCGTTGGTTTCGTCGGTGATGGTCATGGCCAAATTCGTGCCGCTGTAAGACAAATGCACCTGGAAAATATCGCCGCTGTGCAAGTTGATGCCGGAATTGGTCAAGTCCACAAAAGGAGTGGTAGGAGAAGCGCCATCGGCATATTCCCCAGTGGAATCTGCGCCTTCCCCAGCATTGCTATACAGATCGAATTTTATGGCGATGCTCGATGGAATGCCGCCAGTGCCGCCGACAGCGTCGGGTCCGTATCCCAGTCCTCCGCCTGTTGGCCCTAACGCGGCAGCCGCGCTGCCGCCATGAATGGTGAATGTAAAACCGTCAGCGTTGGGATTGGTCAATTGGAATGAGAAGTCCGCCGTGAACGATTGAATGTTCATCGGAGTAGTCACGAACCCGCTTCCCGCTTCATTTGCGCCGCCGTCAGTGAGACGCAAGCGCGTGCCATTCAAAATTGCACTGCCGGAGAGAGCGAGCCCGGACGCCGTGAATCCGCCCGAATCGTTCACCGAAGTGATGGGATTCGACTGGATGGTGTAAATCTGCGAAGCGACTGGGCTGGCCGTGAATCCGCTGGCTGCGGCGATTGCCTTTACCGTCGCGGAAGACGCCAGCGTGAAGGTGCCCGTGTATTTTGTGGAACTCGTCGTCGGAGTAGTCCCATTCGTTGTGTAGTAGATCGTGGAACCAGAGGTTGAATCCGTGATGCTCACTGGAATCGAAGTAGTGACAGACTCG
>Ga0210383_10001745_pt1 | contig 19769 bp, 25 predicted proteins | sample IncBWC14OmetaG_FD_160072 | JGI IMG/M metagenome (GOLD analysis project Ga0210383, IMG submission 160072) | Forest soil microbial communities from Barre Woods Harvard Forest LTER site, Petersham, Massachusetts, United States - Inc-BW-C-14-O ... | reverse complement strand
AAGCCAGCGGGCAATTGGGCGAAGGCTGATCTGGCCAGTAACCGGGAGGAATTTTTCACCGCCGCATCCGATTCGTTGCAGTGGTGGGTGCAGTGAAGAGTTCCTAAACTTCGCCGACCACTTGCTTGGGCGCAAATTCGATTACAGTGCGGCTCAATCGCCGCCGCCAGTAATTTTCAAAGAGGCCTTTCATGGCTTCGCCCATGCCGGCGTGCTCGAACACGATCGCGGTCCAAGTGGGGCGCGTGATGACAGGATCGAGCAGCGCAACCAATCCGCGCGCGCCATCGAACACCGCCAGCTTCATCGGCAGCGAATCTGTCTGCGCCACTTCCACGCCGGACGATGCATACTCTTCCAGACGCTGCCGGTGAGCCAGGTCAAGCGTGCCCGCTTCGATCAGCAGCCGGCACGTCACGCCCCGCAGACGCGCTTGCTTCACCCATTGTTCGTCGAGCGGATCCACCGCATAGGGCGGCCGCGAAAATTCCAAATACTCATGCCGGACGTCGGACAACATACGCCGGTATTGCTGCGCGATCTGCTCGGGATCGCTCACGATGCGCAAATATTCCAGCGTGCCGCGTTCGCCCTGGCCTTCTGAATACGAGGCGGCCAAATCCACCACCAGGCTGTCGGCCATGCGCGTCTGATCGGTCAGCTCGCGTTGCAGCATTTGGGAACGGCGCGCCAGGTAGCTGGGGACAGCCAGGCTTGGCTCGACCGCTGAAAATAGCTTGGTCTTTTCCTGGACCACTTGAGCGAAGCCCTTCTCCACCAAACTGTCCAGGACTTCATAAATCTTCTGCCGCGGCACATGCGCGCGGGCCGCTAATTCTATGGCCTTAAAACGCGGATGCCCGATCAAAACCAGGTAGGAGCGGGCCTCATAAGCGTTCAGGCCCAACTGCTGTAGCCTGCGCCAGAAGCGTTGAAAATCTAACTCGGGCAGTTCCGTGGTCATCCTAATTGACTCAAGCGAAGTTTAGAGCATATCAGATGGTGGCGCGCACGGGGCTTGCCGCCCGCTGATTCCGTATTAGGGCTTGGCGCGGGTGGTCAGATCGCGGTGGAACATGTAGGAAATTTCGATGGGCATGCTATCCATGGACTGCACTCGTAGCACCAGTTGATAGAAACGCGGCATGGTACCGTCGGGCCTTTTCAGCTTGGCGACCAGCGCGCGAGCCAAGGTTGGATCGGTGATGGCACGCACCGCCGCCAGGGTGCTTGAGATCTGATTCCCGGATAAATACAAGATGTCGCCGTTGCCGTATAGCCCAGGCACATGGGTGATCAGCGCGTGGGTTTCTTCACTCCCCAGTGAAGCTCCGGTTCCTTGGGATGCCGCGGGCTGGTCTGGGATAAAGGCAGGCTCGCCAGGCTGGGGGTTGAGGTTGCGGATTCCATTCGGCTCCAGCACCAGTGTTTGTCCCTTGGAAAGCGCCTCGATCTGACGATTGCCCGACACCGGCCCTAGAAAGACCACGTTATCCATCAGGACTTCGGGCATCGCAACCTGCTCGCTACGGGTGACCAGCACGTTGTCCTTGCGGTGCGATAAAAATTCACCCAGAAGAAACGCTCCGGATGCTCCGTCCGAGGGGGCGAGACAAATCATCAAGGGGCGATTGGTGTTCAGGATCGGTCCCCAAAGTTGCTGCAATTCAGGCGTGCCGAGATCCGCTGCAGGATGCGTCACGCGGGCCGTTTTCTCGCGCCACAGCGCCACACCCAAAACGGCGGCGCACACCAGAGCCAGCGCCAGCGACGCGCCCAGGATGATTTCCTTGCGATGGTTCGGCTCCAGTTGCGGGGCCTCGGTTGGAATCGCGGGGGATGGCGGCGCAATCTCGCGCGTCTCGAAGGTAACTCGAAAACCACCCTTGGGAACGTCGACAAACACGGGATCGTCCACGCCTTCGGTGCGATAGTACTCCGCCAGCTTTTGCCGCAGCCGCGCGACATGCATCCGCACCACCGATTCCTGGCGAGGATCGTAGGAGGCAGGCTTGGCGAAAACATCCAGGCCCACCGTATATTCCTTCAGGCTGTCGGCTGTTCCCGAAAGCGATTTCTCAGCGAGATAGTGCAGAAGGTTGCGGTGTACTTCCGAAGTGCGGAACGCTTTGCTCTGGATGATTCGCTGAACCTGTATTTGGTTCGTTTCCAGCTCGACCACCATCGCTATCTATCATAAGGCATAGGCGCGGGTTCATAGTACCCATTGAGCTTGAGATGGATGGTTACCGGGCTGCCGTTCGGATTCTTCCATCGCCAGCGATACCACCCCGACGACTGCGCCTCGAACGCGCTATGCGATGCATCGGCAGTCAGTGGATTTTGATTCGCGAACTGGCAGGAAACCATGCCATGGCTGGTGGTCCAGGAAAAAACCAGCGTAGCGCCGGCCTGCATTGCGACGCGATATTCCAGCTCGCCCTTGGCGGCTAATTGCAGATCGAAACTATCTTTACGGAAAGGTTGCAGCAGCGATCGAGCGCTTAAGGGCAGCGCGGCCGATGGCGGATTCGGCGGTCTGCGCACGATCCAAAAATGCGCGCTGGTGACGGCGGCCAGGGCCAGAACGGCCGCCGCCACGATGATCAGCCATTCTTTCCGGGCCACTATTAGCGATTGTATTCGGTGACGGCTTTTTCACGGCCAACCCTGTAGCAGAATGCCCTACGCGCCGATAGAAAGCACAGGAGCAGGCATGGCAACATTGCCTCTAAAGAACTGGAGCGTTGCGTCCATCCGCCAGACCAGCGGAATCAGTCTGGAAGAGATTGCACGGAACACCAAGCTCAAGGTCACAACCCTGAAGGCCATTGAAGATGCTAACTTTGATGTTTTGCCGGGCGGAATTTATAACATCAGCTACATCCGGCAATACGCGAGGGCTATCGGCGTGGACGAAGGGGCTCTGGTCAAAATGTACCAATCGTTGCGCCCGGAAGATAATCAGAGTGAAGCAGACGGGCGTTAGTTGGGTCGAAATTCCCAAGCCCAGGAAGCAGGAGTAACATGGCGGCTGTCGTTTTATTGCAAACCGAAACATCCTCGTCCCCGGCCGTTCTCGGCAAGGACGTAACAGTAACAGGTGAAATTCGCAGCCACGAACCTCTGATCATCGAGGGCGAAGTACAGGGCACCATCGACGTGGCCGGCCATCTTCTCACCATCGCGCCGCGCGGGAACGTGCGTGCCAGCGTGAAGGCCAAGGAGATTGACGTTCTTGGGTCGCTGCAAGGGAACATTGACGGCGCCGACAAGGTCTACATCCGCAATGGCGCGAAATTCGTGGGCGATATTCACGCGCGTGGCATCGTGATTGAAGACGGTGGATTCATTCGGGGAAAAGTGGATCTGACGCGTAAGGGTTAAAGTCTTTTAGTGAAACGCCTGGTCGATGGCGTGGAACGTGGTTACGAACTGCACTCCCAGAACATTGTTCTGCGTTCCCGGGACATGCTCGATACTGAACCACTCATAGCTGGCTTTCAGCAGCTGATGCCGGTTCACCCACCAGCCTCCTGCTAGCTCATAGGAAGCAATCGAGGGCGAGAATTCGCTTATCGAGGCTCCGCTCGCATCGGCTGCCCCGCCTGGCTTGAACCAACCCGCGCGGCCCGCCACGTAGAATCGGGGCGTCAGAATGCGCTTGGCCTCCGCGTAAGTGGAGATCACCGAAGGCGCCTGAGTGAAACCTGGGTAGTCGTACTGGAAACGTTGCCATTCGCCGCTGACGCTCCAGTGTCCCCGCGCCCATTGGGCCTCCAGACCTAGACCACTGGCCGGGAAGCTACGCACTGAGGTTCCGAGTGGCAGTGCGTAGGCGACATCGGGAGTGAGATACGGTCCTCGGAATCCGGAAATGCCTACCCGGAACCCCTGGCGAATCGTGTAGCCGCCGCCCGCTACCCACTGCGCGTATTGCGGAGCATGGCTCAAACTCAATGGACCCGATGGCGAGCCACTGGCAACCTGAATCCGGCCATCGAAGCGATGGCTGGATACTTCAGCTTGAACTGCAGGCATTCCGTAGAGATTCACCGGTGTCATTCCGTCGTCTGCACCGGACGGCCCGCCACAATGGTTAGAGACTTGGAAGGGGTTTTGCCCCAGCAGGTCGGCCACCCCGCAAGGCAGCTGATCGTTTCGCAAGCCTATGTACTGCGTGTAGCTGAGCGGTTGATCGAGTAGAGCGTTCTCGGCGTCGTCGTAGTGCAGGGGGAACGCCCCAAAGGCGGACGCCAGGTTGCCGGCCTTGAAAACCACCGAGGTTTTCTCGCGGCGAATCTGGTAACCCACGAAAGCCTGCTGCGCTTGAACGTACCACTCATGATCCGGTTCGTACGCGTCGTAGTAAAAATACGGAGTGAAGTGCAACTCCTCGGCGGCGTAGAGAAACCAGTGCCGCCCGAGCGTAACCGTCGGGGACACCACGATCCGAAATCCGCCCATCACAGGCGAGCTGCCTGGATCGTCAGCCTGTCCACGGTGAGTGTACATCGCGGCCCCGCTCGCGGTTACTGGCAGGCTGAAGCCAAAGTTTGAATCCGCTGTGCCGGAGTCTGGGGAAACGGAATCCTGGGATTGAACCGGCACCGCTAGTGCGCCGCACAAAAATACCCAGAGCGCCGAGTGGAACGCTCGTCTTAACATTGGCGAACCTCCTTGCCAGTGAGTTGAGTCTCGAGGAATTCGTCCGTTCCTTGGGCGAGCGGAAGGCTGAGTGCGACAATGAATGCGGTTCCGATGCCAACGTGGCTCTCCACGTCAATCGAGCCGCCCATTACGGAAACGAGCTGCTTGACGATGGTCAACCCCAGGCCAGTTCCACCGTAGCGGCGCGTCATAGAACCATCGGCCTGGGTGAATTTTTCGAAAATCAGTTCCAGCTTTTCGGCTTCGATTCCGATGCCGGTATCGCGCACTCGCAAGACCAGGGACGCCTGCTGCTCCGTCTTATCCAGGCACTGTACCTTGTTCAAACACTCCACCGTCACCGTGATTCTGCCCCGCTCGGTGAATTTAATCGCGTTTCCCACCAGGTTGATCAATATCTGGCGGATGCGAATGGCATCGCCCACCAGGCTGACCGGCGCTCCGCCCGAATACTCGATCATGATCTCCAGGCCTTTGGCGGCAGCCTGTGGCCCCAGCAGGCTATTCACCTCGAGAATGGTCTCGAGCAGGTTGAAAGCTGCCAGATTGAGCGTCATCTTAGCCGCGTCGAGCCGCGAGAAGTCGAGGATGTCGTTGATGATTGCAAGCAGCGAATTGGCCGAGTCGCGCACGGTTGAGGCGAACTCGGTCTGCTCCTCATCCAGCCGCGTATCGAGAAGCAGGTCGGTGAGACCGATCACGCCGTTCATGGGCGTACGCAGCTCGTGACTCATGTTTGCCAGAAATTCGCTTTTGGCGCGGTTCGCAGATTCGGCCGCTACCTTCGCTTTCTCCAGCTCGGCGCGCGTCCGACGTTCGGCCGCTGCCACGCGATTGAACGACTCGGCGAGCACATGCAGTTCTCCAGCCGCTTGGCCAGCGCTGATGTGTTCCGGAAACTGGCGGTTGCGCTCGCCGCGTTCCAACTGCGCCGCCAGTTCGCGCAGGGGCTTGGTGACCGACCTGGACGTTGCCAGCGTGAATAGCAGCGCAAGCAGAACGCCGCAAGCTCCCACTTTCGCCAGGATGCTCACCCAGCCGGCCGTGAAGTCGCGTACCGCGGCATCGAGCGATCGCAAAACGATTAACTGAAATCCGGGTCCCAGACGCGCGTCCTGCACCGGCAGCACCAGAAAGGTCTCGCCAGGACGGTGAATCTCGCATTCGGCCAGCGGCTGGCGGCATCCGGAACGCAGGTCATTTTCAAGCGATCCCCAGGTGGCGCGCGGTAAAGTGGCTTCCAGCACTTTGCCATTCTGCAGCAGTACCGTCTCTCCGCCCAGATGATAGAGGCTCAGATCGAACTTGGCACCGAGCTTCAACTCGCCAATCTGTTCCCCCCCAATCACAATTGGCGTCGAAGTCAATTCATAGAGCGAACCGCCGCTTTGCATCACAGACGTATCAGTGGGAATGTTGGCCAGCTGAGCCTGTGTGCTCGCGGTCCCGGAACCGAACTCGACTGCCGCTTGTGTTCGCCCTTTCCAGTCCGTGACGGCTAGCAGGTCGTAGCCCACCAGCTCGTGCATTTCCCGTAGCTGAGCCTCAATGGTGCGACGGATCTCAGCGGCCATTTCTGGCGTGGAAGCGCCCTCGTGCGTGAGACCAATCGCCGCTTTCAAGCCCGCGCTGTCAGCCAGCACCGAGACGAACTGGCCGATTCTCCGCGAATAGTCCGCGTTGGCGCGATCCAGCAATTCTTCGGACTTTTGCAACGAATCGCGCAGGCCATCTTTCACGTGTTGTTGCACCAGTGTATTCAACGCGAGAAAGCTGCTGGCCAGGACAACACAGACTGGCAGGAAGGAAAACAGGAATGCCCGCGTGGTCAGTGACGTCCGCCCAAGCAAGGCTATTGCTCCGTATCCACCGGCACGCGGATGGTGACGTCCACTTTGCCGGTTTCAGGCACTTCAATATCTACTTTGTGAAGGCCGGCGATCTTGTGCCAGGCGGTTAAGCGATAATGCCCTGCAGGTACATTCGAAAACGCAAAGCTGCCATCCGCTGAAGGCTTTTGATACCACGGACTGGCCGTAATCACAATGGCGGCGTACATGTTGGCATGGATGTGGCAATAAACCTGGACTACACCCGGGTTATTGAACGTTACAGTGCGGCTTTGGCCCTGCGGATAGTAGCCCAGATCAAAAGCCTGCGCCTTGGAAAGCGAGAAGACGTTGTGAAAAATCGGGTCGAAATTCGGAAATTGGACGGAAGAACCAACTGGCACCACAATCAGGTCTGGCTCAAACCTGGCTGCCTTTTGGTTGAGCACCTCGGTGACAGGGGCCTTGGGGGTCACTTTCCCCTGCGGCTGGGCTCCATCTTTACGTGGTTCCAGGATTACAACCATGTGATCGAATTCATTCACGGGTTCCGATTCGCGTGGCGCAGAGGGGGTGGCAGTTCCCCGCAAGTTATACACGATAGGGGACAAAGCCTTCTTCGTGAGGCGTTTGGTTATGAGCGCAACTCCGTGCACATCACCGGCCGATGCGTTGATCGCCAGGAACAGTAAAGCCGAAACGGGGCGCACGAGTTTCATCCCATTTCCTCTGCTCTTGAAATCGGTCGGCTGAGGCCCCGGCTGTAGGGCGAACTGACGGGCTGAAGAGTATTGCATGATCGTTGAACGTATGCCCCCACGTGGTATTCTGAAGCGAAGTAAGTAATTTCCAGGAGTCAGAGACGAATGCGGAACAGCCGATTGCCCATTCGCTACAAGGTTTCTAAACCCCTGCAAGCAGTGAAACTGGCCGAGCATCCCGGCAGCAGCTTACGCGACCCAACCGGCACGCTGGTGCAGATCCCGGCTGAGGTAATTGTTGAAACCGAAGGGGGCGTGGCCGATTCCGGCCTGATCAATGTCCTTTGGAAGGGCGAAGTCTTTTCGGTTTTCAATGAAGATCTGCAAGAGAAAGCGGCGCCCGTCAGCGCGGCTGAGGTTTAGACCCCAACCTTTGCGCGACCTGCGCTCCAGTCTCCCATGGCAAGCGAACGTGATCTTGATCTGATTCGAGCTTCCGCGGCGGGCGACGCCGAACGGATGCGGTCTCTGCTCGGTCGCGGCGCCAAGGTGAACGCGCGTATGAAAAACGGAGCTACTGCGCTACTGGCTGCAGCCGTAGCCGGACGCGTCGAGGCGCTCCAGATTTTATTGCTGCAAGGCGCGGACCTGAAAGCGCGCTACCGCGACGAAGCCACCGTTCTGGTGATGGCGGCAACGCAGGGACACGCTCATGTGGTCCAGTTGCTAATGCAAAAAGGCGCCAGCCATCGCGAACGCACTCGCAACGGCGTCACTCCGCTGCTGGCCGCCGCCATCGAAGGACATGGAACCGTGGTGGAAGCGCTGCTCGCCGCCGGAGCCGACCCCAACGACGCCGACGCGCGCGGCGTTACTCCTTTGATTGGCGCGGCAGTGAACGGACGAATGGAAGCGCTGTGCGCCTTGCTCGCGGCCGGAGCGGATCTTGGGAACGTCAGTAAATCGGGGCTCACGGCTTTGGCCGCGGCCGTATCGGCGGCGTCATCGGTGGCTTGGGTATTGCTGGAGAAAGGCGCCGATCCGAACACATTGGACGAACAGGGCCGTCCGGTTCTAGTGACGGCGGCGGCGTGCGGAAACGCGGAAGTGATTCCGATGCTGCTGGCAAAAGGCGCGCGGATCGAAGATGCGGATCCATCGGGCGCAACGGCCTTGCTCGCGGCAGCGCTGGGCGGGCAGATCGAAGCAGCTCAGGCGCTGCTGAGCGCGGGTGCCAATCCAAATGCGGCGGCGCAAAGCGGTATCACGCCGCTGATTGCCGCAGTGGTGCGAGGACAGACCGGCATGGCGGAGCTGCTGATGCAATCCGGCGCGGACGTGAATGCGCGCACCAGCCAGGGTGTTACGGCCTTGATGGCGGCGGTGAACAGCCATCCGGAAGCCATCCCTGTGCTGCTCTCCAAAGGCGCCGACGTGAACGCCGCCGATCAAAGCGGGCTTACGGCGCTGCATGCGGCGGCCGCAATGGGACGAATGGAAGCGGCTCGGCTACTCGTGGAATCGGGCGCCGATGCTCAGCAACTTACTGCCAGCGGGCTGACGGCGTTGAGTATCGCGGAAGCTGGCGGGCACGCCGAAATCGCCGATTTTCTTCGTGCTTAAAACGCCTAATTGGCGGGAATTCGCGGGACTATCAAATGGAACAGCTTAAGCGGCGATCCGGGTCCGGCTTGAATGGTGGCTGATTCCGACGGCCCCAGATAAACGCCTGCGCCGCGCGCGACCTCGTAGTCCTTGTTGTCCAGGCGGATGCTTCCCTGCCCTTCCATCAAGTAAATGAGCTGGTGTTTCTCGACCGGATCGGCTTGGAACTTTTCGCCCGGTGAGAGCCAGCGCAGCGTCCCCAAAACATTCTTGGCTCCGACTAACTGCTGATTCAGAATCTCTGTTACTTCGCCATGCGGAGTCTTCACGCGCGGCAGCTTGTTGGTGTCAATAAAAGTAAGTGATTTCGTCATGACAAATTCCCTGGATTATGTTTGGACCCAGACACGGCCATCCACGCGATTCCATCGTAGATCGTCCGGAGTGCCGTCCAGGATGTGGGTCTTGAAACGATTCGGCGCCTGGAATTCGAAGTAGAAAAGCCCGGTCTCGGTGGCGCGCAAGCGATGCTTGGCATCCGCGGGAATAAAGATCAAATCGCCCGGTCCCACAGGACGCACGCCTTCCTCGCTCTCTACCGTGCCCTGGCCTTCCATGATGAAATAGAAGTGCTCGCAAATCTCGTGGTAGTGATAGGGCGAAGAGCCGTGGGCTTTGTAAACCATCACGCCCGCCAGCATATCGTCCATGTTGGTGAGTTCTTTGTTGACGAAGAAAGTACGCTCGCGGCCGGGAACCACGGCGACCAGCTTCGGCAGATCGTCTTCGTGAAATATGTATGCCATCCTGATTTCCTTTGTTGACCCTTAGTGCGGCCGGTATGCTACTCGCGCCACTTCGGCATAAGGCACGGCGGCAACGGTGGCGCGAATCTTGGCTTGGGTATGACGCTCCACCGTCGGCTTGGTGGATCCGCGGTTTTCCTCACCCCACACCACGGTGACCTGCGTACCCGGTTCACTTTGCGTTACATCGACTACGCCGAGCGAAAGCATGGTGCGCTCGTTGTAAGTGTATCCGGTGTAAGTGGACACGCCGATGATTTTATCGTCCTTCAACACTTTGTCAAAAGGCAGCGTTGCATAGTTCGCCAAGGGTAAGTCGATGTACTTGGAAATGTCGCCCGGCTGGAATAAGGAGCCAAATACACGCTCCACATCCTCGCCGTTCCAGGCCAGAGTCACTTTCTTGCGGCGCTGATCACTGACCATTTTCTCCAACGCGGCACGCCCGATGAAATCGTGATCGAACTTGACGAACGGACCGTAACCCAAGTCGTAGGGAGTCAGGTAATAGTCGGTAATCTTGTCGGAGTAAAAACTGCCGCCGAGCGAAGCCATGGCTTCATAACTTTTGGCGGTCAACCATTGCCGGTATGCCTTCATCTCGTCTTCGACGTAGATGGCCGGCAAAGGAGATGGGATCCAGCCGGATTCAAGACAGGTGGTGGGATAGGCTCGCGATCCCACTTGCCGGATGCCGAATTCCTGACCGGCTTCTACAATAGCATCGCGGACGGCGTCGCCGTCTTCCCAAGGACCAAAAAGCTCCCAGCCCGGCTGTCCAACCATTCCATGCCGTAAGGCGCGAACGTGCCGGCCAGCAATGGTGAAGACATCCATATTAAAGAAACGGATATCGGGCGCGGGCTTCCCGGTCACTTTCTCCATGGTCCGCAGGGCATGGGGACCCTGGATCTGGTAACGATAAGTTCTGCGCCGGCCTTGATTGACGGCGGACCTGTCGTCGCGTTCAGCGGTGGCCTTATAGCCACCCGCACCTACGTTATATTCCACCCAATTTATTGCCGGAGGACGCCCCACCAGGTTGAACTTGTTTTCGTCCAGGTAGAAGAGAATCGCATCCCCAATCACATAGCCGTTGTGATTGCAGGCGACAAACTGTTTGGCTTGGTTGACCTTGAAATTCTTGAAGCTGTTGATGGCGAGATCCGAAAGCACTTTCAGCGCGTCGGTCCCCTCGACATACAGGTCGGACATGTGGTGCGACTGATCCAAGAGAGCGCAGGTCTCTTTCCAGGAACGCTGCTCATCTCTCCAGTTGGTAAACTCGGGACGCACCACCGGAAAGGCATAGGGTCCGATCTGCGAATTGCGCAGGCGCTGGACCGGATTGCCGGCGGCGTGTAGCACGTCCTCTAAGCTTTGCTGACTCATTGCTGCTTGATTGCTCCTCTGTAGTAATTCGGACGGTGGCTCGTTGCGGACTACTGATATGCCTGCAGGCGGACCGTATTGCATTATATCCCACTGAGGCGAGCGAGACGGAAGGTAGAAGCGCTGGGCGCGCTATTCTGATGCTTTTTGCGCCTTGGCCTGAATCACTTGAAGCAGCCGTCGGGCCGTCACGATACGTGTTCCCTCCCAGGCTTCCGGGAAATGCTTTAGATTGCCCGTCACGATGTAAGCCGCCTGTGACGCTTGCGCACACTCCAGAAAGATATCGTCATCGGGATCGGAACAAGCGCGTACCGTTTCGGTTGCCTTAACCCAAAATGCCTGCTCACGGATGGCGCGGAGCGTCGATTCGATAGTTTCATGATCACGTTGAAGTCGTGGCCGGCTGATGACTTCTTCGTACTCCGCGTAGACCTCGCCGCTAACAGACAGCTGTATTGAACCACCAAGCGCAAGCACAAAGACCTGAGCCGCAATCCCGAAGGCTGCAAAAGGGCGGAAACAAGGATATTGGTGTCGATAACAACTCGGATCATGAACCCGGCTGAGGCGGGGGGTCACGGCGATTTTTGCGTGTGGCGGCGATCTCTGCATCGATCTCTTTCATCGAAAGCCGATCTAAACCCACAGCCTTGGAGCTCGCCCAAGAAACCCGCAACCAATCTGGGGCCAGGTCGTGCAACAGCACCTCGCGAGCATACTCTTCCGTCGACAAGCCGCGTGACCGTGCCTTCGCAGCCAAAGCCGCAGCCTGGTCTTCCGGAAAATCGATGATCAACGACATCGCGTCTCTTTTCCTATCATGCCCGAACACTCTACGCGAAAACGGTCATGAGCAACCGAGGTCAACGTCGACGCGGCCCCAGCCAGCCGATGTGATATCCTTTGCCCTGAAAAGGAGTTACGCCCTATGGAACGCAAGAAAGCGTCCGACTTTCCGCAAGAGCTGCTCAATCTTTTTGATCTTTACGTTCACGGCAACATTGGACGCCGCGAGTTCATGGATGGCGCGAAGAAATTCGCCACCGGAGGCCTCACCGTCGCCGCGATTTTTGAGAGCCTTCGCCCCAACTACGCTTGGGCCGAGCAAGTTCCTAAAGACGACAGCCGCATCAAAACCGAATATGTCACGGTGCAATCGCCCGATGGCAATGGCAGCATCAAAGGCTACCTGGCGCGCCCGGCGAGCGGTGGAAAGCAGCCCGGAGTTCTGGTGGTGCATGAGAATCGCGGCTTGAATCCTTACATCGAGGATGTGGCGCGGCGCTTGGCAACCGCCAACTTTATTGCTTTCGCTCCCGACGGATTGACCAGCGTGGGCGGTTATCCCGGCGACGACGAAAAGGGTGCGCAGGATTTTGCAAAAGTGGATCGCGACAAGATGCTCGTCGACTTTCTGAATTCGGCGAAATGGCTCAAGGCGCGGCCGGATTGCACGGGCAAAATCGGAGTGGTCGGTTTCTGTTTTGGAGGAGGCGTGGCCAATCAACTGGCCGTCCGCATGGGATCGGATCTCGCGGCTGCGGTTCCGTTCTATGGCGCGCAGCCTATGGCCGCCGACGTCGCAAAACTTAAGGCGCCGCTCTTGCTGCAATACGGCGGATTGGACAAGCGGATCGATGACGGCTGGCCCGCCTATGAGGAAGCCCTGAAGGCCAACCACGTCACCTACACGGCGTACATTTACGAGGGAGCAAATCACGGCTTCCATAACGACACTACGCCCCGGTACGATGAAGCCGCCGCCAAGCTGGCTTGGACCCGCACGCTCGACTTTTTCAACAAATATTTGAGAGGCTGATCGAATGAGACGAAAATTGAAGCTCGCCGTTTTGCTGTCTGGCTGCGTCCTGGCGTATTCGCAAGACAAGCCGAACCCCAACTTCACCGGCGGCGAAGTGAAGACCATCAAGGAAAATTCCGACGGCAAGTCGGCGCACTTTTACTTTTCCCCCGGTTCCCGTACGAAATGGCACAGCCACGGAGGCGGGCAAATCATTTTGGTGGAAGACGGCGTCGGCCTCTATCAGGAAAAGGGCGGGCCGGTGGTCGAGTTGCGAGCCGGGGAAACGCACTACTGTCCGCCGGGAGTGGTGCATTGGCACGGCGCGTCGCCTAAAGAGGGCGGAACCCAGTTTAACGTGAGCCGCGGGGACATCACATGGCTGGCGGAAGTCACGGACGCCGAGTTCAACGCCAAGCCGGTGCATAAATAACGGGAATCTAGCTCAATGAGCAAGCTTTGCGCGGCCCTCGTCCTGCTAATATCGCTGGCGGGCGCGCAGCAAGTTGCCCGACGAGATAAGCCGCTCGTCTTTACCGAGGCCATTCCTCTGGAAGCAGCCAAGGGACGTTTCGATCATTTCGCTTTAGGGCGCGGGGTGCTCTTCGTTTCCGCGCTCGGCAGCAACGCGGTGGAAGCCATCAATATCGGTGGGCGAGTGCTGGAACATACCATCGCAAATCTGCCGGATCCACAAGGCGTGGCCTTCGCTCCCGAATCGAACAAGGTGTTTGTGGCCAGTGGCCGGGGCAAGGTTTACGTTTACGACGGCAAGAGCTACGATCCGATCACGGCGATCGATTTTGAAGGCGGCGCCGACAACATGCGATACGACGCTGCTACCAAGCGCGTGTATCTCGGTTGTGGCGACGACGAGAAGACGGGCGCCATCGCGATGATCGACTCCGCCACCAACCATCGCTTGGACGAAGAGTACAAACTGGGCGGCGAGCCCGAGTCGTTCCAACTGGAACAATCCGGTCCGAACATTTATGTGAACGTTCCCGATTTGAAGCAGGTGGTGGTGGTGAATCGCGCCACCAAGCAGGTTGCGCATTGGCCACTGAAAGGCGTCGCGAGCAATTTTCCGATGGCGCTGGATGAAGCCGATCATCGATTGTTTGTGGGAGTGCATTCTCCGCCGCGGCTGGCGGTTTTGGATACCAATTCAGGCCGCCTGGTGGCCTTGCTTCCGAGCGTGCAGGACAGCGACGATCTTTATTTCGATGCTGCGCGCAAGCGTGTCTACATGCCGGGCGGTGAAGGTTTCATCGACGTATTTCAAATGACCGACCCCGACCACTACACTCTGCTTGCGCGGATTCCAACCGCGATCGGTGCGAGAACGGCAGGCTATTTTGGCAAACAGGGCAAGGGCTTCGATCGTTTTTATCTGGCCGTTCCAGCTCGCGGCGGCCAACCCGCCGAGGTGCGTATCTACACTGTGCAGGATTGAGCTTCGCCCGATTATCAGAAGTAGGTTGCACGTCGGGAACCTTGTCTGGAGATCCACACGCTAAGCGTACATGAGACTTGCATTACTATGAAATTTTTCGCTTCTCGTGAAGATTCCTTGGCTCCGCCGCAATTTTCTCGCTCGGCGCTGGCTCGACCGGCTGTTTTTGGATGCGCCAGATTTCATAGTGCGGATCCTCACGCATCGACGTCATTGGCCGCCATACTCGCTGCGCTCATTCGTCGGCGGAGCCCGGGCGTTTGACCAGGTCGGCGCGTGGTTTTTGGCTGAACTCCAAGGGCTTGGGCTCTTCTCACACGGCATTCAAGTCTTGGACATCGGCTGTGGCTGCGGCCGCTTGGCTTATACGCTTGCGACGAATGCAGCTCTTCGCGAACTTCAGATCGTCTACACGGGCATGGACGTGGACCGTGCCTCGGTCCATTGGTGCGAGCGATGCATCTCGCCGCAGAACCCGCGTTTCACTTTCTATCACGCAGATTGCTACAACGCTTCCTACAATCCACGGGGGACAATTGCAGCCGCGAACTATCGTTTTCCCCACGCAAACGCATCGTTCCAACTGATTCTTCTGACATCGATCTGTACTCACGTCCTGGAACAGGACCTGCGGCATTATATTGGCGAAGTCGCCCGGTTACTGGCCCCCGGGGGCTTCGCGTATGCGACTTTTTTCTTTTATGACACATCCGAAACCGTAACCGCGGGCAGTGCACGCCATGGAATAGAATTTCCTTTTGTGCGCGGTCACTGCGCCGTAAACCGCCAAGACTTCCCGACCAACGCGGTCGCCTACGACGAAGCGTTTGTCCGCGAGTTGGTTCGACAGGCCGATCTGCGGGTTATTGAGCCAACACGATATGGCGTCCAGGACGTGCTGCTTCTGACTCGCTCTGATTAAAAAGCATGTTATCGTCCAGCAAATGATAGGAGGCAGCATCCACTCAGTCGATTCCCGCAGGGATTGAGTTTCACTTCGCCGGAACAATCACCAGGATGCCCTTCCCGCTGACTGGGACATAAATGTGCCCATTCCGGGAATTCACCGCAACCGAGTGGACGCCTTCGCCACGGATGGAGATGTCAGCCACGAAGTGCTCAGTCGCGGCATTGACTATTCCTATCGCTCCGCCAGTAGCCGTGGTGGCTTCGGCGGCCCCTTCCGGGCTGTGGGCGAAGTAATAGCTGTTGGATCCCGGGTCGTACCACACCTCATCGGCGTCGCCCACTTGAGGAATGGTTTTGTAAACCTGCCCGGTGCGCGGATCGATGGATTTTCCGCCCACCGTCCCGCAAACCGTCATTAGACGTCCCTGTGGTCCCGCCACCAGACCGCTCAAAGTCAGCCCAAGCAGGCCGCCTTTGCACTCCACCGGAAAGCTCCGCACGGGATTCGCGAGCTTGTGGGGATCGAAGACGTCGATGCGGTTCTTCGGGCCAGGGACGTTCTGATAAAACCAGCCAGTGCCACGAACCCACGCCGGCTGCTCCAGACCATCCTGTCCGGCCGGGTATTTGTAGTGGCCCAGCACCGAGCCATCCATAATCGAAATGAAAGTGACGAAAGGCGGTGAATCGCCATCGCTGGACGCCATCAGTATCCGGTCAATGGGATCGTATGCCACTTCATCGACTCGAAACTTGCCGCCGGTGGCAATTTTGCGGATGATCCCGCGCCCCGGTTGCGTCGCGCTGGCTTCAATGACATTGCCGTTTCCATCGCCGGCCCACACGTGGCCCTGGTCGTCGGTGGTCACGCCGTTGGGTCCGGAGCAGTGGCGCAAATCTTGGTGTTGAGTTGGACACGGATGACTTCCCGTGTACTGGCCTTGGCCGATGAATCCCAGAAAGGTGTCGGTGGCGGCGTCCACCAGGTCGATCGCGTTGTTGGTGCGGTCTGCCAGGTAATACTTCTGCGCGCCGTTATCTACCCAGCTGATGTCGAATCCGTTGGTTCCGTAATTGACGGGCGAAGCCTTTACCAGCTTGGGGGCGGGAGTCCGGCCGAGTGCGCGGCCAGCCAGCGCCAGCAATAGAAATATCAGCACCATTAGCCCGCCAGCAGGTCGACCAGTTCCCCAACCAGCCGCGACTCCGAATGTCCCAGCGCGCTCTCGCCAAGATCCAACCATTGCTTGCGGCGGGTATTCTGCACGAAGTACACGCTCTCCACGCGAAAGGTCTTGGGAACGGTGCTTTCCGCCCAACGCGCCCGCGCCACCCGAGCCAGTTCATCCACCTCGTCCCCCTTCAACTCTTGCGCCAACGTGATGTGCGGGTGATAGGGATAGGGTTCGGCGAATTTCAAGCCGTCCACATTCAACCCGTCATGCATGCTTACCAATTCCTCACGCCCGCGGCCGATGCCGATGTGGATCACGTCTGTTACTGGAAACACTTCCAGATCAGTCATTTCAATATCAAAGGGAGCGAAACGCGGGGCAAGAGTCCGGACGGTTTCCCAAACGGCCTCGGGAGAAGAGGAGATCGGACGGGGCGGCAAGATCGTCACGTGGGCACGCAAAAAACAGTTCGGTACCAACTCCTGGCGCAGCCGATCCAGAAAACCCGCCAATGGTTCGGGGATATAGCTGACCAACGCGAAGGAGTTGATCCGATCCCACGCGGCGGGATCGTTATACATACTCAGTTAATCCTATGTTACCGCCACTGGGTCCCCCATGGCATGCTGGACCGGTTCTGGTACGTACCAGCGCGCTTCTTCGAAGCCGATGTATTTGAGAATGCGGAGTTCTCCCCCGGGCTGATCGCCCACCACTTCGATTAAATCGCCTACGGCGATGGCGTTGTCACTCTCGCGTAAGTCGAGCCAAAGGGCGTAGGGCGTGGCAGCCTCGATAACGGGCCCCGCCTCGTAGTCCTTGAGCTTGACGATGGTGACACCCGGAGTATGCGGCGCCCAGCGAAACTGCTGACGCTGCGTTTCCTTCAAACGGTGAATTTGGTAAGCCGGCATATCAGCAACTATTCTCTCTCAAAACAATTTGCAATGGAATGTTTCAATCCCGATGCCTGTTCTTCCCCTGCACGGATCCAGGCTTCTGCGTTGGCCCGCGTCCAGTATATAGACTCGAGCGGCTTGCCCAGCAACCGGGGCGGACCCAGCCGCATCACTTGGATGCCCTGTGGAACAATCGCGCGAAAAGGCGACACCATCCGCACAGCGCCAACCACGATGCGGGCGATGTTGCCGGGCGGAGCGGGAATAACATTGATCACCAGCGCTTTGGTGGCGCCCATCTCGGCTGCGGCCCAGAGCGGAAGGTGGGAAAGCAGGCCGCCATCGGAATAGATGCGTCCGCCCAGGCGCACTTGGTCGAATAAGCCCATTATGGAAGTGCTGGCCACCAAATGCTGCCAGCTCACCTCGTTGCCGCGAATAACGCGTGGGCGCAGCTTCAACAGGTCGGTGACCACCATGGCGTAGTGTATGCGCGGCTGGAAGGATTCGTAGATTTCTCGGATTGCGCGTTGCAGCGCGGTAGTGTCGAAGATACCGTGTAGCGGACTGCGCGGCAACTTCCACGGATAGCGGCTTGCAGCGTCCAGATGCAGCCAGCGATCCACCAGTTCATCTGGATCGCAGCCGCCCGCGATGGCCCAACCGGTGATCGCTCCGATGGACGCGCCCACAACTAGGTCGGGATGGAAAATGTCGGCTATCGCCCGCCATGCCCCGGCCTGATATGCGCCGTACATGCCGCCGGCCGATAGCACCAGGGCCGTCATGGAACCAAGCAGCGCGGGTGTGGAGTCAATCGATCAGCCCCGCGGCCGCTTTGTCCAAGAACCAAATCACGCCCTCGCCGCTGTACGTAGCGATTTGCGAAGGGTATTTCTTCGGGTCATAAGGGTCATGCAGGACCGCCTGTAACGGTTGAGCCTTATCGTCGCCAGCCACCAGCATCAGTGTGTTCCGGGCAGCTTCGAGCATCGCCGGCAAGAGAGTCACACGCCATTGCTTGAATTTTTCGACGTAAACCGCGGCGGTCAGATTCGTATGATCGTCTATTAACGGCTCACCCGGAAAGAGGCTGGCCGTGTGGGCGTCGGGGCCCATCCCCCGGTGAACGATGTCGAATTGCGGCACAGCGCTGTGTGACAGTTTGAAGAATGTTCGAATCTCATCGTCGTACATCGTCGCGGCTTCTTGCGGCGGAAGCTCGCCGTGAACCCGGTGGACATTGGCGCTCGGGAAGCGGGCCGGATCGATGAAATTCTCCTTGGCCAGCTTATAGTTGCTTTGAGAATCTTCAGGCGGGACCAGACGTTCATCCACCCAAAAAAGATGGACCTTGGTCCAGTCAAACCCGGCTTTCACGAGGTCAGCAAACATCAATTTTGGCGTCGTCCCGCCAGAAACGGCTAGCGTCGCGCGAGGTTGGGTCGCCAGGGCCAGGCCAAGCAACCCGATGATTTTACGGGCGCAGGCTTCAGAAGCCGCCTGAGGATTTTCATAAACAAATCTCTGGGCGGTCATTTCCGCAGTCCCTTCATTTCGTCATGCTAGAATAATTTTGACCTTCCACACAACTTGTAGTCTCCAGTTTGCACGTGACACATATTCAGAAGGAGCGGGCAGCGACAGCAGGCGTGTAGCATTTTATGCAGAAGCACGGTAGGAAGAAAATTCTGGCGGTGGTGGAAGATCTGTTGTTCACGGTGAAGATTAGCGACGCTGCCAAACGTGCGGGTTTGGACGTGGAGTTCGTGAAATCCGAACGGGATGTAATCGACAAGGCGACTCACGAGAAGCCATTACTTGTCATATTGGACCTTAACTTCACTGCCGTTCAACCCCTCAAGTTGATCGCGAAGTTGAAGAGCGACGGCGAGATGAAGCAGATCAGCGTGATCGGTTACTTATCTCATGTGCAAGGTGAGCTTAAGCAGCAGGCGCAAGAAGCTGGGGCGAACATTGTAATGGCTCGCTCGGCATTTTCGCAAAACCTCCCGCAGATCTTGAAGCGTCACTCTGGCGTAGTTTGAATTGGCAGCCGGGTTCTCACCCGCACGTGGGTTAGAAACGCGCAACAATCGCGCGAGAAACGCGCGATCAAGAAAGTACTCCACACCTTTGTCCTAATATCCGGCTCTATCTTAACAAGTGGCTCTCACCCCTGAGGCCTTGCCGGTTTTCTCGAGTTGCCACGGTGAGTCATTTGCAATCTGGTGTTTGAGTCGCGAACGCAATTTACAACTTTAGATCTGATCGTGTGCGGTTGTTACGCGATGGGTGTTCTGGACTAAGATTCGAAGTTTTGCTTTACTCTGTATGCGTTTGGTCATACGTGTGCTTACTCCCGGGCCGTACTCCCAACTTAGTAGCACGTAAATACCTCCCGAGCGCGGACAAGCTGTCGCACTCGCCAGCCGCGCATCCCTCTGGAACGCGCTAGCAGTTCTCTCTTTTTTTGGAAAGGACCATGTTATGGCTGCCTCTCTGCGAACACATAACGCGCC
>Ga0210383_10001744_pt1 | contig 19771 bp, 13 predicted proteins | sample IncBWC14OmetaG_FD_160072 | JGI IMG/M metagenome (GOLD analysis project Ga0210383, IMG submission 160072) | Forest soil microbial communities from Barre Woods Harvard Forest LTER site, Petersham, Massachusetts, United States - Inc-BW-C-14-O ... | reverse complement strand
TGAGGCTCCGCCAAGCGTTATGGCGAACCGAGCATGTGGAGTTCGCCGAGGTGATCCTCGAAAACTTTCAGCGCGATCACTCGGAGGCAGCATCGTGGCGCATGGCGGACCCGCCGGGTAACCATCCTGCGATCACGGCTTGGCTCACTCAGCGAATCACCAGGTTGTGGAACGAGAAGCGCGCACGTGAATCCTTGCGCATCGCTTCGCCCAAACAAACGCCGGCGCGTCAGGCAATTTCTACCACGATCGGATCGGGCATTATCGCGTCCATCCCGGATTGCGGCCGGATGGCTAGCCTGCTCGAACAGATCCTTCCTGCCGGAAATCCAGGGCGCGTGCTCGTCAAAGTCACTTGGCATGGGTATGCATCGGGGACATATACCGATCCAGCTGCGCTCGATCTATTGCTGCGCGCGCTGCCAGCGCCGGCGATCATCCTCGAAGGCCACACCAGCAGCCGGAATCTCCAACAGGCGAACTTCGATTGGGAGAGCGAGGCGCGCGAGAATCGCGCCTGGATCCGGCAGCAGGACGCCGAATATCTGCGCCGCACCGGGCTTGCGGATGTGCTGGCGAAGCATTCCGCGCATTACCTCAATGTCACGGAGGCATATTGGGATGAGGGTTGCGATGTGTCGGCTGGCGGCTACATTCCCCGAGTCCTGCTGGATTACGCCGGTTGCCCAATGATCAGCTTCGCCAAATTCAAAGGCCCCACGCGCCTGGGGATCTCGAACCTGTTCGGATTGATCCCCGATCCCTTGCGATCGGCTTGGCACGGCCCGAACATCACCTTCTTTGCACGCGTGTGCTGCGATATCGCGAAGCTCTACGGGGCGCTGTTTCCCCTGATTGGCATCAACGAAGCGCTATATTCGGCGGTGCGGTGGAACCGTAAAGGACTCTACCGCAGCCGCTGGGGAAACTACGACTTGATCTCGAACGCCGGATATCTTGTTGCCAGCGATAACCTCGCCGCCGCCGACATTCTCGCCAGCCGGCTGCAAGGTCAAGACGTGAATCGAAGCGCGTTCTTTGACGTGGTTCGAGCGGAACTCGGCTGGGATGAACAAGCGGCATCCGATCCCCTGCCCCAAGATGTCCAGTGCCTTTTCGCCTGATGCTTCCCTTGCTTCAACTCCAGCAGCTGGCCGATAGCGCTCTTCCCATCGGAGGCGCGGCACATTCGTTCGGTTTGGAATCGCTGGTCGATTCCGGACTCCTGAATGTTGAAAACCTGGGTACGTTCCTTGCTGATTATCTTTCCGAATCCGGCGTCCTGGAAGCAGCCTACTGCGCGGCCAGCGGCGGGGCCAGCGTTGGCGAATGGATCGACTTGAACACCGGACTTGGCGCTCGCAAAGTGGCCCGGGAATCGCGCGATGCATCGGCGGCCATGGGCCGAAGATTCTTGCGCCTGGCGGCAAGCATGTCAAGTGAACAGCGATTGATCGGGGCATGGGAAGCAGCCTCGCGGTGCGAAGTACACTTGGCGTGCTGTTTTGGTTTCGTCGCGGGCGCATTGGGCATCGACGCGTCCACAGCTGCCGCGGCTTATCTCCAGCAATCCATGACGGCACTCGTTTCCGCCTGCCAGCGGCTTTTGCCTCTTGGACAGACCCAAGCTCACCAGATTCTTTGGAATTTGAAACCGTCCATTCTCTGTGCCGTCGAGCAAGGCCTGGCCGCTACACCCACTGAGATCGGGTGCTTCACGCCTCTGATTGATCTCGCCTCGGCGCGCCACGCCACTCTGTATACGCGCCTGTTTATGAGCTAAAGCGATGGCTTCATCGAACCTGCACATGTCTTTTGAGGCCAACGAAACGGGCGAGACGATCCTCCGTGTGAAACAACAACAACCGCCCTGGCGCGTGGTGCGCGGCTTTCGTGCCGCCTCTGGAGAAACGCTAGCGCACATGCACAACCTGTCGGGCGGAATTCTCGACAGTGACTCGCTGCATTGTCAAATCGATGTTGGCTCCGCCGCGCAAGCGCAGGTCACCTCCACCGGCGCAACGCGCATTTATCGCAGCCGATCTCCTGGTAGCCGAGCATCACAATGTGTACGCGCAAATATCGCCTCGGGGGGATATTTGGAATATGTACCCGATCAGTTGATCCCATTCGCCGGCTCCCGCTTCGATCAGGCCGCCCGAATCGAAATGGAACGCGGTGGTTCATTGATTTGGTGCGATCGCGTGGCACCCGGCCGCGAAGCGTCCGAAGAAATCTTCCGCTTCGAATCACTGACCTCGCAATTTGAACTCGTCGCCGAAGGGAAGCCCGTCGCCATCGAACGATGGAGCTTGACGCCCCTAGTAACGCGCTTGGATTCCATCGCGCGGCTCGGCCCGTTTCGCCATTTTGCCTCGTGCTATGTGTGCCGCGCCGGTGAGCCAGCCAGCTATTGGAAGAACTTCGAATCGCAGCTGCAGAAGCATGCTGACCAGCTGTGCAGCACTGAAGTATTATGGGGAGTGACCTCGCTCCGAGCGCATGGTCTGGTGATTCGCGGTCTCGCGGTCAGCGGGCGTTCGCTAGCGAGCGGCTTGGTGGAACTCTGGAAAGCCGCCAAGTGGATTCTTTGTGGCCGAGTCGCCACGCTACCCCGAAAAGTTCACTGATTGAAGGAGAATAGCCGGTGCATCTGACTCCGCGCGAGCAGGACAAACTCATGATCTTTGTCGCTTCTGAACTTGCCAAAAAGCGGCGCGCGCGTGGCCTGAAGCTGAACTATCCGGAGGCTATGGCGATCCTCTCGGCAGAGATACTGGAAGCGGCGCGCGACGGAAAAAGCGTCTCCGACATCATGAGCCTGGGTGCATCCATCCTCACGCGCGCCGACGTCATGGATGGCATTGCCGAGATGATCCATGAAGTGCAGGTGGAAGCAACTTTTCCCGACGGCACGAAACTGGTAACGATTCACGATCCGATTCAATAGGAGATCACACGTGCATCCCGGTGAATACTTTCTCGATGACAGCGAAGTGGAGCTGAATGCGGGCCAGCGCACGGCGCAGGTGGTGGTCAGCAACCGCGGCGATCGCCCCGTCCAGGTGGGCAGCCACTATCATTTCTTCGAAGTGAACTCCGCGCTCGATTTCGATCGCCCAGCGGCCTACGGCATGCGGCTGGATATCGCGGCCGGCACCGCGATCCGTTTTGAGCCGGGCGAGGAAAAGGAAGTTCCGCTGGTAGCTTTAGCGGGCCGGCGAGCCGTTTACGGGCACAACGGAAAAGTGAATGGAGCTCTCAGCAAATGAGCGTTAAGATCCCGCGCCGAACCTACGCCGATTTATACGGACCCACGAAAGGCGATCGTGTACGCCTGGCCGATACCGAATTGATCGCGGAAGTGGAGCAGGACTTCGCGGTTTATGGCGACGAGATCACTTTCGGAGGCGGCAAAGTGATTCGCGATGGAATGGGCCAAAGTTCAACGGCCATTCGGGAATCCCTGCAAGGCGCGCTGGATCTAGTGATTACCAACGCTCTGATCATCGATCATTGGGGCATTGTGAAGGCCGACGTCGGGGTTCGAAACGGCCGCATCGTGAAAATTGGAAAGGCCGGCAATCCCGACACCCAGGCGGGCGTCGATCCAGCTTTGGTAGTGGGCGCATCCACAGAAGTGATTGCCGGCGAAGGAAAGATATTGACTGCCGGCGCAATCGATAGCCACATCCATTTCATTTCGCCGCAGCAAATCTACGAAGCGCTGTCGAACGGCACAACGACAATGATTGGCGGAGGCACCGGACCCGCCACGGGCACGAGCGCCACGTCGTGCGCCCCCGGCCGTTGGAACCTGGAACAAATGTTTCGCTCCGCCGAAGCATGGCCCATGAACTTCGGGTTTCTCGCGAAAGGAAATGCGTCCGCGCGAGAGCCGCTTGTCGAGCAGATCCTTGCTGGGGCCTGCGGCCTGAAGTTGCATGAGGACTGGGGCACAACTCCCGCCGCTATCGACGCCTGCCTGCGCGTCGCCGATGAATTCGACGTCCAGGTTGCCATCCACACTGACACTTTGAACGAAGCCGGATTTGTCGACGACACCATCGCCGCTATCGGTGGTCGAACCATTCACACCTATCACACCGAAGGCGCAGGGGGCGGTCACGCGCCGGACATCATCAAAATTGCGGGGTTGCCGAACATACTGCCGTCGTCGACAAATCCCACGCGTCCCTTGACAGTGAACACCATCGCCGAACACCTGGACATGCTGATGGTTTGCCATCATTTGAATCCACAGGTGCCGGAAGATGTCGCGTTCGCCGAGAGCCGTATCCGGCAAGAGACCATCGCGGCCGAGGATATCCTGCACGATCTGGGCGTCATCAGTATGATGTCCAGCGACTCGCAGGCCATGGGCCGCATTGGCGAGGTGGTGACGCGTACCTGGCAAACCGCGCACAAGATGAAAGTTCAGCGCGGCGCTTTGCCTGGCGATTCTTTGCGTAACGACAATCAGCGGATCAAACGCTATGTGGCGAAGTACACCATCAATCCCGCGATCGCGCATGGAATTTCGAGCGAGGTCGGCTCCATCGAACCCGGCAAGCTTGCCGACATGGTGCTGTGGAGCCCAGCGTTTTTCGGCGTTAAACCAGAAATGGTGATCAAGGGCGGCTTCATCGCCTGGAGCGTGATGGGCGATGCGAATGCCTCTATCCCGACGCCGCAACCGGTGCTGTATCGCCCTATGTTCGGCTCGTTCGGCGGAGCTGCCCAATCCACCGGCGTCACGTTTATTTCCATGGCTTCGCTGCTCTACATGGAAACACTCGGCCTTAGGAAACGCCTGGTGCCGGTGCAAGATTGCAGAAAGATCGGAAAGGCCGATATGATCCACAATTCATTCACGCCCAAAATTGAAGTGGACCCGGAAACTTACGAGGTCCATGCTGACGGCCAACTTCTCACCTGCGAACCAGCGAGTATCCTACCTCTGGCGCAGCGCTATTTTCTTTTCTAATTTTATGAGCCACCATCACACGCATCGCGCTTTTCGAATCGGCGTCGCTGGGCCCGTCGGCAGCGGCAAGACCGCGCTAGTCCATGTCCTCAGCCAGAACTTGTGGCCGTCGGTCAACCTGGCCGTCGTCACTAATGACATTTACACCAGGGAAGACGCCGAATTCCTGATCCGTCAAGGAACGTTGCCGGCCGAACGTGTGACCGGCGTCGAAACCGGCGGCTGTCCCCACTCCGCGATTCGCGAAGACGCCTCCATGAACTTGGAGGCGATCGAAGATCTGGAGCGTGCGCACACAGGTCTGGAATTGGTTTTTATTGAAAGTGGCGGCGACAATCTCGCGGCGGCATTCAGCCCGGAGTTAGTGGATGTGTCCATCTACGTGATCGACGTCGCCGGCGGTGACAAGATTCCTCGCAAGGGTGGGCCGGGAATCATACGATCCGATTTGCTGGTGATAAATAAGATCGATCTCGCGCCGTACGTGGGTGCGTCGCTCGAAGTGATGGATCGAGACGCCCGCACAATGCGTGGCGATCGCCCCTTGCTCTTCACGAATCTACGCGCGGGCGTCGGAGTTCCTGAGCTAACAGCCTGGGTGAAACAAGAGCTGGCCGAGCCCCCTGAGGCGCGACGCAAAGTTGTTACAGTGCGCGATCTCGAGGGACGCCCCGCTGTCCACTCGCACTCACACGCCCACTAACGCGCTTCGCGCAGACCGCTCTGGATCGCTTCCACGTCGGACGGCCCTAGCTCCAGTTGACCCGACGTTAATTCTCGCGCCGATAAAGCAGGCTGGGCGACGCCGTTCTCTCCGTGGCCAGCGGTGTCAGCCACTATGTGATAGAGCTCGTGCGCCAAAACGCGACCCATGGCGCGCCCCAGCAGAAAATTCCCTCGAACCTGGCTCCCCGCCAAGCGTGCGTTTTGCACCGAGCCGCGAATGTTGTCGCAGGCCAGATCGCTGAACGGGAGAACAACGCCGTTCACTTCGTGCGACCAGCCGAGCGGGCCAGGTTTAGGCGGAGCCTGGGGCGCGTCCATGTCGCAACTACCGATCAGCTTCACTACCACGAGAAGCCCGTTGACTTCTCGTGCTGGTTGCTGAAGGTCCCAGCTGAGGGTAACTCCGGATTTTTTCAGAATGCTCGCCGCCTCGCGGCCCATTTCGCCAACAGCCACGCGGGAATATCGTCCATCCGGCATCACGACGGCAGTTACGTGGGTTGACAAAGGCGCCGATAGCGGGGTTGGCGTCTGGCCCACCAGGACGGTGGCAGCGCAAAACATCAGGGCAAGCGTAGAACGTACGTGGTCTAGCGTCACAAATTCCCTCTACAAAGAGGCTTGGAGCCTACAAAGCTCCGAAGTGATTATATACGGAATTTATGACGATTGTTCGACGCTAGCTAGGAGAGCCCTACATGGGCCAGATGGTGAAATCGCGAAATGCCATTCGCGCTGGGGTTTTCATGTGGGTTAAGGCTTCGTTTAATTCCAGCAATTCACCACGCCCCATATCGAGCGAATGTTCGTCCGGCTGATACTGTGTGCCTACTTTGTAATCCAGGTAAGGCGTCCGGGACTGTTCGATATGGCACCCGACAATGTGCGTGATAATTTTGCCCTGGGTGAAGCGGACCATGCGCTGCGTGCTGGCGACGAACGCGGGAAAATCGTGCACGTACAAACGGCCGGGGTAGAGACTGTCGCCGGCATCCAGAATTCCGGTCTGGCGATCGTAGTACGCCACGCTAAGCACGTCGTGGCCAGGAATAGGGAAAACATCGATGATGCGGCCGCCTAGATCGATCTTGCCGAAACCATCCGGCCAGCGCGGGATGCCGAAGGTCTTCAGCGTGGCCTCCACGGTGAGCGGTATCACGGTGGTGTTGGGGCGGGCGCGAAGCTGGGCGTCGCCCGCGATATGATCGTCGTGCGAATGCGAGTGCCCGACAATCAGCGGTGGCGCCGCTCTATGATTGCGCATGGCCCACTCACCGATAACGCCGGATACGGCGGAAGCGACATGCGTTTCACCAGCGCCCGTGTCGATCAAGAGCGCCTTTTCACTGCCGAAGAAGAGATACAGGAACGGCTTCTCGTAGTTGACGCAACCGTTTTCCCGCAGAATATACAAGTCGGGATTGTAGGCGTGAACCTCCCACTCGGGAGGGTCGTCACAGGTTGGCCCCCCGGTACGCCACGACTTCGGAAGTTCCCCTGTCCGAACGCCTCCGCCATTAGGTTCTGGCGATTGTGCCCAAAAGCATCCACACGCCAGCCATATACCGAAACCGAATTGAAGCAGCCGCATTCTATGATTCTAGAATTCCAAGCGTAGCGCAAACTGCATGGATCGCGGCTCCATGGTGCCTTGAAACTCGCCAAAGGTCTGCGGCGATTCAAGACTCAGACTCGGATTGGTAAAGTTTGGGTGGTTGAAGGCATTGAAAGCCTCAGCCCGAAATTGAAGCCTCTTCCCTTCCCACGGCAAGCGGAAAGCCTTGGTCAGCGCCGCGTCTACATTGAAAATCGGAGCCAGGCGAACCGCGGCGCGCGTTCCAGCGCCTTCCGGAGGTTGATCCTGAAAATTGTTGGACACGCTCGTATTCGAGAAGACACTGGGGATTCCGTTTTCGTCGATGTGAACGCCGCCGGATGGAGTAGTAGTGTTCACAACAGCCAGTGAGCTAAGCCAGTAGTTGGTGTTGTAGGCGAGATCGCCCTGAACCGCGCTGGGCAAAGCAGTGCTGTAGCGCCAGACGCTCGATAGCTGCCAGCCGCCGACAATCTGATCCAGCCAGCCGGGTGCGCCACGCAAGAGCAACTTGTCTTTGCCAAAGGGCAGCGCATACATGAAATTCGCATTGAAGTTGTGGCGGATGTCGAAATCCGAGGAGCCGCGGAAGGCGCTTAGATTGTAAATGTCTTGGATGGACGCGCCCTGTTCCCCAGCGCCGGACTCGGCCGCCGAGCCGTTATCGATGGAGTGTGACCAGGTGTAGTTGAAATCGAATTGGAAGCCATTCGAGTAGCGCCGGCGGAACGCTACCGTGAGCCCATGGAAATCGGCTTCGCCCGCGTTCATCCACATCGGCATCGTACTGCCTTGCTGGGCGAAAAACGTATAACACCCTGGCGCGCTGAGACATTTGCCGGGAATGTATTCGCCGGAGATGCGGTCAGCCGCATGCAGACTGTCCAGGAAGCTGCTTCCGAAAACCCCGTAAACGCTATAGAAGTAGTTTGCGGACGCGCTACCCGGAAAATAGGCGTTTTTGTATCCTGGCCAAACGTCATTGACGAACGGCAGGTTCGGAACCAGGCTGGGGTTGTTCATCACCTCCTGGGCCACCAAAGCAGCGGCATTGTTGTAAGGAACGCCCGCGCCTTTCGCCAAATAGTTTGCCAGATTGTACACCGTCATGGCATTTTGCTGCCAAGTAATCCCCGAACCCGGATCTTTGTAGTTTTCAAGCGGCGTAAAGACGTCGCCTTCCATCAGCAGCCGGCGTGAAAGCCTTCCGATGTAGCCAACTTCCATGGTGACTTTACCGGGCAGTTCGCGCGAGTAATCCGCGTTCAGAATAATCGAGTACGGGGTCTTCAAGTCCGGAGAAATGCCGAGGAAGGTACCAGTGATGGCCGCAATAGCGGGCGGCGTGTACGGAAATCCACCGGTTGGTGCGGGCGGCAGATCGGGATAGGAACCAGTAAAACGTGGCGAGGTGGTGAAACTGTAAGAATCGGGGAAATTAGTCGGATTAGAAAGACCCAGCGAGCCATATTGATCATAATTGACAATCAAATCGTTTCCGAACTGATCGTAAGCAAGGGCTCCACCAACGCGCAACGCCCCATTTTTCCCGAAAAGCTTTCCGAGCAAACCGTCGTGGCCCGTGGGTGCATAGGCCAGCCCAAAGCGCGGTGCGAAATTTGCGTTATCCGGGCTCCACCAGGACGGCTTTCCGTTTGCGGGGCCATTCAAGGCGTAGTTGAGCGTGAAATCGGACATCTGATTGGCGGGGATTCCCGCTTGCTGTGACCCGTCCCTCTGAGCAAAATATTGATTGAGAGGAACGGTAGTGTCTACTTGCAATCCATTGGCTTCATAAGGTGGTCTGAAGTTTTCGTACCGCAGTCCGAAGTTGATTGTCAGTTCACGGCTCACGCGCCACGCGTCGCCAATGTATCCGGCGTAGCTACGCTCGATGAAGGAACGTTGCTGCGGTGTTCCCTGCGGCAAGACCTGTCCGTTCTTTGTGTATTGATAAGTGACAAAAACGTCGTTCAATATGCCCAACAATGTGGCGGACGCGTTAGTCACCGCGGTGGGATTCGCGAGTTGCAGGTTCGGGTTATTGAGCTTGCCAACCAGATAGTTTTGCACCGAAGTATCAATGTCTTCGCCCAGACCGATCAATTCGGTGGCGCCGTAGGCATACAGTGGATATGAGTTAGTGAACGTCGACGTGTTGTTGCGGTTATAGCGGAAGTTCAAGCCCATTGTGATGGTATGTTTCCCCTTGGTCCAGGTCACGTCGTCGACTATGTTGTTGAGAGGATTTTCACGGCCACGTGCGCGCGCTCCCCAGTTCTGCAGAGGCGAGAGAGCGGTGGGCTCGAATTGGAATCCAGTGCCGGAGACGCCCGACAAATTTTCATCCAAGCTGGTGAGGCCATAGGTGAAAATATTCACGAGGTTGGGACTGAGCACCGCCGTATATCGCGCTGACAGGCCTTTATTGTTATCGCGCTCCACGGAAGACGGCGATTGTCCAGGAAACTCCGCCAGGATTTGGTCGATCGTATTATCGCCCAGGCTTCCGCGAAAACTCAGCGTGTGTTTTCCCGCATTGTCTAATTTGTAATCGACTTTGGCTACCCATGCCATTTCATTCAGGCGGTCCGGAGCGTTAAAGCGATAGCCGCTGAAATTCAGCCCTCCATCCTGACCGTAAGCGGGATCGTTGCCAACCGGATACTGGTTCAAAATCTTTTGATACGGCGTATTCAGACCGATACCTAACGGATCCACCTGAGGAAGCTGGTTCGGAGTAATGGTCTGCACGCTGCCATCCGTCAATTGAACCTGCAGAAGTCCCTGCTTGAGGGTCTCCGAAGGCACTGCCCGCACCTGAGCCACGCTGCTGGCATCGATGCGCGATTCCCAATTGACGAAGTAGAACAGGCGGTCTTTTTTGATCGGTCCGCCGATGGATGCTCCGAACTGGTTGCGAACCAATTGTTGCACTGGGACACCGGACTGATTATTGAACCAGGTGTTGGCCGATGTCGCGGTATTGCGATTGTATTCGTAGAGCGAACCATGAATCTGGTTGCTGCCGCTCTTGGTAATCAGCACAACCTGACCGCCCGAGGATCTTCCTTGGTCCACCCCCTGGCCACCCACCGTCACGCGGAACTCCTGAACAGAATCGAGCGGAACCGGTAGCACCGAATTGAATCCGGAGTTGGCGTTCGCGCCATTTCCATTCACACCCTGATAGCTATTTCCCGTGGTGGTGTTCTGCGCGACCAATCCGGCGTTCTGATTATCGTTCACATCCACGCCGTCCAGGATGATGTTGTTCTCGTCTCTACGCGCCCCCAATACTTCACCGTTGGTAGTCACGCCGGGCTGTAAGCTGAGAAGCGCGACAACGTTTCTGGTCTCAAGAGGCAGTTCACGAACTTGTGTTTCCGAAAATGCATTCCCCACTGAAGCGTCGACAGTGTTGATGGTAGAAGCTTCCGCCGCCACGTTGACGGTTTCTGACGTCTTGCCCAGTTCCAACCGGAGATCCAGAGTGGTGGGAGTATTCACCAACAACTGGACGTCGGTGCGCGTGAGGTTCGCGAAACCCACCATTTCGACGACGATTTTGTAGGTGCCGGGGGCAATCTGAACGAACTGATATGCGCCGCTATTGTCGGTGGTGGCCGAGCGATTGAAGCCCGTTCCGGCGTTGCTCAATGTAACAATGGCGCCGGCGATCACACCGCCCTGCGGATCGCTTATGGTGCCGCGAAGAAGAGTCGTTGACTGCGAAAGACCGCTAAACGGGGTAATCGCAGCGAGAAAAAGTAGAACCAAAAACAGATACAAGCCACGTCTGGCACGCATAGCCACAACTCCTAGATTTGAGGTTGGGTCTGCGAGAAACGGACTCGCTACACGTGGCGGCGCATCGCAACCATGGCGACGTATGCACCAGGACGGCCTACCAGCCAGCTTAGGCTAGTGGGTCGATTGTAGGGCACCCGCCAAGTCATGTCAATCGTTTGGCTAATAGATTTTCCTTATCGGGGTTAGTGCCGTTGGCCCGAAGACGACTAAAACTCGTATCGCAAGCCGAACTGCATTACACGTGCCGGCTGCGCGTATTGATACTCGCCGAACGACGAGATGGAAGTCGCGTCAAGGATTGGGTCGTAGAAGTTTACATTGTTAAAGGCGTTGAACGCTTCGGCCCGAAACTGCAGCCGCTGCCCCTCCCACGGCATCGGGAAGTTCTTCGCCGCCGCGATATCGAAATTCAAGAAGCCGGCCGTTCTGATTGCAGCGCGGGTTCCAACTGTGCCGGCGTACATCGGCAACCAATTGCTTGCTTCGGTGGTGGAAGAAAACACGCTGGGATTGCCTTTTTGGTCGTATTCTGTGGTCCCGAAGCTGTACGACGAGATCGGATACGCCACAGCTCCGAACGAGAAATTCGTCGGATAGACACCGCCGTAAAAGATGGAGGAAGGCAGCCCTGACCGATAGCGAGCAATGGTCGAAACCTGCCATCCGCCGACGATCTCATCCAGGGCGCGGCCGGCGTTGCCGAAGAATGTCTTTCCTTTCCCGAACGGAAGTTCGTAAAGCACATTCGCATTAATATTGTGCCGGGCGTCGAAATCCGAGGAACCGCGATAGGCGGTATTGCTATACGGATCTAGCATGACGCCGCCATAGGTGCCTGCGCCCGATTCAGCGCCACCGCCCCGATCGATGGAATGCGAAAGCGTGTAATTGAAATCGAACGAAACGCCCTTGCTCAAGGGTTTGCGCAAAGTTACGCTAAGCCCGTGATAAGATGCCGCGCCGTTATTATTCCAAGTTGTGATCCCACTTGCCTGAGGCGTGTAAAACGTCCAGCAACCTGGCGTGCTAATGCAATGCGGAAAAGACTTGCCATTGACCGTGGTCAACCGGTCGGCTTGATTCAGCGTATCGGTATCGCTCAAACCATTCACATCCTCCATCAGGTAAAAATAGTTGGCCGTCGCACTTCCTGGAAAATATAGATTCGCGATTTGGCTGAAGTATTTCTGGATGAACGGATTCAGTGGCACCAGGCTCGGATTGGCCTTCACTTCATTGCCGATGGTTCCCGTAAGATTCGGATTGTTATTGGACATCTGGAGGTAGAGAGTGCGCATGTCGCCCTCCGCCTGTTGCAGCGTCATTCCCGACGTGGGATCCTTGAAATCCCAGGCTACGCCGCCGACATCCTGCTGCATCAATAAACTGTGCGACAGCCTGCCTTGATATCCAACCTCCAGCGTCACTCCAGCCTTTAGAGGACGGGCTATAGACGCATTCATAACGTACGCGTAAGGCGTCTTTAAATCGGAATCGATGCCGACGTATGTTCCGCCCACGTAGGCGACGTTGGCCGGCGTATATGGAAAAGTGTGCGTGGAAGCAACGGGAAGCGGTGGCAGCGTTCCTTCGTAGCGCGGGCTGGAACCCACCGTGAACGACCCTAATACGTCGTTCTCGGTCAAACCAAAAGGATTCTGATTGTCATACTGCACAATCATGTCGCTTCCGAAACGATCGTAAGCGATGCTCGCTCCGGCCCGGAAAACGCCGCCGTTGCCGAATATCTTGGATGCCAAGCCGGAATTGGCCTGAGGACTATACGCAATTGCAAGCCGCGGCGCGAAGTTGTTGTTGTCACGCGCCCACCAACTTTGCTGATTGTGCGCAGGTCCAATTAAACTGTAGGATTCCTCCGCATTTGCCAATTCGAATGAAGGAATACCATTGGCGGCGCCAGACAGGCGCTGCGCCCAGAAATTCTGCAATGGAAGTGTGGGGGCGACTTCCAATCCATTAGTCTCCCAAGGGGGGGTGTCGTTTTCGTAACGAAGCCCATACGTCAATGTCAGCGAAGGCTTGACGCGCCAGCTGTCGGAAATATATCCGGCATATTCGTTCGTCGCAAAATCGCGAACTCTCGGCGCTCCGATGGGTAACGCAGTCCCGCTTTCTCCGTACGAGTAGTTGATGCTTCCACCCGATATAACGCCCAAGAGGGCCGGGCCGGCAGCTTCCAACGCCTGCTGGTTCGCGACGGTGGAATTCATTCCATTGGCGGAGAGATAAGCCTGCACATCTCCCAGAAAGTCATTTCCCAGGCCAGTAAGCGTGGTGTGGCTATACGAATAGCTGGGCCATGCGTTGGCAAAGTTGGTGTATCCGTTTCGAACAAAACGGACGTTTACACCGGCCGTGATCGTATGGGCTTGCTTCGTCCAGGTGAAATCGTCGTTGATATTATACGTCGGCGAAATGCGAACATAAGGCCGATTTGTATAATTCACCAGTGAATCGATATTGTTCAGCGTGAACGCCGAACCCGTAGGGCCGGTCTGATTCAGACCGATGCGGGTTAATCCGAAGGATGCCACGTTGACCATGGTGGGATTCAACACGCTGGTGAAAACCGCCGCGATGCCCCGGCTGTTGTTCAGCAGTACGTTGTTGGTTGGTTCCCCGGGGAACGACTCGGGAGTGAGTACCTGATTGTTACCCGCCAAGGTGCCTCGGACGGAAAGAGTCTCTTTGCCGGCGGAATCCAGATGTATGTCCATCTTTCCTACATAAGCGTTATTGGTCAAATTATCCGGTGCGTTAAAACGGTAACCCACGAAGTTGAGTCCGCCGTCGTATCCAGCGGGCGCATCGTTACCGACCGGATACTGTTGCAGCATACTCACAATCGCCGGACTCACTCCCAGGTGCTGCGGATCGATCTGCTGCAGTTGGGCGGGCGTGAGCGTGACGATGTTGCCGTTGGTATTGGCAAACGTCAGATCGCCTTGCCGCATCGCAAGCGAAGGCACGTGCGAAAGCTCGCTGACGGCCGTCCGGTCCAGCCGTTTCTCATAGTTGAAGAAGAAGAACACTCGATCTTTCTTGATAGGTCCGCCCAGCGAAGCCCCGAACTGATTCCGGTTCAGAGGCTGCCGGGCCACATCGGAGCGATTATTGAACCAATTGTTAGCCGAGAAAATTGTATTCCGGTTGAACTCGTAAAGGGACCCATGAAACTGATTCGATCCGCTCTTGGTAATGAGCGTCACTTGGCCACCCGAACTGCGCCCCTGATCCGCGCCTTCGCCGCCGACGGTGACGCGAAACTCCTGCACCGAATCGAGTGGAATCGGTAGCGCCGAATTAAATCCGGCTGCGCGGTCTAGGCCTGAGCCCGCCGTTCCGCCATTGAAACCGGGAAGCGCGATCGCCGAGTTACGGCCAAGCACGCCTAATCCTGCATTCTGGTTGTCGTTATCGTCAACACCGTCCAACACGATATTATTCTGATCGCGCCTGGAACCAAGCACCTCGCCTGTTTCCGTTACGCCAGGCTGCAGACTGAGTAGTTCGACAACGTTTCGGGTTTGCAGCGGCAATTGCCGAATCTGAGTCTGATTGAAAGCATTGCCAATGGCTGCGTTCTCTGTGTCGAGCGAATCAACCTGCGTCTCGACGTTAACGGCCGTGGCCACCGAGGCCAATTGCAAAGTCAGGTTCAACGTCGCCGGCGTATTGACCAGTAACTGAACTCCCTGTTGCGTTAATACCGCAAAACCGGGCTTTTCTATCGCCAACACGTACGATCCGGGTGGAACCTGCAGAAACTGATAGACACCACTCGCGTCCGTGAGGACGCTGCGTTTGAAACCTGTTTGATCGTTCTGTAAAAGCGCGCTGGCCGAATCGACGGCACCCCCCTGCGAATCGGTCACGATGCCGCGGAGCGAACTGGTGGTCTGGCCCCAGGCGGCGGCTATTCCGGATAAAGCCATCAGCGCTAGAAAAGCGCCGGGGCGGATGCAACGGCTGATCATGTACATTGCGCAATACTCCTGAGCGAGATTGAGATAGCGAATGACCAATCCGGTTAACCGACACATGCGCACAAAGAACAGGAGGCGTCGTGCGGAACCGGAATCGGGTCGCGCTGACTAAGCGCAATGTGCGACCGCGAGGCCGCGAGGAAACTACGACGAAGGAACCAAACTCACGCCAAGGTGTGTTTTGAGAAGAGTAGCATGGTTGACCCCACTCGACAAGAACTAATCGCGACAATTTTATTACTCAGCCCTATAAACATATGCATCCTCATCTCTGATTTGTTGTTGCAACTCGATCAGGCCCGTGCTAGCCTTATTCAACTTTCCTGGTTGAAAGCTCCTTCCTCCGTTGTTCCGAAGCGGCCTTGCCTGTCGCACACATAGGTCTCGATTCCTAACTGATACCCAACTGCATTAAGAGCCCGCCTCTTTACTAAAGGAGACTTTCGATGAAGATGCAAATGGTTTTGTTTGGTCTGCTGTTCGCGATCTACGCGTCGGCTTCAGATCACACTCGCGCGGAACTGAAACCCGGTACGCTCGCCGAGCCGTGGCTGACCGGCGGCCCGAACTGTCTAACAGTACCGAACTGGCAGGTGCACGAATACAACGAAGATTTTTACATCCTGCGTGAATCCGGGTGTATCAATGCGGAGAAGCCGTTCCTGTACTTAATTTTTGGCGAGAACAAGGCCCTGCTCGAAGACACCGGAGTTGCCTATGCGACACCCGATAAAACAGTAATTCCCACCGCGCCCGTCATCATGGACCTGATGGCGAAGTGGGCTAAGAAAAAGCATCACGCCCCGGTGTCGTTAGTAGTGATCCATTCTCATTCGCACGGAGATCACACCGCCGCGGACGGGCAGTTCCAAAAGATGTTCGAAGTGCAGTTTGTGGCGGCCACGCCTGCAGAAATACAAAAGGCGGCGGGAATCGCAACCTGGCCAACGGATCTGGGCCAGATCGATCTCGGCAACCGCATCGTCGATGTGATTCCCATCCCGGGCCACGATGTCGCAAGCATCGCGCTGTACGATCGAGTGACAGGAAATCTGATGACCGGCGACAGTCTTTATCCCGGCCGGCTGTATGTTCCCGAGGCGCAAATTCCCACGTATGCCGCCAGCGCCCAACGAATGGTGGATTTTGTGAAGCTCAACCCTGTCGCGCATGTTCTGGGGACGCACATCGAACAAGGTAGCCAGTCGTACTTCGATTACCCTCGCGGCACAACTTATCAACCCAAGGAACATGTTCTGGAACTCAGCCGCGCGCATGTGTTTGAACTGGCCGAGGCGTTCCGGCAGATGAATGGAAAACCCATTAAGATCGTCTACCCGGATTTCTCGGTGGTCCCGCGCGTAGCGAATACTCAGATACCGCCCGATATTCAGGCTGGCGATGGCATGGGTCTTCAAGCAGGAGTTGTGCCAGAGGGCTGGAGGACCGGCGGTCCGAACTGTGTCACGGTCCCCGATTGGCAGGTAAAGGAATACAACGAGGATTTCTACATCCTGCGGGAATCGGGCTGCATCAATCCCGAGAAACCATTCTTGTACCTGATCTTTGGCGACAATAAAGCGCTGCTCGAAGACACAGGCGTTGGCACGCTCATGCCCGACAACACGCGCGGGACAGTGATTCCAACAGCGCCCGTCATCATGGATCTGATGGCCCAATGGGCCGCCCGCAAGAAACACGCTCCAGTTTCGCTGGTGGTCATCCACTCGCATGGCCACAACGACCATACTGCCGCCGATCCGCAATTCCAGGCAATGTCGAATGTGGAATACATCGCTCCCAAGCCCGATGCGATTGCAAAAGCAACCGGAATGGCCAACTGGCCGACCGACATCGGCCATATCGATTTGGGTGGCCGCGTTATCGACGTCATTCCCTTCCCTGGCCACCAGGAAGCCAGCATCGCACTTTACGATCGCGTGACAGGCAACCTGATGACCGGCGACAGCCTATACCCGGGGCTGCTCACCGTTGAGAATATCGATGTTTATACCGCGAGTTCACAACGGCTCACCGATTTTGTCACCGCGCACCCGGTGGCCCATGTTCTAGGCACTCACATCGAGCAAAAGAATTGGCCGTATCTGGACTTTGGGCGGGGCACCATCTATCAGATCGACGAAGCGCCGCTGGAGCTAAAACGCGCGCACGTGTTCGAGCTAAACGACGCCTTCATCTCGATGCACGGCGATAACAAGATCGTCGCCATGCCGGACTTCACACTGGTGCCGCGTGGAACCTCGGAAACCACCTACCCGCCGGAGCTGCGCCCTAAGCCCAAAGAGAACTGATCGTTTAACTGAGCCGTCGCGTTATAAGGTGCATAAAAACTTTCTTGTATCGCGACGGCTTGATTTCTGGCATACTATCGCCGTGTCACTCGCATTAGCGCCGCGTCAAACACGAGCGCACATTGCGATCGCTGTATTCCTGCGCCTCACAGCCATGGACGTCTGCTGCGGTCCTCCCACGTTCTCCCGATTCATCTGAACGCTATTACGCTCCGGATCTGTTCGGAGCGCCCGTACCCGTATCAGTTACCGGAAGGATGTAGGTGTATAGATGAGGTCTGTCCTGTGGGAGGAGACGATTGAACCCGGCTCCACGTGGTCGCATGTTCTGAAGCGCGGCACTTCGCTGCGTATGACCGACATGCAAGGCGGCGCCAACGTTGGCGCGCTTTTTTACAATTTCGAATGCCCAGCGGAGCGGTACAACATGTCCGATACGCTGAAGGCTCAACATCTTGCCTATTTGAAGAAGGGTGTGGTTCTGTACTCGGATATGGGGCGCATTCTTTGCTCCATCATTGACGATTCGGTAGGTTGGCATGATGCGCTCGGCGGCTGCAACGACGCCGCGCTGGTGCGGGAGAAATACGGCGAAACCCGCTATCAGGAATCCCGCAATCAATGTTTCAAAAATGCGAAGGACGGGTTTCTGGTTGAGCTTGCGAAGTGGGGGCTGGGACCGCGCGACCTCACTGCCAATGTGAATTTCTTCAGCCGCGTCACGGTGAGCGAAGAGGGCTGCATGATGTTTCATCCAGGAAACTCCATGCCCCGCTCGTCAGTGGAATTGCGCGCCGAGATGAACGTGCTCACGATTCTCAATACCTGCCAACATCCCCTGGATCCCAATCCCAGATACGATCCCAAGGGTGTGAGAATCTCGATTCGGAAGGCGACGCCGCCAGGCGCTGAAGACCCGTGCCGGTTGGGTCATCCCGAAAACGTCCGCGGATTCACTTTAACGGATCGATATTTCCTGTGAGAAACACCACCGAAAGTATGCTGGATCCTGGCGCTGCCGCGTATCGATGCGTTTTACCGGCCGGTGAACCGTGGATTCGCGAGATCCGCCAGGACGACGTTCTCCGAATTGTCGATCTGGAGGGCAATCAAACCGCCGACGCATTGTTCTACAACTCCCACGACTACCGCGACAGTTACAGCGCCCAGGACACCATTCGCGCACAAAGAAACATCTACCCCACCACCGGGACTCGTCTGATGTCGGCCGAGAATCACGTCCTGCTCACTGTCGTCGCTGATACCTGCGGGCAGCACGACACGCTGGGAGGCGCATGCGCCACTGAGAGCAACATGGTGCGCTATGCGCTCGATAAGCGGCACATGCACGCCTGCCGCCAGAACTTCCTGAAAGCGCTAATGGATTGGGGACACGGGATGAGCAAGCGCGACATCGCGAGCAATATCAGCTTCTTCAGGAACGTTGCGGTGACGCCAGAGGGAGGATTCTCCTTGGAGGAGGCAATTTACGCGCCGGGAAAGTACGTTGAGCTACGCGCCGAGATGGACCTGCTGGTGCTGATTAGCAACTGCCCGCAGCTCAACAACTCCTGCAACGAACATAATCCCACACCGATCGAAATCTTGATCTGGAATGGGAGGAGCAACTGATCGTTATGGCCTTGTAATGGAGCTCACAAGAACTATTGCATGCGGAAGTGGATTATGCTACCTTTGGTCAAATCTTCCCGGTCTGAGGATTTCCTTCCAAGTAGTTCCCTTCGCGGCTTTGTTGTCGCTCAAGCGCTAAGCCTAGCGCATCGTGATCCTTCCTGCTTAACTGAATACGGCTGTTTGCTTGCGCACCGCTCACTCTGATGTGCCGCGCTGCGTTACAAGTCCATTGGATTAACCCGACTCGGAACCCAGTTGCTCCGACCCTCGATGCAGAGGACGTAAAAAAAAGGAAGAAATGAAACGTTCTCTGCTTGTATTTTTTTGTCTATCGTTCACGCTTCTGGCTGAGCCGCCCGCGGCGACGCAAGAGCAAAAAGATTTTTTCGAAAATCGCATTCGTCCGGTACTGGCGCAGAACTGTTTTGCCTGCCACACCAATTCCCAAATGGGCGGCCTTCGGCTGGACTCGCTGGATGGATTGTTGAAGGGCGGCAAATCGGGACCGGCGGTGATTCCCGGCGCTCCCGAAAAGAGCATGCTGATCACGGCGATCCGCCAGACCACCGAGATCAAAATGCCGAAGAACGGCCACCTCACCGAGGCGCAAATCGGCGATCTTACGTCTTGGGTGAAGGACGGCGCGGTCCGGCCCGAGGCGCCCAAGTCATCGCAGGGCGCGGGTTACGTAATCCGG
>Ga0210383_10001743_pt1 | contig 19780 bp, 13 predicted proteins | sample IncBWC14OmetaG_FD_160072 | JGI IMG/M metagenome (GOLD analysis project Ga0210383, IMG submission 160072) | Forest soil microbial communities from Barre Woods Harvard Forest LTER site, Petersham, Massachusetts, United States - Inc-BW-C-14-O ... | reverse complement strand
TAATCAAGAAATCCTGTTTGCGGGTTTTCGCCTGGAATTGCACGGTGTAATGCGGAACACCCGTCTCGCGCACCCACTCGTCGAAAAACCATTTCATCGAATGATTGCCCTCAAGGTCCATCGCGGGCGTCATCACTTTCTCGATCTCGCGCTCGAAATCAACCGTCGAGAGCGTGCGGTAGCGGTAGTCCGTCAGGACGTCTTGCAGAAGCTGTCGAAATCGCTCGTCGGGATCCTTTGAGGCGGGATCGCGAAGCATTTCGCGAAGCATGTGCATCACCCAGGTTCCCTTCCCGTACGTTACGCGGACGTACGCGTCGGGCGTCTTCGATGAACTGAGTCGAATTCCGAGATCGAGCGGACCGGCTTCGTCGGAGGTCTCGTCAGTGCCCGGCTCTTTGCGTAAGAGCTCCGTGCGATAGCGCTCGAGCCATGTGGTGAGGCGATGCTTCGCAGGGTTGCGGCTCTCCGCATAGAGGATCGCCAGATAGTTTGCCATTCCTTCCTGGATCCAATCGTCGCGGTAGCAGGGCGAACCGGTGAGATTTCCCCACCATTGGTGCGCGATTTCGTGAAACGGCATCAGTTCGCGCGCTTCTTCCTGTTCTTCGGTGCCGATCCCTGCGCGCCGCTCCGTCTCGGGCGGGAGAAATGCGAGCGTTGATAGGTAAACGAGCCCGGGCCAGCCTTGCCCGAACGAACCGGGTATCTGGGAAATTTCCAGGCGATCGAAAGGAAACGGCCCATTGAATTTCTCGAAAAAGTGAATCGAATCCGATACGTCTACACTCAGGTTGCGGAGCACGGCCGACGGGCCCGGGACGGGACCGCCCGCCCCAAAGGGCGACACCACGGGACTCGCGGGCAGTCCTGTGCCTTGCGCAGTGACCGCGGCGATGGCCGATTCATTCTGCGCGATCCGCGAGAGGATCGCATTCTCCAACTGGCGGTTGGCAAACAATTGAATCGTGGGACGGCCGGAGCCGGTTGTCTCGCTATCGTACTCACCGAGATTAAAACCAGCGACAGCCATCGGTTCCTGCGATTTCCAGTGGCCGGTCTTGAAGTTGGCGTCTTCGTGCGATTCGGTTTGTGTGCCGGTGGCGACGAGCACGAATTTCTTGGGCCATCGGAAGGTGAGATCGAATGAGCAGAAGTTCTCTTCGGGCGAATGCGCGTACCACGTGCCGCGCTCGCCGACGAACTCCACGCCGTTGCCAACGTCCGCGATCACATTCCCGTGGTACTTCACTTCGAGGTGCAGTTCCTCGCCGCCTTCACCCGGCGCCGGTAAGACGGCGAGCACCGTGTCGTTCCCGCGCTGCATCACTTCGCGCTGGCTCAAATCCGCGTTCTGAAAGAACGCCAGCGGCTTGCCATCCGGGCCGCTGATCTGCTCGATCGCGAGATTCTTCGAAAGTTCCAGCGGGACGACGCGCTCTCCTCCTCGCGCGACCCTTAAATGCAGTGCGGCGGATCCTTCGAGCGAGAGGTCGTCCGCGATGGCCGTATCCACGCGATAGTAGAGCGGGACGAATGCCGGCCCAGTGGGTGCGTCCGCGCCGATCGCGTCCGCACCTTCACCGCGGAACGAAGCCCACACGTCGTAAAAAATTGCGCCGTTTTCCGTTCGCGGCTGCCCGAACACCACCTGTTCTTCACGCCTGCTGTCGACGAGCACGTCGAACGCGCCTCGCGAATCTCCGGCGAGCGCAACGTAGAAATATGGCCGCGGATTCGTCGAAAGCCAATCCATCAGTAGGCGCAACGAGTGCCACGGATTCAGGCTCGTCACGATGGACGACCAATTTGCCGCGAAATCGGAATTGCTTGCGACGGCGGCGCCATCGTTCTCAAGGATCGTCTGCAATTCAGTTGCGGTGTCGTCGTCAAAGCGCAAGTATGCGCGGGTGAAGGTCTGATCGAGGATCGGTACGCCGACGTACTGCGCCAGGGAGCGACGTTCGCCCGGATCGTGAGGGGTGGCGATTACGTGGCCGCGTCCGAGGAAAACGGCGCCCGTGATTCGCCCGTCGAGCGGCTCGTAGAACGCGAGCTTGCCTTCGTCGAGCGTCAGGTGGACGACGTCGCGGATCAGATTCAGGCCTTTGACGTCGTAGACTCTCGCGCCGTCTGGCCGGAGGGCATTGAGCGCCTGATACAACGCGCGTGCATCTGAGTTAGCCGCGGATTCTTCATGCGGCGCTCCGCCACTCGCCGCCTGCATGGCGCGACACGGCGGCGCAGAGATAGCGAGGCCGCAAAGTAGCGCAGCAAATAAAACCAAAACGGAAGGAACCCGCACCCACCACATTCGCTCACTGTACAACTTTGGGCATGTGCCCACAACACGCCGCCGGGCCGCTCCGAGGCGCTTGCTAAAATTGCCTCGTGCGATTCCGCGCGCCGATCACGACGCTTGCGCTTTTCTTCGCTGCGTCTTTCGTTTCAGCCGCCGACACGATCATTTTGAAGAACGGCCGTCGCATCATCGCTTCGAACGTCACCGAAGACGCGACGCACGTGACCTACGAAACTCCGGCGGGCCAGATGTCGATCCCGCGCTCGGCCGTGCTGCGCATCGATCGTGACGACCAAACTTACACTTCCGCCTCGCATGCGGATACGTCGCAGCCGCCCGTTTCCACACCGCAAATCGAGCCGCTCCGTGGCTATGAGGAAGTGCAACAACTCGCCGTGCACAACGACGCAATCGATTTCGGCTTTATCGCGAGCCTCGAGAATAGTGCGCGGTCAGGCGACAAAACAGCCGTCGGACGCGTCGCTGCTGCCCACTACGCCGCCGCGGAATTCCTCGTCGCGAAGGGTGACACGGACGATGCGATCGACCATTACCGCCAGGCGCTCGTCTTCTCGCCAGACAACGTGGGGATCCTTCTGAATCTCGCCGTTCTCGACTTGCGCGAGAGCCACTTCACAGCCGCGCTTGACCCGCTGGAGAAAGCCCATCGCGTGACGCCGGATACTTCCCCCGCAGCCGCTGACATCGCCAAGCTCGAAGGCTGGGCCTACTACGGCGCCAACAAAATGGATCGCGCGATCGAAGAATGGAAGCGTGCAGAGAAATTGCGTCCGGATCCGGACGTGGAAGCAGCGCTGGAAAAAGCCCAGCGCGATAAGGACGAAGAAGAGAGCTATCGCCAGGGCGAGACGGCGCACTTCCAGTTGAAATACTACGGCGGCGCGGCGCCCGAGCTCGCGCACGCGATTTTGCACACGCTGGAAGACGACTTTCGCGATCTGGAATCGCAGCTCGAGTTCACACCGCCCGAGCAGATCAGCGTAATCCTTTACACAGAGCAGGCCTTCGGCGACATCACGCGCGCCCCCGGCTGGGCGGGTGCGCTGAACGATGGCCGCATTCGCATTCCCGTGCAAGGCTTGAGCAGCGTGACGCCGGAACTCGCGCACGTGCTGAAGCACGAACTGACGCACAGTTTCGTGGGACAGAAGTCACGCGGACGCGCGCCGACGTGGCTGCAAGAAGGGCTCGCACAATATATGGAGGGCCGGCGCAGCGCTGCCGATGCAGCCGCGCTCGTGGATGCCGCATCACAGGGCGGCGTTCCGTCGCTCGGTTCGCTCGAAGGTTCTTGGATGGGCTTGCCGGAAAACTCCGCGGGGCTTGCCTATGCGTGGTCGCTGGCGGTCCTAGAAGCGATGATTCAGTCGGGCGGCACGAGTGACGTCAGTCGGCTCCTGGATCGCCTTGCTTCGGCGAATTCGACCGAAGAGGCCTGCCGCGAGATACTTCGCTCGGATTATTCCGACCTTCAGCAGCAAGCCGTCGCTTACTTGAAGCGCGAATACGTGCGTTAATCGCCCGGGATTTACACGAGAGCTCGTTGCGGTGCGCTGTCGCTCGGTTTTCTCTGTGTTCTCAGCGGCTCCGCCGTGAGAAGTTTCGCGCGGTCGCGATGTCTCTTCAGAGCGTGGCGAGCAATCCCGCAATTAGCGCCGCACGCGCGGGAATTTCGCGGATCAATATATGTTCGCGCGGGCTGTGCGCGCCGTCGCCCACTGCGCCTAATCCGTCGAGCGTCGGCACGCCTAAGGCGGCAGTGAAGTTTCCGTCCGACCCACCGCCCGTCGCAGCCTCGCCGAGCGGCAGATTCACCGCCTGCATTAATGACTGCGCGTGGCGGAACAGCGCTTGCACGTTTGCCGTGCGCTCGAGCGGCGGACGTACGCCGCCGAGCACGACCCTTACCCGTGTTCCCTTCGTGATCGGCTTCAGGGCGCGCAATTTTCGCTCGACGATTCTCGTATCTGCCAGCCGCGCAAATCGCAAGTCAATCTCGGCCCGCGCTTGTTCAGGCACGACATTGGCTACCGTGCCACCCGATACAACCGTCGCCTGGACGGCGATTCCCCGCCGAGGGCGGTTCATCTTCATCACGCGCGCGATTTGCAGCGCTATTTCATGCACCGCATTGCGGCCGTTCTCGGGATCAATACCGGCGTGCGCCGACCGCCCCGTCACGACGATTTCCGCGCCGCCCACTCCCTTGCGCCGGGTCTTCAGCTTACCTTCGCGCCCGTAAGATGGCTCCAGCACAAGCACTGCATCACTCCGGCGCGCTTCCTGTTCGATAATGCTTCGCGAAGCTTTACTGCCGATTTCTTCGTCGGACGTCCAGAGGAAAACGAGCCGCTTACGCACGTCGATACGCAAGGCTTGCAGGACATCCACCGCGGCGAGCGCCATGACGATGCCGCCCTTCATGTCGAACGTAGCCGGCCCCCAGGCCTTGCCCTCTGCGATCATGTAAGGCGACTTCGCAATAGTTCCGAGCGGATACACCGTATCCGTGTGGCCGAGCACCATAATCTGCCCCGCCGGGCGCCCCTTTCCAAGCCACACCTCCGCGCGTACGTGATCGCCGCGTTCTTTTTGTTTTAGAAGCTCGACGCGCGCGCCTCGTTTCTTAAACTCACTCGCCACCATGCGCGCGAATCGGTCCACCGCCTGTTTCGTGTAGCTCGGCGATTCGCATCGCACGAACTCGCCGAGCAGCCGCAGCATCTCGCCGCGCCGTTTCCGCATTTCGCGCAGCAAGCCGCGCATCAGTGCTTTTGTTTCGTCGCTTGGACTTGCTTCACTCGTCATCTGTTTCGCCATGCGCGGGCTATGCTAGCAGCCGTGCAGCATGACGGCAACGGCACTACGACACCAAATAGAGTTACCGGCTTCGAGCGCACTCTCACTGGATGCAAGTGGTCACAAGTCGTGACCGCCTCCAGAAGCTCAGATACTCGCCCGCCATGCCCTTGGGATTCGGGTCGTGTGCCGTTGCTCCGTGTTATAGTCTCGCCGAGCTGCAGCTATTAAATAGATTACTTCATCGAACCGAAAAATTTGTTCCTGTACCCCGAGCCGAATGCTGCGGCGCAGTCTCGAAGCAACGGGTTGCGAGCAGCTAGCCATCGCGCAGACTCAATCATCGATAGAGACGGAGAAAAAACATGAAACGATCCGCGAAAGCAGTTGGAGTAATACTCGGCGTCGCAGTTGTAGGCATCGCCTTCTGGTTCGTTACGCAGAAAAATGTCGTCCGCGCCGCCTCTGTCAGTCCATCCGTCCCATCGGCCATGGTGTGCAGGCCCGTGCACGGAGTGATCAACAGCACCTTCACCACGCAGAATTGCACGAGCCCGGTGGGGCTCTGCACTACTGGCGCCATCACGGGCTCGGGCATCCTCGATGGGCCGACTACGTTCACCGCTTTGGCTGTGGCCCCCTCGGCCGGGCTTTCACCCGTCGAACCAGCAGCCAACCTTTCATACTCCGGGCAGCTGACCATCACGGCGAGCCACGGGACAATGACAACGGACGATCTCGGCGTTCTGGACGCCAGCCATTTGGCTTTTAGCGAGATGGAACGTCCTGCATCGGGAACCGGCATATTCGCGAACCCCACCAATAGCGTCTTCTTCATCTCCGGAGCGCTTGTCGACAACGGCCAGGGATTCCAGGGGGATCTCTCGGGCACAATATGTTTCGGTAGCAATTAGCCGTAAAGCGCAGCGCGGTTTATCGCTCTGGTGTCATTCAGGAAGTGGTTTTGATTTGATACGGGGCCGCTACTCTTCGCAATGAGCGTTGGGCGCGAAGAGTCTTGATTCCACGGCCCGGAATCATGCGATGCGGCCGAATCCCATCGAGGTCTAGCGTTCAGGGTCCTCGCTTGGCGTCGTTCGGGCGGGTGAGGCAAAGAGCGCGTCAGCGGGGCTCGCCCGCCGTTCCCCCCTGCCTTCGTTTCGTATAAAATAATTCGACGCTACGGGTGAATGCCGGTAAGCTCTTGCGCGCCTTCGGCAACTCAGAGTCGAAATCAAAGGAAGCGAAATGATCCTCGACATCAACGGGATCCAGAAAATCCTCCCGCACCGCTACCCATTTCTGATGGTCGACGCCATCGAAGAAATGGAACCCAAGAAGCGCATCGTCGGAATCAAGAACGTCACCATCAACGAGCCTTACTTTCAAGGGCACTTCCCCGCCAAGCCCATCATGCCAGGCGTTCTGATCATTGAATCGATGGCGCAGACGGGCGGTCTGCTGCTGCTGCAGGAAGTCGAGGACCGCGAAAATAAACTTCTCTACTTCGTCGCGATCGACAATGCGCGCTTCCGCCGCCCCGTCGTACCCGGCGATCGGCTGCGCGTCGTCGTTCAAGTGGTCGCGTGGCGCGGAACAAACTTCTGCAAGCTCGAGGGGCGCGCATTCGTCGGCGAAGACGTGGCCGCCGAAGCCACAATGATGTGCATGATGGTTGACGTGAATGCTCCACAGCCAGCACCGACGGCCGATCCGGTCGGCAAGGCCCGCTAGCAGCGGCCTAAACTAAATGAGCGTAATCGATTCCCGCGCAATCATCTCCCCTTCAGCCCGCATCGGTAATGGCTCGAAGATCGGTCCCTACGCCGTCGTTGGAGATGACGTCGAGCTGGGCGATGAGAGTGTGCTCGATCATCACGCTGTGGTGCATGGCCCCTCGAAATTCGGCAAGCACAATCACTTCTATTCGTTTTGCGCCGTGGGAGTGGATCCGCAAGATCTCACTTTCAAGAACGAGCGCGTCTCGCTCGAAGCTGGCGACAAGAACGATTTTCGCGAGTTCTGCACCGTGAGCCGCGGAACAAAAAAAGGCGGCGGCGTCACGCGCGTAGGCAACGAAAACCTGGTCATGGCCTACGCGCACATCGGACACGATTGCCAGGTGGGCGACCACACGATTTTCGTGAATGGCGCGACGCTCGCGGGACACGTCACGGTGGAAGACTACGTCACCATCGGCAATTTTTCGCCGGTGCAGCAGTTCTGCCGCATCGGCCAGCATGCTTACATCGGCGCCCACACCGTGATCACGCAAGATGTGCCTCCGTTTTCCAAGATCGTTTCGCCGCGCGACACTCGCTGTTACGGCGTCAATTCCGTGGGCCTCTCGCGCCATGGCTTTTCCGCCGACCGCATCGAGGCCATTGAAAAAGCGTATCGCTTCCTCATCCGCTCAAAACTCAACACCACGCAAGCCGTGGAAAAAATGCGTGGAACCCTCTCACACTCCGAGGACGTCTTAACATTGATCCGCTTTATCGAGTCGGCCGAGCGGGGCCTGACGAAATAGGACCGCCCGTGCCCGCCAGCGAACTCCATTCCGGACACTGGGGACTGATCGCCGGTAACGGCGACTTTCCCTTTCTCGTGCTTGAGGGCGCGCGCAGCCAGGGTATCGAAATGGCCGTGATCGCCATCAAAGAGGAGGCTTCGCCGGCGCTCGAACGCGCTGCGAAGCGGTTGCACTGGGTGAGCCTCGGCGAATTGAGCCGCACGATCGAATTGCTGCATCAGGAAGGCGTGAAACGCGCCGTGATGGCCGGCCAGGTGAAGCACAACAAGATTTTCAGCGCCATCCGGCCGGACTGGAAGCTCGCGAAACTGCTCTTCGCGCTTCCCTCGAAGAATACGGATTCGCTGATCGGCGCCGTCGCAAAAGTGCTCGAGGAAGAAGGAATCGAACTCGTGAACTCCACTGAATTTCTCGGCCCGCTGCTCCCGCAAGAAGGAGTGCTCACGCGCCGTGCGCCTTCCGAGGAAGAGGCGGCGGACATCGTTTACGGCCGCCGCATCGCGCACGAGATCGCGGGCCTCGATCTCGGCCAGACGGTGGTGATTCGCGATTGCGCGTGCCTCGCCGTGGAAGCCATGGAAGGCACGGACGAAACGATCGAGCGCGCTGGACGCATCGCCAGCGGCCAAAGGATTACGGTGGTCAAAGTAAGCAAGCCGCAGCAAGACATGCGCTTCGACGTGCCCGTGATCGGCGCGAAGACAATTGAAGTGATGCGCCGTTCGGGCGCCACGGCGCTCGCCATCGACGCCGGCCGTACTCTGCTTTTCGAACGCGATGCTCTCATTGGCGCGGCCGACGAAGCGAGCATCGCGATTCAGGCGTTCAAGCCCGAGTCGCGCGCGGATCGCCAAGCCGCACCAGCAAAGAAAGGCAAATCGTGAGCGAGCGAGCCATTCGCGTGGCCGTCGTCGGCACGGGTGAATTCGGCCGCAACCACGTGCGCGTATGGCGCGAACTCGAAGGCGCGGAGCTGGTCGGTGTGGTGGACGCCAACCCCGATCGCGCGCAGAAAATCGCTGCAGAGTTTGGCGTGCGCGTTCTGCCGGGCATCGAATCTCTCGCCACTGAAAAAGTGGATGCCGTCAGCCTCGCGGTGCCCACGAAAGAACACGCCGCCATCGGCTGCCGCCTGCTCGAATCTGGCCATGACGTGCTGGTCGAGAAACCCATTGCGTCATCGCTCGAAGAAGCCGATCAGCTCATCGCGTCCGCCCGGCACGGTCTCCGCCTGCTGCAAGTCGGCCACGTGGAACGCTTCAATGCCGCCGTGGTTGCGGTGCGCGATATCGTCTCGCGGCCGCTCTTTTTCGAAGTGCATCGCATGGGCATCTTCACGCCGCGCTCGCTCGATATCGACGTTGTCTACGACGTGATGATCCACGACCTCGATATCCTGCTCTCGCTCGTCCAATCCGAAGTAGACGACATCAAGGCGGTCGGCATTCCCGTGGTCACCGATAAAGTGGACATCGCGCACGCGCGCCTCGAATTCGCGAACGGCACCGTGGCCAATCTCACCGCCAGCCGCGTCTCCACCGAACGCGTCCGCAAGCTGCGCTTTTTCCAGGAGCACGAATACGTCTCGCTGGATTTCACAAGGCAGGACGTTCTGCGCGTGCGCGTCCAGTCGGGCAGCGCGCCTACTGCAACAGCGAGCCCGAACTCGGACGGCGCAGCCGCCGCAGCCGCGCCATTTCCAGGCGTCAATTTTGAAAAGGTCGCTACTTCGCCGGAAGAACCGCTGCGCGCCGAATTGCGCTCATTTCTCGACTGCGTCCGCACGCGCAAGTCGCCGCTGGTCGACGGCCAAGCCGGCCGCCGCGCGCTCGCGCTGGCTGACCGCGTTATGTCAGGCATCCTCGACCACGCTCGCCGCGTCCAACTGACTGCCTTTTCCCCGCAGGAAGCTCGATGATTCCCCGCACCCTAGTCCCGAAGGACGTGCGCCCGGCCTCGCCGGACGACTTCAAAAAGAACGGCCATCGCCGCACCACGTATATGGACGACCGCACCGTCGTCCCCTCCGAACTTTCGGACGCGCCTCCGCTCGACGGCAAATCCAAAATCCCCGCGCACATGACGCTGGAAGTGCTCACCACGCGGTCGCTGGTGGATCGCTCGATGCCCGTGAAGCCGCTCGAGCGCTCTGAGAATTTCTCCGAGTTCAGTATCCCCCAGGCAATTCATGATTCGCGCGTCGTGGTGCCGGCTTACGTCGAAGCGCCCGCTCCCGAGGAGCGCAAGGACTTCGAGCACGCGCCGGAGATGACGGCCAATCTTCGCGAGATCGTCGAGCCGGATATTTTCATGACCGGCGACGCCAATCTGCTCGTTCAGCCCGAGGCGAAGCAAAGTGCCAAGTACGACGCCGTTGTCCGCACCGTTTCGGTAATCTTCCACATTTGCGTGGTGCTGCTGCTGATTTTTCCGCCGGCTTTTTTGCAGCGGCGTGCGCCCACGGCGGCAGAACTCGAAATGTCGCGCAAAGAGCTGCCTCTTCTGACCTATCTGCCGGATGAAGCTCCGCGTCCCCCGTCTCCGCCTCCGCCGAAAGTCCATATCGATCGCAAGACGATAAAGAACGTCACGCCACCGTCGCCGGAGCCGGTGCTGCCTCCGCAGCCGAGGGAAGAAACGCCGAGACCCGAGCCGCCGAAGGAGCTACCTGAAGCGCCGAAGGCGCAAACGCCGCCGCCCACAACTGCCCCCGCGGTTCAGCCCGATCCCGAGGCCTTCAAGCCTTCGGAACTGCAGCCGATTACGCCGCCGAAGCCGAATCCAAATAGCAAACTGAATCTCGGCCTCGGCAATTCGTCGCCCACGAAATCCCTGCATGACGAAATGGCAGACGCCGCGCGCAATAAGAGCAGCCGCGTCTACACTCCGCAAGACGGCGGTTATGGCCGCCCCGGCGGTGGTGGACAGGGCCCCGGCATCCAGCCCGGCGTGCAAATGTTGACGCCCACCGAGGGCGTGGACTTCGATGAGTATTTAAAGCGAGTGGTCGAAGCCGTGCGGCGCAATTGGTACGCCGTGATTCCGGAGTCAGCGCGCATGGGCGACCGCGGCGTGGTTGTTCTCACCTTCAAAATCAGCCGCGATGGCGTGGTGCCACGGCCCGATCCCAACCTGGAGCGCACTTCCGGCAAAGACGCGCTCGATACCGCCGCGATGTCGGCTATCCGCGCCTCGAGCCCCTTCGAGCCGCTCCCGTCGAAATTCTCAGGACCATACATCGAACTCCGCTTCGGTTTCTTCTACAATGTCCCGGTAAATTTCCCGACGCAGTGATCTCGCAATGAAGCTGAACCGCGTTCAAGTGCTGGGTGCGCTGCTTCTGGCCGCCATCGCCCTGCTCATACTGCTGCTTCGCTACGGGATGATTTCCCGATGAGCGCGCCTCATCAACTCGTCGTCGTCCTCGGACCCACCGCTTCCGGAAAATCCGCGCTCGGCGTTTCGCTCGCCGAAGCATTGAATGGCGAAGTCCTCGTATGCGATTCCACACAGGTCTATCGCCGCTTCGATATCGGCACGGCCAAAGTCACCGCGGCCGAAGAGCGTGGCATTCCTCATCATCTGGTTGATATGGTGGATGCGGATGCGGTCTTCACGGCAGGCGAATTTCGAAACTGCGCCATCGAGGCGCTCGCCGCTGTAGCCTCGCGCGGCAAACTTCCCGTCCTCACCGCCGGCACCGGCCTCTATCTGCGCGCACTGCTCGACGGCCTCGCCGACGTGCCCAAGCGCTCGGAGGAATTGCGCGAACGCCTGCGGGACTCCGTCGCGCGCCGCGGACCGGAACATCTGCACCGCCTGCTCACGCGCCTCGATCCTGCATCCGCCTCGCGCATCGCCTCCCGCGACACGCAGAAAATCATTCGCGCCATCGAAATGCGCGTCCTCACCGGGAAGCCCGTCGGAGAAATCCATCAGAGCGGGCGCAACGCGCTTTCCGGCTATGCTGTCACGAAAATCGGCCTCGCGCCGCCGCGCGCCGAACTCTACGCGAAAATCGATGCCCGCACGCACGCCATGCTGGCCGCGGGCTGGCTCGACGAAGTTCGCTCTCTCCTCGCCTCCGGCGTTGCCCCTGACGCGAAACCGTTTCAATTCATCGGCTATTCCGCTCTGCGTGCGCACCTGCAAGGCCATCTGCCCCTCGATGAAGCCATCGCCAATATCCAGCGCGCCACACGCCAGTTCTCCAAGCGCCAGATGACCTGGTTTCGCCGCGAAAAAGATGTCCATTGGCTCGAGGGCTTCGGCGATGATCCCGCGGTTGTCTCGGCGGCCCTCGCCTTCGTACAATCTTCGGCGCGACCATGAATCTCCGCAACGCACGCCGCGCATTGGGGTTGGGGGTCGTTCTGCCGCTCGCCGCGCTCGCGACCAGTTGCGGCGGTGGCGGCAATTCATACACAACTCCCCCTCCCAATCCGGCGCCCACTAACCTTTCCTACACAAGCCCTCTCACCGCGGTTGTCGGCACGGCCATCACACCGCTGTCGCCGAGCGTCAATGGCAACGCAACCGGTTACTCCGTCAGTCCGGCGCTTCCAAGCGGCCTTGCACTCAACACCACCACAGGCGTGATCAGCGGCGCTCCCAACGCCGGCGCCACGCAAGCTGCGTACACAATTACGGCATCGAACTCGTCCGGCAGCACCACATTTTCGCTCTCCGTCACGGTCAATTCCGCTTCTGGGCTCGCGATCGCCCTCAGCACGTCTAACCTCAACTTCGGAAATCAGCTCGTCTCCACGCAATCGGCCGCCCAGACCGTCGCTGTCATAAACATCGGCACCGACGCGATAACCGTCGACGGCACCATGTTTACCGGTGGTGCGCCCAGCTCGTTCGCTGCATCCTCCAACTGCCGGAACCTGGCTCCCGGCGACAGTTGCCAGATCAGCGTCACATTTACTCCCGCCGCCTCGGGTAGCCTGGTCGCAACTCTGGATATCCAAACCAATGATGCCGCGCGGTTTGTCGGGCTTTCTGGCACCGGCGTGCCCGTGGAAATCTCGCTTAGCCCACCCATCATTTCCGCTGGCGCCAACGCAACGCTGAGTTGGACCGCGCCCGGCGCAGCCTCTTGTGCAGCATCGGACAGTTGGACCGGCACACTGGCGGCCAGCGGCTCTCAGGCGGTCACGCAACCGGCGCCCGGCTATTACAACTACACGCTCACTTGCGCCGGAATCAGCGGCTCCTACTCCACCGTTCTCACAACTTATGGGGCAACACCGCAAATCACGGAGCCAGCGAACGAACTCGGCTACCAGGCTGACTTCTACATCGCGCCGCCCAACCAGATCGTCGGCCTGCAGACCACCCTTATCGTCCCGCCCTTCCCGCCCGTACCCACTGCCCAAAGCGCCGCGATTTTCCTTTGGCCCGGGTTGGGGCCCGCAACGAACAGCGCGAATTTCAATCCGATTAACGATGGCGTCCTGCAACCCGTGCTTTCGTGGGGAAATTCCTGCGCGCCCACGCCTCAGCCCTCCGCTTTCTCGGGCTGGTGGATTTCCGGGCAATACGTCAACACCTTCGGCGCCGATCCCGGCTACACCGGCTGCTTCTCCGGCGATTCCCTGATAGTCAATCCCGGCGACGCGCTTCTCATTAATATGACGCTCGATTCCACCACTGGCATTTGGCTCCAGACCGTCACGGACGCGAACACGAACCAGAGCATCAGCTTCAGCATCAATATGCAGAGCCAGGGACAAAACTGGGCCTACTTCGCGATGGAGTTCTGGTACGGGGCCACGATGACAACGCCCGTCACATTCACCAACACGACTCTCACCTTCGTTTCCGCCGACACGCAAAATTGGTGCTCGAGTTCTCAGGCTCCAACAAGCAACTTCACTCTCACCCCGCCAACTCCTCAGAATCCCTCGACGCAGTGCTTCATCAACTCCATCGTCATCACGAAGCCCGACTAGCGCGTTGCCAGAGGATTTTCCGTCGAAGCTCTTGACTCTCGGCGAGCCGGTCTGTATCTTTCTGTTGAACATACGGCACCGTATGGCGTCTCCCGCTCCTCTAAAGTCGCCCAACCTACAACCCGATGATTGGATTCTCGCCGCCTTCGCACGGCTCTCCGCGGAAGGTATCGACGCCGTGCGCATAGAGGTTCTCGCTCGAGAATTGCGGGTGAGCAAAGGCAGCTTTTACTGGCACTTCCAGGATCGCGAAGAGCTGGTCGAGAAAATGTTGGGGCGTTGGGAAGCCGAAGAATTCGGTTGGCTGGATTCGATTTCAGCGGCTGGTCATGGCCCCGCCGCGCGCTGGGCTCGCTTCGTGGAGCGCTATTCGGAACCGGATCGCGCCCGCTTGTTAGTGGGAATTCACTCCTGGGCGCGTCGCGACGCCGCTATCGCCGCTCGCATCACAGCGCTTGAGGCACGACGCGCGCGATTCATCGGCGAAGTGCTGGCGGATATTGGCCTCTCGCGCGCGGCTGCAGACTCGTGGTCTGAGATCGCTCAATACGCCTGGCTCGGCTGGCTCGACCGCGCCACTCGCGAAGCCGCTCTGCCCTCGGGCGGCCGCAGCCTCGCCGACGTGCTCTCCGAACTTATTCGCGCCGCCTCGTCCCAGTCCGCCGCCCCGCGTTAGCCTTCCATGAGTTACGAATCACAAGTCCCTAGCGTTTGGTCCAGCTCTGCGCGTTACTCGTAACGAAGCGACACAATCGGATCCACGCGCGACGCCCTTACTGCCGGCACATACGTCGCCAGCAGCGCCACCACGCTCAGCACCACCGCGACACTGACGAACACGAGCGGGTCCGACGTCTTCACGCCGAACACGAGCGTCTTCATATAGCGCGATAAACCCACCGCGGCGGCCACTCCGGTCACCACGCCAAGCAACGCGAGCAGCATGCCTTGCCGCACCACCATCGTGCGTACCTTGCCCGGGCTCGCACCCAGCGCCATGCGAATCCCGATCTCCTGCGTACGCTGCTGCACCGTGTAGGCCATTAGCCCGTAGATCCCAATCGACGCGAGCAGCAGCGCCACGCCCGCGAAGATCGTTAGCAGCGTCATATTGAAATCGCTTCGCGCCGTGGACTCGCTCCTCACCTGGTCCATTGACCGAATGTGAGCCACTGGCATCCCGCCGCTCGACTCTCTCAGCGCGACTTCGATTTCGCGGCTCAGCGAAAACGGGTTCACCTTCGTGAGCACCGCGATTTGCAATGGCGTGATGTGCGAATTCAACGCTGTGACGCCATCGGGAATCTGCGCCACCGGCACGTACATGATCGGCGGCGGATCGTTATCGAGACCGCCGTTCCGCGCGTCGCCCACAATCCCAATGATCTCGCGTGGAGGCTCCGCGAATTCCGGGCCCACTCCCTTGCCAATCGTGATTCGCTGCCCCACTGCATCGCCCTTCGGCCAGTACTGCTTGGCCATGGATTCGCTGATGAGCACCACTCCCGGCGCGGCGCCGTCGTCACGCACGGTGAACATCCGCCCGTTCTTGAGCGGAATTCGAAAGACGGAGAAGTATTCCCACGAGACGATGTCGTAGCCTGCGCCGCCGTGGTACGGCCCATTCTCGGCCGGGCGTCCCTCGATCGTGAACGGCAGCCCCAGCCCACCTTCGAGTGGCAGGCAGCATGTAGTTGACATGGCTTCCACGCCCGGCACCGCCTCCACGCGTTGCCGCATCTGCTCTTCAATTTCCGCCACGCCGAGCGTCTTCGAGAATCGCGGCCCGGTGAGCGACATGTTCATCGTCAGCACGTTGTGTGTCGAAAACCCCGGATCAACGCCGCGCAATGCCGCAAACGTGCGGATCAAGAGCGCCGCGCCCACGAGCAAGATCAGCGCGAGCGCCGTCTCGGCCACCACTAATACTGACCGAGCCTTGTTCTGCCTCAGCCCGCTTCCCGAACGCGATCCGCTCTCACGCAGTGAAACGTTTAGATCCGCCTTCGATGCGCCAAACGCCGGAATCAGCCCGAACAGCAGTCCTGTGAATATCGCAACCGCTAGCGTGAACACGAGCACGCGCCAATCCATGGATACGCTCGCGCCGTACTCGCCGATTCGCGGAATGTTGCCCGGATTCATCGCCAGCAGCCCGTGGACGCCGAAATATCCGAGCACCAGCCCGAGCAGGCCGGCTGCGAGCGACAACATCACGCTTTCCGTCAGCAATTGCGAAATAATGCGTCCGCGTCCGGCACCGAGAGCCGCACGGATGGCGATCTCGCGCCGGCGGATCGTCGCGCGCGCAAGCAGCAGATTCGCCACATTGGCGCACGCAATCAGCAGCACGCAGCCGACGGCCCCGAGCAGCACGAGCAGCGACGTCCGCACGTCTCCGACCACCGTTTCCCGCAGCGGCAGCGCCGTAAAACTCTGCCCCTGCCCGTTCATCGCGCCGGGAAATTTTCGTTTGAACTCCTCGGCGGCTTGCTTCATCGCCGCTTGCGCCATGCCGATCGTGACGCCGGGGTTCAACCGCGCGGTCGCCTGGAAAAAGTGCGACTGGTCCGTGCTGTTCGGGTCAGCCTGAAATGGAATGTAGATGTCCGTGGGCGGGTCGAATAAAAACGACGGGCTCAGAACTCCGGACACCACATACGCCTCGTCTCCCAATTGGATCGTCTTGCCGACGATGTTCTTGTCGCTGCCGAAGTGATTGCGCCACAACCCGCTCGAGAGCACGGCGAGCTTCGGGCCGTCCGGAATATCTTCTTCTTTCGTGTACGCGCGCCCGATTTCCACCGGCACGCGAAACACGTCAAAGAATTCCGCCGACGCGCGCAGAGCCTTGAGTTGCTCGGGACGATCCCCTCCCATCAAATTCACGCCCGGCCCGCTGCCGTACGCCGCCACCGCCTCGAACGCCTGCTTCTGTTCCTTCCACACGTTGTACTTCGTCACCGAGGCGACGTCTCCGTTGCCTTGCGGCCCGCTCAATTCCAGTTCCACGAGCCGATCCGGCTCGGCATACGGCAGCGGCTGCAGCAGCACGGTGTTCACCACCGAAAAAATAGCCGTGTTCGCGCCGATTCCGAGCGCGAGCGCAAGGATCGCCGTGATCGAAAATCCTGGGCTGTGCAACAGCATCCGCAGCGCGTAGCGCGCGTCACTCACGAAATTCTCCACGAAATTGACTTTGCGCATGTCCCGGCATTCCTCTCTTCTTTGATCCACTCCGTGCATGTCCCGCAACGCCGCCGTGCGCGCGGCTCCCGCCCCCAGGCCTCGCGCCACGTATTCCTGCGCCTTCTGATCGAGGTGATACGCGAACTGCTCATCCAATTCGGCGTCAAGCCGGCGCCGTCGAGACAGGGCCTTCGCTCGCCGCGGGGCCACCCGCGTCTATCGCTCACTCTTCATCAGCCGTCGACGCGCACGAGCCATCCGCCTGCTTGTCGCTCGTCGCTGGCCTATTCGTATCTCAACGCAACCATCGGATCCACGCGCATCGCCCGTCGCGCCGGAATCGCGCATGCCACCGCGGCAATCGCACACAGCAGCAGCGTCACGCTCGCGAACGTCACCGCGTCGGTCGGCTTCACGCCATAGAGCAAACTCGCCGTCACTCTTCCCAACTCGTACGCGCCCGCCAGCCCAATCACAATTCCAATTCCCGCAAGCCGCAATCCTTGCCCGACAACAAGCCGCAGAACGCTCCCCGGCTGCGCGCCGAGCGCCATCCGGATGCCGATCTCGCGCGCCTGCTGATTGACTGAATACGACAGCACTCCGTAGACGCCCGTCGCTGCTAGGATCAGCGCGAGTAATCCGAAAAGGGAGAGCAGCGCTGCCCCCATCCTCGCCGCCCACAATCCGTCGTCGATCTGCTGCCCGATCGTCTGCACGAACGTGATCGCCAGACTCGGCTCGAGCCGCTGCACTTCGCTCCGCACCGTCGCGATCACCGCCTCCGGATTTCCAGTCGTGCGCACTTGCAACGTCGCACCCGGTTCGTAGTCCTGCGCCATCGGCAGGTAGACGAACCCAATCGGATCCTCGCCAATCTGATCCACGGCCGTCGTCTTCGCCACGCCCACGATTTCGATCAGCGTCGTCTCGCCGAAGAAATGGAACCGCTTCCCCACCGCGTCGTCGTTCGGCCAAAAATGTTTCGCCATCGCCGCGTTCACCACCGCCACTGGTTTCGTCGTGGCGCGGTCTCCGTCGCTGAACACTCTGCCTTCGAGCAGCGGAATTCGCAACGTATCGAAAAACTCCGGCGTCACGGTGTCGAGCTGCGTCAACGTGCCGCGATAACCCGTCCCCTCACTCTCGCCTTCGGGGAAAATCGTCCGCGCGAACCCGCCGCCGATCGTAAAATCCGTGGCCACCGCCGCGTTCGCCACGCCCGGCGACGCCTTCGCCCGCTCCACTGCATCGCGGAAGAATTGCTCGCCGCGGCCTTGCGTGTATTTCATCGAGCCCAGATCAAACGCCATCATGAACAAATTCTTCGATTCGAATCCCGGATCGATTTTCTGCGCGTTCTGCATGCTGCGAATAAAGAGTCCCGCGCCGATCATCGCCACCAGCGCCAGCGCCACCTCCGATACTACGAGCAGGCTCCGCAATCGGTTCCGCGTCCATCCCGCCGACCCGCCGCGCCCTCCCATCTTCAGCACCTCGATCAAATCGGGATCCGACGCCTTTACAGCCGGCGCCAAGCCAAAAAGCAGTCCCGTCAGCAGCGTCACTCCCACCGTGAACAGCAGCACATGCGAATCGAGCGTCAATTGGATCTCGCTGCGCTCGATAAACGGCGGCCGGAAACTCCACAGCACCGCGCGCCCCCAATACGCCACCGCCAGCCCCGCAATTCCGCCCGCGAGCGAAAGCAGCATGCTCTCCGTCAACAACTGCCGCAGCAGCCGGCTTCGCCGCGCTCCCAGCGCCGCGCGCAAACTCATTTCTTTTTCGCGCCGCGCCGCTTGTGCCAGCAGCAGATTCGCCAAATTCACGCACGCGATCAGCAGCACCACGCCGACCACGGCCATCATCACGCCGCTGATCAGCGTCAGTTGATCGTGCTGATTCACTCCCACGGCCGCCTCGGCCATCGACGTGAGCGCGATGCTCCGGCCGCCATTGTCCTTCGGATATTCCTGCTCGAGCCGCGAGGCGATCGTGCCCAGCGACGCTTCCGCCTGCCGCATGCCAATCCCGTCCTTAAGCCTCCCGAAAACTTCCGTCAGCAAGAACCGCCGGTCGTTGAAGTTGTCTTTCGCGAATCCCTCGAGCGCCAGCGGGTACATACTCGTCGGAACCCACACCACTTCCGGATTGCCAAACGTTCCGGTTCCTTTGAACCCGCGCGGCCCCACGCCCACGATCGTGTACGGCGTCGCGTTCAGCGAAATCGTCGAGCCGACCGCGGCCGGATTCGCACCGAACTTGTTCGCCCAAAGCCCATAGCTCAGCACCGCGACGTTATTTCCACCCGGCTTCGTATCCTCATCCGGCAAAAAAAATCTTCCCGCCGCCGGTTCCAGGCCCAGCACATCGAAGTAGTTCGCCGTCACCAGAAATCCCTGAAGCTGCTGTGGCTCGGCGCCACCTGTCCACGCGAACTGCGCGAAGATCACGCACGACATGCCGGAGAAGACTTCGTTCTGCCGCTGGTAATCCTGAAAGTTTGGAAACGACATCCCCAGCTTCGTCGTTTGTCCCAGCCCAAGCTTGGTCTTCGAGTCAATCGTGTCTACCTGCACCAGCCGCGCGACATCCCGCACCGGCAGCGCATGAAACAGGATCGCGTTCACCACCGTGAAGATCGTCGTGTTCGCGCCGATTCCCAGCGCGATCGAAAGCACCGCAACCGCGCTGAACCCGGGACTCTTTCGCAGCGTCCGCGCGCCGAAAATCACGTCCTGCCACATATCCTCGATCCAGTTCACTTTTCGCATTTCACGGCACTCCTCTTTTCGAGATTCGAGCCCATGCAAATCGCGCAACGCGGCCGTCCGCGCCTCTTCCGCCGAAATCCCCTGCCTCCGGTATTCCGCCGACTTCATCTCCACGTGATACCGCAGTTCTTCCTCAAGCTCCGCGTCCACGCGCCCACGCCGGAGCAGCGAACGCACCCACAGCGGCGCCGCGTACATCCAT
>Ga0210383_10001742_pt1 | contig 19791 bp, 15 predicted proteins | sample IncBWC14OmetaG_FD_160072 | JGI IMG/M metagenome (GOLD analysis project Ga0210383, IMG submission 160072) | Forest soil microbial communities from Barre Woods Harvard Forest LTER site, Petersham, Massachusetts, United States - Inc-BW-C-14-O ... | reverse complement strand
GGGGTCGCCGACATCGGGCTGATCACACCGATCTATGCGCGCGGCGGCACGCACTTGATTCGTGTACAAACCGGCTTTTACGGCGGCGCCAAAACATTCGAACAACAAGTGGCGTTGTATCGGTGTCTGGCGGCCGCATCATCTGAGTATGCGCAGGAACTCAAGGGACTGAAGGTTCTCGCGGTTCAAGGGGGCACGTTGCCGGGCCTATTGACCCGAACGCGTGAAATTCACACCTTGAACGATCTGCGGGGCATGCGCATACGAGTACCCACGGAACTGCTCAGCGTGATGCGCGACCTTGGCGCGGACCCGGTAACCATGCCCATGGGCGAGGTTTATTCCAGCTTGGCAAAAGGCGTGCTCGACGCCGTGGTCGCGCCCGCCGACACCCTGAAATCCTTGCATTTCGGCGAGGTGGCCAAGTACTACACCGAACTCGAAGTGCCCCGCGGTGCTTATCCTGCGCGTGCCATGAGCGAGAAGCGATGGCAGGCGCTCGCACCGCAGGAGCGCGCGGTACTGGAGGCATCGATCGGCGTGTGGGAAGCCGCGCTGTCGAAAGAGACCCGGGCGGCGGTTCAATCAGGTGAGGCCGAAGGCCGCGCGCAGGGCGTGCAGTTCATTCCAATCGCGCCGGCCGAGCAGCGTCGCTTCGATGAACTGTATGAAGAAGATGCAGCGCGCGGCGCACGCGCCTTGGCCAGATTTGATATCGATGGCGAAGCGGTGTTTCGGAACGCGCGCCAAATCGCGAAGGGCATCGAGAGGACCGGCCAGGTAACCTGCATGGGTGAGACAGATGCAGCCACTTGAAGGAATTCGAGTGGCTGACTTCAGCCATATCATGGCCGGGCCCTATGCGACCCACTTGTTGCGCCTGATGGGCGCCGAAGTCATCAAGATCGAAGCGCCGGGTCGTGGCGATGCGCTGCGCAACTACGGGGCCAATCGCGCCTACGACGGCATGGCGCCGGCATTCGTCGCAGTCAATGCCGGCAAGAAATCCGTATCGCTGAATCTGAAGAATCCCGCATCGCGGGAAGCGGCGCGCAGGCTCATTGCACGCTCCGATGTGCTGGTGGAGAACTTTCGCCCCGGCGTGATGACAAGGCTCGGCATCGGCTATGCAGAGGTGAAGAGCCTTAGACCGGACATTGTCTATTGCTCAATTTCTGGATACGGTCAATCCGGTCCACTGCGCGATTGGCCGGCGATCGACAATATCGTGCAGGCGACGAGTGGCATGATGTCGCTCGGCGGAGATCCCGGCGATCCTCCGGTACGGGTGGGATTTCCGGTGGTCGATACCTTGACCGGCCAAACTGCCGCATTCGCGATCATGGCGGCGCTGTTCAGGCGCGAACGCAAAGGCCAAGGGGAATTCATCGACGTTGCCATGATGGATGCAAGCCTTGCGTTCATGGCATCCGCGGTCGTGCCGTTTCTCGTCACGGGGCAGTTGCTGGAGCGCACCGGCAATACCGGATACAGCGGTCAACCCACCGCGGCGCTTTTTGAGGCCGGGGACGACAAGCTCGTTTCCCTCGGGGTAGTACAGCAGGGACAGTTCGAGACGCTTGCCCGCTTGCTCGATCGCGTCGAATGGCTGTCGGATCCGCGCTTCCGCACCGCTGATTTGCGGCGCGCCAACGAGTTGGAACTGAAGGCGTTGCTCGCACAGTCATTTCGGCGCCGCAGCGCGGCGGAATGGGAAACACAGCTGAGTGCTGCGGGGATTCCGTGCGGAATGGTGCGCAATGTGGCCGAGTCGGCGTCGCTGCCCCACTTGCAGCAACGCGGCTTGAAGATCCCTCTTCGTGTGCCGAGTCTCGCGCCCCAGGACAAAATCGAAATCCTCAATGCAGGATTCATTTTCCAGGAAGGCGGCCCGAATGTGGCCGAGCCACCGCCGACACACGGCCAACACTCGGAAGAAATATTGCAGTGGTTGGATTTCGACTCGGCGCAGCGGCGCGAAATACTCGAGGAGGGGGCCTAAAGATGCGGCTGAGATCATACTTGGGATTCTTTAGCGCGTGCATCCTTGCAGGTGGCGCGCCTTGCGGCGCGGCCGCAAATGCGGCGGACGCATCAGCGACCAGGATCTCGGCGTTCGGTGTTTATCAGGGGTACTCGCCTGAAGCTTATCCAGAGCAAATTCAAAGTTCCTTTTACTTGCCCATGCGCGATGGCGTTCGTCTTGCCGTCGATTTGTATCGGCCCGCCATCAACGGCAAAGCCGTCGAGGGTCGCTTCCCGGTGGTCTGGCACCACACCTTTGACCGGCACTACATCGCAGCCGCGGCAAGAAGCGCGGTCAGTGCGGCGCCGGAACTGACGAAATTCGGCTACGTGGTGGCGGTCGTTGAGCGCCGCGGGCTGGGGGCTTCCTTCGGCGAACGGCGCGGCTACAACGACCGCATCGAAGCGGAAGATGCTTATGAGGTCAGTGAGTGGCTGGCCCGCCAGCCCTGGTCCAGTGGCCAAGTCGGGATCGTGGGATGTTCCAACACCGGCGCCGCGGCCATGCATGCAATCACCATTCGTCCGCCTCACCTGCTTGCGGCCTTCGTGGGGTGTTTTGCCTGGGACACCTATGACTGGACGCTGCGCGGCGGAATATTCGCGCAGTGGGGAACCGGCGTGCAGAGAACGGTGGAAGAGGATCTCAAATCCAAGCCCGTCGACGGCGATGAATCCAAAGTCCTGCTGCTTCAGGCCGCACAGGAACACCAGAAAAGCACCAATCTCGCGGCGATGTGGCGCGGCATCCCTTATCGGGATGATTTCAGTCCGCTGACGGCAAGCCGTTTCTGGAGCGAGGGCAGCATCGCCTCGTACGCCGATGAAATGCGCCAATCGGGCGTCACGCTCTACATCACCGGCGGTTGGCGCGACGACCTGCGCAAGGACGGGTGGGTCACATTCAGCAATTGGACTCCGGGAAAGCGTCACATGGTGATCGGGCCTTGGACCCACTGCCGCAACGATGGATTCGATCTATTCGCGGAAATGCATCGCTTCTTCGATTTCTATCTCAAGGGCATCGACAACGGATTTTCCGGCGACGCACCCATTCATTTCTTTACGGTGAACGCGCCGGCGGGGAGGGAATGGCAAACCTCTCAGGTTTGGCCGCCCGCCGGAGTTGAAGAAACGCGGCTACATTTGGCCGACAAGTCGCGGCTTAGCGAGACGGCGGGCGATCGGGGGACCGCTTTTCAAGTCCGCTACGACGTCAGTTGCGCATCCGGATTTGATCCGGCGTTGCTATCGGGCCCCAATGCACAGCCTTGTCCGGTTGAGCCGGCAGGGGTGCACTTTTATTCTCCCGTGATGAACGCGGATACCGAGGTGACCGGTCACCCGATCGCCGATCTATGGATATCCGCCGACGTGGCGGATGTCAATCTGTTCGTGTACCTGGAGGATGCCGCTCCCGATGGCACGGTGACGGCCATCACCGACGCCCGGCAGAAGGCGTCATTGCGAAAAGTCGCGGCGCCGCCGTATAACTATATCGGCCTGCCCTGGCGACGCAGCAACCGTGAAGACGTGCAGCTGTTGACTCCCGGATCACCGGTCCGCGTGCAAATGGATCTGTTCCCGGTCTCTTATATATTCAAACGAGGTCATCGCATCAGGGTAAGCGTCACAGGTGCCGATTATCGCGAGCGCGATCGTCAAACCCTGAATCCCGCACCTCAGGTGACAATCTACGATTCGAACAGCAATCCTTCGTTGATTGTCCTGCCGATAAGAAAGGCAAACCCTTGAGGGCAGATTCGCGCTGCTAGTGCCGCCGGCGCACGCCCTTTGGCTCAAGGCTCGACGCTGATCTCCACCTTGCGATTGCGCCAGTCGCCGTCACCGTTGCCGTCGATGGCATGCGTGTCCCAACTCACATGAGCGAGTCTGGCATTTACGCCGAGGCCGCCGAGGATTGACGCCACCTTCTTGGCGCGATCCTCCGCAATCTGCTGCCGCTCGGTCAATTCGCTGCCGTCCGAGAGCCGCGAAGTCGCGCGGAAGCCCACGACCTGTACGCCTCTGGCATTCGCGACCTTGATAAATGTGGCGAGCTCCTTCAACTTCACCATGTCGGGCCCGGCACCGCGGTCACTATCGAATGGGTAGATGATCACCAGTGTGCGCCGCTCGAACGGGGGCGCGGGCAGCGGGGCCGGCGCCGGGTCGGCAATCGCGGGTTCGACCGACAAACGGGGATCAGCCGCCGCGCGCCTGGCGAGATCTTGTGCGAACGCACGTTGCTCCGGGGTTCCGCTGTTGAACACGCCGCCTGCAACACCCTTGATGGCACCGTCAAATGGCAGGACGACATTGCAGCTGGCGTCGATTTCCGCGATTACGGACGCTCGTCCTTCGATGACGATGGCGCCGCAATACGCCGGGCCTTCTTTGACGCGACCTTCGACCAGCACACGGTGCTTCAGCTGCGGCACGCCCCAATCGGGGGGATTGACCAGGGCGTAGCGATGGCCATCGTGCTCTGCAAAGAAGCAGAGGTCCGTGTCGGGACCGGTGTCGCGCGCCACTGGGCAGGCGAGAAAACTCACAGCAGTTCCAGGCGGCGGATCCGCAGCCCATGCAGTGGCTGCGGCGAGCAATAGGGCCGCCACCAAAAAATCGCGGCTCATAGCACGCTCAAGAAATTGACGAGATCGATCTTTTCGGCTTCCGAATAGCCAATGTTGAAGCGACGATCGTAGAAATCGACCAACTCGCGCAGGTTGGCCGCCGAGCCGTTCATAAAATATGGTGCGCGCGCCGCAAGGCCGCGCGACTGTTGCGTCATGCTCGCGCCCACATCGGCACACTTTCCGGTGATCAGAGCGCGAGCCGGATCATAAGTGTAAATGACGCGGCCGAGATATGACTGCGGCGCAGCGTTTGAATTGCACGTCACTTTGAACAACGGCAGATCCGGCCGCTCATTGGCCCAGGGAAGGTTGTTCAATCCCAAATCCATGTAGCCGGGAGCGAGATCCATGCCCATCAAAAGCGTGTTGTGGCAACCGCTGCCGCACGAACGTTTGAATGGGTTGCCGAGTCCCTTGTCGTTGTATTTGCCGACATCGTTGATGATGAAGCGGCGCAAATAGAAGATGTCCGCGCCGCGCGCGACCGATTCGCGAAACATCAGCGCGCGGTCGGCATCCGCACCGGCGGCGGGCGCCTGCGCTGATCGCCACATGGCGAAGGAGCCGAATATTCTGTTGATGGGGTTGTTGCCCAGTCGCGCCGGCGCCCCTTTCTCAAGTGCTTCAGGACCGAGGCCGGGTGGCGCACCCGCGCCGGTCAACTCTCCTCCCACCTTGTCGAAGGCCTGTGCGGCATAAACCTGAGTTTCAAAGGACTCGATCTGCGCCAACTGTTTGTCGCTCAAGGGCGCATTTGATCGAAGATGATTTCTTGCCGCGTCGCGAGCCTGAATCTTCGGGGTGAGATCGCGGCCATCCGACATCAGCTGCAACGTCGCGAAGCCGCCGGTTTCGGGGTTTCTGGGCAGAAGGCTTTTGTCATTATAAAAAAGGAAATCGCTCGGCGGCACGCCGTGAGGCAATTCCAGCAGATACTTCAGATTGGCCACCGGCCGAGGGCGGCGATATACCGAGATGCTAGGGTCCCTGGCGTTCAAGCCATAGAGCGGGTCGGTGTTACAACCCGTCGGATCGCGAACGACTTCCATCGTGAACTCGGGCTGAATCACGGAGCCGTCCGCGTCCCGCGGCGGCCACGGCAAAGCGACTCGGATAAGTCCCCGATCCAACAGCAAGGAGTGCGACGATCGCACGGCCTGCGGAAGGTTTGGACAGTTGGAACCGTCCACCGATGAAAACAGCGGATCCTTGCCGTCTGTCTCCTCCCAGCGCCGGCGAATAGTCTGCACCGACAATCCCATTGCATTCGAGGGTTGATGGCAGGTGACGCAAGCCCGGCCGTTGGATCCCAACGCAGTAAAAAAAGCATGATCCTTGGTTGCAAAGGATCCGCCGGCATTGACAATGCGTACGCGTCCGAGCGCATTTTCATAGTCGGCACTCGCAGGCATAAGCCGTTGATCGCCCGGTCTCCACCAGGAATCCGCCGCATCATAGGTGTCCGCGGATACGACAATACCCGCGGCACTGACGGACAACAGCGCAATTGCGGCGAACACTTTCGCCTCGCGCCAGTGTTGGAACCTGATCTTCATCGCTAACCAATTGGCCGGGAATGGCCGCTGAATTTCAAGTAAATTGTAACCGCTTTCAAAAATTCGGTCAAAGGGCCGCCTATCCGACGAATCGACAATGCGCTTAAAATCACACAGCTAATGAAAAAATCCAAACCTTCGCGTGCAACGCCTTCGGTCGGGAGAAAGCGCCGCGCAAAGAACGCGACCATCACCATAGACGACATTGCGGCTGCCGCCGGCGTATCGATTGCGACGGTGTCGAGATTTTTCAATTCCCCCGGAATGTTGAAACCCAAAACCGCGCAGCTCGTCCGAGCTGCCGTCAATGATCGCGGCTACGTTCCGAACTTGGTTGCAAGCGAACTTGCCTCGAACAGGTCCAAGCTCGTTGCGGCGGTGGTTCCCGTCGTGGCGCAGCTGATCTTTACCAGCACGATTCAAGCGCTGTGCGATTCGTTGGCCGAAGAAGGCTACAGCGTCATGCTAGGTTTATCGGGAATGGAGGACGAACATCTGCATCGTCAATTGTTATCCATCATCGGTCGCAGGCCGGATGGAATCATTTTGACCGGCCCCATGGTGGATGTGACCGCTCGAAAACTGATCATCAGCGCGGGAATTCCCACCATTGAAACCTGGGACCTGCCGAAAAACCCCATTGACCTCGTGGTCGGAGTATCACACGACGCCATCGGCGAGGCGGTGGCGCGCCATGCTTTGAAACGAGGGCGGCGGCGCGCGCTGGTGATCTCGGCATCCGGAGCTCGCGCGCTCGCCCGCCGCGACAGCTTTGCTCGCACGATGCTCGAGGGGGGCGCAGTGCAGCCGCTGTCGGCAGTCTTTCCCGGCGCCACCACGTTTGGGCAGGGCCGCAGTGCGGTGGCGGCGCGTTTGCAGGGGCACGGCAAGGATCTCGATCTGATCGTTTGTTCGTCCGATTTGAGCGCTCAAGGTGCGTTGCACGAATTGCAGCTTCGCGGCATACGCGTTCCCGACGATATTGCGGTCATCGGTTTTGGTGATTTGAATTTCGCGGCGGATCTGAGTCCGGCGTTGACTACGGTGAAAATCGACGGCGCATTGATCGGCAAGCAAGCTGTCAAGTTTCTCATGCAGCGCGCGCGCGGCAAAAAGATCGAGCAGCCAGTCGTCGATATCGGTTTCTCGCTGGTCGTGCGCGACAGCGGTTAGGGAGCGCTCAGCTTGAGCGGCACGCAGATCGGTCCCACCTCGGGCATACCGCTGACGCGAATCTCGCCGCAGAGCTGGAAAATGCTCGAGTTGCTGAGAATCTCTTGCAGAGCGACGCGCAATTGCTGCCGGGCCAGCGCGGTTCCCGCGCACATGTGCGGCCCGCGGCCGAAGGCGAGATGCTGCGCGATATTGGATCTGCGCAACACGAATTCATTCGGCTGCGGAAATACCGACTCATCGCGGTTGGCCGACGCGTACACCAATGCAATTGGTTCCGCAGGCTTGATGCTGCGCCCGCGGATCGTAACCTCGTGCCGTGCCGTTCGCGCGAAGCCGCGATAAGGCGTGTAAAGACGTAAGAATTCTTCCAGCGCGTCCGGAATGAGCGATGGATCGCTGCGCAATTGCTGCTGCAGCTTCAAATCGCGCGCCAGATGCACTGCGATGCTGCCGAGAAAAATCGGCGGAGCCACCAATCCGACGACCAGCACCTGACGCACGCAGCCGGCCAACAGTTCATCCGGAAGCGGATTACCATGCGCATCGCGAGCTGCCAGCAACGAGCTGGTGGGATCCACAGCCGGGTCGAGGGGAGCCGCGCGCCGTTGCGCGATGACTTCGACAGCTATCGCCATGAGTTTCGTGCCGGCGACCGCGACGGTCTGCTTGTCAAACGCCTCCCACGCTTTGACATAGGTGCGCGCGGTTTCCCACAAGATTCTTGTTTGCCGGTCCTCAAGCCCCATCCACTCGCCGAACACAAGAGCCGGCAAAGGACTCGAAAAGTGTTCAACGAAATCCGCTTCGCCTCTGGCGACGAGCGCCTTGGCCAGATCCCGGGCGATGCGCCGGGTCGCCGGCTCAATGGCGGCGACTCGCGAAGGACTCAAGGCGCGATCGATCGCACGCCGATAGGGCGTGTGTTCGGGCGGATTCAAGTGCAGCGGCGGGCGCCTTCCAGTGGCTGCCGAGCCAGGGACCACATTTCGTAGCGACGTGATGTAGGTGTCGGGATCGAGAAGAATATCGACAATGTCCTGATAGCAAGTGATCGCCCAAAATCCGTCGAAGGCGTTGCTGTGCGCCACCGGACAATGCGCACGCAGGCGCGCGAAATCCTCGTGCACACTGTCGAACGTCTCGGCCAGCGTGGGATCGTAGTCGGCGCCGCCCGAGGGCATCGCGGAATTGATGCTCATGGTCTATTGTAAGCGCTATCATTTTAGTTTAATAGCGTAAGATGGCGTTGGCCCCTGGCGGGGCGCAAAGGGGGAGCAATGCTGATCCGCGTGCCTATAGGACCCGGTGGAAATGAATGACGGCACTGGCGCGTTCACGCTCTGCGGTGCCCACGAACAAACTATCGTTGAGCCACGCGTGCGGCGAATCGATCGGCGCTTCGAAACGCGGTATGGTGCGGAAATAATATTGTTCTGGCGGCACCGCTTCGCCGTTCGAAAGCCGGCGCATGATGTCCGGCTCGGCGCGTCGAAAACCGCGATTGACCACGGCTATGAGCACATCGTCGTGTGTGCGGATGAGGTAGCGCGCCTCCACGTCGATCCGGCGCGTCGATATGACAATTTGCCAGTCTCCGCCTCCGGCAGCGATCGATCCCGAAAGCCGCGGACCCGCCACCGTCCCGCCGAGGATTGGAACGAAGCGGCGGATACCCAGCGGCATTTCGCCGACGGTGATGGGCGCGGCAAGTTCGACCCGAGCGGTAAAGCAGAAATCCGTGGCCATGGGCTGCATGTCGAGCATTGTATAGCCGGTGCGGCCGAGCCGGTGTGGGGCAATCTGGAAACAACCAGTCTGAGCGCGCTTTGAATACCAACACGGCTAATATTCCGGGCAGGTCGGTCACGATCCTCTTTTGTGTTTTGGCCGCGCTTTGTGAGGGAATCGATTTGCAGGCAGCCGGGGTAGCAGCTGCCGGAATCGGAGCCGAATTCAAACCTACTCCCGACCAGTTCGGCACGTTCTTCAGCGCCAGCACGTTCGGGCTTTTCTTGGGTGCCCTGATCGGTGGGCGGCTGGCTGACAGCATTGGCCGCAAGAAGGTTCTGGTCGCCTCGATCGCCCTGTTCGGTCTGTTTTCTCTGCTAACTTCGTTTGCAGTGGACGTCCAGTCGTTGACGTGGGCGCGGGCGCTCACGGGTTTGGGCCTCGGGGGAGCTCTGCCTATGCTGCTCGCACTTGTGACCGAGAGCAGTGCAGTCCGGCATCAAAGCGCGAGTGTCGCCATGGTGTACGGGGCGATGCCGCTGGGAGGGGCGGGGGCAAGTCTGCTGATCATGCTCATCGCCACCTCACAGTGGCGCACGATATTTGTCGTCGGCGGTGTGGTCCCACTGCTGCTGGCTCCGCTGATGGCTATCTGGCTGCCGGAGTCGGCCGCGTTCCAACGCGAGCGGCAGAGCTCGGCGGCATTGCGCGCGGGCAGCGTCATGGCGCTGTTCGCTCACGGCAGGGCGCGGCGTACCTTGCTGCTTTGGGCCAGTTTCTTGCTCGAACTACTTCTACTCTATCTGCTCTTGAATTGGCTGCCGACGCTGTTGGTGAGCGATGGCTTCACCCGAGTCCAGGCCGCCGGCGCGCAAATCGGCTTCAATTTGGGCGGTGTGCTGTCGGCCGTGTTGATCGGCTACCTGCTCGGCGGCCGTCTGCGAAATAGTGCGACGCTATTCGTATTTGCAGTACTGCCGCTGCTGCTCGTCTTGCTGGCGAAGTCACCGCCGAACTTCAACATTGTTGCCCCGGCGGTATTCGTCTTGGGCAGTGCGGTACTGGCGGCGCAGGCATTTCTTTACGCCGTCGCGCCGGTCGCCTATCCCACCCTCATTCGCGGCATTGGGGTAGGGGCGGCGGTGGCCTTGGGGCGAATAGGTTCTATTGTGGGGCCAATTCTCGGCGGCAGGCTCAAGGCCGCAGGTCACGGACCCTCACAGCTGCTAATGGACCTCCTGCCAATTGTAGTGGTGGGTAGTGTGTGCGCGCTGTGGCTGGCGTGGGAGGTGACGCGACAAGGCGTCGATCAACAAGCTGGCGATTCATGAGGAGGGAAGTGTTGCGTGGATTTAATTCACCACCAGCACGTGCGCAGGGGGCGCGGCTTCATACAAATCGTCGATGAGTGAGGCGCGTCGATTCAGAACAGCCCGTTGATTGACCGAGCCTTTATCGGTGATTTCACCGTGATCGAGCGACAATGGCTGGGACAGCAGGATGGCGCGGTCCACACGTGTAGAATTGCCGGGCTGTTCGATGGCATGGGCTTTGAGTGCAGTAATGCAGCGCCGCCGTAAATCCGGATGGCCAACAAGTCCGGCCAGGTCGTGAATGCCAGGCGTATTTAGGGCGATGGCGCAGGCGCGTGAATCGGGGACGATCAGCGCTGCCACGAAGTCCCGGTTCAATCCCGCAATCACCACGTCTTGGGCAAGCGGGGCGAGAGCGGCAAGCAGCTGCGCACGTAGCGGTCCCACGCTGACCCAAGTTCCGCTGGCAAGCTTGAAGTCCTCGCTGAGGCGGCCGTCAAAGACGATCCCGCGCGAGGGATCGTCAGGGTCAAGCAGGCGCACAGCGTCACCCAGGCAGTAGTAACCTTCCTCGTCAAATGCCCTGGAAGTCTGCTCGAAAAGCCGCCAATAGCCAGGTGTGACATTGGGACCCCGAACACGCAGTTCCATCTTGCCCGCGACCGGTGCGAGTTTTATCAGGTTTCCAGCGGCAGGCCGGCCAATGACACCCGCACGATCATTGTCCGGCGTTGTAAAAGTCACCGCGGGTGAGGTCTCAGTGGCACCGAGCCCAGAGAGTATGGGTATGCGGCGTCGCCCGGCGACTCGCGCCTCGCGGTCCAGCGCGTCCCAAGTATGTTGCGAAAGACCGGCGCCGGCAAAGAAGCACACGCGAAGTTGCTTGTAGAAGTTGTCGCGCAGCACTGGGTCCTGATGTAGGTGCGAGGCCAGCATGTCGAACCCTTTGGGTACATTGAAGTAAATGGTCGGCGCGATCTCGCGCAGATTGCGGACCGTTTCGGCAAAGTACTTCGCGACCGGCTTGCCTTCGTCGATATAAAGTGAGCCGCCGTTAAACAGCACCAGCCCGACGTTGTGACTGCCGCCGAACGTATGGTTCCAAGGCAGCAGTCCACGAGCACGGGCGGCTGCCCGGTAACAAATGGCAGCGCCTCGCGCAGCATGATCTGATTGCTGCATAACATTCGCTGTGTGGTGATGACAGCCTTGGGCTGACCGGCCGAGCCCGAGGTGAGCAGGAATTTGGCTTTCGTGTCCGGCCCGGTCGCTCGATGAAGCGATTCCGCTGCGTCTGGCGCCTCCGCCCCAAATTCTACGTACTGCAGTATTTGACGGCCCGCAACTTCCAGCGAGTCAGTCAAGATCGCTGTCTCAGGCGGTACCGCGTGCTGGATCGCGCGCGCATAGGGGCCAGTCCCAAAGGCAGCGACCAGCCCAGGGGTCATGAGATCGAGGACATAACGGAGTCGGCTCAAGTCGGAACTGGCCTGCGAGTACGCCGGTGAAACGGGACAGTAGGGAACACCCACGTACATGGCGGCCAAACCCAACAGCAGATGCTCGATGCCGTTGCCGGAGAGAATCAAGAGCGGTCGCTCGGCGTTCAGGCCGAGCCGCGCCAGTCCACCCGCCAGTCGACGGACTTGGTTCAAGGCCTGCGCGTAGCTGACATGCTGCCATGAGCCGTCTGGTCCACGGCGCGCAACGAAAGTGGACGCGGGCGTCTTCGCCGCCCAGAGCTCCAGCATGTCGGTCACGCGCCTCGGGTACGGCGCGAGCTCGGCCGTCGGCCGCAACAGCACCGCCCCGTCTGCACGCCGTTCCACCTTCAGGTCAAAGCGACTGGGCGTCCAATCCAGCGCAACCTCCTGCATCGATCAGACTCCCGGTTGCAGCTTCAGTGCCTTGATGGCGTTTTGTTTCAGGATCAAGGGCTGCACTTCCGGTTTGAAGCCCGCGTCGGCGAATTCCTTGATCCAGCGATCCGGCGCCAAAACAGGGTAGTCCGAGCCGAACAGCATCTTGTGCTTCAGCTGCGTATTGGCGTACTGCACGAGCTGCGGCGGGAAGTACTTCGGCGACCAACCCGAAAGGTCGATATAGACATTTGGCTTGTGCAGGCATACCGACAGCGCCTCATCCTGCCAAGGCCAGGACGGGTGAGCGATGATGATGGTCATGTCCGGAAAATCCGCAGCGACGTCGTCCAAGTGCATGGGGTTGGAGTATTTGAGTTTGAGGCCCCCGCCGCCCGGCATGCCTGTGCCGATCCCTGAGTGACCGCTGTGGAAAATCGCAGGCAGCTTATATTCGGCGATGACCTCGTAAAGCCGATACGCGAGGCGATCGTTGGGGAAGAAGCCTTGCAGCGTCGGGTGGAACTTGAAACCACTGACACCATGCTCTTCGATCAACCGGCGCGCCTCACGGGCACCGAGTTTGCCCTTGTGCGGATCGATGCTCGCGAACGCCTGCATGATGTCGCTGTTCTCGCGGGCCGCATCGATGACCTCCTCGTTCGGGATGCGTTTGGAACCAACCTCGGACTCCATGTCCACGGTGAACATCACGAAGCCGATCTTGCGTTCCCGGTAGTAGGAGACCGTCTCGGCGATCGTCGGACGCTTGGGCGCCTTGAAGTACTTGCTGGCTGCGTCCTCATAGACCTTCCACACCGGGTCGACTGGCTGGCAGCAGGACACTTCGGCATGCACGTGCACATCTATCGCAACCAGGTCCTGGACCTTCATGCCGCCACTGCCTTGGCCTGTTCCCAATCTGCAATGGTCCTTCCTTGCTTGACGAGCTCGATCAGCAGTGGCGCGGGCTCCCAGTGCATTGGACCGAATTCCTTGCGGAAGCTTTCGATGCCCTCGAGCAGGGTCTCAAGGCCGATGAGCTCTGCGTAGAACATCGGTCCGCCGCGATAGCGCGGGAAGCCGTAGCCTGAAGTCCACACGACGTCGATGTCGCTCGCGCGCTGCACGACGCCTTCCTGCAAGATTCGGAACCCTTCATTGAGCAGTGGATAGAGGCAGCGCATCAGTATTTCCTGGTCCGAGTGCAAGCGCTGCGGGACACCCAGTTGTTGTGCGCGGGCGCGCAGAAGCGCCAGCGCTTCCGGATCCTCGTGGCGGGCACGATCCCCCGCCTCATAGCGGTAGTAACCCTTGCCGTTCTTCTGGCCAAGGCGACCGGCTTCGACCAAGGCGAAATCCGCCTGGTAGTAGGTCGGATCAGGCGGATAGCGATCGGCATTGGCCTTGTGGACGTTGACACCAACCTCAACGCCGGCCATGTCGAATACCGCAAGTATCCCCATGGCCATGCCCCACTGCTCGAGCACGGAATCAACCTGCTGCGGGGTCGCACCCTCGAGCACGATCCGCTCGGCCTCGCGGGCGTAGCCTTCCATCATGCGATTGCCGACGAACCCGTAACACACCCTGGCGAGCACCGGCGTCTTGCGCAGCAGCTTGGCCATATTCATGGCGGTACGGAGGGCGGTCGGCCCGGTCAGGTCCGTGCGAATCACTTCCAGCAGAGGCATGACGTTGGCCGGCGAGAAAAAATGTGTGCCGACGACATCGCTCGGGCGGCGGGTGGCGCGGGCGATCTCGGTCACATCGAGTGTCGAGGTGTTGCTCGCCAGAAGCGCTCCGGGCTTGGTCGCCCCATCGAGCGCACTGAAGATCTTCTTCTTCAATTCCATGTCCTCGAACACCGCCTCGATGACGACATCTACGTCGGCGAAGGCGCGATAGTCGAGGGCCGTGCCAATTAGCGCCAGGCGCTTTTCCTTGTCTTCGAGCTGCAGACGTCCACGCTTGACCATTGACTGATAGTTCTTTTCGATGACCGCGAGACCGCGCTGTAGTGCCTCCGTCGTCGTATCCACGAGCGTGACGGGTATGCCCGCATTGGCAAAGCACATTGCGATGCCGCCGCCCATCGTGCCGGCGCCGACGATTCCGGCGCTGCGGATCTCACGCGACGAACCGTCCGGCAGTCCCAGTACCTTGCGTGTCTCCCGGTCGGCGAAGAACACGTGGACCGAACCCCGGCTCTCCGGAGTCAGCTTCGCGCCGTTAACCATCCGGTCCTCCAGCAGCAGACCCTGATCGAGGGGCAGCCTGGCGGAGGCGGTGACCGCCTCGATCGCCGTGAGCGGGGCGACGCGGTTCGGATATTGTTTGCCGGCCCGTTCTTTGAACTTCGCAACGACTTCCGCCGCCACCGGTGCAGCCGGTCGGTCACTGGTGCGCCGCGGGCCGGCGCCGGCGGCGAGCAGGCGTCGTACATAGGCTAGGGCGCCTATCGTGAGGTCGCCTTCGATCGTCTCATCCAGAAAGCCCAGGGTCATCGCCTGCCCGGCATCGACCGGGCGGGCGCTGAGGATCAGCTCCAAGGATTTCTCGATGCCGATCAGGCGCGGCATGCGCTGCGTGCCGCCGGCACCCGGAATGATCCCCAGCGTCACCTCCGGGAAGCCGAAGCGCGTGCCGGGTGCCGCCACGCGATAGTGGCAGGCGAGCGCAATCTCAAGTCCTCCCCCAAGCACGGTGCCGTGCATGGCGGCAATGACCGGAATCGATTGCGCCTCGAGTCTGCCGAAGAGGTCGCGGTATTCGGCTTCCATCGGCGGTCCCTTGAACTCGCCGATATCCGCCCCGGAGCAGAAACTCGATCCTTCGCAGCGTAGCAGCACGGCTCGAACAGCGGTGAGGGACGCGAGCGTGCGCAACGCCCGTTCGAGTCCAGCGCGTACCGCCGCCGTGATCGTATTCACCGGCGGGTTGTTGATGACAATGACGGCAATCTCGCCGTCCTGCTCGATTCGGACAATGCCCAGATCCTGCATGTTCGCTCCGTTGCCTGTGTTGAAATCCGGCTGACCGCCGGCGTCCCCGACGGCGTCATTTTGATATTGACTATTTAGTCACTATTGTATTATCTAGTCAATAATGAAGGAAAAAAAATCAACCGCTGCACCGCCGCGCATCGACCGGCGTCGCGCCCGCACTCGTGCTGCGCTGCTCCGGGCCGGTCGGGCGCTGCTTGCGCATCGCAATGTCGACGGCTTGAGCGTGGATGAAATCGTTGCGGCTGCGGATGTCGCCAAAGGCAGCTTTTACAATCACTTTGAGGACAAGGAGATGTTTGCGCGCGAGATCGGCGCCGCTGTTCGCCGTCAGGCAGAGGCGGCGATGCAGCGCGCCAACGTCGGGATCGAAGATCCGGCGCTGCGTCTGGCGCAGGCATTGTGCTCTTTCGTGCGATTTGCCATCGAACATCCCGACAGTGCCCAGGTGCTATGGCGCCTCAATTCCGGGGCCACCATGGCGGACGCGCCGGTGAATCGTGGGCTTCGCGACGAGGTGAGCCAGGTATCCAAGTCGGCCGCACTGAGCGATCTTAATATCGAGACCGGCGTATTGCTGGTGATGGGCGCGATCATCATTGCGATGCGACACGTGCTTGAAGAGCGTGTCGTGACGCCGCCGGCAACGGTTGCCGCCCGCATGAGCGCCGGCATGTTGCGGGCTCTAGGTCTCACCCCTAAGCGAGCCGACCTCTTGGCAAACACAGCCGCCAAGGCAATCTTCGGCAGGCCGATGAGCAAGGAGTAAGCTCGAGCATTCGGCCCGGCGGAATCCATCCATCCGCGAAACAGGCTTCCGGTCCTGGTTGCGTTGAGTAAGCTCGGTTGATGGGAGCAACAACAAGCAATGGTTCCTTGCAAGAGGTCTCCTGATGATCAACCCCACTGACCCTCCGTACTCGCCGGTGCGGCGCCAGGTTTTGTGCGGCTCCGCCGCAACTCTCGTGGCCATGGTGGCTGCAGGCACCTACGCGCGACCGAGCGGCGCGGCGCAAGCGGCCGTCACCACTCGCAGGAGCTTTCCGAAGGGCTTCATCTGGGGCACGGCCACCGCCGGTCACCAGGTGGAAGGCAACGATACCAACAGCGACACCTGGTTTCTGGAACAGCTGCAGCCCACTCTGTTCGCAGAACCGGTCGGCGACGCCAACAACAGCCTGGAGCTGTGGCAGGGCGATCTCGACATCGTGCGTTCGCTCAACCTCAATGCCTTCCGTTTCTCGCTCGAGTGGTCGCGAATCGAGCCGGAGCCAGGGCAATTCTCGTTGGCAATGCTCGATCATTACCTGCGCATCATCGATGGCTGCCGATCGCGCGGCTTGCAGCCTCTCGTCACCTTCAATCACTTCAGCGCCCCGCGCTGGTTCGCGGCCCGCGGCGGTTGGACGAATTCGGAATCGCCGGCGCTATTCGAGCGTTTTTGCGAGCGCGCGGCGCGACACCTGGCGCGCCCGATCGGCTTCGCCACCACCCTGAATGAGCCAAATCTGTTGCGGTTGCTCGCCTGGCTGGATCTGCCTGCCACCATGATGGAGCGGCAGCGCGCCATGCTGGATGCGGCGGCGCGCACACTCAGCGTCGCGAAGTTCACAGCCGCCAATGCCGCCAATCCTGATGACTTGGACGCCATGCAAAATAATTTGCTTGAAGGACACCGGCGCGGCAGGCAGGCGATCAAAGCGGCACGGCCCGATTTGCCCGTGGGTGTCAGCCTGGCCGTGATCGATGATCAGGCGGTGGGTGAGCGCAGCCGCCGCGATGCGAAACGCGCGCAAGTCTATGGCGCGTGGTTGCAGGCCGTGAAGGGCGATGACTTCGTCGGGGTACAGAACTACGAGCGCTCGCTGATCGGCGAGCATGGCGCCTTGCCGCCCCCGCAGGGTGCGCCTCGCGACGGCATGGGCCGCGAGATTTATCCTGCGTCGCTGGCCAACGCGGTGCGCTACGTGCACGAGCAGACCGGCCGTCCGATTTTAATCACCGAGCACGGACTCTGCACTGACGACGATGCGCAACGCGCTGCCTTTATCCCTGCCGCGCTCGCGCCGCTCGCCGATGCGATGGCCGGCGGCGTGCCGGTACTAGGCTACGTACACTGGACGCTGCTCGACAACTTCGAGTGGATATTCGGCTACAAGCCGCACTTCGGCTTGTGTTCCGTGGATCGACAGACCTTCAAGCGGACGATCAAACCGAGTGCACACGTGCTGGCGGCCATTGCCCGCGCCAACGCAGTGGGGTGAGGAGATTATGAAGACACTAAATCGAAGAGCCCTGCTCGAGGCCGGCCTTTGTCTGGGAGTGGCGACGCTTGCGCCGCGCATCGGAATTGGCGCTGATGCAGACTCGACGGCGGCGCCGGCAGCAGGCGCAGGCTCGGCGAACCAACCCGCAGCATCGGTCGACCCGCTCGCAGCGGTGGCGCCGGAATTGAGGCCGCCACTGCAGGAGATGCTCAAGCGGCCGATTCCGACCGATATAAATGCCGGGAATCTCGCGGCCCGGCGCGCGCTGAAATTTCTACCCCCGCAAAAGCCTGCTGAAACCCCCGGTTTCGAGCGGCGATTAATACCCGGTGGCAAGTCGGCACCCGAGGTGCCCGTGTATATCATCAACGCGCAGCCGCGCGGCTCTAAGAAGCCGGCGCTGCTGCACATTCATGGGGGCGGGTTCATTTTGGGTGATGCCGAGTCGCAGATCCCCCGCCTGCAAATCGTAGCACGCGATCAGGATTGCGTCGTCGTGACCGTGGACTACCGCTTGTCGCCCGAGGTGGCTTTCCCCGGTGCCCTGGAAGACAACTACGCGGCATTGCGCTGGCTCCATGGCGCTGCGCAGGAGTTGGGTGTCGACCCCGACCGGATCGCCGTGATGGGAGAAAGCGCAGGCGGCGGTCATGCGGCAATGCTGGCGATAGCGGCGCGCGATCGAGGCGAATTGCCGCTGGTGGCGCAAGTTCTCATCTACCCGATGCTTGATGACCGCACCGGTTCAAGCCGCGCGGTGCCTGCCCAAATCGGCCAGTTCATTTGGACACGTGGCTCGAATCGTTTTGGGTGGAGTTCGCTTCTCGGCACACCCGCCGGTTCGCTGCGCGTGCCCGCAGGCTCCGTACCTGCGCGCACGGCCAGCCTGGCGGGATTGCCGCCGACGTTCATCGGTGTCGGCTCGATCGATCTTTTCGTTGAGGAAGACATGCAGTACGCGCAGCGCCTGGTAGCAGCAGGGGTGCCAACGGAGCTGCTGGTCATACCCGGCGGTTACCATGGATTCGATCTCATTGTCCCGGATGCTCCACAGTCGCGGTTTTTCCTGGAGGCCTGGAGCGGTGCGCTGCGCCGCGCCTTCGCCCCCCGGCCGCCCATCCTTGGCTAGTGTGAGGCGTCCATATTTTTTCGCTGCACCTGCCACTGCGGATCAGTGCAAAGGCCGCAGTCCGTGCCCACAAAGCGTTTGGCCGCCTGACTGTCGCCCTTCAACTGCCAGTCCAGCCAGCTAACGGCCACTGACGCGGCGCGTCCGCCGTCGGGCTGAAGAAACGTTCCCGCGTGTCCGACGTCGAGATTCACCACCATGACCGGTACGGTGTTGATCTGTTTGAAATCATCCATACCGTTCGCGTAGGCAATGTCCGTGGGTCCACCCAGAATATAGAGGGTGGGCGAGTGCAATTTCTGCAGCAGTGCCTTGCTTAGGTCCATGCCGGGAATCGGATTAGCGCCAGCAGGAAAGATGCCGCTGTTGTGAATGATCACGGCGCGCACGCGCGGATCCGCAGCGATTTCCAGCGCCTGCAGACCGCCGCAACTCCAACCGGAGACCGCAATCCATTTAGGATCGATGCGGCCAAAATAGGGACTGCCTGCGCGAGCATTCTCAGCCAGCGCCCAATCGATGGCGTCGCGAAGACTGCTCGCTTTGGTGGCGGGAGGAGGAATGGATGGGCGCTCGCCCGCAGCGCCCGGAGCCGGGGGCGCGCCCGGAGGCGCCGAGCCCGGGGCACGCGGCGGCGCACCGGGACCGCTTAGAATCGTGCCGGCGGCGATTGCAAGATAGCCATGCGATGCAATCTCGGCGAGGTGCAGCCGCGCACCCGCCCCGTCGGCGGAGCAGCCGCCATTGCCCCATGCGAGCACGCCGAGTTTCTGCTTACCAAGTTTGGTCAGATCCGCGGGGCGGTAGATCACGTGGTCGGGGAGCGACGGATCCGTTTCCGTCAGCGCAGGGTACCTGCCAGTGCCCACGGTGTCGGGCATCTTGCTGTATGCCTCCATGTCGGCGCGCATCTTTGCGACGTCGAAGGGCGGGGGCGAAGGCGGCGCTTGCGCCGTTACGACGCCCGAGGAGATCATCAGGGTCGCGGCCGCCCGCATTGCCAATACTATTCGCATGTTCCTCACTCCGATTTAGGCAACCGCGGACGGGTCTGAAATCACCGAGTCCGGCTAGCTGCGGGGCTGCATCGCGAT
>Ga0210383_10001741_pt1 | contig 19810 bp, 18 predicted proteins | sample IncBWC14OmetaG_FD_160072 | JGI IMG/M metagenome (GOLD analysis project Ga0210383, IMG submission 160072) | Forest soil microbial communities from Barre Woods Harvard Forest LTER site, Petersham, Massachusetts, United States - Inc-BW-C-14-O ... | reverse complement strand
GTGGCGCTGCGATACGAGTAGCTCGCGGCGCAGGTGCGAACGCGATTGGCGGTGCGCAAACGGCTGCCTGAAACTCCAGCCTTACAGAACCATCGCACTGCGGGTTAGATGTTGAGAGTGAGCGAGGTTTCGGGGATGAAGCCATCCGTGCGGCGGCCGCCCGATGCGGAGCTGCTTGCCGCAGCTGTCGCGGGGAAAGGCATCTTCGTGCGGTCCACCGGGCGATAAGTGGTGTCGCGTTCAACCGGAACCCGGCCGGCGGCGCGGATGAGGCGCTCGAGTTCGGCGCGCGTGAGATGCTCGGGCGTGGTAGCTCCGGCATCGTGATAGATCTTTTCTTCAACGACAGTGCCATCCAAATCGTTCGCGCCCCAGCGCAAGGCAATCTGCGCGATGCGTGGCGTGAGCATGATCCAGTAAGCCTTGATGTGATCGAAATTATCGAGCAGCAGGCGCGAGATCGCGATCGTTTTCAAATCGTCGAAGCCAGTGGTGCTCGGCAGGTGCGCAAGCGCGGTGTTGGCGGGATGAAACGCGAGCGGGATGAAGGTGACGAAACCGTGCGTTTTATCCTGCAGCGCGCGGAGCTGCATCAGGTGGTCGACGCGCTCCTCGGGAGTTTCGATGTGGCCATAGAGCATCGTCGCGTTGGACTTGAGGCCGATTTCGTGGGCCGTTTGTGCGATTTGCAACCACATGATGCCGCTCGTCTTGTGGTCGCAGATGATTTTGCGGACGCGCGGGTGGAAAATTTCCGCGCCGCCGCCGGGGAGTGAGTCGACGCCGGCGTCTTTCATCGCTTGCAGCGTATCGCGGATCGAAAGTTTCGAGATACGCGAGTAAAAGCCGACCTCGACCATCGTGAACGCTTTCAGGTGCACTTGCGGGAAGCGCTGCTTCAAGCCGCGGATGAGGTCGAGGTAATAGTCGAACGGCAGATCGGGATGCAGGCCGCCGACGATATGAAATTCCGTGGCGCCTTCGGAGACGCCTTGCGCGCCGCGTTGCCAGACTTCATCGAGCGCGTAGGTGTAAGCGCCCGGCGAATCGGGCGAGCGGCCAAACGCGCACAGGCGGCAATGCGCCATGCAAACGTTCGTGGGATTGATGTGGCGGTTGACGTTGTAATAGCAGACGTTGCCGTGCTTCTTTTCGCGGACGTGATTGCCGAGCCAGCCGATCGCAAGCAAATCGCTCGATTGGAAGAGCGCGAGGCCGTCGTCGGCCGAGAGGCGTTCGCCGGCGAGTACTTTGGCGGCGATGGGCTCGAGGCGGGCGTCGGTGATTTGGAGATTTCCGGTCATTTTCCGGGACTGCTTTCGGCGCTACTCTTCGCGGTATGAACCGCGCATTTTACGGCCGCATGACGACTACCGCGGCGCCCCACGTGAGAAGGAACAATAAACTAATATAGCCATTCACGGTGAAAAACGCAGCATTCATTTTGCTCAGATCGTTGGGTTTCACGAGCGAATGCTCGTAGGCGAGCAGCGCCGCGACGGCGGCGATTCCCATCCATGCGGGCCACGCGAGCGCGAAGCTCCATGCCAGCCAGCAGAGCAGCCCGATCATTAAAATATGCATCAGGCGCGCGATGAGAAGGGCACGAGCGATGCCGAAGCGCTTCGGAATCGAGTGCAAGCCGGCGGACCTATCGAATTCGACGTCCTGGCAGGCGTAGAGGACGTCGAAGCCGCCGACCCAGAGCGTGACGGCGGCGCAAAGGATCAACATGCGCGGGTCGAGCGAGCCGCGGATGGCGATCCAAGCGGCGGCGGGAGAAATGCCGAGGCAGAAGCCGAGGACGAGATGCGAAAAGGAAGTGAAGCGCTTCGTGTACGAATAGAAAAAAAGGACGGCGAGCGCGACGGGCGAAAGCTCGAGAGCGAGGCGATTGAGCTGCGAGGCGGCGATCACGAGTACCGCAGACGCGGCGAGCGTGAAACCCCACGCGAAGCCGAGTGAAAGTTCGCCCTTGGGAAGCGCGCGATTGGCCGTTCGAGGATTGCGGCGATCGAATTCGATGTCGGCGATGCGGTTGATCGTCATCGCGGCGGAACGAGCACCAACCATGGCGACGACGATCCAGAAGATTTGCCGCCAGGAAGGCAAAGTGCCCGCGGCGCGCGCGGCGAGCAAAGCGCCAACCAGCGCGAACGGCAACGCGAAGACGGAGTGCTCGAACTTGATCATTTCGAGCACGGTTTGAATTCGGCTCTTGGGCATTTTCGGTGGCGATGAAATCGAGTTACCGCGCCTAGCGCTTTTCGTCGCGCTCACGCCGCGCTTGCGCTATCAGCGAGTCCACGAAGGAAGCCTTCGCTTCCTGATATTTCGTGCGGTTCTCGTGAAACTCGGCCGCCAGTCGCTGCTTCAGGTCCGCATACTCGCGCGCTTTCTCGGGATGCGCACGCAAGAAATCGCGCATCAGGATGTGGCGCTCGAAGGCCGAGCTGCCCAGGGGGCAAATATACAGGTGATGCTCCGCGGGCGCACGCGCGGTCCAACGCGTGGCTTCGCGCTCATCCGGCCCTACGCCGCCTTCGTGGCGGTAGCCAAGCGCTTCGACGGCTGCGATCGTCGCCTGCAAATCCTCCGGCCGCACGACCACGTCAAAATCCACAATCGGCTTGGCGCACATTCCCGGCACGGACGTGCTGCCGACGTGTTCGACGCGGACCACAAGCTTGCCCAGCGCCGCCTCGATCTGCCGGCGCAAGCGCTCGAAGCGCACGGGCCATTCGGGATCGTAGTCCACCATGACGACCGTTTGCATCGAGTCATTTTAGGGTTTCCCGCCTTTCCAGCGATACTGCTTATCCTGTACAAGGCCGAGCTGCGCGAGCACGCGATAGGCGAACTGCTCGACCATGTCGTCAATCGTTTTGGGCTCGTAGTAGAAGGCGGGCATCGCGGGCATGACGACGGCGCCGGCGTCGGTGACGCGCAGCATGTTTTCGATATGGATGCGATTGAGCGGCGTCTCGCGGAGGCAGAGGATGAGGCGGCGGCGCTCTTTGAGGCAGACGTCGGCGGCGCGCGTGAGGAGATCGTTGGCGATCCCTGCCGCGATGGCGCCGAGCGCGCCGGCCGAGCAGGGCATGACGACCATGCCGTCGACCATCGCGCTGCCGGATGCAATGGAGGCGCCGATGTCTTTGTTCGGCAGGTATTCGATTTTCTTCGCCGCCGTGCCGGTGATGAGTGCGGGGAGCTTCTTGCCGTCGGCAGCGACGATGCCGAGCTCGGAGGCGATTAGTCGGAGGCCAGCGTCACTCGCGACGAGGTAGACCTTGCCGACGCGGCGGTCGGCTTCGAGCAAGCGGAGCAACACCTGCGCATAGATGGCGCCGCTCGCGCCTGTGATTGCAACGGTGACGGTGCGCGTGTCTAGTTTGGGCATCGCGGAGTGCCGAATTAATGAGTCTATGCAGCGGCTTTCTACGGTGTCAAGACTACGAGCGCAGCGGGACGTGAAGTGCTCACAAAATTGCGGCACGAGCGTCTGACAGGGACAAGCGGGTGTGTGTTGTCAGCAATTCGCAAAGAGAGCAGAATAGCGGCTCACCTTCGGAGGTAATTAAATGACTGTATTTCGCAAGTGCATCGGCCTGCGCGCGAAAGCGTGGTTGTTCGCTGCGCTGCTCGCATTCGCTGCGCTCGGCGCGGCTTCGTTATTTGATGCAACACAAGCTCAATCCGTGAAAGTTCCAAAACTGGAATTTCGTGACTTGAAACTCGACAACGGCTTGCGCGTGATTCTGGTGCCCGATCACAGCGCGCCGGTGTATTCGATCGACGTGTGCTACAACGTGGGCAGCCGCAACGAGCGGCCGGGCCGCACCGGGTTCGCGCATCTTTTCGAGCACATGATGTTCGAAGGCTCGAAGAACGTGGGCAAAGGCGAGCACTTCATTCTTGTCCTGAATAACGGCGGCGGAATGAACGGCACAACGAACTCGGACCGCACCACGTACTTCGAAGAACTGCCCAAAAACCAGCTGGACCTCGGGCTCTACCTCGAGTCGGACCGGATGCGGTCGCTGAACATCACGCAGGCGAATCTCGATAACCAGCGCAATGCCGTGCAGGAAGAGCGCCGCCAGGGCATCGACAATCAGCCCTACGGCCGCGCGCAGGTGGATCTCGACAACCTTTCGTACGACAACTTCGCGTACAAGCACTCGACGATCGGGTTCATGTCTGATCTCGACGCGGCTTCGGTGGACGACGTGGCCGATTTCTTTCGGATTTATTACGCGCCGAACAACGCAGTGCTGACGGTCGTGGGGGATTTCGACCCGGACGATGCGTTTGCGAAGGTGAAGAAATACTTCGGCGAAATTCCGCGGCAACCCGATCCGCCGAAGGTGGACTACAGCGAAGAGCCTCACTACGGCGAGCGCACAGAGACAATCTACGATCCGCTGGCGCGCGAGCCGGAAATCGACATGGCGTATCACGTCGCCAGCGGCAACGATTCCGACTTTTACGCCATGCAGGAGCTCGGCATCATTTTGGGCCAGGGCGACAGCTCCCGTTTCTACCAGCATTTGGTGAAAGACAAGCAGCTGGCCTCGAGCGCGTCCATCTTCACAGATCAGCGGATCGGGCCGAGCCAGTTTTACGTGTCGGCAACTCCGCGCACCGGCGTAAAAGTGGAAGATTTGGAAAAAGGCATCGACGAAGAAATCGCGGCGGCGGTGAAAGATGGCGTGACGGCGGCCGAACTGGCAAAAGCCAAGACGCTCATGCTGCGGCGATACATCGAGCAGCGGCGCTCGTCGCTCTTTACGGCGATTACGGTGGGCAACGACGCTGTCTATTTCAACGACCCGAATCTGATCAACACGGTGCTCGATAAAGAAAACGCCGTGACGCTCGAGCAAATCAACGCGGCGGCGAAGAAATACCTGCAGCGCGACCAGCGGGCCGTGATTACGACGTATCCGGCGGAGAAGGAATCTGGCGCAGCGAAGGGGGCGCAATGAACATCGCTCACCAAGAGTTCAAGGGAGAATCCGCGATGATGGAAGCTACTACAGCGGGTCAGGCATCGAGAGTGATACGCACGATCGCCGGCGTGGCGCTCGCCTGCGCGACGCTCGCGTTGGCCTTTGCACCAGCCGCAGTGGCGCAAGGCGGCGGCAAGGGCACCGACATGAGCAAGGTAGAGAGGCTGAACCGCGCACCGGTGAACAAGGAAGTGTTGCGCGTACAACTGCCGAAGCCCGTGGTGACGAAACTGGCAAACGGCATGACGGTGGTGATGCTGGAAGACCACAAACTGCCGACGGTGGCGTTCACGATGATGATTCGTCCGGGGCAACTCGCCGATCCGGCGGATTTGCCGGGCCTGGCGTCGTTCACGGCGGACATGCTGACGGAAGGAACGGCGAAGCGGACGAGCGAGCAGATAGCGAACGAAGTGGCGTCGATCGGCGCATCGCTGAATGCGGGCGCGCGATTCGGCTCGGGCGTTTCGTCGGTGAATGCTTCGGGGCTGATCAGCGACACGGCCCAGATTCTGGACCTGATGAGCGACGTGGTGCTGCATCCGGCGTTTCCCGAAAGCGAACTTGCGAAGTATAAGCAGCGCGCGCAATCGGACCTGGAGCAGCGGCTGGCGAATCCGGGATTTCTGGCGCAGCAGGCGTACCGGCGCGTGCTCTATGGCGATGCGCCGCTCGGCGTGAATTCCGCGACAAAGGAATCGGTGGACAAAGTGACCGTAGCGGACCTGAAGAAATTCCACGACGATCACTACCGCGCGGGAAACACGATTCTTGGCGTGACCGGCGACTTTCACGCCGACGAGATGAAGACGATGGTGGAGAAATATTTCGGCGCGTGGGCAGGAGCCGCCGAACCGCCGGCGAAGTTCAGCCCAACGCCGAAGCAGGAAGCTGCGAAGATCACCCTGGTGGACCGTCCGAATTCGGTGCAAACGTATCTCGTGGAGGGCGATCGCGCGATTCGTCGCGATGATCCGCAATACTATGCGTTCACCGTGATGAACCAGATCGAAGGCGGCGGGCCGCAGGCGCGGCTTTTCCTCGATTTGCGCGAAGAGCACAGCCTGACGTACGGCGCTTACAGCCGCACGAACGCCGACATCTATCCGGGCGATTGGCAGGCGAGTTCGCCGGTGCGCACAAAGGTGACGGGCGACGCGATGGAGCGGTTCACCTACGAGTTCAAGAAAATCAACAACGAGCCGGTTCCGGCCAACGAACTCGACGACGCGCGGCGCGCGATCGTCGCGGGCTTTGCGATTTCGCTGGAACAGCCGGCGCAACTGCTGAATGCCTTCGTGAACGTGGAGTACTTCGGGCTGCCAAAGGATTACTGGGACAAGTATCCGGACCACATCTCCGCCGTGGACGCCGCCGCTGTGCAGGCGGCAGCGAAGAAGTTCATCGACCTGGATCACATGCAGTGGATCGCCGTCGGCGACCGCAAGCAGATTCAGGACGCGCTCGCGAAATACGGGCCGGTGAGCGTGGTGGACGTAAACGGCAAGGCGGAAAACTAGAACGATCTCAACGGAACTGCGAGCGGGACGCCTCTTTTCTTTGAGAGGCGTCCCGTTTGCGTTTCATGAGCGCACCTTTTTGGAAATGCTGCGCTGGCCAGCCGCGCCCTTAACCACGCTTGATCGCGCGGATCAGAAGCAGAAGAACCACAGCGCCGACCACACCCATCACGATTTGGCCGATCAGTCCGTACGCGCCGAGCCCCAAGAGCGTGAAAATCCAGCCGCCGAGAATCGAGCCGACGATTCCAACGAGCAGGTCCACCAGCACGCCCATGCCGCGGCCTTTAACGATTTGTCCCGCGAGCCAGCCGATGATGATTCCAACGATGATTTCCCAAAGTAGCCACATGGAGGCACCCCTTTCGCGTTTTGCGAGAATTGAGAGAACGTGGAAACGCGCGGAGTTGGGGGAACGCGCGATCGCCTGCGCGGACTCTATCACAATTCGGGCGCGGCGGGAGTGACCGCGGCTTGCGGGAGCCGGGCAGCCAGAATCGCGGGAAATGCTAGAATGCGTGCCGCTGGAAACGAACTCCGATGAACGAACGCGACGCGAAGAAAATGTTGGAGGCTGTGAGGAGCGGCAAGCTCTCGCTCGAGGCAGCGGTGGAGCGGCTGCGCCAGCTACCGTTTGAGGATCTCGGCTTCGCGAAAATCGATCACCATCGCGCGCTGCGCCAGGGGCATCCGGAAGTGGTGTACGCGCGCGGGAAGACGGCGAAGCAGGTGGCGGAGATCGTGCGCGGGATGCTGCGCGCCGGAGCGTCGCACAACATTTTGGTAACGCGAGCCAACCGCAAAATTTTTGCGGCCGTAAAGCGGCTGGCAGGCGCGGCGGAATTCCGCGAGCTTTCCGGCGCGATTACGCTCGAGCGCGACGCGGCAGTGCGCGGCAAGGGATTAATTTTGGTGGTGACCGCGGGGACGAGCGATATCCCCGTCGCCGAAGAGGCGCTCGTGACGGCACGGAGCTTCGGCAATCGCGCGGAAGCGATTTACGACGTGGGCGTGGCCGGCCTGCACCGGTTGCTGCGATATCGCGAGAAGCTCCACGAAGCGCGCGTGATTATTTGCGTCGCAGGGATGGAGGGCGCGCTGCCGAGCGTGGTGGCGGGGCTTGTGGCGGCGCCAGTGATTGCGGTGCCGACGAGCACCGGCTATGGCTCGAGCTTCGGCGGCCTCGCGGCGCTCTTTGCGATGCTCAATAGCTGCGCCTCAAACGTAACGGTGGTGAATATCGACAACGGCTTCGGCGCGGGGTGCGTGGCAAGTGCGATCAATCGCGCGTAGGTGATTCTCTCCGCTCGCCGGATGCTCGTTGCGCCAGCTTCGCAAATCTCCCGTTTCTATTTTCGAATTTCTCTTTTCTACTTCAGGCGAGCGCGGCGGCAAGAGCTTCTGCGAGTGCAGCTTCCTCGTCGGCAAAGACCGTACGGAGATCGAGGACGAGGCGATCGTCTTCGATACGTGCAATCACCGGAATCGCGTTGGCCCCACCAGACCCGTGTTTGCGCAGACGCTCTTCGAGCGCGGCGGCGGAGTGGCGGGGGCTCGCGAGAGAAATCAGATGCGTCGGAAGTTGCTGGTCAGGCGTCGAGCCGCCGCCGATGACGGAGAATCCGGGGCGGACCTCGATGGCGACGTCGTGCGGCAGCGCCGCGCGCAGGTGGCCGGCGAAATGGACCGCGCGGCGATCGATCTCATCGGTGGGCGTGCGAATCATGAGCAGCGCGGGAATTTCGTCGAGCGCGCCGCGCTGATAGGCCTGCAGCGTGGCTTCGAGTGCGGCGATGGTGAGTTTATCCACGCGCAGGGCGCGAAAGAGCGGATTGCGGCGAATCCGATCCACGACGTCTTTTTTTCCGGCGATGATGCCGGCCTGCGGACCGCCGAGCAATTTATCGCCACTGAACGCGATTACGGATGCGCCTGCCTCGAGACTCGCGCGAGCGAGAGGTTCGGAGACGCCGCTGGTGGAAAGATCCACGGCGCAGCCGGAGCCGAGATCCTCGAACACGGGGACGCCAGCGCGACGGCCAAGCGCGACGAGGTCTTCGAGCGAAACGCGTTCGGTGAAACCAGTGATGCGGAAATTCGAGGGATGCACGCGAAGGAGAAGCTTCGCACGGTCACTGAGCGCTTGCTCGTAATCGCGCAGGTGCGTGCGATTCGTGGTGCCGACTTCATGAAGCGTGGCGCCGCTTGCGGACATGATGTCCGGGATGCGGAAGCCGTCGCCGATTTCGATGAGTTCGCCGCGCGAGACGATCACTTCGGCGCCCCTCGCGAAAGTGTTCAGCACGAGAAAAACGGCGGCCGCGTTGTTATTCACTACGATCGCGGATTCGGCGCCGACAAGTTCGGCGGCGAGGCGCGCGGTGTGAATGTCGCGTTTGCCGCGTTCACCTTTGGCGACGTCATATTCAAGATTCGTGTAGCGGCCGGCGGTTTCGGCGATATGCGCGATCGAGGCGGCGGCCAGCGGCGCGCGGCCGAGATTCGTGTGCAGGATCACGCCAGTGGCGTTGATCACCCGGCGGAGCGAGGGCGCGAGGTGCGCGTCCACGAGCGCGGCGATGCGCGCTTCGATGTGTGCGGGATCGGCGGACGCACCCTGCGAGTGCGCTCCAGCGCTACTGCGGCCATCGCCCGTGGCGCTCTTGAGGTGCGTGCGAAGGTCAGCGAGAACGGTGCGCGTCGTTTGCGTGACAAGCGCGCGGCCGGCTCTAGCGGCGAGCGCGTGCAGTGCAGGCCGGGAGAGAAGCTCATCCACCGACGGCAGTTCGCGCAGACGGGCGTGCGAATCATGTTGGCCGGATTTCGCAGCATCGTGCGGGGCAGGATCCGCGGAGTGGCTCATCGCACGACAATCTGAACACAAAGCCGGGCGCGCTCGCAACTTCACCGATCCAGCCCAGCTGTTTCGAGGCGTGGGAGACTTCTTCGCGACGCATATCGTGGCATGATTGCTTCGCGAGGGCGCAATCACGGAATCTCTGCTGATCATCACCGGGAGCATGGGGGCAGGCAAGTCGAGCGTGCTCGCCGAGGCGTCGGACATTTTGCGATTGCGCGACATCTCTCACGCCGCAATCGATTTGGATGCGCTCGGCCTTGCTCATCTTGACGCCGGCGTCGAGAATGATGACGTGATGTACCGGAATCTGCGATCCGTGTGTGAGAACTATCGGGCCGCGGGCGTGCGGCGAGTAATGCTGGCGCGGGCCATCGAGAGCCGCGCGGAGCTGGAACTGTGCCGAGACGCCGTTGCGGCGAAGAAGAGCATCGTGTGCCTTCTCATGGCGAGCGTGGCGACGATGGAGAGCCGCGTCGGCGTGCGCGAATCGGGCCTTCTGCGGGGGGAATTCGTCGCTCGCGTTGCGCCATTGAACGCGACGCTCGAAGCGGCGCGATTGCAGGACTTCATGGTGGTAAATGAGAATCGCTCATTGGCAGACGTGGCTGGCGAAATGCTGGTCAAGGCTCGATGGCTTCCCGACTGACACGCTTACACCGCACCGCGAACCATTTTGCTGCGCTCTGCGACGGATTAGTATTATGGCCACCGCGAATTTGAAGGAGAGGCGATGAAAAACAACTCAAGCTGGATACGCGGCTTCGCGACATTCGCGCTTGCGGCGATCGTGATTGCCATTCCTTCGGTCTCGGCATCGCGTGCGGCACAGCAGGGTGTCGACAGCGCGCAAATGGCCGTGCGGGTGAAGCAGGAATTCCTGCATGCGTGGCAAGGCTACAGGCAATATGCATGGGGACACGATGAGCTAAAGCCGCTGAGCAAGGGCTATCATGATTGGTACGGCACGTCGCTCTACATGACGCCGGTGGATTCCCTCGACACAATGATCCTCATGGGCTTGAAGGACGAGGCCGCGGAAGATCGCAAGTTGATTGATGAAAAGCTTTCGTTCGACAAAGACATCTCCGTAAAAAACTTCGAGATCACGATCCGCATGCTCGGCGGACTCCTGAGCAGCTACCAATTGACGGGCGACAAGCGATTGCTCGAGCGGGCGGACGACTTGGGCAAGCGCCTGCTGCCGGTGTTCGAATCGCCCACCGAGATGCCATACGTGAACGTGAATTTGAAGACGGGAGCGGTGAGCGGCCTCGACACGAATCCGGCGGAGGTGGGAACCCTGCTCCTGGAATTCGGCACGCTGAGCAAACTCACGGGCAAGCAAGTCTATTGCGACAAAGCAAAGCGGGCGGTGCTGGAGCTTTACAAGCGGCGGTCGACGATTGGGCTGGTCGGAAGCGGCATTAACGTGAAGACGGGCGAATGGACGGACCCGGACAGCAGCGTGGCGGGCGGGATCGACTCCTATTATGAGTACTTGCTGAAATGCTGGCTTCTCTTCGGCGACAAAGAATGCAAGGCGATGTGGGATTCGAGCATCGCGGCGCTGAATAAGTATGTGGCGGACGACGCGTCGACCGGACTTTGGTATGGACACGTGAATATGACGACGGGCAAGCGAACGGCGACGCAATTCGGCGCGCTCGATGCTTTTTTCCCAGGCGCTCTCGCGCTGTCGGGCCACACGGGCCGCGCCGCGCGCCTTGAGGATTCGGCGTTCAAAATCTGGAACGTGGCGGGCATCGAGCCGGAAGTGATCGACTACTCGAATATGAAGATCGTCTACGGCGGCTATCCGCTGCGGCCGGAGATCATCGAGTCGGCGTATTACTTGCATCATTTCACGGGCGATCCGAAGTATCTCGCGATGGGTCAGACGTTCTACGACAGCCTCGTGAAATATTGCCGGACGGACGTGGGTTATGCGGCGCTGAAGGACGTGCGAACGAAAGAGAAAGTGGACGACATGGAGAGCTTCTTCCTCGCCGAAACGCTGAAGTATTTGTATCTGCTCTACGCGCCGGCAAACACCGTGGATTTGAACAAGTCGGTGTTCAACACGGAGGCGCATCCGCTGCAAAGGATCCAATAGCGCGGAGGAATTGGAAGTTCTAGCTGGAGATGCGGGCCTTGAGTTTCACGCGGCCGGATTCGATGCTGACGGTGTATTCCACTTCGCGGCCGCCCTTGTTCTGCAAGTCTTTGGTCTTCTGGCGGACAAACTTCTCGAAATCTTTCAAGCTGGGCGCGCCGGATTTTTCGCCGGTTTCGGTGCGCGCTTCGATCAATTTGCTGTAAAGCTCGTTGACCTTCTCCTTTTCGCCCTCGGGATTGGAAAACGACATCGCAAACGCGGCGGCCACTTCGCGAGCCGTGGCGCCACGGCCCTTGCTGGGTGCGGTCGCTTCGGGCGGAGGCATGGCGGCTTGCTTCGCGGCGGCCTGGCGGGCGCGTTCGGCTTCGATGGCGCGCGCGGCTGCGCCGAAGTGGTGCTGCTGCTGACCGGTCTCCTTCTGAGCAGTCTTCTTGCGCCACATGTCCAAATATTTCGCGTAGGTTTGCGCGAGGTTGTTGAAGCGAAAGCGTTGGGCGAAGGTGAGGTCGCCAATGCGCTCGTTGTAGCGGCGGATGAGGTTATCCACGCGCCACTGCGTGTCCGCGGGCGGACGCGGCCGCCCGCCGCCGAAGTATTGCTCGTACTCGATCTTCAGCGTGCGGATGTCCCGCTCGATTTGGCTCAAATCCTCGTCAATTGTGGCCATAACGGGTTAGTACCCGACCAGATTCCAGCGTACGGGCAGCGGCGGACGGCGTCAATCAATGTGGCGGCGCGCTTGTCTGAAAGGGAAAGTCGTCCCGCGGTACAGGCCGAGCAGAGGGCTGTGCACGAACGTTCGTGGGCGCCGCTGGTTAATGCGGGATGGGCCGGACGGCCCCTTTCGCAATCGCACGCAAACGAATACACTACTCGGCCCTTACATTGAGTTTCGCGGACACGGAGGAGGAACAGTGGGAATTGAGCGGGCGCTGATCAGCGTCTACGACAAGACAGGCTTGGTGGAATTCGCGCGGGAAGTCGCGGCGGCGGGAGCGGAAATCGTCTCAACGGGCGGTACGGCGAAGTTGTTGCGCGATGCCGGGCTCAAAGTGCGCGACGTGGCGGAGCTGACCGGCTGGCCGGAAATGCTCGGTGGGCGCGTGAAGACGCTGCATCCGAAAGTGCATGGCGGAATATTGTTCCAGCGCGCGAAGGCCGACGACCGAAAAACGGTGGCCGAGCACGGTATCAGCGCAATCGATCTGGTGGTAGTCAACCTTTACCCGTTTTCGGCGACAGCGGCGAAGCCGGCCGTGACCGCCGAAGAGCTGATCGAGAATATTGATATCGGCGGACCCTCGATGGTGCGCTCCGCGGCGAAGAATTTTGCGAACGTAGGAGTGGTGACCGATCCTGAGGACTATCCGGCAGTACAAGCAGAGTTGCGCGAGAAAAAAGAGCTGAGCCTCGCGACGCGGCTCGCACTGGCCCGGAAGGCGTATGCGCGCACTTCCCGCTACGACGGTGAGATTGCGACGGAGCTCGAGCGCCTGACCGTGGGCGCGGACGGCACGAGCGTGACGATGGGAACGCTCGAACGGCTTCCCGAGCGCATTACGATTTCGATCGAGCGGCGGCAAACAATGCGCTACGGCGAGAATCCGCATCAGTCCGCGGCGCTCTATGCCCCAACGGGGCAGGCCGTGAACGGTTTGGCCGGCGCAAAACAACTCCAGGGCAAGGAGCTCTCGTACAACAATCTCGTGGACCTCGACGCGGCGTGGGCGTTGGCCGAGGAATTCGAGCGCCCGGGCGTGGCGATCATCAAACACAATAATCCTTGCGGCGCAGCGGAACAGGAGTCGCTGCTGGACGCCTACGTGAAAGCGCTCGCTTGCGATCCGATTTCCGCGTTCGGTGGTGTGCTGGCGTTCAACCGGCCGCTCGACGGCGCGACGGCGGAAGAAGTAGCAAAGCTTTTCGTGGAATGCATCGTCGCTCCTGGATTCGACGCGGCGGCGCGCGAAAAATTCGGCGCCAAGAAAAACTTGCGCCTGCTCGAACTGGCCGCCGAGTCGCTGAAGGGGTCTGCGAGCGCTCCGCTCGAGGTGAAGCGAATCCTGGGCGGCGTGCTCGTGCAGGATGCGGATCGGCACAAGCTCGATCCGGCGAGCCTAAAGGTGGTCACCAAACGTGCTCCCACGGAAGCGGAGATGCGTTCGCTGATTTTCGCGTGGAAAGTGTGCAAGCACGTGAAGTCCAATGCAATCGTTTACGCGCGTGACGGGCAGACGGTGGGCATCGGCGCCGGCCAAATGAGCCGCGTGGATTCGGCAAAACTCGGCGTGATGAAAGCTGCCACGGCGGGACTTTCACTCGCGGGCAGCGTGATAGCGTCCGATGCTTTCTTCCCGTTCCCCGACAGCATCGAAGTGGCGGGCGCAGCGGGTGCCACGGCCGTGATTCAGCCGGGCGGCTCAGTACGCGACGAAGAATCCGTCGCGGCAGCGGACAAGTTGGGAATGGCGATGGTGCTTACCGGCGTGCGCCATTTCCGCCACTAGTCTTGGCGCTGGCCGGCGGAGCGGCGGCTGGCTTCTGTCGGTGATACGTGATTTCGATCACCTGCATGTCGCCGGAATCTGGAACGATTTCCGAGCGCGAAACGAACGTATCGGGATCGACGCGCACGAAGATGGAATGCTTGGGCTGGCCGTTGACGGGATTTTCGAACGTTGCGCGCTGGTCTTCCACGCCCACGAGATTCAGCACTGTCGCGTCACCCTTCTCCCACGGAACCATATCCGGCGTGAAATGGCGGAGGTAAAAGTTGATGCCGTCCGGCTTTTCCACCAGCGTGAACATTTCGATCACGAGCGTCTTCTCGTTTTCGACGAGGCGAAAAGTGCCCACCATCATGCCCGCCTTCGGCGAGCTCCAGCACTGTTCGGCGGAGCGCGGTCCCCACGTGCCTAGCCAGCGTCCTTCCAGCCAGGCGAAATCGGCGAGCGTCGTTTTCTGCGGAGCCGGCGCGGCACTAGGAGCCGCATTGGCGCCTGGGCTCTGGCCTTGCAGCGGCGTCTGTGAAGATTCGGCGGCAGCTTGCTGCAAAGGAGCGGGAGCGATGGCGCGAGTACCGGCGCCCGCGGAGCGTTGCCCGGGGCTCGCTCCCGGCGCGAGCATGCCAATCGCGGCCGAAGCCGCGAGCAGCCATTTGCGATTGTGACTCGAGGTCATGGCCTCCTCCGAAGCCGTACACGAGCTCGCACGAAGTTTTCAAGCGCCGCCACCCAAAGCCCGCAATGAGAATACCAAACCACGCGCAAAATTCCCTCTTCGGAGGGCATCCTCAAGCCAGCCGGTCGCGTCCCATAGAGTGGCGGATAACTCGACGACCACCGGCCCGGCGAAACTTTTGACCCCCTTACACGCCCTATACGATAATGAAACATTACGGCCTACATATGAGAATCATCCTTAGCATCGGCGCGCTGACGTTTCTGCTGTCGGCGCATGCAATCAACGCACAGGATACAGAGCGACCTCAAACACCGCTTCCACCCCAGTCGGGCGGCCAAGTGCTAATTCAAAACGGCTCAGACGCCAAGGCTACCGACGACGCCAAGAAATCCGAGGCTTATTACGACTTCCTGATGGGTCACCTCGACGAATTGCGATACGAGGGCAGCGAGCAGCAGGAAGCTGCGGACAAATCGGCCGAGGAATACAAGAAAGCGCTCGCGATCGAGCCGGATTCACCGGTGATCATGGAGCGGCTCGCCGAGATTTACGCGAAGTCGCAGCACACGCGCGATGCCGTGATCGAGGCGCAGGCCGCGCTAAAGATTGATCCCGATAACCTGGCAGCGCATCGTCTGCTGGCGCGGATTTACGTCCGGTCGCTCGGCGACTTGAGCACGGGAGACGTGCAGAAGGAAAACATCGGGAAGGCCGTGGAGCAGTTTCAGGCGATCCTGAAGGCCGATCCGAAGGACACGTATTCGGCGCTGTGGCTCGCGCGACTTTATCGCTTCGAAAATCATCACGACGACGCGGAAAAAGTCCTGCGCGACATATTGAAACAGGATCCGGAAAATGGGCCCGCGCTCGAGCAGTTGAGCCAGATTCTGGTGGACGAGGGCCGCTCGCAGGATGCGATCGCGCTGCTCACCCAGGCTGCGGGGGATTCGTCGTCGCCGGATATTTACGCTCTTCTGGGCGACGCGTACTCGCAAGAGAAGGACTACGTCAAAGCGGAAGACGCGTACCGGAAGTCCGTGGACGCGGATCCGGACGACGCCGGGCACCTGCACTCGCTCGCGCAAGTCCTGCTAACGGAAGAGAAGTACGCCGAAGCACTCGACTCATTCAAAAAGCTTTCGACGATGGAACCGGATCAATCCGAGAATTACGTGCGGATGTCGCAGCTTTACCGCCGGCTGGGCAATTTCGACGATGCGGAATCGAGCCTGCTGCGCGCGAAGCAATTGGCGCCGGGAAACCTGGAAATCCTCTACAACGAAGCGTTGCTTTACGAGGATCAGAGCCGCTACAGCGACGCGGTGAAAGTGTTGAGCGACGCGATCGCCGGGATCAAGGGACAGTCGTCGAACGAAAACAGCCCCAACGCACTGGCGATTCTCTACGAGCAACTTGGCCGCGCGTATCGCGAGCAGCAGAATTTCACGGCTGCGATCGAGACGTACCAGGAAATGCGCAAGCTCGGTCCCGAAGCGGCTCAGCGCGCCCAGATGCTGCTGATCGAAACGTACCGCGACAGCCGCGACCTGGACCACGCCATCACCGAAACGAAGAAGGCACTGGACGATACGCCGAAAGATCCTCAGCTCACGGTCACATTGGCGCTGCTCTATGGCGAGAAGACGGATACCGACGACGCGTCGAAGCTCCTGCAAGGATTGATTCAAGGCAATAACAACGACCAGGAAATCTTCCTGGATCTCGCGCAGGTGCAGGAGCAGGGCCGTCAATACGCCGCGGCCGAACAATCCGCCTCGAAGGCGGAGCAATTGTCGCAAGGCGGAGCGGACAAGGAAGCGGCCTGGTTCATGCTCGGCGCGATTTACGAGCGTCAGAAGAAATTCGACCAGGCGGAGCAGCAGTTCCGCAAAGTGCTGGACCAGAATCCGAACAACGCCGCCGTGCTGAACTACTACGGCTACATGCTCGCGGATCGAGGCCTGCGCCTGGAAGAGGCGACCTCGCTCATTCAGCGCGCCGTGAAGCAGGACCCGAACAACGGCGCGTATCTCGATAGCCTCGGCTGGGCATATTACAAGGCGAGCAAGCTCACCGAAGCGGAAGAATTTCTGCGCAAGGCCACCGAACACGATAGCCACGACCCGACGATTCTCGGGCATCTCGCCGACGTCTACGTGAAGATGGGTCAGACGGATCGCGCCGTGACGCTCATGGAGAAAGCTCGCGCAGAATGGCAGCGCGCGGTGCCGTCCGATTACGAGCCGGACAAAGTGAACGACCTCGAAGCGCAGTTGCGAAATTTAAAGAAGCGGCTCGCGCAGAAAACCACGCCGGAAACGGCGAAACCGCAGTAAGCTCCCCGGCATGAAAAATCGAAAAAAAGCGGGCATACGTCTGCCCGCATTCGCAAAAATCAATCTGCGCCTCGATGTGGTGGGAAAGCGTCCGGACGGTTATCACGAACTGCGCACCGTGTTTCAGTCGCTCTCGCTGCACGATTCGCTCGAACTCGCTCTGACCAAGAAACCCAGCATCACGCTCGAAGTAAGCGACACCGCGCTTCCGGCCGGGCCCGAAAATCTCGTTTGGCGCGCGCTGGAATCGATCGGACGCGAGATCGGCTACAACGGCGGAGTCGCCGCGAAACTCGAGAAGCGCATCCCAGTGGCGCGCGGACTCGGCGGCGGTTCTAGCGATGCGGCGGCGGCGCTTGTGGGAATGCTGCGGCTGACGAAAGCGGAATTGTCGCTTGCGAGGTTGATGGAAATCGCGGCGGGGTTAGGGGCCGACGTGCCGTTTTTCCTCTTCGGCGGCCGCGCCGTGGCGGTGAACCGCGGCGACGAAATCTATCCGCTGCCGGATTTGCCGAAACGGACGGTGGTGATCGTGTCGCCGAATGGCATCGGCGTGAGCACGAAGGAAGCTTACGGTTGGATTGGGGAAGAATTGACAAAACGCGCGGAAGCCCCTAAAATTTGGGGGTTCTGCGCTCTGTGCTGGAGCCGGCAGGGGGCAGGCGTCTCGAATGATTTCGAGGGGCCGGTCTTCCGCCGCCATCCGCGACTCGGAGAAATCCGGGCGGGATTGCTTCAGGGAGGAGCCGCAGATGCCGCGCTGGCGGGTAGCGGGTCGGCGGTGTTCGGAGTCTTCCGAAACCCAGCGCAGGCGCGCCGAACCGCTCGCAAGTTTCCGGAAGACGCTGTTTTCGTCGTCGAATCGCTCTCCAGGGAAGAGTACGCCCGAAGATTAGGCTGGCGTGTCTCGGGTTGAGGGGAAAATCTTGGCCGATGAGAAATACAAGGTGTTTTGCGGCACGGCGAACGTCGCGCTGGCAGACGCCATATGCCAGCGGCTGGGCGTGCCGCGCGGACGCGCCGAACACGGCCATTTTTCTGACGGCGAGACGCGCTATCAGATTCTCGAGAACGTTCGCGGCGCGGACGTCTTTGTGGTGCAGCCGTGCAGCCATCCGGTGAATCATCACCTGATGCAACTGCTGATCATGGTGGACGCATTCAAGCGCGCGTCGGCATGGCGGATTACGCCGGTGATTCCGTATTACCCGTACGCGCGCCAGGATCGCAAAGACCGTCCGCGCGTGGCGATCTCGGCGAAGTTGGTGGCGGATTTGCTCGAGACGGCAGGTTCGAGCCGCGTGCTTTCGCTCGATTTGCACGCGCCGCAGATTCAAGGCTATTTCAATATTCCGGTGGACCATCTGTTTGCCGCGCCGGTGCTGGTGGAATATTTCTTGAAAAAGAAGCTGGGGCCAATGACGGTGGTTTCGCCGGACGCAGGCGGCGTAGAGCGCGCACGCTACTTTGCCAAGAAAATTGACGCGCCTCTGGCGATCGTGGATAAGCGCCGCATTGATATCAACGTGAGCGAAGTGATGCACCTGATCGGCGACGTGGCGGGCCGGCCGGCGCTCGTGATTGACGACATCATCGACACCGCTGGAACTCTGGTGAAGACGGCCGAAGCCCTGCTCGAGCACGGCGCGACGAAAGTCTTCGCCGCGTGCACGCATCCGGTGCTCTCGGGCCCCGCCGTGCAGCGGCTGGAAGAATCAAAAATCGAGGAAGTGGTGGTGACCGACTCGGTGCCTCTGAACGAAGCGGCGCAGAAGCTTTCGAAGATCACGGTGCTCAGCGTGGCGCCGCTGCTCGCGCGCGGCATTCAATCGATTCACGAAGAGACTTCGATCAGCGAACTATTTATCTGAAGTTTTCAGGGCCGGGATCGGCCTGAAAGAGGAAAAGGCGATGGAAACTTTCAAAGTCGAAGGCAAAATTCGCGAGACGCGCGGAAAGGGCGCCGCGCGGCGCACACGTCTGACGGGCGAGGTGCCGGCCGTGCTCTACGGCGGCAAGCAGGACTCGATTTCAATCACTGTTAATGCGAAGCAGGTGGCAAAGGTGCTGCGTTCCGAGACGGGCCACAATACGATTCTTTCCGTCCACGTGGAAGGCGCTCCGGAAACGAAGGCCATCCTGAAGGATTGGCAAGTGGATCCGGTGAAAGGCGGCCTGCTTCACGTGGATTTGCTGCGCATCGCGATGGACGTCCGCATGCGCGTGAAGGTGCCGGTGCATACGTTCGGCGAGCCGCAAGGCGTGAAGATGCAAGGCGGCGTATTCGAAACGGTGACGCGCGAAGTGGAAATCGAGTGCTTGCCGAGCGACATTCCCGAAGAATTTCGCGTCGACGTGACCGATATGCTCATCGGCAAGCAGTTGCGCGCGGGAGATCTGCCGCTCGACGAGAACAAGATGAAGCTGGTCACCGATCCGCAGCGCGTGCTCGCGCACGTCGTAATCCTGAAGAAGGAAGAAGAACCGACCCCTGAGGCAGCCGTGGCTGCGGAAACAGCGCCCGCCGAGCCCGAAGTCATCAAGAAGGGCAAGAAGGAAGAGGAAGGCGAAGAGGGCGGCGCGGAAGCTGCTCCTGCCAAGGCCGAAAAGCAGGAAAAGAAGGGCAAGGAGAAGTAAGGCGCGACCGGCCTTCATGGGCTGCGGACGAGCCCTTCGTAGCCTCGGGGCGAGCCGGCGTCTTCGCAGCTTATGAGATTGATCGTCGGCCTTGGGAATCCCGGCCCGGATTACGAATGGACGCCGCATAACCTGGGCTTCCT
>Ga0210383_10001740_pt1 | contig 19816 bp, 13 predicted proteins | sample IncBWC14OmetaG_FD_160072 | JGI IMG/M metagenome (GOLD analysis project Ga0210383, IMG submission 160072) | Forest soil microbial communities from Barre Woods Harvard Forest LTER site, Petersham, Massachusetts, United States - Inc-BW-C-14-O ... | reverse complement strand
GGATCTTCGGGACTGTGAAAAAGGACAGCAACGGCAACTTGTACACCAATACTATTGGCACGAAGAACTACGCCATGCAGGAGATGTTCAAACTCACCAGCAAGAGCCGGACAGGGAACGTCCCGGGAACTTGCAACAACGTGTACTAGTTAAGAAGAACAACCTGTTTGATATGCGAAGGGCGCCCGCAACGGGCGCCCTTTGTGTTGCCCGGAGGGCAGTTTGTTGCCCGGAAGACAGTTTCCGAATGCAAGCGTATGCCCAACGAGGCTTGTCATCTCGAGCGCAGCGAGAGATCTGGGTTCTTGCTTGGGCCACCATTATCGCGGGCCGCAGGCAAGAACCGGGATTCCTCGTCGCTCCGCTCCTCGGAATGACAAAGAATAATAAATGGCAAAGAATAATAGAGAAGCCGGCGACTCAACCACAGAAGAGTCGAGGGCTTAAAGGTAACGACAGAAGAGAAACGCAGGCGCGGGCGTCCACGCCCGTGCGGCGTCGGCACGATTGTCTTAGAAGGATTGTCCTAAAAGGTAAAGGCCACGCCACCTCTTACCGCCCGGGCCGATTGCACCAGATACACGGTGTGTCCGTCATGCCCGAGGACGGGGACGTATCCCTGCGCCAGAAGGTTGCGCAGATCGACGATAGCTTCCAGATGCCCAGGGAAGAATCTGTTCACGGGGATGGGTTGGCGGAAGAAGAGATTCAGGTAAGGATCCGCCTGCCCCGGCGACGCATTGAACATATCCACCGGGGTGAGAGCCTGTCCGTTGATCCAGCGATAGGACGCCATCCAGTGAGTCTTGGATTTTGGAACTACGCCGGTAACTTTTGCCGCCGCGCTGTGGCGATTGCGTACCAGGCTCGTTTCCGACACGCTCGCCAGACTCACATTCGGAGTCGGCAAATCCAGCACCCCGCCGTAATCGAAGTCCACCGTGCCAGTCATGTCCGAGGTCAATTTGCGTTGCAACACGAATCGCAAGCCTTGCGTGTGGAAATCGTTTCCCTGATAGGTAAAGGTCCCGGAATAAAGATCGGGCAGCGCATTCCCATTGTCGGTTGTAAACTCGCCCACGCCGGTTAGGGCAGGGTCGGACACGCGATCAGTGTACGCGGCCAACTGCAGGTTGTTCTTGCCAAAACGGTGCGAGAGCGAAAGCTCCTGATGGTGCGCGTGTTCCACGGCGGCCGTGTATCCAGTCATGCTGACGCGCGGACCGGATTCGTTGACATCGGAGGGCGCCGAGTCGAAGCCTTTGTCCATTCGGCTATCCGGCTCGGTCGTGGCGTAGCCATACTCGAGCACGGTGTTCGGTGAAAGATGCAGATCGACCGTCCCGAAGGGACGGAAAGTCGTAACTCGTCCCATGAACTGGATGGTCTGCAGTTCACTGCCAAACTTGAGTTCCACAACGTCGCCCAGATTGAAGCTGTCGGCAGTGGTGAGGGCCAGCGCCTGGAAACTGTGCAGGGTGATATCGGGAGCCGGCAAATTCCGCATGGTCACGGCGAAGATCGGTTCGGATCCGTTGTCCATTTTGCGCTGGAAGGAGGCCCGCAGAACCGAAGCCGGAGAGCTGCTGCCGTATCCCAGGTTGCCGCGCAAACCGATCGTGCTCGAGGAAAAGATGGACTTCTCCATGGAGAAGCCCGTGCTCATATCGGAGTCGCTGCCAAATCCTTCCGAGGGCGACCCGGCGAGGAACGATAGCGTTCCTTTCAAGTCGCGATCGCTCTTCCCGGATTCGGCGACCAGAACATTGGGCGGATCGTCGACCAGCCGCAGGATGGGCCGGTTGGATACCGAACGCAGCACCCACTTCCAGTCATCATCTTCGACGGAACCGCGTCCGGGAGCCATCTGGACGGCCTCGAAGAGCGTGCTCAATGTGACATTTACGATGGTGTTCCCACCGGCCCGCAGTCCGACGTGCTCCCGCAAAGAGGGAAGAAAAGCGGGCGCGGAAACTTTGAGATTGTAAACTCCGGGCAAGAGTCCGGCAGCCGAGTAGAAACCATTCTCGTCGGTGAATACTTTGAGACTATGCGCGGCCGCGCCCAGAACTTCCACCATGGCTCCCATTTGCGGGATGCCGCTGGCGGCGCGTACGTATCCGGAAATCGTTGCTGGCCTCTCCGCACTCCACCCCGGCAGCGCGAGGCCCAGCAGGAGCACCGAGAACCCAAGCTTGCGGAGTATCAGCAACCCACCACCTCGAGGGAAACCAAGCCTTCCGTTTTACTCCACGGCAAAAGTTACCGAGGGGTCCAACGTCTGCTTGGAGATGTTGTCGTTCACCTTGATCTGAATGCGATAAACGCCCGGATCAAGGTTGGCGGCCGAGAGAGTTTTCTGCAGGGTCACTTGGTCGCCAACGTTGCCCATCTGATCCGTGGATTCGATGGTATGAATCACGGCCTTATTCGTCGCTTCATTCACCACATTGTACTCGACCGTAGCCGAAGGCTTGTGCGTCTTGTCGTCCACGCCGAGATTGTAAACTTGCATCCAGAAATTCAGCTTCTGATCGCGCTTGAACTTCATCGGCTTGCCGTCGGCTGACGGAACCCGCGGACGGACTTTAGTGGCGCCAATCACGAAGCTTCCCGTGCCTACGTTCTTGGCCGCAACCGGTTCCATCAAATCGGCGACGATCAGCGACGAAGCTTCCAGGCGGTCATCCGCGAAATCCGGAACTTGTATGCCTTTGCTCCAGGTTCCCACCCGGTCCCCGTTCACATCCTTGACCACGATATCCACACGATAGCGGCCGGAGCGCAGAGGAATCGCCTTCCAGTACACCTGCGAGCCTTCCGCCGCTTTCGCCAGCAACTCGGCTGGAATATCCGCCTGCACCGTGTCTTCAAAGGTCTGCGCAATGTGCCCAGTTAAAGTCGTGACCCGGCCGAAGATGTTCACCACGCCGCGCTGAATACCGTCCTTGTTGACGAAAGTGATGTCACGATTCTTCAACTGCACGGTGAAGGGAACCAGCACGGTTTCGCCGGTCACCTTGACGAAATCCGCGCGTACGTCGAACGGCATCAGGTTGTAGCTGATCTTGTGGCGGACGACTTCTTCCAGATCCTTGAATTTCACAGGTGGCGGGGCCTGCAGCTTGGAGAACTGTTCCAATCGGTCGAACTCGATGCTCGCGTTCATCGCAGTTCCGGGGCCGGCGCCTAACCGCTCCAGTCCGTTGTTAAAGCGCGAAGATTTGTCGGTCAGCCCCATCTGCTCATAAAGGGTGGGCCCGGCGTTCGGCGTCTCCAGCAACGCGTCTTTCTCCGAACGGTCCATGGTCATGTGATACTCGCCGCACATGCAGGTATCCACGAACTCGATAATGACTTCTTGTCCGATGCCTTCGATATACCGATACCGCCATTGCTCGAAGGGGAAAGTCGAGGTTTCGCCGCCGCCTTCATCCGTGGGGCGTTCATAGGTGCCACCGCTGGGGTGGGACTCAATCTCATCCGCCGGCCCAAACTTGATATACATTTGGCCACGATCGCTCTTCCAGCCGGGGATTCCGGCGGCGTAGTGCTCGTTGGCGTATTCAATGCGCCGGTAGTGTTCTTCTTTGAACTCGTTTTCTTCGGTGTCGGGAGTGGGATCGCGCCGCTGCCAGAAAGCTTCGATGAATTGATCCCGCTCTTCATCGTTGGAGAGTTGCTTGAAGGCCTTCCGCTCTTCGTCAGAGATGATATAGACGACGTCCTCGTCAAGCCATTTCTTGTAGGTCTTGCTCAGTTCCTGCTTGAGCGCTTTGGCGTTCTCTTTTTTCTGTTTGTCGCTGATGGGACGCTTCAGCGGATCGCCTGCCTGTCCCGCCTGAGCTGGAGTAGCCGCGGGAGCGGCCTGATCGTTGCTGGCCGGTTTCGCGTCCTGCTGGGCGACTGCGGACAGACCAATCCCGAAACAGAACAACAGCACTAAAGATGACGAAAGAAGGTAGCGACGTATATCTACCTGGAACATAGAAAGGGCACTCCTAGCGCACACACTACTTATTAACACATTCTATGTCTTCGGGTTACCGAAGGCAAGGCTAACCCGCACGCCCCAAACTAAGTTGTAGGATGCAGGCAACCCTTCCCGAGGTGCCCGGTCGGTTGCGCCCGAATTGTGTCTTTTCAGCTCAACGATGCGTTGCTGAGGCCAAGAGATAGTCAGTGAGAATTTTCTCCGTCTGGGCATCCAAAGCTCCGTGGTCACCCTTGCCATCCGATGTTCCCGCGACGCCCTTAGTCTTAACCCCAATATAGACCGCGTTATAGGCGGTGTCCCCCAGGTTTTCGACCTTGTGCTTAAAAGCCGGATACCACCGGGACTCGCCGGGCTTGGCGTACACTTCCTTGGTTTTTCCGTCCTGATCGGTGAACCGGAGGTGGCCCGCGGTGAGAACGACGACGACGCCCCCGGGATGGTCGTGCAAGCCCGACTTCTCATGCGGGCCGTAGTGCACATCGACTACCTGCACCCATTCATTCTCAAAAGCCAGTTTATAGTGTTTCGGTTCGACCTTGGTGGGATCCTGTGCCAGGGCAATCTGCAGAGTGAGCCCCAGGCACACCACCGCCCAGAATAGCTTGGAAAACATGACTGTCCCCCCGTGCGCGTGAGCTAGAATCCTGTGCGTAGACTTGGCGCAAAGCTACTCCCCGGCACAAATTCCTGTCAACAGAGGAAACGGGAAGTGACCCAAACTGATCAGCAGTCTGGCACCGGCATCCTGCCGGCTGTGCCGAGGCGTGTTCCCGGAATCCGCGTTCATTCCATTGCCCAGTCTTGCCAGGCCAAGCCCTTCACTCGGGAGAACTCCGACACATTTGCGGTCACGAGCGTGAGTTGATTCTGCAGTGCTTGTCCGGCGATCAGAAGGTCATACGCTCCAATGGGTTTGCCCGCGCGTTGCAGAGTTGCCCGCGCGACGCCCGCTGCTTGGGCGTCCTCGGCGCTGAAGGGAAGCAGCACAATCGGGCCAGCCAGAAAGGTTTCCAGGCGCTGTCGATTGAACGCCTCCCGCGAACTCTTAGCCACGCCGTACCACAGGTCGAACACAGAAACGGACGAAACAAAGATAGCGTGGCGATCCACCGTTTGCTGAAAGCGAAGCCGGACCGCCGCGGGGGTGCCATTGACCAGCGCAATGCAGGCGTTGGTGTCGAGCAGGTAGTCCGAGGTCACTTGAACAGTTTGCGCTTCGGGGTTGCAGGCTGACGGCGGCCGCTGACCATGAACGGCTCGGAATTCAGTTCATCCAGCTTCTCGAACCATTCTGCGGGGTCCTGAATGAGCGGCTGGAGAAGCACTCCCTGGGCTACGCGCCGGATACGCACGCAGTCTCCCTTAAAGCGAAACTCCCGGGGCAGCCGCACCGCCTGGCTGCGGCCATTCTGGAAGAGTTTGGCAATGTCGGTCTTCGGCATTGGCTATCCTCAAGTACTTCAAAGAGTATACATCAATAGTATATACCATGGAAATGGCTCAAGACGCGTACACGAAAGGTGCATTCTTGAAATCCTGCTCGTGCTTCCTCGCCGGTCGTCCTCATACCGCAGTCATCCTGAGGAAGCGCAGGCCTTCGAAAAGCGAAGGCCTGCCAACGAAGGATCTATGCACTTTCCACCTGATACTGATGCCGCACGAACCAAGCCTCACCTAGGTCTTTCCAGGCGGGATTCGTGAGAAGGCACAGAGCGTCTGCTGCATAGCCTTGTCATTCCGAGCGAAGCGAGGAATCTGCAGTTTCCTCAACCATCAATTCCGCAGCGTCTTCCCCGTCTTCAGCGTGAACTGAATCCGCTCTTGCGTCTTTTTCTCCCCGCATAACGATTTGAATCCCTCGCGCTCCAGATCGAGAATGTACTGCTCGCTGACCGGCGTGCCTGAAGTCACATTTCCTCCGCACAGCACTTCGGCGACTTTGCTCGCCAGTTTCACCTCGTACTCGGTGATGTAATCGCCCTGCCGCATGAGGTGCACACCCATTCTGAGCGCCGCCAGGATATTTTCTCCGGGCGCGGGAATACTGGTACGCGGCTGCGGAGGCTCGTATCCGGCACGGACGAGTTCAAGGGCGCGCGCTTTGGCGTCGGAGAGAACGCGCTCGCGGTTCATGCTGATGTTGTCAGAATTTCTCAGAAAGCCCAGTCCGCGAGCTTCGTGAGCCGATGTCGCGACCTTGGCGGTGGCGATTGTCTCGAAGGCTTTCTTCATGGCCTCCATCAGCTCCACGGATTCACCGCGGCCACCGGGCCGAATCGATTCCGCGCTGTCGACGGCGCGCAACAGCATTTCTTTGCAGCCGCCGGCTCCAGGAAGCAGTCCGACTCCGACCTCGACCAATCCCATGTAAAGCTCAGCATGCGGTTGCAAAGCGGGAGCGTGCAGAGAAATCTCTGTCCCTCCGCCGAGCGTCAGGCCGAAAGGTGCAGCCACAACCGGCTTAGACGAGAACTTGATCGCCTGAGTCATGCCCTGGAAGGTGCGGATGGCGAGATCGACATCGTCCCATTCTTCTTCCTGAACCGACATGAGCAAAAGCATGAGATTGGCGCCGACGGAAAAATTCGTGGCGTCGTTGGTGATCACGAACGCGTCGAATGCGTCACCCGCACCACCCGGCTTCAAAGTCTGCGTGATGAGTTGCACGATGTCACTTCCAATCGTGTTCATCTTGGAATGGAACTCGATGCAGGCCACGCCGTCGCCAAGATCCACCACCGACGCTCCGGAGTTCTTTTTCACGACGCCCTTTGACTTCTTCGCAACTTCGACCGACCATACGCCGCTAGGAACCTTCACAGGCTCATACTGCCCATCGTTCAAATCCCAGTAAGCCCGACCAGAGGCGGCTTTGGGGTCATCCAGATACCAGCTTTTCTTACCTGACGCGAGCAGATTTTCCACGTTGTTCGCGACCGGCCGATTTTCTTTCTTCATGCGCTCAACTGTCGCCTCAACGCCGGCCGCATCCCAAAGTTCGAAAGGACCAAGTTCCCAATTGAAGCCGAGGCGCATGGCGCGATCAATCTCAACAACGGAATCCGAAATTTCTGGAATGCGATTCGCAGAATAAGTCCATAGATCGGACAGGGCCGACCACAGAAACGCACCCGCGCGGTCATTCTTCTGCGGACCGCTGCCATTCAACCCCAGCAGCATCTTCACTCGCGCCCCGGTCTGCTCGACATTTTTGGCCATGTCGAGGGCAGGGAACTTGGGCTTCTGCCGCGGATGATACTCCAGCGTCTTCCAATCAAGCGCGAGCCGTTCGTCCTCTCCACCCGTGCCACCCTTCACTTTCTTGTAGAATCCACCTTTAGTCTTGTCGCCCAGCCATTTCCGTTCCAGCATCTGCTTGAAAAAATCCGGCAGTTCGTTCGTGTGGGGCGGGCGCCCTCGCCCGCCTTCCTCAGTCATATTCCCGACCACGTGCCCCAAAATATCCAGCCCAACCAGATCAATGGTGCGGAAGGTCGCAGATCTTGGCCAGCCCACCGCCTGCCCGGTCAGCGCATCCACATCTTCAATGCTCAGATCCATCTCCTGCATCAGACGAATCACATTCAACACCGAAAATGTTCCGATGCGATTCCCAATGAAATTCGGCGTGTCTTTGGCAAGAACAATTCCCTTGCCAAGATGGAGATCACAAAAATGCGCGACCGCATCCATGGCCCCCTGATCGGTGTCAGGCGTAGGAATAAGTTCAAGCAGCCGCATGTATCGCGGAGGATTAAAAAAGTGCGTGCCAAACCACGAGCGCCGAAAGTCGTCGGAGAATCCCTCCGCAATTCTCCCCACAGGCAACCCGCTGGTGTTGGTCGTGATAATCGTCCCGGGCTTGCGGACAGCGTCGACCTTTCTTAACAAAGCCCGCTTCAGGTCGAGGTTTTCGACCACGGCTTCAATGATCCAATCCACTTCGCTGAGCCGCTTCAAATCATCGTCGAAGTTGCCTACCGTGATCAGCCGCGCCAGCGAAGCCTCCATGAAAGCAGCAGGCTTGGATTTCTTGGCAGCATCGAGCCCCGCCGCGCCAATCTTATTTCGCGCGGGTGCGTCAGCATCCGGAGGAACGATGTCGAACAGGTAGCTCGGAACACCCGCGTTAGCGAAGTGCGCAGCAATGCGCGCGCCCATGGTCCCAGCACCGAGGACAGCAACTTTGTGAATAGCCTTCATGATTCCAAACTCCGTTCCCCGAAGCCGCACCTGGCGAGACTCGATAGTCTAATCTCAGTCTGCGGCCAGACCAGCGATTCGCATCAGGATATGGCTTCAGCCATATCATAAACGCGCTCGCAATCCCCGCGGCTTTCAGCCGCTGTTTTTTCTGAAGTCTGAAAGTAGACGCGACAAGCCACCACCCCGTGTTCGTTGCCAGCCTCGATCCACAACGAAAGGGGTTCCGCAAGAGCCCCCAAAAACACCGCAGGCGCGTGCCGCATTAGATGTGGGGTGAGGATGGCAGCGGCACGCGCCTAATCAAGTTGGTCTGACGATAGGCCTCGAAACCTGTGACAGTCAAGGTTACAAATCACACATGTGCGTGATGTGTGGGCAGCCAACTCTCTCTCTAAAAATCCGGGTGGTCCTTCACATACGCCTGGGCCCGGCGAACCATATCCTTTTCACCACGGTACGCCAGCCTGGCGGCAGCGTTTTCCAGAGGAATCCAAAGCGCCCGTTTGACTTCGATCCGCATTTCCGGAGCGATCTCGTCGATCTGGCCAGACTCATAACGAAAAAGATAAAAGCTGACAATTTTGAAAACGCGCTGCTTGTCTCCCCAGGAGCGCACGTAGGCGTATTTGGTGTCACCAAGTTTCGTCACCGCAACCGCAGTGATCCCAGTCTCCTCCACGACTTCGCGAACCGCCGCCTGCTCAGGCTTTTCGCCGGGATCGACCAATCCCTTGGGCAAGGCGAGTAACATTTTTTGCGATCTTTTCTGTTGCCCTTTGCCCGAAACCGTCGCACTCGACTCTTTCTGAGGCTCAATCACTGCCATCTGCCAGCCCTCCGTCGTCTGCCGCACCACCACTCCGCCAGCGGAAATCTCTCGAATCATGCCTGTCAAGCTATCAGAAACACAGGAGTTAGTCACGGATCGCCAATCAGCTCAGTAACTGACAGTAACCTTGCCGCCGTAATCTGGTAGGGCAATGTTCGCTATGTAACACTTGCTCTTGGGCTGGCATCTTACTTGCTAGGTTTAGCCTGACGCAGGGCCCTGATGTAGGGCAAAGATCGGCCGGGCAAGACCGGGAGGGGTGGGGTTCCCGTGAAGAGTCTGGGAAAGATTATTCGTTCGGTACAGGCATTTGGACGCGGGCTCTCGGTGCCTTCTTCTGGCTTGGCGGCGCATCCGAAAGTGGGGATCGGCCTGGCTCTGGGCGGCGGCTTTGCTCGCGGCATGGCCCACATCGGCGTCCTCAAAGTCCTCGAAGAAGAAAACATCCCTATCCGCTACATTGCGGGAACCAGTGTGGGCGCGCTCATCGGCGCCGCCTATTGCAGCGGACTCTCGGCCGCCGACCTCGAGCAAGTTGCCTCGCGCGTACGCTTCAAACACATTGCCAGTTGGACACTCTCTCGCTACGGCTTTGCCAGCAACCAGCGCATGATCGGATTCCTCAACCAACTTCTGAAAGTTAAGTCATTCGAAGAATTGCGCATCCCGCTGGCCGTGACCGCGACCGATTTCTCGACCGGTGAGGGCGTGATCTTTCATTCCGGCCCGCTGATCGATCCCGTGCGCGCCAGTTGCGCGTACCCAGGAATGTTTTTACCGGTAAAGATTCGCGGACGCCTGCTGATCGACGGCATGCTCTCGCACACCGTTCCCACCCGCCCGTTGCGGCAGATGGGAGCCGATCGTGTCCTGGCCGTACATCTCAAAGGCAAATGGACCGATAAGGATGGCCCACGCCACCTTTTTGATGTAATCGGCCAATGCTTCACCATCGCTCAGGAGATGAACAGCGCCCAGTGGAAGCAGGCAGCCGACCTCTTGATTGAGCCTGACGTCAGCGGCTACAAATACGATGCCTTCGAACACAGCGCCGCCCTGGTCCGCGCCGGAGAACTAGCCACCCGCGCCGCGCTCCCCGAAATCAGGAAATGGCTGCAACCCGAAACCCACCGTCAGACGGCCATCCGCACAGCCCAAGCCGCCCTCTTCCCCGCAGACTAAACTTCCCTAATGATCGAGAATCACGTGTGGACGGCCCGCCCTCGGCCGTCCGGTCACGCCGTACAACATGCTTTTTGTCCAAGAACGAGACTCCCGATTTGATGAAAGCAAAGCCTTTCTATTGATTCCGTCGAAATCTCTGGACAAGCCAGACCGCAGCGGAACACTATCGCGCAACCCTGACTCAACCTAATTGCTGAGCCGCAGCCTCGGTGAAACCGTCTCGAATTTTCAGCGTAGGAGGTTCTCATGAAACTCACAGCTAATCTGCTGTTGACGATCTCACTCTCGACAACCCTCGCATTTGCCCAAAACCCAGCTATCCAACACATTATCGTCGTCGTCCAGGAAAACCGCACCCCCGACGAGTTGTTTCAAGATCCTAACCTGATAAACGCCGGTGCCGACATCGTTTCGCCGAGTGTGGGGGGACTGTGCGGCACAACGTCAGTTCCTCTGCAAGCCCGGCCACTCGCGGACTGTGCCGACCCAGACCACAATCATCATGATATAAGCGGGGGCTGGTTAGGTGCGTACGACAAAGGCAAAATGGACGGGGAGTGCGTTACCAAAATGGAGTATGGCTATGCCTGCCCTTCGAAGTATCCGCCGTATGCGTGCCCTGCAAATAACCAGGGCGCGACGGATTGCACCGAATACTCGTATGTCAGCGATCCCGCGATTCAGCCCTACTGGGACATCGCCGAGAAGTACGGCTACGCGAATTACATGTTCCAAACGAACCAAGGCCCCAGCTTCCCGGCCCACCAGTTCCTGCTTTCCGGGACCTCCGCGCCTGGGTCGACCCAAAATCCGGACTACACTTACTTCGACGCCGAGAACCCGCAAAAAACGATCAACAACGTCAACCCTGCCGACGACGCTGGATGCGCCGCTCTAGCGACCCAATTCGCTCCACTGGTTTCTCCGACGCAGGACGAATCGTTGAAGCCGTATCCCTGCTATGAACATCCGACGCTGACCGACCTGCTCGATCAGAACAGCATCAGCTGGAGGTACTACAGCGATCTGGACAAATCCATTTGGACCGCACCCAACGCCATCAGCCATATCTGCAACAACAGCGTGAGCGGCGGCGGGGGAAGTTGCGGGTCGGGAAACGGTTCGAACCACGACTGGAATAACAATGTGGGGCCGTTCATAGAACTAGCCCAGCGGACGGGTTACACGCCCAGCTTGGCGCCCTTCTTCCAGGATCTGCAAGCCTGCAATCTCGCTCAGGTAACCTGGGTGGTTCCCGACGGCAGATGGTCGGACCATCCCTCGGAGAACATCGGGCTAGGCCCCGACTACGTTGCGAGCATTGTCAACGCGGTCGGCCAGGGCATGCCCAACAGCACTTGCAACCCTCTCGGCAATCCGATTTATTGGAACAACACCGTCATCCTGATTGTCTGGGACGATTGGGGCGGTTGGTACGACCACGTGAACCCACTTAACACGATTGGCATTGGCTACCCCAATAGCGGCAACAACAACGGCATCCAGTATGTATACGGCTTTCGCGTTCCGCTGCTGGTCGTTTCCACGTTCGCCAAGCAACACTACATTTCAGGGCCTAAGTCTAGCCCAATCTACTACGATTTCGGCAGCATCTTGAAGTTCATCGAGAACACTTTCTTGCCGTCCAACACTTTTATCAACCCAACGTACCCCTACGCGGATCAGTTCGTTGATATTCCTCCGACACGGACTGCCGATCTCTCGGACTTTTTCGACTGTTTTGGCCCACAATGCCACCCATTTCAGCCGATCACTTTGGTGAACAACAGTACGCTCTGCAGTCAGAACCTGTGCAAATCGAATCAGTGCGACGCGACGTGCTTCATCAATTATCCGGGTCCACACAAGGACCCTGACACCTACTAGATAGGGTGGCGCCGAGCGGGCGCTGGTGTGGTCTAGCCAGTGCCCGCTATGGCGTAATCTCAAACACTACGCTGTAGGCCGTGCCGTAGACATTGCCCTTGCTATCGAGAACCACGCCCCCGGCTGGGTAGAAGCCGTCTTGCCCGGTGAACTCGTGCAGAACTGTGTATTGCCACTTGCCGTTGGCAGTCGGCGACAGCCGATAAACCACGCCGCAGCCGCCAGAACATGAGCTGTCGCCGCCGCCCGCCGTTCCGTAGACATTGCCCACCTTGTCAATGATCACTCCGCTAGTCGGATTGTTCCCGGCAGCAGGATGAGGAAAATCATAGAGCACAGCCTCCTTCCACCGTCCCCCAGGCTGCCTGGTGAGCCTGAACACGGTCCCACATGTAGCCTCGCCACAGTTGCCGCTTCCGCCCTGGTTGGTTGTGCCGTAGAGCCTTTCTGACCGGTCTGAAACCACGCCAGAATACGGACTTAGCCCGTCGCGTCCGTCAAAGCTAAATAGCACGCTTTCGGTCCAACTGCCGGAAGAGTGCCGCAGCCTAAAAACCGTGCCGCAACCGGCATAGCAGGAGGAAGAGATCTTGCCTCCGCGATAAGTTGTGCTGTAGAGGTCCCCAGCTCTGTCAAAGATGAGCGCTCCTGTCGGCCCAAAGCCGGTCTTGGTGCCTTCAAAGTCGTAAAGTACCTGTTCGTTCCATCCGCTCACGCTGACACCGGATGCCAACTCGAAGGCAACTCCTTCGTCGTAGGTGCCGCCTGCAGCTAGTCCGAATAAGTTGCCCGCGCCGTCTATTGTCAGCGGTCCGGGGAATCCCCCGTCGGGGCAGTGGTACTGCACACAAAAGTCGTAAAGTGTGGCAAACGTCCATCCGCTTGCCCCCCGCACCATCTCATACGCTACGCCTCCACCCTGAGAACTTGGCCCTCCCAGCGCGGTGCCATAGAAATTCCCTGCCGCGTCGAAAATGAGGCCGCCATTTGGGGTGCCTCCATCTTGGCCGTTGAAGCTGTGCAGGGTGGTTAGCGTCCATCCGTGAACGCCGGGCGTCAGCTCGAAGATGGTGCCCTGATTGTCGTCTCCTCCCGCGCCAGTCACGCCATACAGATTGCCCTTCGTATCGAAGGTTAGTCCGCTGAAAAGCCCGCCGGGCACCGTATGCAGAATCTTAAATTTAGGCTTCGCCATGGCTGAGGCGATGAACGCCGCGACTAGGGCCAGGATCGTCAAAAAGTGACGTAGAAGGGAGCGGAAACGCTTTCGCCACATGGCCAAATTACCTCATCGCGAACCGCTATCGGGGAGGCGGTCCAATCCTCTTGCGGACAGGAACTATACCACGATTTCCATTCAAATCTCAGACTGATCACTTCGTCCAGATGTCGCTGACTCTCTCGGCTGCTTTACCCAAGCGTGCCAAAATCCATTTCAGCCGATCACTTTGGTGAACAACAGTACGCTCTGCAACCAGACCACGGGCGGGTCGACGCAGAACCAGTGTAACGCGGCCTGTTTTATCAACTACATTGGCCAACACAAAGACCCGGATACCTACTAGACCCTAAAAGCGCCGCAGCGGGGCACTGGTCGTTTTTGGCCAGCGCCACCTACGGCGTGACCTCGTACACCGCGCCGTATGCGGCACCGTAGATGTTCCCCTTCTCGTCGAGGACTAGGTTACCAGGAGGCAGGGTCCCGCTGTTACCGATAAATTTGTGCAACACGTTGTACTTCCACTTGCCATTCGAGCTGGGGCTGAGCTTGTACAGCACGCCACAACCGTTATAGCAGGGCCCGCCGCCGCCCTGTGCGGTTGTTCCGTAAAGGTCGCCCACCTTATTGAAGACCAGTGCGCTGCTCGGATAGAACCCGTACGCGGGGTTTAGAAAGCGATATAGCATCGTCTCCTCCCAGTTTCCGCGTTGGTCGCGGGACAACTTGAAGGCTACTCCGCAGAATTCCCCCTCGCAAGAACCGCCACCGCCACGGGTCGTGCCGTAGAGGTTTCCTGAGCTGTCGGTTATCGCGGCATCAAGGGGGCCCTGACCGTCGTACCCGTGAAAGTCGTAGAGCACGCGCTCCTTCCAGTCTTGGCCAAAAGGGTGTTGTAGTTTGAAAACCGTCCCGCAGCCGACGTAGCAGGAGGTAGAGAGCTTGCCGCCGGACGCCGTCGTGCCGTACAGGTGCCCGACGAGGCCGAAGATCAAAGGGGCATAGGGCGTCGCGCCGTCGGCGCAGTAAGGCTTCCCGCAAAAGTTGTAAAGGAGGGCTTCTTTCCACCCGCCGGAACCGCGAGTAAGCTCGAACGCCGCACCCCCGCCGTACTCGCCTCCCGCACTTGTGGTTCCATACAAGGTGCCCGCCCTGTCGATGATTACGCCAGCTTCGGGTGCGCTCCCGTCCGGGCAATGGAGTTGAAGACAAAACTCATATAGAACATTGAACGTCCATCCGCCGGAGCCCGGCGTCATCTCGAACACCGTTCCGCCGCCGTAAATCGCTTTCCCGCCAGCCACCGTTGTGCCATACATATTGCCCGCCGCATCGAAAATCAAGCCCCCGTTCGGACTCCCCCCGTCTTGGCCGTTGAAGCTGTGCAGCGTAGTCAAAGTCCAGCCCTGAGACCCGGGCGTCAACTCGAAGATGGTGCCTTGATTGTCGTCGCCGCCTGCGCTGGTCACGCCATACAGATTGCCCTTCGTGTCGAAGGTCAGCCCGCTAAAGAGCCCCCCGGGAACCGTATGCAGAATCTTGAACTTAGGCTTAGCCCACGTTGTAGCTCCCAGCGTTGCGACCAGGGCTAGAGTTGTCAAAACCTGACGTGGGAGCGAAGAAAAACGCTTTCGCCACATGGCCAAATTACCTCATCGCGAACCACGACCGGGGAGACGGTCTAAGTCCGTCCGCGGACGAAACTATATCACGATTTCGGCGAAAATCAGACGCTGGTTCTTTGTTCAAGACGCGGGTCCGAATAGGCTCGTCCCACGCGTTCCGGGACAAAAGGGTGGGGTGGCCGTCGTGCTACAGCAAGGCTCAGAAGCCGTGCCTTTCCAAGGCCAACGCCGGGGAATCATTTCGCAACCTCTGCCTACGCACCGCAAGGCTCCGACGCCTTCCGCCTACTTCATCACCCCACGCTGCGCAATCCCAATATTGTCCCGCGAAGTATTCTTCACCAGATACATCATTTCATCCGCCTGCCGAATGATGTCGTGCGGCGTCTTCGCATCATGCGGATAAGTCGCCACTCCCATCGAAGCCCGCACATTCAGATTCAATCCTTCTTCTTTACAGAACATGCTGGTCCGCAGACTGTCGCGCAAACGTCTCGCCACCACCAAAGCCGAATCTTTCCCAGTCTGCGGCAACAACACCACAAATTCGTCTCCGCCATAACGGAACGCATAGTCAATCAAGCGCAGCTGCGCTTTCACCAGATACCCGATTTCCGCCAGCAGTTTGCTCCCAATCAAATGCCCATGCGTGTCGTTGACCTGCTTAAAATGATCGAGGTCGATAAACACCACCGTGAACTCATATCCAAAACGCGACGAACGATAAACTTCCGTCTCCAGCGTCTTATAAAGATGCCGCGCATTGTAAAGCCCGGTGCAGTCATCCGTTATGGTGAGTTCCTGAATCTTCTCAACCGCGCGCGCATTCTCAATCGCGATCGCGGCATAGTCGCACAAAGACTGCAGAAAAAATATCTCCTGCTGCCCGAAGTGCTCCATATCCACATTCACCAACTGAATAACTCCCAGGACGCGCAGCCGCGAACTGATCGGAAAACACACAATCGAGCGCGTCTCCCACTTGGTCATTTCATCAATGCGTTTGGCGAACCGCGGATCGCTCATCACATCCGGCACAATCAGCCGCTCGCCATGTTTCGCCACATGTCCGGCAATCCCTTCCCCCACTTTCAGCCGCAGATTTTTCAAAGCCTCCGACGCCGTCCCCACCGCAATTGCGAAATACAACTCCTCGCGTTCATGATCCACCATCAGCAGCGACCACGTATCCGGTCGGAAATATTCCGCCATCTTTTCCATGATGGTTTGCAGTATGGAATCGAGATCCAGCGACGAAGTCAGCGCCTTGGCCACATCGTGAAAGATGGTCAATTCCTGACTTTGCCGATTGTGATCGGCCTCAGTGGCCTTGGTCATGAACAGCAGCCTCGAATTCGAGCGGGAGTGTCAAAATTATATGCGGCCCCCAGAACCCCGGGCAACGAACGTTGGTAACTGAACCGATAAAGATACGTAGCACAACAGCATACAAGCTGGTGGAGGCAGGCAGCGTTGAGCCCGGCAAATGTGGTGACGGGCGACGCGCCCGTCCACCCTTTGATCGCGCAGCACGGCGCTCCCGCCCACGAACTGCCCGGATTGCTCACAAAGCGATGGCCGCCCCCGCAGCTGCCCGAAAACCACTCCTGCCCAAAGTCTTCTCAAGCCCCCTAAGCCACTAAATTCCCCCTAACCCCATGATTCAGCGAACAAAATAAACCCGGAGACCAATGTACCCCTCAGGATTCGCCTCTCCTCTGAATCGGCCGTTCCGGTTTCGCCATGCCATAAGGGAAGTCGAAGGGACCTTGGCCTGCAGCCTTCGCAAAGAGCGCGAAAGTCTCTGCCGCACGCGTTGCATGCGATTCTTTCGTGCTAGACTCGGTTTTCTCTCGCACGACAAACGCCGCAATGAGTGAATTGTCCTTCCTTTCAGCCGTTTCCATGGCTGAACGAATCCGTCAGAAAAAGTTGTCCCCGATTGAGTTAGTGGACGCGCATCTTGCCCGCATCGAAAGACTGAATCCCAAGCTGAATGCCTTCGTGCAGGTGGATGCCAAAGGCGCCCGAGGTCAGGCCCGCGCAGCGGAAGCCGCAGTCGCTCGCGGAAAAACGCTCGGCCCGCTGCACGGCGTTCCGCTAAGCATCAAGAGCTCAATAGAAGTGGATGGGCTGCGCTGCGAAGCGGGCAGCAAGCTTCGCGAGCGTGTCGTAGCCACGCAGGATGCGCCGCTAGTCTCACGCCTGCGCAACGCAGGAGCGATCATCCTCGGCACTACTAACACCCCCGAACTCCTCATGGCATGGGAGACGGACAACCTGCTTTATGGCCGCACTAACAATCCCTGGGATTTGTCGCGGACTCCTGGTGGCTCGAGCGGCGGGGAGGCTGCGGTGATTGCCGCCGGGTGTTCCGCAGGAGGCGTAGGCAGCGACGGCGGAGGCTCTATTCGTGTGCCCGCGCACTTCACTGGAATCTGCGGCCTGAAGCCAACGCCGGGCCGCATCCCGGCGACAGGACATTTCCCAACGTCGGTTGGACCGTTTGCTTTGCTAGGCGTGGTTGGCCCGATGGCGCGGACGATTGGCGATTTGAAAGTTCTTTTCGAAGTGATGCAAGGGCAGGACGACGGCGATCCATCGTCGGCGCCGGTCCCGGTGCGCTTGCCCGCTCGCGAACATCTGAAGCAACTTCGCGTCGGCTATTTCGAAGATGACGGACGCACTCCGGTGACGGCGGAAACCCGTGCGGCGGTGCGCGCGGCCGCGGCGGCTTTGCGGCGTGCGGGATTTGATGTTGAACCCTTTCGGCCTGAGGGACTGGAATCGGCCCGGCAACTTTGGTGGCAGCTTTTCGGGAGGGCAGGTGGAATGCTGCTGAGACCGTTGACCAAAGGTCGAGAGGCTGACCTGAGCCCGATTCTGAAGCAGTTTTCGAGTTGGGTTGCGGCTGAGTCGTCGCACACCGGCCAGACGTTGCTCGACGCCTGGATCATGCGCGACGTGCTGCGAATGCAGGTTTTCTCGCAGATGCGCGAATACCCCATCCTTCTTTGTCCGGTCGCATCTATTCCCGCTTTTCGCCACGGGGAGCGCAGTTGGAGCATTGATGGCCAGACCGTGCAGTATCTCGATGCATGGAGCTACAGCGAGTGGTTCAATCTGCTGGGAACTCCAGCGGCAGTTGTCCCCTTCGGCCAATCAAAGGAAGGCTTGCCAATCGGCGTGCAGATCGTCGCGCGTCCGTGGGAAGAGGAGTTAGTGCTCGCGGTTGCCGCCGAAGTCGAAGCACAACGGGGAGGATGGCAGGCTCCAGACATTGACCGTTGCGCTTAAGTTATTTTCCTTTGCCCAACGCTAGGCCTAGCGAGTGTCTGACTGTGGCATAATCTCTTGCAGCGACCACGCTCAAGGCTAAACAGATTCTTGATGTCCGGAAGATCGCCATCCAGGGGTTCCTTAAGCCGCGCTTTTCCATGGCTGCTCGTTTTCTTGTTCGTTTCCGCCATTTATCTTTATACCTTTCCTCAGCCAAACGTTTTCTACGCTGCAGTCGTCTTACTGCACGCCCTTGCGGGCGTCATCGCAACTCTTCTCTTGGTTGTTTTTCTTTTCCGTTTGCTTCGCAATGGAAGCATCGCCTCCCGACTTGGCTGGGCGCTGGTTGCCGCCGGAGCAGTGGTTGGGCTGATTCTGATCAAGACTGGGACGCCGCGAGTGGAGTGGATCCTTCTCTATGCTCACATGCTGTTGTCGCTCGCCGGCGGCGGCATCCTCTTTGCGGAATGGGCGGGGAAACGTGGTTGGTTGGGGCCGGGAATTAGTGCATCGATCATTCGCAGCGCGATTTGTCTGCTGGTGCTCGCTGGACTCGGGATAGGCGCCCGTTATCTGCGTGAAGCGCGCTGGCAAAATCAGGCGCGCATCGAGAATCCTTCGATGCCGCCCGCAACTATGAATGGGGAGGGAGACGGCCCCGATGGGCCATTCTTTCCCAGTTCTGCACAAGTCTATGGCGGACAGAAAATTCCCAGCAGGTTCTTCATGGAGTCCGACTCCTGCAAGCGCTGCCACGAGGACATCTACAATCAGTGGTTCAGTTCGGCCCATCATTTTTCGTCGTTCAACAATCAGTGGTATCGCAAGAGTATCGAGTACATGCAGGACACGATCGGTACCAAACCCTCCAAATGGTGCGGCGGATGCCACGATCCCGCCGTGCTTTACAGTGGATTGATGGATACGCCGATAAAGCAGATCGTGCACCGTCCCGAGTCGCAAGCCGGACTTGGTTGCATGATGTGCCACTCGATCGCCGACGTGAAGAGCAGTATGGGGCAAGGGGATTTTTATCTCGAATACCCCAAGCTGCATGAAATGGCCGCGACTAAGAATCCGTTCAAGCGCATGTTGCACGATTTTCTGGTAAGGCTAAATCCGGAACCGCATCGCCGCGTGTTTCTGAAGCCTTTTATGCGGACCCAGACAGCGGAATTCTGCTCCAGTTGCCACAAGGTTCATCTCGACGTTCCGGTCAACCACTACCGCTGGATCCGCGGCTTCAATGAATACGACAACTGGCAGGCGAGCGGCGTATCGGGGCAAGGAGCACGGTCTTTTTATTATCCCGCGAAGCCTTCGCAGTGCGCCGATTGCCACATGCCACTGACTCGTTCGAGCGATCAGGGGAACGTCGACGGTCTCGTCCATTCTCATCGTTTCCCGGCGGCGAACACGGCACTACCGACCGCGAACGAAGATGCCGAGCAGCTAAAACTGACTGAGGACTTTCTGAAGAACGGCATTCTCAGCGTGGATATTTTCGCACTTTCCCCGGCGCAGGCTCAGGTGAAGTCGGGCGTCGCAAACCAGTCGGACTTTTCTACGACTTTCGCCGTTGGCGAGGA
>Ga0210383_10001738_pt1 | contig 19820 bp, 15 predicted proteins | sample IncBWC14OmetaG_FD_160072 | JGI IMG/M metagenome (GOLD analysis project Ga0210383, IMG submission 160072) | Forest soil microbial communities from Barre Woods Harvard Forest LTER site, Petersham, Massachusetts, United States - Inc-BW-C-14-O ... | reverse complement strand
CGGAGCCGTCATCCGGCCGCGATAGGGCGCGAGGTCGCGGTCGGCATCGGTGCGAATCGCCAGCAGCTCGTCCTCGGAGCAGCCAGCCTGCAGCGCAGCAAACAGCTTCTCCTCCATCACCGTCAGCCGCCGTTCAACGTCTTCCATAGGTGGCGGACTCCCGCCCGCGAGACCATCGTCCATAACGCGCAGCCCGGCAGCAGTGTCCACCGCAACCTTCTGAGCGACGTCGGGCAAAGACCCGCGTTCCAATCCGTCGGCGTTCTGCCGTAGAAACGCACGAACCGCTTCAGTGTCCAATCCGGCACGGTTCTTCTCAGGCGGACCGCTACCAACTGCCGCTTCTTTCATCTCTTCAGCGGCGGCTAGCACTTCCTGCGCGCAATACGCGAGGCTGTTGACCTTGCGAGTGTGCTTGGGACGCCGCTCCCATTTGTCGAACGACGCATCCATGCCGCGAATCACTGCTTCCAGCGGAATCCCAGCGTCCTTCCATATTTCCATCAGCGCCCAGTCGAGCGGAGACAGCAACGACAACGCGCCCCGCCGCCGCTGAAAGTGCTCCTCGATTTCGGTGAAATAGTTGAAGTAGTTTTCCACAATGGCAATGCGAAAAGCCTGACCGCCACGCGAACGGCGCAGGTGCGTATTACGAGTGTAGCCTCAATTTTGCTTGGGAGTTGCTGCTGCAACCGAAGCAGCGACCGCCGTTGACTGGCCGTGATCGCCACGCTTGCGCTGCGGGAGGTTCCGCTCGTAGATAATGCGCAGCCCTTCCAGGGTCAGGTGGTCGTCAACTTCGCGAATGTACTTCGAGCCGCCGCCCATCAGCGAAGCCAGTCCGCCGGTCGCTACCACTTTCACATCGCTGCCCAGTTCGGCCGTCAAGCGTTCGAGGATCCCATCAATCAATCCGATATATCCGTAGTACAACCCAGACTGCAGGCTGTTTACGGTATTGGTCGCCAGTACGCGCGGAGGCTTGCGAATATCAACCCGAGGCAAACGCGCAGTGCGCTCAAACAGCGCGTCGGCTGAGATGCCGATGCCCGGAGTGATGACTCCACCAAGGTACTCACCCTTGGGCGAAACCGCGTCGAAGGTCGTGGCCGTCCCAAAATCCACCACGATGCACGGGCCTCCATATTTTTCATAAGCCGCAACGCTATTGACGATGCGGTCGGCTCCTACCTCAGCGGGATTGTCGTAATGTACCGGCATGCCGGTCTTGACTCCAGGCTCGATAAACAACGGCTTGATCTGAAAGTAGACCTCGCAGACGTCGCGTAGCGTGGAATCCAGCGGCGGAACGACCGAAGAAATAACGATGCCCTGGACCGACGAGACCTCGATTCCATTCATCGCAAATAAGTTGCGAAACAGTACGCCGTACTCGTCCACCGTCTGCGACTTGTTGGTGGTCACCCGCCAGTGGGCGATGAGCCGCCGGGGTTTCTGGGCGCCAGAATCTTCAGCCCGGGGCTCGAAGACGCCCAGTACGGTGTTGGTGTTCCCTACATCGAGTACGAGTAGCATGCGTTATGTCCCAGGCGCCGCGACGGCGCGCACTAGCCCGGAAAGTACAGTGCGCAGCCCGTCCTCGGTTCGCACCAAAAGGAATCCGCGGCTGTCCAGGCCCTCAGTTACACCATCGTAACCCGATCCTTCGTCCACGTGCACCAGCCGCGACCGAGCGTAAGACGACCGCTCTTCGAACGATTGAAAGATGGCGGCCCGTGCATTTTCGGCGTTATTTGACAACTTGCGATACCAGGTGTCGAGCGATTTTAGCAGAGCCGCTGCGACCTGAACGCGCGACCACTCGTGGTCGGCTGCGATACGGAGAGAAGTCGCGATGGGCTCCAGTTCGCCAGAAAACGACGCCTGGTTTACGTTGACTCCGATGCCCACCACTACATAGCGAACGCGCGTCGCCTCCGCATGCATCTCAGTGAGGATGCCGCAGAACTTGCGCTCCTCCAGCAACACGTCGTTGGGCCACCGCAAGTCAGCGTGCAAACCAGTGGTTTGTTCAACTGCCTCGGCTACCGCGATTCCGGCGATCAGTGACAACAGCAGCGCATCCGACGGAGCCATTTGCGGACGCAGCACTGCCGAACAGCAGATGCCGTCCGATGGCGCAGATTCCCATGTGTTGTTGCCGCGGCCTCGTCCGGCAGTCTGCTCTTCGGCAAAGAAGACACTGCCTTCCGGCTCTCCGGCAGCCGCGGCCTCCATGGCGGCGGAGTTGGTTGAGCCGATGCGAAAGTAATGTCGGATGCGCGAAGCAAAAATCGTCCCGCTTGCTAGCGGACCGACAATGTCAGGCAACAGCAGGTCGGCGACGGACTCTAACTGGTAGCCCTCGGCGGGATGTCCGGTGATGCGAACGCCCAGCTCCCGCAAGTGCTGGATCGCGCGCCACACTTCCGAGCGCGTCGTTCCCAGTTCCTCCGCGATACGCGTGCCGCTGATGACCATCGTGGCGTTGTCACTCAGCAAGCGGACGATATGGCCGAGACGGGCATCCGTCAGGCCCTCTGGCGCAGATGCGTCAGGTCGGATTGTGCTTGAACGTGCGATAGAAGAATTATGCGCGTGCAGCGCGACGTTGAACAGCGTTCGGTCGTGCGTCCGTTACTTGGCGCTCGTAAGGCTGGACGCAAATAGGTCAATCCAGTAGCGCTGCTCGAGAGTCTCCGGAACTGCGACGCCGCGGGCCCGAGCTATGCTTGCGACTGCCGATGCTGGGTCTGAACCTCGAAGGACGAGCAAGCAGGCCGCTATCATACCCGAGCGCCCAACTCCCTGGCGGCAGTGGACAACAACACTATTTCCCGCCGATAAATCAGCATCAATTTCATCCAATACAGGGGCGACTTGGGATGGCGAAGAAGGAACTTGGCGGTCGGGAATAGGAAGCGCACGGAATTTCAAGCCTGCGTCGCCCGCAGTTTGAGATTCTCCTACAAGACTCAAGTCGGACTCCTCGTCCGCGGTTAACAATGACAGAATCGTTCCGATTCCGGCTTTCCGCCAACCCAGCATCTCGTCACCGAGCCAGTCGCCCCCCCGTGGACGAGCGGCTACAGCCAGCCTGCGGCCAGGGTCCGGGTATCCAGTAGAGATGAGTTGACGTCATAGTTCCGCGCGTACCACGATTTCTCGCGGTAGCTTATCGACATCCACGCCGCGTTCTCGCAGGCCGTGGATGCGATGGTTGCCCTCGAGTATAGTCCCGTCGGGCCGCGTCTTGAGGCAGTTTTCCCTGCCCAGCTTGAGGGACTCAGTGATCGTTTCCGTGGACAACTGGCCAAACATTACCAGTTTGCTGACCACCATTGCGGCTTCAGGATGCAACAGCTTCAATGTTGGAAGGGCGTCGTCCATAGCATGTGCCGCGCTTCTTGCGGTCGATCACGAACACCTGCCATACTCTCTAAGCTGGCGCGATCCGCATGCTGAGGTCGACGGCGTGAACCGAGTGCGTCAGTGCTCCGACCGAGATGAAGTTGACGCCGGCCTCTGCATATTCGCGCACGTTCTCCAGCGTGATTCCACCCGACGCCTCGAGTGGTAGCGGCCGGCCCAGCCCTGCGGCGATCTCTACCGCCTCGCGCACCTGTGCGGGCGTCATATTGTCGAGCAACACTGCTTCAGCACCGTGCTCTAGCACGAGCTTGAATTCGTCGAGCGAGCGCACCTCGATCTCGATGGTCTGCGATCCCCGCCGATTGCGCAGCGCGCGCTCTAGCGCAGGCACGGCGCCGCCGGCCAATGCGATGTGATTGTTCTTGATCAGCACACCGTCGCTCAGGTCGAGTCGGTGATTCGTGCCGCCACCACAACGCACTGCCCACTTGTCGAGCACGCGCAGTCCTGGAGCCGTTTTGCGAGTATCGAGGATGGTAGCTTGGGTTCCCGCCACCGCATCGACATAGCGGCGCGTGAGAGTGGCAATGCCGCTCATGCGCTGCATAATGTTGAGGATCACCCGCTCGCACGAGAGAATCGCACGCGCGTTGTGTACAACCACGGCTATCGACTGCCCGCTGCGCAAGCGCACGCCGTCAAACACTTCAGAGTTATGCGTGACTTCATAGTTCGAGGCGACCGTGCCGTCGAGCGTTGCGAACACGTCGAGCACGCGGCCGATGCTGCCGATTCCCGCCACCACGCAATCCTGCTTCGCCAGGATCGTCGCCGATGCCCGCTGATTTACATCGATGCAGGCATAGGTCGTGGCGTCGCTGGTGGCGCGGTCTTCCTGCAGCGCAGCTTCCAAAATGGCAGTGACTCGGCGGCTCATCCAATCCACTTGGGTCCCTCAATTCGGCGTTTTCGACAATTCGCCCAACTCATCCAGGGCCGACTTCGCCTTCGCAATCAGCACTTCCAGCTCGGCCTTGCGTTGCCTGTAGCCATCCACAACCTTTGCCGGAGCTTTAGCCATGAACTTTTCATTGGCAAGCTGGCGTGTGGTGTTGTCCATCTCGCCCGTCATCTTATCCAGCTCTTTGTTCAATCGCTCGCGCTCGGCTGCAACGTCGATCTTGCGCTCGTAAATCACCCGTACGTCGAATCGCGCAGTACTGCGCGCACCGGCCGCATTTGCCAGCGAAGTCTCTACGAACCTCACCGACTCCACGTTGGCCATTCGCTCCAGCGACGAGCGATCGCGCTCAATCAGGCTACGAATTTCACCGTCGGCATGGATTTCGATGGCCAGCTTCTCTTTGGGCTCGATCTTCAGCTCGGCGCGAATATTGCGCACCGCGACAATCAGGTCCTGCAGGATGGCCATCTCGCTCTCGGCCCCCACGTCAACCTGCGCGGAATCGGCCTGCGGATATGCGGCCAGCGCAATCGACTTCACCGGCGGATTGCCATCGTAAATCGCATGCCAGATTTCTTCCGTAATAAACGGCATGAACGGCGAGAGCAATCGCACCGCCGACTCGAAAATCCCAACCAGGTTGCCGTAGGCCGCGCGCGCCTGCTCGCGATCGGCCGAAGCGAGCCGCGACTTGATGAGTTCGAGGTACCAGTCGCAGTATTCGTCCCAGAAGAAGTGATAAACCACGTGCGCGGCTTCGTGGAAGCGGTACGCCGCGAGGGCGTCATTTACTTGCGCCGTCACTCGGTTGAAGCGCGACAGAATCCAACGGTCCTCGAGCGTCTCAGCCTTGAAGCCGGCGACTCCCTTGGCGGCGAAGTCGGTCGCTGGCGCTTTGAATTCGCCCAGCGACCACACGCCTTCTTCCTGCGCGCGATCGACATTCATGAACAGCAGGCGCGACGCGTTCCAAATCTTATTGGCGAATTTGCGGTAGCCGTCGGTCTGGTCCTCGGAAAACGAGATGTCGCTACCCGGCGCGGCCATCGAGGCCAGCGTAAATCGCACCGCGTCGGTTCCATACTGCTCGATGATCGAGATCGGATCGACGACATTTCCCTTGGTCTTCGACATCTTCTGCCGGTCGGCATCCCGCACCAGCGCGTGAATATAAACGGTGTGGAAAGGGACATCACCGTTCTTGTGTCCGCGCATGAAGTGGCAATTCAGCATGATCATGCGCGCCACCCAGAAAAACAGAATGTCGAATCCCGTTATCAGCAGCGACGTCGGATAAAAAGCAGCCAGGTCGGGAGTGTGATCAGGCCAGCCTAGTCCTGAGCACGGAAGCAATCCCGATGAGAACCACGTGTCGAGCACATCGGTGTCCTGCTCGAGATGGCTTCCGCCGCACTTCACACACGTCGTCGGTGTTTCGCGCGCCACGATGATCTCGCCGCAGCCCTTGCAGTACCATGCTGGGATGCGATGTCCCCACCACAACTGCCGCGAAATACACCAGTCGTGAATGTTGCGCATCCACTCGAAGTACGTCTTGGAGTTATTCTCGGGGACGAACTTAATCTCGCCCTTCTCCACCACTTCGATAGCGCGATCGGCCAGCGGCTGGATTTTCACAAACCACTGCGTCGACAACCTCGGCTCCACGATGGTTTTGCATCGATCGCACTTGCCCAGCGGAACCACGTAATCTTTCGCACCAACCAGGAAGCCGCCCCTTTCCAAATCTTCCAACACCTTTTGCCGCCCTTCGAATCGATCGAGCCCGGCGTAAGGGCCGGCATTCTCATTCATCTGCGCGACTTTGTTCAACACGTCGATCTGCGGCAAAGCATTCCGCAAGCCAGCTTCGAAGTCGTTGGGATCGTGCGACGGCGTGACCTTCACGGCACCCGTTCCGAACTCCGGGTTGGCGAGAATGTCGTCGGTGATGATCGGGATCTCGCGATTCATCAGCGGCAGCAGAACCTTCTTGCCGTGTAGATGCTTGTACCGTTCGTCAATGGAGTTCACCGCGACGGCAGTATCGCCCAGCATGGTTTCCGGCCGCGTGGTCGCCACCGTAATAAACTCATTCGGGCTGCCCACCACCGGGTAGCGGATCTCGTAAATCTTTCCCGGAGTCTCCTCGTGGACCACCTCAAGATCAGAGACCGCGGTAATGCATCGCGGGCACCAATTCACGATGTACTTTCCGCGATAGATCAGCCCTTCTTCATAGAGCCGGACAAACGCCTCACGCACCGCGCGCGACATGCGCTCGTCCATGGTGAAATATTCGCGCGACCAGTCGACCGATGCGCCCAGCCGCTTCATCTGCTGCAGGATCACGCCGCCATAGTGCTTCTTCCATTCCCACACCCGCTCGACGAAGGCTTCGCGCGTCATGTCACGTCGGCTCTTGCCCTCACTGGCCAACTGGCGCTCAACCATGAGCTGCGTGGCAATCCCGGCATGGTCGGTGCCCGGCAACCAAAGCGTTGGAATGCCCTGCATGCGCTTCCAACGGCTGATGATGTCGATTTCCGTGTGCTCCAGCATGTGGCCCATGTGGAGGTTGCCCGTTACGTTCGGAGGCGGCAGCGTGAGCGTGAACGTCGGCGCGGAAGATCCGGGCGCCGGGGTCTCCACATGAAACAGCTTTTCGTGGATCCAGTAGTCGGCCCAGCGTGGTTCTATGGCGCCGGGATCATAGGCCTTGGGCAGGTCGTGGGGCATTCGCTTCCGTTCACAAAATGACGCGTTACTCTCTTGATATTACAGGATTGCAGGCGAACGAAAACGCGCGTGAAGGTCGCTCCCGCAGGGTTTTGCGTCAGGGCGCGACTGCAGTCGTGCCGGTAAGGTCTTTATTTTTGATGCCCAGCGCGGACTTTAGTCCGCGCCGCCTTTGCATGTCAGAACACCAGTAGGTGTTTTTTCTTCTTTTTCTTCGATGAGCTTTCTGTTGTCGGATCGGCAGTCGTGCCCGACGTGTCGCCAGCGCTGGCTGAGGCTGGCGTCGTGCCGTCAGCTGCCGGCTTCGGTGCGTCGTTCACCTGCGTAGGAGGCAACGGCGGCGCAGGACCGCTGGCCGCAGCGCTCCCCGGAACTGCCGCAGGTGCAGCAGCGGGCGCCAGATCATTCCCCAACTCGGGAATGGCGCTGTCATTATTCGCCGCAGGAGGAGGAGCAGCAACCCCAAGACCGGTTGGAGTAGCAACAGGAGTGGCCGTTCCTGATGGGTTGATTACCTCGACGCCCGAGTTCAGCGTTGTTCCGCCACCAGTTCCAGTTGCTGTCGCGCCCGCGGCTGTTGCGTCGGTCGGTGGTGCTGCCGCATTCGCAGCCGGCGCGGCGCCTGTCCCAGGCTTTGCCGCTCCCGTAGTGGCTGCTGTCAGAGCGGTCAAGATGCTGGCCGTCGCCGACCGGACAATGTCCGGCGCACTGGCTTGTTTCGGATCAACCAGCGTAGGATCGCCCACCGTCGCAGCCTCGGAGACGTCCGGCCCCTTCTTGAAATTGAACATCAATTTTTCTTTCGTGCTCATCGAGCCACGGCTGTCCTGCTCTTTCTTGTTCTGAGCAATCGCTTCGGGCGTGGCCTTCGGGATCGGCTTGCCCATGGCCTGCAACGCCTTGCGCGCATCCGCCGCGCGATCTTCCAGCGGATAATTCGTCAGGATCCGATCGTAGGCGGCAACCGCGTTGTCGGTGTATTGCTTGATCAACGGCGCCTTGGCCACTTCGGACAGCTTGGAGCGCCGCACCAGCTCGACTTCTCTTTCGTAAGCGCCGCCCATCTCGAACAGCGCCTCATCGGCTCCGCTGTACAGCGGATAAGTGTCCGTCAGCGACTTGAACCGGGCTATGGCTGCCGGCCACGACTCGCGCTCGTAGTCGAAATGCCCAATCTCGAACTCGCGATCGGCCAGCACCTCCTGCACCTTGAGTAGGCGCTTCTTCGCCTCCGGCACCATCGGGCTGTCGGGGAACTGCATGATTAACTGGCGATACTCTTCTTCGGCACGCCGCGCGTGGGTGGGATCGCGGTCCGCCTTCTCCATTTCGTTGTAATGGATGTTGGCGATCTTCATCTGCGCTTCGCTGGCTTCCGTCATGTTGGGGAAGAAGGTGATGAAGTCCTTGTATTCGCTCTCGGCCTGCGCCATGGCGGCCGATCCGCCTTCGGCGTACCACGAGTCGCCGATGGCCAGCTTGGCGCGTGCCACATATTCCGAGTCGGGGTAGGTATTAATCAGCGTCTGCAGGCTCAAGCGCGCCACGTCAAACTTGTTGTGCTTCATCGCATCCATCGCCCGGTCGTACAGCACCTTATCGGGCTGCTTGGAATTGACGTCGGCAATCGGATTGCTGACCTTTTTGTTGGACATGCAGCCAACAAACACAATCGTGCTGAGCATGAGAACGATCAGAAGATTACGACGGAACATCCCTACCACCTTTGAAATTCGTGAAAACTCACCGGCCTAAACACGTACGAGCGTCGCGTCATTCGCTGCTTTCAGCAGCTCTTCCACATTTTCCGTTGGATCGCCGTGGGAAAACACCGCACTTCCCGCGACGAAAATCTCAGCCCCGGCCTTCACCCCCGCACCAATCGTTTCCAGATCGATGCCGCCATCCATTTCTATACGGAAATTCAAACCCTTGGCGGTGCGCATAGTCGCCAGCTTGCGGACTTTTTCCAGCGTGCTGGGCAAAAACTTTTGTCCCCCAAAACCCGGGTTGACCGACATAATCAGCACGTAATCGACGATGTCGAGCACTTCTCCCAGGGTCTGCACCGGGGTCGCGGGGTTCAGCACCACCCCGACGCGGCACCCCTGGCTGCGTATCAGCTCCAGTGTGCGGTTCAGGTGAACGCACGCTTCCTGGTGTACCGAAATCCAGTTGGCCCCAGCTGCCGCAAACGCCGGAATGAACTCGTCCGCGTTCTCAATCATCAGGTGACAATCGAGCGGCACGTCCACCGCCTTGCGCAGCGATGCCACGACCGGAGGACCGATGGTCAGGTTGGGCACAAAATGCCCGTCCATTACGTCGCAATGAATGATCGTTGCGCCACCCTCGATGGCGGCACGGGCGGCATCGCCCAGATGGGCAAAATCCGCCGATAAGATGGACGGCGCTAGCTCAATCAAAACACACTGCTCCCGCGCTCTTTAGGTCAAATTCTAGCACGCGTCCCGGATCGGTCGCATAAGCGTGCGCAATCATCAATTGGTGTATGGTGACGATGCTCGGTGTGCCATCGGACGCCGGGGGCTGATCGGCCTTGAGAGGTTCTCGTGATGGTTCAATCTCGCTTTCGCCGGATGCACATCGGTGCAATCGCATTCGCCCTTTCCGTTTCGGCCATGGCGCAGTCCAAGCCTGACCGTCCGAACGTTTCTCCGCCCTCCCCAGAGATGAAAGCGGCGATGACCGGAAAATCCTGGAACCCGGGATGCCCTGTCTCTCTCGATGACCTGTCCGTCGTCCGCGTAACCTATTTTGGCTTCGACGGGCAGACGCACGAGGGGAACCTGGTTATGAATAAGCGGTTTGCGGACGAAACCTCGGCGATATTCCAGGAGCTTTACGCGATCCACTTCCCCATCAACCAGATATCTCCCTATGAAAACTACGGTCCTGATGTTTACGCCGAAAAAAACATCACCGTAGGGTTCTATTGCCGAAAGGCGCAGGACTCGCCGGGAGAATGGAGTGGCCACGCCTACGGCGTCGCTATCGATCTCAATCCACTCGACAACCCATTTCTTGACGCAAAAGAGGGATGGTGGCCAAAGACATCAGCGGCTTTCTCTGCTCGCGACGGAGGCAAGGGCAAGGTTTCGCCCACCACTGAGGCATTTCGGATTTTTGCTCGACATGGCTGGGCCTGGGGTGGCTTCTATGTTGGCGAGCCGGACTATATGCACTTCTACAAATTGACTCATGGCGGAAGTGGCAACGTACTCGAGCGCCCGTATGTGGCCACAGGACTCGAATACGTCCCCGGCGGCGCGATGGAAGCAGCCCAGCCCAAGTAGGCTACAAGAGGCTTTCGTCGGAAACCGAACTACAAAGACTTGTTATGCAATCGCTCGACCGACGTTTTTTTGCGGTGATAGATGGTCAGGGCAAGAATCAGCAGCGGAGTCAGGATCTCGGCGTACAAAAATATTCCGGAGTTATTCGGGGCGTGATCGTTGTAGAAAAGTAGCTGCCGGACGTGCCCGACGGCGTCTCCCAACAACCAGACCGCATTGGCAATCGCGGTTGCCAGCCAGAAATTTCCCCGAAACCAGACGCAGAGAACGCCCAGCACTCCCACCGTCAGATCGGCCATTCCAACCTCGTATTCGAAGGGGCTCATGGCCCAGCCGATCGAGGCCGAGGCCCGCTCAGGGGCAAACACATGAAAGTAGGCGGTCAGCACTCCCATCAAACCCACGTAGATGACAAACAAATAGATCAGATAGGTCTCGACGATAGCCGTTCGGCTGCTTCGCCGTTTGGCGGAGACGGCGATGTGCACGGAAGCAGCGCTTAGCGCGATCAGGGCGAAGACCAGATTGAACATTCCGCACTCTCCATCTGCCTGATGCTACATTGCCCGCAGACCGCCGTATCTGCGGCTGCAATAAGCTCGATCAAACCTACTTCTCCCGCTGCATTTCGTCCGATACTAGCACCCATCAGACTGCCCGCAATTACCTGGCGTTGGAAACTGCGGCATTGCGGAACCTCCTCGCGTCTTCCTCTCCCGTGGTAAACAAGGGTCTCGAAACGCGAAGGCTCAGGCGTCCCCCCGCTTATCACAGCGCGACGTGTCCTGCGTCCTTTCGCAACCCGCCCCCGCCCTGTAAGAATCCCATCGTGAGGCAAGGGATTAGTGTGCCTCGCGTCGCCGCGCTCAGCGTCCGGCGAGTTCCGTTCTTTGACAGCTTCCGGAATGTGACCCACGGTCTCCGGACTTGGCGTGCGTATGTAAAGTATGATTTGTATGATGCAAATGTGTATGACTTGTATGTAAAGTATGATGCAAAGTCGTGTCAAAACCCCTGATTTTACGCACTAAGTCCTACGGCCACACATGGATACGTATAACTAGCTGAAGAATCAATGGCTTGCGAACAAATTTCGCCCAAACCATTGATTCTAAACAGTCGTGATTTCGCATTTTGCTGAGTTTGGCATTTCGAGAATGAGCGAGGGGATCGATTACTGATAGCGGACGGCTGAAAGCTGACAGCTGGCGTTCAGTACTTCGGCACCTTGGGGTCGATCCGCTCTGCCCAGGCGTTAATCCCGCCTGCCAGGTTATGCACCTTGGTAAACCCCGACTGGCGGAGGAAATCGGCAGCCTTGGCGCTGCGTCCGCCCAGCTTGCAGTGGACGACGATTTCGCGGCTGGAGTCGAGTTCGCTGACCCGTTTGGGCAGGTCATTCAGCGGGATGAGGTGCCCGCCGATATTGCAGATCTGGTACTCGTGGGGCTCGCGCACATCGAGCACGAAAAGGTCGTCGCCCCGGTCGAGGCGCTGCTTGAGTTCTTCGACGGTCATATCTGCCATGGTTGTTTGGGCGGGAGACTCTTCACCGCGGATCCCGCAGAACTGATTGTAATCGATGAGTTCGGTGACGGTCGGATGCGTCCCGCACGCCGGGCACTCGGGATTCTTGCGCAGTTTCAACTCCCTGAAGCGCATGGCCAGAGCGTCCACCAGCAGCAAACGGCCGATGAGCGGTTCTCCGGAACCGAGGATCAGCTTGATGGTCTCGGTGGCCTGGATGATGCCCACCAGTCCCGGCAAAATGCCTAGCACTCCACCTTCAGCGCAGGATGGAACCAATCCCGGCGGAGGCGGTTCGGGATAGAGGCAGCGGTAGCACGGGCCTTCTTTCGTCGCGAAGACGCTTGCTTGTCCTTCAAAGCGGAAAATTGAGCCGTAAACATTGGGCTTCCCGGTGAGGACGCAGGCATCGTTCACGAGGTAGCGGGTTGGGAAGTTATCGGTCCCGTCGGCAATGATGTCGAACTCGCGAAACAGCTCCAGTGCGTTAGCGCTGCTGAGACGGGTATCGAATTTGCGGACCTCGATGTTGGGATTGATTTCGCGCAGAGTATCGGCGGCCGAATCGAGCTTCTTGCGGCCAACATCCTGCGTGCCATGAATGATCTGACGTTGGAGGTTAGTGAAATCGACGACATCGAATTCCACGATGCCGAGCGTGCCGACTCCAGCGGCTGCGAGGTACATGGCAAGCGGCGATCCCAGGCCGCCCGCGCCGATGCAAAGCACGCGGGCCTGCTTCAGCTTGAGCTGGCCCTCCATGCCCACTTCGGGCATGATCAGGTGCCGCGAGTACCGGAGGATTTCGTCGTTGGAAAGGGCTGCGACTTTTTCTGCGATACCGGCCATCGAACTCAGCCTCGCCCGCCGGCGATCGACGGAACGATCGACAGCGTGTCGCCGTTCTTCACAGCCGTCTGGTCTTTCTGGAGGTAGCGAATGTCTTCGTCGTTCAGATAAACATTCACAAAGGCGCGCAGTTTCCCATCGTCGCTGTACAGGTGCTTCCGCAGATCAGGGTAGGTGGAAGTCAGGGCGTTCAGGGCTTCGCCTACGGTGGTGGCCTCAACGTCAACAGCAGGCTGCTTCCCGGCATACTGGCGCAATGGAGTCGGAACGAGGATTTTCATTGTCGTATTAAGGATGCCACATCGCTGAAAGTCGATTCATTGGAGTTATGTTAAGGCCGCGCAAAATAGGTCCGAGTGGTCAGCCTAACGCAATGCCAGGTCCGCCAGTCCTGCAACGCTGGAAACCTCGATATCCGGCTGGGCCACCGCCAGTTTTGTTGCAGCCGCCGGTCGTCCCTGGCGACGATTCACCCAGACGCTCGCGATGCCGAGTGTGCGACACGGCGCAACATCGTGATAAAGGCTTTCGGCCACGTGGAGCAAGCGCGGCTTTTCGATAGAAAGGCGTTCGAGGAGGGTTTCGAAGTTTCGCAGCGACGGTTTATAGCTCTGCACCTGTTGGGCGGTTACAACGCAATCAAGCTCGACGCCCAGTTTCGGAGCGGTAAAGGAGAACAGATCATCGTCGATATTCGACAGCACCGCCAACTTGAAACGCGACTTGAGCCGCTTCAGTGCAGGCACGGTGTCAGGAAACGGCTCCCAGTTGCGAATCGAGGCGGCCAGCCCGGCGGCTTCCTCATCGCTGATGTCGACTCGGAACTCGTGGGCGAAATCGTGCACTACCGAAGCCAGTACGTCGCGGTAAAGCCGGTATGGAGGCTGCTGCTGGCGCGGCTCAGACTGGGAATAGAAGTTGAGAATCTCGACGTCGGAGACGTGACGCCCCTTGCGATTGAGCAGCGGACGCAGGTATCCAAGAATGCCGGACTCCCAATCGATGAGCGTCCCGTAGCAGTCGAAAGACAGGTATTCGAATTGCGAAAAATCGAGCATCGAGAGAAGGAACCCTATGTGATGTGAGAGGCGGTTGCTATTCGTCCTTGGCGCCGACAGGCGTGACCTTGTGGGAGGCGAACTTGCGCTGTAGCGCGTCGATTGGTGTCAAATTGGTAGTTTCTTCGCTGACCTCGGCTCCGGTATCGGCGACAGGTGCAGCTTCGGTCACGAACAGGTTCTCAGCTTCCGGGGGCGCGACTTCCGAAGCGGGCTGATCGGGAGCGGATTGCGCAGGCGCAGGCTCACGGTTCTCCAGGAACTTCTGCGAGTTGAGCAGCGGTCGGGCCAGCGAGGGATTGTAGCTGGTCCACGCCGTTTCCAGTTCGCTTTCGCGTTCGAACTGCGCGCGCATGCTCTCCATCTTGGAGTCGAGGTCATCGAGGTAATGCAGCATGAGCGCCTCGGGAAACATAGGCAGCTTGGGCGATCCAAACTCGTAGTGCCCGTGATGACTGATGATGAGGTGCTCAATGAGGATCTTCAATTCTTCGGGAAACCCCGGAATCTGGGCGAGTTTGTCGTGCAGCATTTCCAGTTCGATGATCATGTGGCCAAGCAATTGGCCCTTGGTGGTGTAGGAAATGGAACGCTGATACGACAACTCGTGGATCTTGCCGATGTCGTGAAAAAAAGCGCCGGTCAAAAGGAGGTCGCGATTTACCTGCGGATAGTTGCGAGAGGCAAGATCGCAGACAGTAAACAACGAAACCACGTGGTCGAGCAGCCCGCCAACGAAGGCGTGATGGAGGGTCTTGGCAGCGGGTGCATTCTTGTACGCCGTAGCGATAGCTTCATCGGCCATGAAGGCCTGTACCAGCCGTTTGAGCCAGGGGTTTTCAAACGACTCGACAAAGTCGCCCAACGTGCGCCAGAGTTGCTCGATGTCCTTGGAGGTTTTGGGGAGATAGTCGGCGTGATCGATTTCGGCATCGCCCAATTTGCGCACTTTGTGGATGGTGAGCTGCCAGCGTCCGTTGTACTTCTGCACCATGCCCTTGACCTTGACGAAGTCGTCTTGCTCGAAGGCGTTCAGCGCGTCGCCGACGTTGTCCCACATATTGGCCTGCACCTGCCCGGAGCGGTCAGCCAGAGTGACGGCGAGGTAGAACTCGCCGTTCTTCTTGGTCTTTACCTGCTTCGAAGCCACCACGAAGTTCGAAGTGATGGTCTGATTTTCGTGCTGCTGGCAGTCGCGAATGTAGAAGTCTTTCATAGGGAATCCTCGGCGCGAGGCTGCGGAAGGTCGCAATTCGCTGAAGGCTTATCCTACCGTACCGCGAAGCGCTCTGGTCCACAATTGACGTTATTCAGGGAGCAGGCAGCAGCCCAACATAGCAAAAGGCGCATGGCAATGCGCCTTTGCCGTTATCCTCCGAGCCGATTAGAACAGAACGTACTTCTTTTTCTTTTTGGCCTTCTTGGCGTCGTCGGCAGCCGAAGCCGTCGTATACACCGGTTTGGTTTCATTGGGGCTGGCGCCGGTGTCAATGTATCCCGGCTTGATGTCGATGTAGGCATCTTCGCGCAGCTTGGTCAGGTATTCGCGCAGCGCCGGCTGCATCTTGGTCATGTAGAGCCGCTCCTGGATCTGCGGCTCAACTTCTTTCAGCGGCGGAATGCCTTCCGACTGGTGCTCCGTAACTTTGAGAATTACCCAGCCCTGGTTAGTACGAATAGGCTCAGTAAACTGGCCCGGCTTGAGTTCGAATACCTGCTCTTCCAGCTGCTTCGACAACGTGCCACGCTTGAAGTACTCCAAATCGCCGCCATTGGCCGCGGTCGGGCCGTTGGATTCCATCTTAGCGAGATCGTCGAAACTTGCGCCTTTCTGCAACTGACCATAAATCCCGTCGGCCTTCGTCTTGGCCTGGGCCACCATCTCATCATCAGAGAGCGGAGGCGCAGGCTGCCCGTTAGCCGTTTTGGCAGGCGCGGCCTGCTGCGTCGAGACCAGGATTTCGCTCAAGCGTATCTCTTCGGGGCGCTGCATCTCGCTCTTGTGCTGGTTGTAGAAATCCTGAATTTCCTGCTGCGAGACGGTGATGTGGCCGCCCACTTCCTGCTGGATGACCTTCTGGGTGAGGATTGTGTCTTTCAGGTTCTGCTTGAATTCCTCAAAGGAGACCCCCTGCGCCTGGGCCGCCTTCTCCAGGTCTTCCATCGACTCCGCGTGCATCTGTTTGCGCAATTCGTCGAGTCGCTTGATCACGTCGGTATCGGCGCTGATGCCCAATTCGTCCGCCTTTTGAGAGAGCAGCCGCGAGTCGATCAGGTCGCGCAGCAGGTCTTTTTGCTGAGGGGCGTTCTCGGGCGAGGCGTTGGGATCCTGTTTGCCCTGCTCCGCTGCCAGCTGATCTTCACTGCGTTTCAGGTCAGAACGGGAAATGATGCTGCTGTTGACCCGGACAATAATTTCTTCGACCACAGTCGCATCGCTGGTTGCGGTGGCTGGAGCTGGAGCGACAGCGGCGGGCGCGACAGTCCCCGCGGGCAGCGCCGATTGCGCCTGTTGCCCTACCATGAACTGAGCACCCAGGAAAAGAGGCAAACAAAAAACTGCTGGTATCTTCATCAATATCAATTACCTGATTCGGGCTGGCCTTTGCTTGCGGGTGCGTACCTGAAACACAAAGAACGCTTGTTGATATTGTAACCGCAACCGCCGTTGTCCGCCCCATTAATACGACCGCTTAAAGCTCCAACACCGTTGGGCGACAGGAGTTGTTTCCAATTCTGTGCCTCGCACGCCAGCATTTTAGCTCGCAGGGCTTTCATCGGCCAGTCTGAGGTCGCCGAGCGTTCTACTACTTTCGTAACCTGCGAAGGTGACGACATCCTGTTCGATCGTGAAATGCCGGCGAGATTGGCTTAGACTACTCCCACCTGTACCGGCATGACCTCATTCCCCGCGATGGCTTCCCGACGCATTTCAACAGTTCGATTCGCATTTGCCGCAACCATTTTGCTGTTTTTCTGTGCAGTACCGGTGCAGGCACAATCTTCACAGCTGACCTCCGGTGCCGTGTTGCCGCTTTATCGCGCGCTCCGCAATAACGGTCTCGATCCACAAAATGTTTACAAGATCCGCGAAGCAGACATCGACCGTGAGGACGTGCACCTTTACTTAAGTGACGGCGTCATCGGTTTCACGCAGAGCGTGGAAGGCCGGATCACCGGCGCCTTTTTCGAGGGAGATGGTGAAGTGCTGGTCCGTCCCCCCGATCGAATGGAGCGAGCCTCGTTGGGGCTGTTTACTGGTCGCGGTGTGCTCGAGGAACACTTTACTTCGGCCTATTTACGGTTCAACGACGACACAGCGAAAGAGCTACAGCCCTACCTGCGGCCCAGCGATGAGGGAGCGGCATTCGTCTCTCGTAACGACGCGAGCGCTCGCAGACTGGCCGCGATGGACGCGATGCGCCTGGCAATCAGTTTTACCAGCGGTCCCGCCGCGAGTTTGCCGGGAGAGCCATGGCTTCCGCCCGACCGCGTACTGCATGCGCGCGTGGCTACCGAGCGATTGGGAAGTGTCGACATTTATTTCGATACTCGGGCGCCCGAGCAAATCATTGTTGGTCAGACTTCTAGCGTACGCGGCGAAACTTACTATGACCTGTGGATGAGCTTCCCCATGCACTCGGTGCGCAAGCAGACGCTCTCGTCTTCCCGTTTTCACGGCCCCACTGGCCCGGCCTGGACGCGGGACATGTTCAGCGTCGCCAGCTACACCATTCACAGTGCCATAGATTCCACCCTGAACCTGGCCGCCGATGCCGAACTTGTCGGAACAGTCAGCTTGGGCGGGACTCGCATCCTGATGTTCGAACTGTCGCGATATTTGCAGGTCAAGTCGGTGGAGGCGGACGGCACGCCGTTGGAGTTCATCCAGAATGAAACCATCGAAGGCAGCGAACTATCGCGCCGAGGCAACGATCTGGTCGCAGTGGTTTTTCCGCATCCGCTGGCGCCGGGGACGGAGCTGCGGCTGAAATTTATCTATGCCGGTTCGGTGCTTACGGACGCGGGCGGCGGCTTGTTTTATGTTGGCGCGCGCGGCACTTGGTATCCGAATCGTGGCGTCGCCATGGCGAACTATGACGTTACATTCCGATTTCCGCGTTCGTATACATTGGTCGCGACCGGCAAGCAGGTTTCGCTCGATCAAGTGGGCGAGCAGGCGATTGGCCATTGGGTCAGCGAAGGCCCGATCCCGATTGCCGGATTCAACCTGGGCCGCTATGTGCGAAGTACGGCCAAAGCCGGGAACGCCGAGATCGTTTCGTACGCGACGCGTGGCGTCGAGAAGGAGATGCCTAAACCGGCGCCGATGCCCGCGGCTGCCACCACGCAATCGCCCGTCCCGCCGGACTTGGCTGGGCCACTGGCCACGAGCGAAGCCGCATTGGATCCCGCAGCGGGAAGCGCCGAATTGGCGGCGCACGCCGCAACCACCATCCTGGCGTTCGACAAGCTCTTCGGGCCATATCCGTTCAGTTCGCTTGCGCTAACGCAACGCCCTGGTACCGACAGCCAGGGCTGGCCAGGCATGATTTTCCTTTCGAGCTACGTGTATCTCACCCCAGGACAGCGGACCGCGCAGCATATCTCGCCAGCGGACAACATACTTTATGGCGAGGTGATGATGCCTCACGAAGTGGCGCACCAATGGTTTGGAGACCAGGTGTCGTGGGCCAGCTACCATGAGCAGTGGTTGCTAGAGGCCATCGCCAATTACTCATCACTCATGCTGCTGGAGCACGAGAATCCCACCGACGAAGAAGTTATGTTGCAGGCCTACCGGCAACTACTCGCAACTAAGTCGAAAGAAGCTCTACCGAATGTAGAGGCAGGACCGGTTACGCTGGGCATCCGGCTGTCTTCGTCCAGATTTCCGGTGGGTTACGAGGTCATCACCTACGGCCGAGGAACATGGTTAATCCACATGCTGCGCGAAATGTTTCGTGACGCCTCGCGAACGGCTCAGGACCCCAACGGCAGCGACGAGGTATTTCTCACAATGTTGCGAAATCTCTATGTCGATTACAAACAAAAGGAAATTACCAACCTGGACTTCGAACGGGCGCTCGAAGCCGTTCTTCCCAAATCCTTGTGGTTCGAGAATCGGCAGTCGCTCGATTGGTTTTTCGACGGATGGGTAAATGGCACAGCGTTTCCGCGCTTCGATCTCAAAGACGCCCACTTTTCGAGCCGAACTGGGAACTCCACGGTTTCAGCGACCCTGCGACAGCTCGATGCCCCCGATGATTTGGTGAGCAGTGTCCCAATCTACGGAGTTGTCGGTGGAGTCGTCGGCGAAAGCAAGATCTACCTGGGACGCGTGTTTGCCGAAGGACCGGAAACTCGCTTTACACTTCCAGTGCCGGTTGGCGTCAAGAGACTGGTTGTGGACCCGTACCAGTCGGTGCTAACAGCGCCGTGACGGCGCTATTCGGATGGCACTCGCTTGTGCGTATACTTCCGACCATCCGTGCCCTGATAGTCACGTGCCACCTGTCCCGAGCCTCGCAGAACATACTTATAAGTAGTCAGGCCTTCGACCCCAACCGGGCCCCGCGCGTGCAGCTTGCTCGTTGAAATTCCGACCTCGGCTCCAAGTCCATACCGATACCCATCGGCGAATCGGGTTGAAGCATTGTGAAACACTCCCGCGGAATCGACTTCAGCCAGGAATCGCTCAGCAGCCAGGTTATCTTTGGTTACGATCGTCTCCGTATGAGCCGAGCCGAAGCGATGAATGTGCTCGATTGCTTGGTCCATCGAGTCAACCACGCGAACTGCGAGCACCAGCTCGGAGTACTCGCGATGCCAATCGTCATCAGCGACCGGTTCTACGTTCTCGTTTGCCAGGAGCGCGCGCGTTCGTTCGCATCCGCGAAGCGCGACCTGCTTCGAACGAAGATGTTCAGCCAGCCGGGGAAGAAATGTCGCCGCGATCCCCTCGTGCACCAGCACGGTTTCGGCGGCATTGCA
>Ga0210383_10001737_pt1 | contig 19820 bp, 17 predicted proteins | sample IncBWC14OmetaG_FD_160072 | JGI IMG/M metagenome (GOLD analysis project Ga0210383, IMG submission 160072) | Forest soil microbial communities from Barre Woods Harvard Forest LTER site, Petersham, Massachusetts, United States - Inc-BW-C-14-O ... | reverse complement strand
AACGTGGACGGCTTCCGTGTCGTCCTCGAGCCGCTGGTCGACCAGCTGCGGGAACGGACCCAGGGCGCGGCCGCCCCGTCCCGGCCCGCCTCGGTGATCAGCTCGGTGGGGTCGCGGGTGACCGGGATCCAGGCCGGACTGATCCTGGCCTACCTGTCCGGCCGGGTGCTCGGCCAGTACGAGCTGTTCCTGCCGCCGGAGACCTCTCCGGTGGACGGCCAGCAGCCGGGCCGGCTCACGCTCGTCGCGCCGAACATCGTCATGATCGAGCGCGAACTCGGCGTCGACCCGCACGACTTCCGGCGCTGGGTCTGCCTGCACGAGGAAACCCACCGGCTCCAGTTCACCGCGGTGCCGTGGCTGCGTGACTACGTGCAGAGCCAGATGACCGAGTTCCTCCTGGCCTCCGAGCTGGACCCGGCGGCCATGCTGCAGCGGGTCCGGGCGGCAGCCGACGCGATGGCGGGCGCGGTCCGCGGCGGCGACGGCGGCAGCCTCATCGAGGCGGTGGTCACCCCGGGGCAGCGGGAGATCATGGACCGGCTGACCTCGGTCATGACGCTGGTCGAGGGGCACGGCGACTACGTGATGGACGCGGTCGGCCCGCAGGTGGTGCCCACGGTGGCCGAGATCAGGGAGAAGTTCAACTCCCGGCGCGGCTCGTCGGGCCGGATCGAGCAGACCCTGCGCCGCATGCTCGGCATCGACCTGAAGATGAAGCAGTACGCCGAGGGCTCCCGGTTCGTCCGCGAGGTCGTGGACAAGGCCGGCATGGCTACCTTCAACAAGGTGTGGACCTCCCCGGAGACCCTGCCGACCAAGGAAGAGTTCGCGAACCCCCAGCTGTGGCTGGACCGGGTCGCCAACGATTCGTAGCCAGGGATGGGTCCTAGCCCGGCGGTAGCGGAAGTCCGCAACGCGGTCCGGGAAACCCTGGACGACCTGGAGCCAGGCGAGCTGGTCCTGGCCGCCTGCTCCGGCGGCGCGGACTCGCTGGCCTTGGCCGCGGCGCTGGCCTTCGTGGCGCCCCGGGCCGGCCTGCGGGCCGGCGGCGTGACCGTGGACCACGGCCTGCAGCAATTTTCGGCCGAACGGGCCACCGCACTAGCGGCCCGCATGTGCAAGCTCGGCCTGGACCCCGCGCTGAATATCAAGGTCACGCCCGCCAAGGACAACGAGGCCGCCGCCCGGGCCGCCCGCTACGAGGCGCTCGACCAGGCCGCCGCGAGCCACCACGCGAAAACGGTCCTGCTCGGGCACACCCTGGACGACCAGGCCGAGACCGTCCTGCTCGGGCTGGCCCGCGGCTCGGGGAGCCGGTCGCTGGCCGGGATGCCCGCCCGGCGCGGGCTCTACCGCAGGCCCCTGCTCGGCCTGCGCCGCGCCACCACCGCCGCCGCCTGCGCCGAACTCGGGCTGGATCCCTGGCAGGACCCGCACAACCATGACTTCCGGTTCACCAGGGTCCGGGTCCGGCACCAGCTGATGCCCGTCCTGGAGGAGGCGCTCGGCCCCGGCGTGGCCGAGGCGCTGGCCCGGACCGCGGGCCAGCTGCGCGCCGACGCCGAATGCCTCGATGACCTCGCGTTCGCGGAAAGCGGACAGCTCCGCGGCGACTGCTCCGACCCGGCCGGCCTCGACGCCCGGTATCTCAAAGACCTCCCCGCAGCGATAAGGACCCGCGTCCTGCGCGACGCCGCGATCATGGCGGGCTGCCCGCCGGGCGCCCTGACCGCCCGGCACGTCGAGCGGATCGAGGACCTGGTCACCGGCTGGCGCGGGCAGCGCTGGGTCGACCTGCCGGGCGGGGTGCGCGCCCGGCGCCGGGATGGCAAGGTGTGGTTCACCAGCACCGAAGCAGGCAACTCCAGGGGCGGAGAAGAATAATTTGGACGAACGGGACGTGGGATCTGCTCTCAAGGAGATCCTCATCAGCGCTGACCGGTTGCAGGCGCGCATCGGCGAGCTCGCGGCCCAGATCGACGCCGACTACGCCGGTCGTGACCTGCTGCTGGTCGGCGTGCTGAAGGGCGCGGTCATGGTCATGGCCGATCTGTCCCGGGCCATGCACCTGCCGGTCCAGATGGACTGGATGGCGATCTCCTCGTACGGCTCCGGCACCAAGTCCTCCGGCGTGGTGCGGATCCTGAAGGACCTCGACACCGACATCACCGGCCGGCACGTGCTCATCGTCGAGGACATCGTGGACTCCGGCCTCACCCTGTCGTGGCTGGCCGGCAACCTGCAATCGCGCGCGCCCGCCTCGCTGGCGGTGTGCGCCATGCTCCGCAAGCCGGGGTCGGCGCAGATGCACGTGGACGTGGCGTACACCGGCTTCGACATCGGGGACGAGTTCGTGGTCGGCTACGGCCTGGACTACGCCCAGCGCTACCGCAACCTGCCGTTCATCGGCACGCTGGCTCCGGCGGTATACCAGGGCAGCTAGGCTGGCCCCGCAGGAAACGGCAGGGGAACACAATCCGCTCGGAGAAGCGTTCACCCTCAAGGTGCGGCGCCGTAGGCGGTGTACCGTCGTAGTTTACGGTCGCAGCTAGCACCGAACACGGGCTGCGAGGACGGAAATGGCCATCCCGCCGGAGGTCGACGGGACTGTGAGGCTGGTCAGGAGGGAACGGCCCCGAGCCGACGGGCCGCTCATCGATGGAGCTAAGGCGCTTTTTCCGGGCACCGCTGCTGCTGATCGCGGTCGCGGTGCTCCTCTTGCTTTTCGTGCTCGACTACGCCAATTCGGGGAGTTCTTACCAGCAGGTAGACACCTCGGAGATCGTCAGCCTCATCAATCAGGGCCAAGTCAAGAGCGCGCTGATCACCGACAAGAACCAGACGATCCAGATCACCACCAAGGCCGGCAAGGAGCTCGAGGCGTCCTGGGTTTCCGGCCAGGGCCTGCAGCTCGCGAACGCGCTCCAAGCGCAAGTGGTCAAGGGCACCCTGCCCGAGGACGGGTACAACGTCACCATCCCCAAGAGCAACGCCCTGCTCGACCTGCTGCCCACCGCGTTCATCTACCTGGTGATCTTCCTGCTGTTCTTCTTCATGCTGTCGCAGATGCAAGGCGGCGGCTCGCGGGTCATGAACTTCGGCAAGTCCAAGGCCAAGCTGATCACCAAGGACACGCCCAAGACCACGTTCGCCGACGTGGCCGGCGTGGACGAGGCGATCGAGGAACTCCAGGAGATCAAGGAGTTCCTGCAGACCCCGGCCAAGTTCCAGGCCATCGGGGCCAAGATCCCCAAGGGCGTGCTGCTCTACGGCCCGCCCGGTACCGGCAAGACGCTGCTGGCCCGGGCCGTGGCCGGCGAGGCCGGCGTGCCGTTCTACTCGATCTCCGGGTCCGACTTCGTCGAGATGTTCGTCGGTGTCGGTGCCTCCCGCGTCCGTGACCTGTTCGAGCAGGCCAAGGCGAACGCCCCCGCGATCGTGTTCGTGGACGAGATCGACGCCGTGGGCCGGCACCGCGGCGCGGGCCTCGGCGGCGGGCACGACGAGCGCGAGCAGACGCTGAACCAGATGCTGGTCGAGCTGGACGGGTTCGACACCAAGGGCGGCGTGATCGTGATCGCGGCCACCAACCGGCCCGACATCCTGGACCCGGCGCTGCTGCGTCCCGGCCGGTTCGACCGCCAGATCGTGGTCGCCCAGCCGGACCTGGCCGGCCGCAGGGGCATCCTCAAGGTGCACGCCCGCGGCAAGCCCATCGCGCCGGACGCGGACCTCGACATCATCGCCCGCCGGACCCCCGGCTTCACCGGCGCCGACCTGGCCAACGTCATCAACGAGGGCGCGCTGCTGACCGCGCGCACCAACGGCAAGCAGATCACCATGGCCGCGCTCGAGGAGGCCATCGACCGGGTCATGGCCGGCCCGGAGCGCAAGAGCGTGCTGCTGTCGGAGCGGGAGCGGAAGGTCATCGCCTACCACGAGGGCGGGCACGCCCTGGTCGGCCACGCCATGCCGAACGCCGACCCGGTGCACAAGGTGACGATCATCCCGCGCGGCCGCGCGCTCGGCTACACCAGCGCGCTGCCGACCGAGGACAAGTTCCTGGTCTCCCGGGCCGAGATGCTCGACCAGCTAGCCATGCTGCTGGGCGGGCGCACCGCCGAGGAGCTCATCTTCCACGAGCCGACCACCGGCGCCGCCAACGACATCGAGAAGGCCACCCAGGTCGCCCGCGGCATGGTCACCGAGTACGGCATGAGCGAGCGCCTCGGCGCGCGCAAGTTCGGCTCCGGCGACAGCGAGCCGTTCCTGGGCCGGGACATGTCGCACGGCCGGGACTACTCCGAGGAGATCGCCTCGTCCATCGACGAGGAGATCCGCCGGCTCATCGAGTCGGCCCACGACGAGGCCTGGGAGGTCCTGGTCGAGTACCGCGACGTGCTCGACGCCCTGGTGACGCGGCTGCTGGAGAAGGAGACCGTGGCCCGGCCCGAGGTCCTGGAGATCTTCGCGACGGTGGTCAAGCGGCCGTCCCGCGGCTCGTACACCGGCTACGGCAAGCGCCTGCCCTCGGACCGCCCGCCGGTGCTGTCGCCCAAGGAGCTCGCGCTGGCGGCCGCCGACGGCGGCAACGGCCTGTCCCTGCCGAGCAACGGCCAGGCGCTCGGCTATAACCCCGGTGGTGGCCTGCCCGCCAGCGACGTAGACGAGCACAGCGACAACGGATGACGCAGGGCACGTCACTGGCCCGGGAGAACAAGGAGCCGGACGGCAAACCTGAGTCCGACCCGGCTCCGGCCAAGGGGTTCGACCAGCCGCGGATCGAGGCCGCGGTCCGGGAGATCCTGATCGCCATCGGCGAGGACCCGGACCGTGACGGCCTGCGCGACACGCCCGCCCGGGTCGCGCGGGCCTACGCCGAGCAGTTCGCGGGCCTGCGGCAGCGCCCGGAGGACGTGCTGACCACGGTCTTCGACGTGGGCCACGACGAGATGGTCATCGTCCGCGACATCGAGGTCTACGGCACCTGCGAGCATCACCTGGTCCCGTTCATCGGCGTGGCCCACATCGGCTACATCCCGAACGTCAAGGGCCAGATCACCGGGCTGTCCAAGCTGGCCCGGCTGGTCGACGTGTACGCCCGCAGGCCGCAGGTCCAGGAGCGGATGACCTGCCAGATCGCGGACGCCCTGATGGACACCCTGGAGCCGCGCGGGGTGGTCGTGGTCATCGAGGCCGAACACCTCTGCATGACCATGCGCGGCGTCCGCAAGCCGGGCGCCCGGACCGTGACGTCCGCGGTCCGCGGGGCGTTCCGGGACACCGTGACCCGGGCCGAGGCCATGAGCCTGATCTACGGCCACCGCTGAACCGGAAATTAACTACGCCTCAACGCTGAACTGAAAGGCTTGCTGCGTCGTCTAAGGGGTAGTCGCGACCCGAAGGGGTTTCCCCCCGTGCTTCCCCCCGAGCACCCAGCCGATCCCCCCGGGCCGCCGCTGACCCTCAAGGTGCCGGCCCCGGTGGGCCGTACGAAGTCCGTCCCGCCGAACGGGACCGTTGCCTAGGCTTGGGAGGTACCGTGAGAGCAGGACGCGAGGCGACACGATGACTACGGTGACGCACCGTGATCTGGGGCCTGACAAGAGAGCTGCCGAGATGAGCGACAGCGACGAAGCTGCAACCGCAAACGGCGCTGATCTGCCCGAAGCCAGGGGGGGCAGTTCGCGATGGGCGCACGGCGATCCCGTCGACCGCCGGCACCAGCACGCCTGGGTGCCGGCCAGCGCCGCGCTGCTGACCTTGCTCATCGGCCTGTCCGACATCCTGGCCCTCTTCCGGCCCGACCTGGTGTACAGGCTGCACAAGATCAACTATCTGGTGCCGGGCACGCTGACCACGGCGGCCCGCACCGCCGACGTCATCATCGGGCTGATGCTGCTGATGCTGGCCCACGGGCTGCGCCGCCGGAAACGGCGGGCCTGGCAGGCCGTGGCCGCGCTGCTCGCGTTCGATATCGGCATCCACGTCACCAACGCGCACCGGATGACGACCACGATCGTCGCGGCGGTGCTGCTCGTCGCGCTGCTGTACTTCCGTGAGGAGTTCTACGCCGAGGGTGACCGGCGGACCCGGTGGCGCGCGCTGTGGGTGTTCGGCTGCCTGATCGTGGCCGACGTCGTCATCGGGCTCAGCTACATCCTGCTGGCCAAGGGGCTCCAGGCCAACTACTCGTTCGGCCAGCGGGTCCAGGAGGTCATCTACGGCCTGGTCGGGGTGTCCGGCCCGGTCCAGTGGGTGCCTGAGGCGCGCGGCGACCTGTTCGCCATCTTCACCGGCGCGCTGGGCATCTTCACCCTGATCGTCACCGTGTACCTGTTCCTGCGCCCGGCCGAGCCGCGGGCCCGGCTGGGCCCGGCCGACGCGGCGCGGGTCAGGGACCTGCTCGACAGGCACGGGGACCGGGACTCGCTGGGGTACTTCGCGCTGCGCGACGACAAGAGCGTGATCTGGTCGGCGACCGGCAAGGCGTGTGTCTGCTACCGCGTCGTGTCCGGCGTCATGCTGGCCAGCGGCGACCCGATCGGCGACCCGGAGGCGTGGCCCGGGGCCATCGGCCCGTTCCTGGACGAGGCGGCCCGGCACGCCTGGGCGCCGGCCGTGATGGGCTGCAGCGAGCTGGGCGCCGAAGTATGGTGCCGTGAGGGCAACCTGACCGCCCTGGAGCTCGGCGACGAGGCCATCGTGAACGTGGCCGACTTCAGCCTGTCCGGCCGCACCATGCGGAACGTCCGGCAGATGGTCAACCGGGTGTCCAAGAACGGCTACGTGGCCGAGGTCCGGCGGGTGGGGGACATCCCGCCGCGGGAGATCGACGCCATCCTGGGGGCCGCCGACTCCTGGCGCGGCACCCAGACCGAGCGCGGCTTCTCGATGGCCCTGGGGCGGATCGGCGCCCCCGGCGACGAGAACTGCGTGCTCGCCACGGCCACCGAGAACGGCGTGGTCCGGGCCGTGCTGCAGCTGGTCCCCTGGGGCGCCGACGGCTTGTCCCTGGACCTCATGCGTCGGGACAAGGCCGCGCAGCCGGGCCTGAACGACTTCCTCATCGCGGAGACGATCAAGGCCGCCCCCGGCCTCGGCGTGAAGCGGATCTCGCTGAACTTCGCGGTATTCCGGGCCGCGCTGGAGCGCGGCGAGCGGATCGGCGCCGGCCCGGTGCTGCGCGCCTGGCGGTCGGTGCTGATCTTCCTGTCCAAGTGGTTCCAGATCGAGTCGCTGTACAAGTTCAACGCCAAGTTCTGTCCCGTCTGGCAGCCGCGGTTCTTCGTGTTCCCGAGCACCAGGGACGCGCCGCGGATCGCGGTGGCCGCCCTGGAGGCGGAGGCGTTCCTGGTCTGGCCGCGGCTCGAGCTGCGCCGCGTAGCGCGCAAGCTCGGCCTGTACAAGCTCGGTCGGCAGCTGCGCCGCGCCCCGGTGCCCCGGCGTTGACCGGGCTCCCCGGCCTGCCCCGCGCGGAGCGGACACTGGTCATGGGCGTGGTGAACGTGACGCCCGACTCGTTCTCCGACGGCGGCCGGTGGTTCGGGGCCGACGCGGCCATCAAGCACGGCCTGGACCTGGTCGCGCAGGGTGCCGACCTGGTGGATGTGGGCGGTGAGTCGACCCGGCCCGGCGCGCAGCGTGTATCCGAGGAAGAGGAACTAAGAAGGATCGGCCCGGTCGTCACCGAACTCATAAAAGCCGGTGTGCCGGTCTCCATCGACACCATGCGCGCCGCGGTGGCCGAGTTCGCGCTGGACGCCGGGGCCGTGCTGGTCAACGACGTGAGCGGCGGCCTGGCCGATCCGCAGATGCCGCGCCTGGTGGCCGCGGCCGGGGTGTCCTACGTGGTCGTGCACTGGCGCGGGCACAGCCGCGACATGTACTCCCGCGCCGTCTACGCCGACGTGGTGTCCGAGGTCCGGGACGAGCTCGCCATCCGCGTCGACGCGGTGGTGGCGGCCGGGGTCGACCCGGGCCGCATCGTGGTCGACCCGGGGCTCGGGTTCGGGAAACGGCCGGATCACAACTGGCCGCTGCTGACCCACCTGGGCGACCTCGGCCGGCTCGGCGGGCGCACGTTCCCGGTCCTGGTCGGCGCGTCCCGCAAACGCTTCCTGGGCCTGCTGCTGGCCGGCCCGGACGGCACCCCGCGCCCCTTCGACAGCAGCGACGCGGCCACCGTGGCCATCTCGGCCCTGGCCGCCACCGCGGGGGCGTGGTGCGTGCGCGTGCACCAGGTGCCGGCCAACGCCGACGCGGTCCGGGTCGCTGCCGCCTGGCGCGACGCTTCGACCAGCCCGGCCTGACCATGCGGGCGCACGCGGTGCTCTCGGCGGGCGCCAACCTGGGTGACCGGCTGGGTACCCTTCAGGGATGTGTGCAAGCCATCGCCGGGCTCCCGGACACTGACGTGCTGGCCATCTCCCCGGTCTACGAGACGACCCCGGTGGGCGGGCCGCCCCAGCCGGACTACCTGAACGCGGTGCTCCTGATCCAGACCGGCCTGCCGCCGCGCGACCTGCTCGAAGCGATCCACGGCATCGAGGCCGGTTTCGGCCGGGTCCGGGCCGAGCGGTTCGGCCCGCGCACGCTCGACATCGACATCATCAGCTACGCGGGCCAGGTCAGCGACGACCCGGAGCTGACCCTGCCGCATCCCCGCGCGCACGAGCGGGCCTTCGTCCTCGCGCCCTGGCACGACATCGACCCCGGCGCCGAACTCCCCGGCCGCGGACCCATAGAACAGCTGCTGGCCGGCCTGGATCAGGTCGGAGTCCGGAAGGTTCCGGCCGCGGTACTGCAGGAGCCTCCGTCATGAGGCCGACCCGGACGTCCACGCTCGCGATCGTGGCCGTGGTCTGCGCGCTGGCCGCCTGGCTGCTGCTCCACTCGTTCTACCAGCGGCTGCCGCCGCTGCCCTGGACCGGCGTGCCCGCGCTCCTGGTGGCCGCGGTGGCCGAGGCCTGGACTGGCCGGGACCTGAAGAACCGGATCGCCGGGAAACGCGGGCTCAAGCCCGTCGCGCCGCTGTTCGTGTCCCGGATGGTGGCCCTGGCCAAGGCCAGCTCGCTGGCCGGCGCGGCCATCGCGGGCCTGGCCGCCGGGTTCGTCATCTACCTGAGCGGTTCGCTGAGCGCGCCGGTGCCGCGCCAGGACGCGCTGACCGGGGCGATCACGCTGGCGGCCGCGGTCGTGCTCACTTGCGCCGCGCTCTACCTCGAGTACTGCTGCCGGGTGCCGGACCTCCCGGACCGCGACCGCGCCGACGAGGGCGCCCGCCTGCCCTGACCGCCGCGCGCGGCCTCACCCGCCCTGGAGCAGGTCGCCGACCGCGGCGATGCCGGCCTCGATGGTCCGCTCGCTGAGGTTGCCGAAACCGACGACCAATTGCCCGGGCCGGTCCGCACCGGAAGATCTGTAGGTGCTCATTCCATACAGTCCTACCGAACGGACCGTGGCTCCCGCGACGACGGACTCCTCGGCCGCTGGCCCGGGCAGATGCGCCACGGCGTGAAAGCCGGCCGCCAGGCCGGTCAGCCGCACCGCGGGCGCGTGCTGGGCCAGCGCCGCCACCAGTGCCTGCCGGCGCGCTCCGTACACGCCGCGCATCCGGCGCAGGTGCCGGTCGAAGCGCCCCGACTCGATCAGCTTGGCCAGGGCGAGCTGGTCGAGCACCGGTGAGCCGCGGTCGCCGTACTCCTTCTCCTCGGCGAGGGCAGCGGTCAGGGCCGGCGGGCAGACCAGCCAGCCGAGCCGCAGCGCGGGCGCGAGCGACTTGCTGACCGTGCCCAGCGCGATGACCCGGTCCGGGGCCAGGCCCTGCAGCGCGCCGACCGGCTCGCGGTCGTAGCGGAACTCGGCGTCGTAGTCGTCCTCGATGATGATCGCGTCCGTGCTGGCCGCCCAGGCGGCCAGCGCGTGCCGCCGCGCCGCGGCCAGCACCACCCCGGTCGGCCACTGGTGCGCGGGGGAGAGCACCACGGCCTGCGCCCCGGTCGCGGCCAGCCGTCCGACGTCGATGCCGCCCGAGTCCACCGGGACCCGGATGACCTCCACGTCGGCCCACGCCGCCACCTGCGCGGCGTCGTCGTAGCCGGGGTCCTCGATGGCCACCCGCCGGGTCCCCGCGCGCCGCAGGACCCGCAGCGCCAGGCCCAGGCCCTGCGCGAACCCGGTGCAGATGATCAGGTGCTCCGGGTCGGCCGCGGCCGCGCGGACCCGGCGCAGGTAGGCGGCCAGGACCTCGCGCAGCACCGGGCTGCCGCGCGGGTCGCCGTAGTCGAACGCCTCGTTGGGCGCGGTCCGGCACGCCTCCCGCTGGGCCCACATCCAGTCCCCGCGCGGGAAGCTGGCCAGGTCGGGCACCCCCGACCGGAAGTCCGCCATCAGCCGCGCCCGGGCCGGCGCAAACCCCAGGCCCCCCGAGCCCGCCGCAACCCTAGGGCTCGTTACCCCCACAGGCCGGGACGGCGGAGCGCTGGCCCGCGCCGCGACCGTGGTGGCCGAGCCGACCCGGGTGTTCAGGTAGCCCTCGGCCTGAAGCTGCCCGTAGCACTCCTGGACCAGGCCGCGCGAGGTGCCGAGCGCGCGGGCCAGCTCCCGCGAGGAGGGCAGCCGCTCGCCCGGCCGCAGGCGGCCCGACCTGATCGCCTCGCGCAGCCGGTTCTCCAGCTGGGACCGCAACGGCTCCGCGCCCCGCCCCCGGTCCAGGGCGAGCAGCAGCTCGGGACTCAAACCGGACCAATGAACGGCCATGGAATTGGAGCTTATCGGTAGCCCGCTTCCCGTCTAGGGTGCTGTCATGGAGACGAACGCGGGTACCGCGACCCGCGGCCAGGCGCGGCCCGCCCGCGGCCCGCGGCCAGGTCTGATCACCCGGCCGCTGCTGGTCAGGTTCGTGTCCATCGTCGGGGTCGCGGCCAGCTTCTACCTGCTGCTGTCGACCGTGCCCGAGTACGCCAGGGCGGCCGGGGCGAGTGCGGGCACGGCGGGCCTGACCACGACCGCGCTGACCCTGTCCAGCGTGGCCGCATACCTGGTGGCGCCCCGCCTGATCGCCCGCTACGGGTACCGGTCGGCGCTTGCGGCCGGGCTGGCCGCGCTGGGCGTGCCCGCGCTGCTGCTGGCCGCCCCGGGCCTCGACGCTAGCGTCGCGGTCATCATGGTCGTCTGCGTGGTCCGCGGCGTCGGCTTCGCCGTCACCTGCGTGGCGGGCTACGCGCTGACCATCTCGCTCATCCCGCTGCAGCGCCGCGGCGAGGGCCTGGCCCTGGTCGGTGTGGTGAGCGGCGTGCCGTCGGTGACCTGCCTGCCGCTGGGGGTCTGGCTGGCCGCGCACGTGGGTTACCGACCCGTGTTCGTGGCGGGCGGCGTGGCCGCGCTGGCCGGGCTGGCCTCGGTGCCGTGGCTACCGCGGTCGGGACGGGCCGCGGGCCCGTCCACCGGGATCGTGGCCGCGCTGCGCATGCCCGCCCTGAACCGGCCGGCGTTGACGTTCTCGGCGGCCGCCATGGCGGTCGGGATCGTCGTCACCTTCCTGCCGCTGGCCGTGGCCAGGACCGCGACCGACGTCGCCGCGCTGGCCCTGCTGGTCCAGCCCGCCACGGCCATCGGCGGCCGCTGGCTGGCCGGCCGGTACGGCGACCGGCACGGCCCCGCCGTGCTGCTCGGGCCGGGCGTGCTGGTCGCCGCGGCCGGGCTGGCCCTGCTGGGCCTGACCGCCGTCCCGGCCTTGGTCATCGCCGGCGCCGCGGTGTTCGGCGCTGGGTTCGGCGTTACCCAGAACGCGAGCCTGACCATCATGTACGACCGGGTGCCCGAGTCGGGCTACAGCGCGGTCAGCGCGCTGTGGAACCTGGCCTACGACGGCGGCATGGGCGTGGGCGCGGCCGGGTTCGGCGTGCTGGCCGTCCGGACCGGCTACCCCGCGGCCTTCGCCCTGACCGCCGCCGTGCTCCCAGTCGTCCTGGTCGCCGCCGCCCGCCGCCCGCGGCCATCATGACCCCAGGGCACCGGAGGTCCGTCGGGGCTCCGGCGCCCTTCGTCTATCCTGGTCACCGCAGCACCACCGTCCGGTACCCATCCAGGACTGGAACGAGATGAACCCTGACTTTCCTGCCCACTCTGAGCCCGCGCCTGACCGTCGTGCCCGCCCCGAGCCCGGGCCTGACCGCACGGCCCGCGCCGAGCCCCGTCCAGCCGCGCCCCACCCCGCCCGGCTGGCCGTCGGCGTCATCGGCGCCGGACGGGCCGGCATCGCGCTCGGCGCGGCCCTGGTCCGGGCCGGGCACGAGGTGGTAGCCGCCTCCGCGGTGTCCGAAGCCTCGGTGCACCGGGCCCGCGCGGCCTTTCCCGCCGCGGTGATCACCGAACCCAGCCAGGTGCTCCGCCGCGCCGACCTGGTCCTGCTCACCGTGCCCGACGACGTACTGCCGGGCCTGGTGGCCGGGCTGGCCGCCACCGAAGCCCCGATGCAGGGGCGCATGCTGGCGCACGCCAGCGGCCGCCACGGCCTGGCCGTGCTCGAGCCCGCCGCGCACCGGGGCGGCCTGCCGCTGGCCCTGCACCCGGTGATGACGTTCACCGGCCGCCCCGACGATGTGGACCGGCTGGCCGGCACGTGCTTCGGAGTCACTGCGCCCGAAGTGCTGCGGCCCGCGGCCGAGGCCCTGGTCATCGAGATGGGCGGCGAGCCGGTGTTCATCGCCGAGGAGCACCGGGACCTGTACCACGCCGCGCTCGCAGGCGCGGCCAACCACCTGATCACGCTGGTGGCCCAGGCTGAGGACCTGCTCCGGGCGGCCGGGGTGCCCGACCCGGCCCGGCTGCTCGGACCGCTGCTGTCCGCGGCCCTGGACAACGCGCTGCGCTTCGGCGACGCTGGCCTGACCGGCCCGGTGGCCCGCGGCGATGCGGACACCGTGGCCGCGCACGTGGCCGCGCTGGACGCCGAGCCGTCGGCCTCGCCCGCCGCGGTCGCCGCCTACATCGCCATGGCCCGGCTGACCGCCGACCGCGCACTAGCCACCGGGCTCCTCAAGCCGGCCGACGCCGAACGCCTCCTCGGCATACTCGGCGGCCGCCCGTGAGCCAGCCCCCGCTCCCGCCACCCAACCAGCCCGTGAGCGAGCCGGGGAGCCAGCCGCCCAGCCCGCCCGAGCCGCAGCCGCCCAGCCCGCCCGTGAGCCAGCCGCAAAGCCCGCCCGAGCCCCAGCCGCCCAGCCCGTCCGTGAGCCAGCCGCCCAGCCCGCCCGAGCGGGCGCCGGCCCTGCTGCGGACCAAGGCCGACCTGGCCGCCGCGCGGCCGGACCTGCCCGCCCCCGTGGTCCTGGTGCCGACCATGGGTGCGCTGCACGCCGGGCACCGCGCCCTGCTGCGGTCGGCCCGCGCCGCCGCCGGACCGTCCGGCAGCGTGATCGTGTCGATCTTCGTCAACCCGCTGCAGTTCCGGCCGGGCGAGGACCTGGACCGGTACCCGCGGACCCTGGACGACGACCTGGCCATGTGCGGTCAGGAGGGGGTACGCGCCGTTTTCGCCCCGTCGGCCGCCGAGATGTACCCCGGTGGCCCGCCGCAGGTGACCGTGGACCCGGGCCCGGCGGGCCAGGGGTTCGAGGGCGAGTTCCGGCCCGGCTTCTTCGGCGGCGTGCTGACCGTGGTGCTCAAGCTGTTCCACCTGGTCCGCCCGGACGTCGCGGTGTTCGGGGAGAAGGACGCGCAGCAGCTCGCCCTGGTCCGCCGGCTGGTCGCCGACACCGACCTCGGTCTGGCCATCGAGGCGGTGCCGATCGTGCGAGACCCGGACGGGCTGGCCACCTCGAGCCGGAACCGGTACCTGTCCGCCGCCGACCGCGAGCTCGCGCTCACCCTGCCCCGCGCGCTGCGTGCGGGCCAGGCCCGCGCCGCCGCCGAAGACGCCGCCGGAGATGCACCTAGCGCCGTCGCCGCCCTGGCCGCCGCCCGGGAGGTCCTGCGCGGCGAGCCCGCGCTGGCCGTCGACTACGTCGCGGTGGTCGATCCGCGCACGTTCGGCCCGCCCGGGCCCGGGCCCGCCCTGATCGTGGCCGCGGTCACCGCGGGCGGCACCCGGCTGATCGATAACGTGCCGGTCGTGCTGGCCGCTGGCCAGAACACGGGAAGGGATTTCCTCGATGCTGCTGACCATTGACATCGGGAACACCAATACGGTGCTCGGGGTATTCGACGGCGAGCGGGTCATTGACCACTGGCGGATGGCCACCGTTCCGGACCGGACTGCGGATGAACTGGCCGTGGTCCTGCACGGCCTGCTGGGGCGAAGCGATGCCTTTAGCGAAAGGGAAATCCACGGCATTTCACTGTGCTCGACCGTGCCCTCGGTGTTGCACGAGATGCGCGAGATGTGCCGGCGCTATTACGGTGACCTGGCCACCGTCATCGTCGAGCCCGGGGTAAAGACGGGCGTCCCGGTCCGCACCGACAACCCCAAAGAAGTGGGCAGCGACCGGATCATGAACTCGCTCGCCGCGGTGCATCTTTACGGCGGCCCGGCGATCGTGGTGGACTTCGGGACCTCCACCAACTTCGACGCGGTCAGCGTGCGGGGCGAGTTCGTCGGCGGCGCGCTCGCCCCCGGAATCGAGATATCCGTGGACGCCCTGTCCCGCCGCGCCGCTCAGCTGCTCAAGGTCGAATTGATCAGGCCGCCCCGCGTCATCGGCAAGAACACCGTGGAGTCCCTGCAATCGGGCATCATCTACGGGTTTGCCGCCCAGGTGGAAGGAATTGCCACCCGCATGGCCCGCGAGCTTTCTCCCGACGACCCGGGCGCGGTGACCACGATCGCCACCGGCGGCCTCGCGCCGCTGGTCCTGGGCGAAGTCAGCGTCATCGATTACCACGAGCCGTGGCTCACCCTGATCGGCCTGCGGCTGGTCTACGAAAGAAACGCCGAGCCGGTCGGTTAGCCGATCCGGACCGCGCCCACGAAAGCGCTCCAGTACACCGGCTCCACGCGGACCACCTCGCCGAAGTCCGGCGCGTCCACCATCAGCCCGTCACCCAGGTAAATCCCCACGTGGGAAATGTCGGGGAAGAAGAACACCAGGTCGCCGGGTTCCAGGTCGGCCCGCGAAATATGCACGCCGGAGTTCCACAGGTCTCCGGTGAAGTGCGGAAGCGAGATGCCTTCCTGGGCAAAGGCCCAGACCACCAGGCCCGAGCAGTCGAATTCGCCCGGGCCGGCCGCCCCCCAGACATACGGATCGCCGCGCCGGGACAGTGCCGCGGTCAGGGCCTGGGCGCCGACCGTGTTCGCGGTCGGAATGCTGATGTCCGGATACTGCCCGGTTTGCGTAAAGATCGTCATGGCCTGCTTCATCGCCGCGCTGTTGACCTGATCGATCTTGGCGTCGATGACTTGCTTTTTGGCGTTCATCTGGGTCTGGAGCGCCTGTACCGCGGCGATCTGCTGGTCGGCTGTCTGGCGGGCGCGCTGGTCCCCTTCCTCGATGGTGGCCAGCGTGCTGACCCTGTCGCCGCTGGCCTGATCCAGCTCTGTGATGGTGGAGGCCTGGCTGAGGAACTGCTCCGGGTTGCCCGTCGTGAGCGCCTGCAGGGTCGGGTCCAGCCCGGCGCTCATGTAGTTTTCCGCGGCCAGCTGCGCGATGGCCTGCTGGCCGCTGGCCAGCACCGTCGCGTCCCGGGCGGCGGCCTGATTAGCGATCTTCGCGTCGGACTGGGCGCGGCTGAGCTGGATGCGCAGCCCGTCGTACTGCTCGCTCAGCGCGTTGATCTGGAACTCCAGCTGCTTGGCCTGCGCGACCAGTTCGGTCAGGCTGGGCTTCGGCGCGGTGGTCTGAGCCATGCTGTCCGCGGCGGGGACGAGTAGGGCAAGCGCGATCGTGGCGGCGGCCAGGCAGGCTGCTCCGCTCAGTTTGCGCACAGCGATGCACGATATTGGACCGCAGGCCGGTTCCTCAACCGACTCCGGGAATTTTCTGCCGGGGCCACGGCTGGGCGGGCCCGGTCCCGCCGATCCAGCGGCTATCGTGGCCCGCCGCGGCAGCGGCTATCGTGGACCTCGCTATGGCATACACGATCAGGCCCGCGCGCACTAGCGACGTGCCCATGGTCCGCAAGCTGATCGATTCCAATGTGGAGTCTGGACGTTTGCTGAGTAAAGCCACGGTGACGCTCTACGAAGACGTCCAGGAGTTCTGCGTGGCAGAACTGGTTGATGACGCCTCGCTGGCTGGTTGCGGTGCATTGCATGTGATGTGGGAGGATCTCGCCGAGATCCGGACGGTGGCCGTTGTGCCCGACCGTCAAGAGCTCGGTATCGGCCACGCGATCGTGGACGAGTTGCTGGCCCGGGCCCGCGTGCTCGGGGTGCGCCGCGTGTTCTGCCTTACTTTCGCGGTTGGCTTCTTCGCCCGCCATGGATTCCAGCCCATCAGCGGCACTCCCGTGGCCGCGGAGGTGTACTCCGAGCTATTGCGTTCCTATGACGAGGGCGTCGCTGAGTTTCTCGACCTGGAGCGGGTAAAGCCCAACACCTTGGGCAACACCCGCATGCTGTTGCGCCTCTTGCCGGAGCGATGAAATGAGCATCGGCGTTGCGCACGAGACGATACAAGCCCAGCGGGAGCACGGTCCGCGCGGGGTTAGCAGGAGGGCGGTGCTATGTGGCAGGACCTCGCGGCGCTGACTCCGCCGCTGGTCGTTTGCGTGGCGTTCATCATCGGCCTGGCCTTCTTCCTGCGCCGGCAGATGGGTGCCCGGCGCGGCGGCACGCCCCGCGACCGGCGCCGATCGCGTGACCGGCGGTCTTGATATTTCGCGGAACGGCCGGGTATATGCCGAACATGGCAGAACAAGTTGCACTGGAAGTAGCGGAACGGTTCACCGCCCATCTTCTCGTCCATCTTCTGGCTTGACCGCGCTGACGATGTTACCAATGCCCGATTACGGAGAGTTACGACCGTCCCTGGCCCTAGTCGGATGGCCGCGCTAGCGGCGGATTATTCGCGAATCGGTAGCCGCGGAATTGTCAAAGACAAGGGATTGGGTATATGTTTAGCATCCAAAATAGGTTGCTCCGTCAGAAGGGCCGATTCGATGGCACAGAAGGTGCAGGTGCTTCTCGTCGACGATCTCGATGGAAGCGAGGCGACAGAGACCGTAGCGTTTGGACTCGATGGCGCCTCGTATGAGATCGATCTCAGTACCGGCAACGCAGGCAAGCTTCGTAAAGAGCTGGCTCACTATGTGGACCACGCGCGTAAAGCGAGTGCTCCGGCTCGGCGTCGCCGGGCGCGCACTGGTCCGGGCCGTGAGCGCAGTGCGCAAATCCGCGCGTGGGCCAAGCAGCGCGGATACAAGGTCAATGAGCGCGGCCGCATTCCGGCGAACATCGTCGCGGAGTACGAAGCCGCGCACTAGCACGCACGCACCGGAGTTCGCGAGTTCTTTGGCGTTCTCCCGGGTTCTTCGCCCTGTGGCGAGCGACTCCTAGTTAGTGGCCTTACAAAGGACCGGCGCGGGCCCGCGGGCCCGCGGGCCCGGCCGGTCACCTCGCACCGTTGGCTCGGGTCTGGCGGCGATCCTGCCGACGGGCCAGCGGTGCGGTATCTTCCCGCTCGCTTTGTTGTCCCGCTGTCCCGCTCGCCTCCGGCCGCCTCTTCTCGCCTCCGGCGGCCTCTTAAGGCGCCTCGTTCCCTCCTCGCTCGTTCCTCGCTCGTCAGTCCAGGCGGCGCCGGCGGCCTTTGGCTTGCGGGGAGTCCAGCCGGTGCCGCGCCCCTTCCGGCTTACGTGTGTCTCCTCCCTCCCCCTTTCCTCCTTACTCCCTCGTTCCTCCCTCGTTTCTCAGCCCAGGCGGCAACGCGCCCATTTGGCTCGCGAGGATGTCCGTTCGCTTCCGGCGTACCGGGGGGGATTACGGGAACACGCATCTCATCCAGCAGGTTTGATGTGGGTGAACGGCCGTGTCCAGGGAACGTCTTGGTGTACGTGGCGCACACACGCATTAAGCGCGACGGTGGGCACGCGGCTACTATGCGGAGTAGGCAAGGTAGGGCCCGATCCCATCCCCGGCCCGGACCGGCCCCCGTGCGGTGAGGAGAGCGACACATGTTCGAGAGGTTTACCGACAGGGCGCGGCGAGTGGTTGTCCTGGCGCAAGAAGAAGCCAGGATGCTCAACCACAACTACATCGGCACCGAGCACATCCTGCTGGGCCTCATCCATGAGGGCGAAGGTGTAGCGGCCAAGGCGCTCGAGTCGCTGGGAATCAGCCTGGACGCGGTGCGGCAGCAGGTCGAGGAGATCATCGGCCAGGGCCAGCAGGCGCCGTCCGGGCACATCCCGTTCACGCCGCGGGCCAAGAAGGTGCTAGAGCTGTCGCTGCGTGAGGCGCTGCAGCTCGGCCACAACTACATCGGCACCGAGCACATCCTGCTCGGCCTCATCCGTGAGGGCGACGGCGTGGCCGCGCAGGTGCTGGTGAAGCTAGGCGCCGACCTGAACCGGGTGCGCCAGCAGGTGATCCAGCTGCTGCACGGCTACCAGGGTAAGGAGCCGGCCGCGTCCGGCACGGCCGCGGAGTCCGCGCCGTCCACGTCGCTGGTTCTCGACCAGTTCGGCCGCAACCTGACCCAGGGCGCGCGCGAGGGCAAGCTCGACCCGGTGATCGGCCGCGAGAAGGAAATCGAGCGGGTCATGCAGGTGCTGTCCCGCCGGACCAAGAACAACCCGGTCCTGGTGGGCGCGCCCGGCGTGGGCAAGACCGCGGTCGTGGAGGGCCTGGCCCAGAAGATCGTCAAGGGCGAGGTGCCCGAGACCATCAAGGACAAGCAGCTCTACACGCTCGACCTGGGCGCCCTGGTGGCCGGGTCGCGGTACCGCGGCGACTTCGAAGAGCGGCTCAAGAAGGTGCTCAAGGAGATCCGCACCCGCGGCGACATCATCTTGTTCATCGACGAGATCCACACGCTGGTCGGGGCGGGCGCGGCCGAGGGCGCGATCGACGCGGCCTCGATCCTCAAGCCGATGCTGGCCCGCGGCGAGCTGCAGACCATCGGCGCGACCACGCTGGATGAGTACCGCAAGTACCTGGAGAAGGACGCCGCGCTGGAGCGCCGTTTCCAGCCCATCCAGGTGGCCGAGCCGACGATCTCGCACACGATCGAGATCCTCAAGGGCCTGCGCGACCGGTACGAGGCGCACCACCGCGTGTCCATCACCGACAGCGCGCTGGTCGCCGCCGCCCAGCTGGCCGACCGCTACATCAGCGACCGCTTCCTGCCGGACAAGGCCATCGACCTGATCGACGAAGCCGGTTCCCGGATGCGGATCCGCCGCATGACCGCCCCGCCGGACCTGCGCGAGTACGACGAGAAGATCGCCCAGGTGCGCCGGGAGAAGGAATCGGCCATCGACTCCCAGGACTTCGAGAAGGCCGCGGCGCTTCGCGACAACGAGAAGCAGCTGCTGGCCAAGAAGACCTCCCGGGAGAAGGAGTGGAAGGCCGGCGACATGGATGTCGTGGCCGAGGTGAACGAGGAGCTCATCGCCGAGGTCCTGGCCACCGCGACCGGCATCCCGGTGTTCAAGCTCACCGAGGAGGAGTCCCAGCGCCTGCTGCGCATGGAAGATGAGCTGCACAAGCGGGTCATCGGCCAGAACGACGCGATCAAGGCGCTGTCCCAGGCCATCCGGCGCACCCGGGCCGGCCTGAAGGACCCCAAGCGCCCCGGCGGCTCGTTCATCTTCGCGGGCCCGTCCGGCGTCGGCAAGACCGAGCTGTCCAAGACGCTGGCCGAGTTCCTGTTCGG
>Ga0210383_10001736_pt1 | contig 19827 bp, 19 predicted proteins | sample IncBWC14OmetaG_FD_160072 | JGI IMG/M metagenome (GOLD analysis project Ga0210383, IMG submission 160072) | Forest soil microbial communities from Barre Woods Harvard Forest LTER site, Petersham, Massachusetts, United States - Inc-BW-C-14-O ... | reverse complement strand
CGGGTGCCTGTGCTCGCGGACCAAATGGAAACAGCGCTGGCGCAGGGCGCCGATGTGCGACAGCGCGCGTTGACGCTGCTCCACGCGCATCTGCCATGCGTCGAATTATCGGACGTGCTGTCCCACGGAGCTGAAGCGGAATGCCGCGTCATCACCGCGCGCTCCTGCGGTTGGTCAAATCCGGCATCAGCGCGCGGCATGTCCAGACCGTTGCCTTTGCGCCGCGTAGCGGCAATTGCATGAAAGCACACAGCCGATCGAAAGTTGCGAAGTAATTTGACAACACTATGTACGGACGTAGTAAGATGCGCGAACGAGCTTCGATAGAACTGAGAGTCTGAAGGCCGTGCCTGAGCGCGGCTCAGGAGAAAAATCGTGCTTGATGGCGTCTCGCTGGATCAACTACGGACCTTCATCGCGGCGGCGGAGGAAGGCAACTTCTCAGCGGCAGGCAGGCGTCTCAGACGCGCCCAATCCGTGGTGAGCCAGACATTGGCGAATCTGGAGGGGCAGATCGGTGTAAGGCTTTTCGATCGCGGCGGTCGTGTTCCGACGTTGACCGATGAGGGGCGAGCGCTTCTCGCCCGCGCCCGCGCGGTTGCCACGGAGGTTGACCTGTTCAAGGCTCGGGCGAAAGGTCTTGCCAGCGGCCTCGAGACAGAGCTGAGTCTGGTGGTTGACGCCATGTTTCCGGTAACGGTGTTGGCATGTGCTGCGGCCGCCTTCCAAGTGCAATTTCCCGCGATTCCGCTAAGACTGCACGTAGAGATGTGGGAAGCCGTCGCGGACCCGGTACTCGACGGGCGCTGTGCGATCGGCCTCATGGGGTCCTTACCGCCGGCGCCGCCGCAGTTCAGCCGCGAGCGGCTGCTCAGTGTCAGGGCGATCAAAGTCGTTTCACCGCGGCATCCACTGGCGGCTCACCGCGGGCCGATACCGATGAGCATCCTTGGCGAGCACATTCAGCTGGTGCACGCTGACCACGCCAATGTGTGGCGCGCGGGCAGATTCGGTTTACTGTCGCCGAGAATATGGCGTCTGTGCGATCTCGCGGCCAAGCACCATTTCCTACGCGCCGGTTTCGGGTTTGGCATCATGCCGCTGCACATGGTGGTTGAAGATCTGGCAACTGGCGCGCTTGTTGAGATCAAGGTTGAGGACGACCCACCGGAGGGACATGCCATAGTCATGTCAGCCGTATACCTGACGAACAGTCCCCTGGGGCCGGCCGGGCGCTGGTTTGTCGATCGCATCAAAGAGGAGGCAGCCTCTCGGATCAATGGCAACGCCTTCCCATCGATGGACTCAATCGGCGTACTGCCGAGCGCGAATCGGACTGCTGCTCAGCGCGTACCGGGTTCAGCACTCGATCGCCCGCGGCTCTATCCGGTCAGCGATTGCGGAGCGGCAATCGGTCAAGAGGTGGGAAGACGCAGCGCGCCGTAGCGACGTCGCCCGCCCGCTCGCACACATCGTCGCCTAGAACCGCCAACCGATGCCCAGAGTTGTCTCGGCTGTGTTCATGTGTTGATTCGAGTTGCTGACGAGCCGATCGAGGTAGCGATAGCGAGCCAGCGCATCGACGTATAGATTGTTGTTCACATAGTATTTGACACCGATGCCCGCGTTGGCCGTGAAGCCGTTGCTCTCGGTTAGAACGACCGCGCGTCCGTTGCTCACTCCCGTGATGGGGGCATCCAAATTGGCCCAGGCGTAACCGGCGCCGGCGAGCGCGTAGACAACGAACGGGAATTGAGGCGTGATGTTCCACACCGCATCGAGATCGACGGTCGTCAGTCCGAGCTTGTTCTCGCCAACCTGTATCCGTGAAGCCCGACTCCAACTGTAGCCGCTCGACAACTGGACACCCCACATCTCGGTAAAGTTGTAGTTGTAACGAATGCCGGCCAGCGCATCGTCATTCAGGCGCGGATTTCGGCCCGACACGGGCGTGTCAGTCAGCTTGTCACCGAACAGCTCGCCGCCAAAGATCTCGACCGATTGCGTGCGCGCTTGCTCCTGGGCCATGGCTGGTGCGCTGGACAGCGCCAGCGCGGCGATCGCCGGCAGCACAATACTGGATAGCGCATTCCCGCTGAATTCGCGGGCCAGCGGGCGTGCGCTCCAGCGAACGGCGCTGGCAAGGCAGTATCGGGAATTTGACTCTGACATGGCTCCTCCAAAATCTCTCGTGAACTCATCACTGAGACTAGAAGAGCGCGATCTACAGTGGAATCCTATATCTCTCGATAATAGTTATCGCTGACACCGATGTGCTCGCGGATACTCTGAGAAGCCCTCGCCTGTTAGAGCTTCGAGCCGCCATCGACATGGATTGTGTCGCCGGTAACCCACCTCGCCTCCTCCGAAGCGAGAAAAACGACGACCCCGCCGATGTCCTCCGGCTTTGCAATTCTCTTGAGGGCTTGCATGCCAAGCGCCGCATCGCGCCCAGCCTCCGTTTTCGTGAAGCTCGACATTTCCGTTTCGACTACGCCGGGCGCAATGGCGTTGACGCGAATGCCCTTGGGACCGAGCGCCGCGGCAAAGTGCTTCACCATGGTGGCAACGGCACCTTTTGTCGCCGCATATGCCGAGAGATTGCCCACGACGGAGTGCGCCGCGAGCGATGAAATCAATGTGATACTGCTGTCCTGATACATAACGGGCAGCAGCTGTTGCACCAAAAAGTAAGGGGCACGGACGTTGACCGCATAGAGCTTGTCGAAGTCCTCGACGGTCGTTTGCTCGATAGTGGACGCTTTCCCAACCCCGGCATTCGCGACCAGAATATCGAGCCGCTCGCCCGCCATGGCCCTAACCTGCTTGGCCAATTGGTGCGATCCGTCTTTCAAAGCTAGATCGGCAGCCAGCTTTTCCGCACGGCCGCCGAGAAGGCGAATTTCCGCCACGACCGCGTCAGCTTCCTCTTCCGCACGTGCGTAGTGGACAAGAACTTGCGCACCCGCCCTGCCGAGCGCGAGCGCGCAAGCTCGCCCGATGCCGCGCGATGCACCCGTGACCAGGGCGGTTTTCTCCGCAAGACTTTTCATGCTCCATCTTCCACGCCGACTTCGATGGCGTCGACCCGGTCAGGATAAAACGCGAGGTATTCGCGGATTGAGGATACGGAGGCGTAAGGCGCCTCGTAAGTCCAGGCGGCGTTCACCGAGCGTTCTCCGCCGGAAGGAATGCTGTAATAGGCGCATTCGCCCTTGTAGGGACAATACGTCTGGTGAGAGGTCCGCTGCAGTTGCGTCTGGTCGATGTCTTTGCGCGGGATGTATTGCACGGCCGGATAGGCCGCCTCCATTAACGTCAAAGCCTCGCGGCTATCTGCGATGCGTTTACCGTTCACGACGACTGTGACCCGCCCCTTCGTCGGCGTGATCGTTATCGGATGATCGGGTCCCGGAATCCTGACTGGCTTGCTGCTCATCGCTTTCCACTCCTGAAAATACTTGAAGAAAGGCCTCGGATCGTCCATCTTGAAGTTCCCGCAGAAAATCAGCCGGGGCGCGCTTGCGCTTGCTCATGACGGCTCGAGGCGAAACAAGGCAACCCGTGGCGCATCGCTGATCCAAATTTTGTTGGCCGCCCAGCCCGCCTCTGCGGCCAGCCGGGCAAACACGGAAACGGTGAACTTGTGCGAGTTCTCAGTGTGCAGGCTCTCGCCCTTCCTGAACGCAAAGGACTTGCCCGCGGCGTTGACGATCTGGTCTTTACGGCTGACCAAGTGCATTTCCACGCGGCTGAGCGCGGCATTCCACAACGCCAGATGATCAAACGCATCCAGGTCAAAATCGCCACCCAATTCGCGATTGATGCGCGTGAGAACGTTTTTGTTGAATCGCGCGGTCACGCCGCCGGCATCGTCGTAGGCGGCGATAAGCGTCGAAACGTCCTTGATCAGGTCTACTCCCACCAATAATGCCGCATGGATCCCCAACACCTGTCGCGCCGACCGGAGGAAACGCACTGCGCCATCCCCGTCGAAGTTGCCAATGGTCGAGCCAGGGAAAAAACCGATCCGGGGATGTCCGTCCGCAGTCAGATGGAATTGTCGGGTAAAGTCGGCGACCACCGGAGCGACGCGGAGGCGTGGGTAGTCCCGTGCCAATCTCCTCGATGCCTCGTAAAGGGCAGCCGCGCTGATATCAATCGGCACGTACGTGGACAACTGCGGTGCGGCGTCGAGCAGCAGGCGGGTCTTGGCGCTTTCTCCGCTGCCGAACTCCACGAGTGCCGCTCCATTGGGGATGCCGCCTGCCACCTCTGCCGCCACGTTGCGCAGCAGAATCGTTTCGGAACGGGTGACGTAGTACTCGTCGGTGCGGCAAATTTCCTCGAACAGCAGCGAGCCGGTGGCATCGTAGAAGTACTTCGGCGGCAACTGCTTGTGGCGCGCTGACAAGCCGGAGATCAAGTCGGCCGCAAACTCCTCTCTGGCCGCGGAAGCCTCCGCGTCCACGGCATCAACGCTGCCGCTGTCATGGTGTGGTTTGAATGCGATCGGGATCATGCCAATTCACTATGTACGTCCATGATATATCTGTCAAGAACAATGTGTACGTGCGTATTGCTACGCGGCAAATTCATATCGAGGAAAGCCGCTGGTTGAACGGCACCGTCAACTCAAGAATTTCGGCCGCTTCAAGCCAGGACTGTTGAAAACAGTATTTTCTTGTAGTTTTCTGCAAAGGCCAGATCGCGTTCAACCTTGGAAACCAGCCACGCACCCTGCAGTCCCGTCACGATAAAAGTGGCGACTTCGCTGGTTTTAAAACTCTTGGGAAGCTCGCCGTCTCTCACAGCAGCCTTTAAACTGTCAGTCACGGCCTCCCGCACTTCGGTATAGATCGCCGACAACCGCTTGCGGATGATTTCACTATGATCTGACGCTTCAGCAGCGAAATTTCCGACCAAACAGCCATTTTTGAGGCCGTGACTTTTAATGGCGCTCATGCTCGCATCAATATAGGCGCGTACCCGTTTCAGCGGGGACAGCGCCTCATTGCGCAACGTCTCGGCAATTACGACGCGGTTAGTTGCGAAATAACGATCCAGAATTTCCAGCGAAAACGCCTCTTTGGAGGCAAAATGATTCGTGAAAGACCCCTGCGGCACCCCAGCCGCCTCAACGATGTCACGCACGCTCGCACCCACGTAGCCGCGCTCGAGCACAACCTTCAGGCCGTTGGCCAAGATCTTATCTTTGTTGGATATTTTGCTCATAGCCGAATAATACGTCCGTACATAGTACATGTCAAGGCAAATCAGGCTGAGAGCGCCGGTGTTGCCATAGCAAAATCAATGAGATAGGGCGCCTTTCGGTTCCAACGCTTCGAGCGCCCCCTCTTCAAGCCGAGCGGGAGGCGAGCGCGCCTGCGCCGTACGCCGGGTAGTCGATATACCCGCGGGCATCAAACGTATAGAAGGTGTTGCGATCGTAATCGCTGAGCGGCAATTGCTGTTTTATGCGAGTCGGCAGGTCTGGGTTCGACACAAAGTAGCGGCCGAAGGCCACGAAATCGGCGTCGCCTTTCGACACGACTGCCTCCGCGGTGTCCGGTTCGAAGCCTCCCGCGGCAACGATCTTCCCCGTAAAAATCGTACGTAAATACTCTGCTGCGATTGGTCCCTGGCTTTCCTCAACAACCACGTTCCCCTTCACTCGAGGCTCAATGATGTGAAGATACGCCAGCCCGAAGCGGTTTAAGTGCTTGGCGACATACGTAAACAAAGCCTTCGGGTCGCTGTCGGACATCCCGTTCCATTTACCATCGGGTCCGATGCGGACGCCCACGCGATCCGCACCCCACACGGAGGTCAGCGCATCAACCACCTCAAGCAGCAATCTGGCGCGATTTTCGATGCTTCCGCCATAGGCGTCGGCGCGTCTATTGGATCCGTTCTGAAGAAATTGATCGATCAAGTAGCCGTTGGCCGCATGCAACTCCACTCCATCGAATCCCGCTTGCTTCGCCCGAACGGCCGCCCTGCGGTAGTCGTCCACGATCCCGGCGATCTCGGCAATCTCAAGCGCCCGATGCGGAGAGGGCTGAACCCAACCACCCGGCGTTGAAGTCAGCTTGTCGGGGTCATTCCAGTATTCTGGGTTGACCGACGCGGAAACCGGCTGCGGTCCACCCGTCACAGACACATGGGAGGCCCGTCCGGTATGCCACAGCTGCGCAAACATAAAGCCCTTCCTCGCGTGAACAGCAGCCGTGATCTTCTTCCAGCCATCCACTTGCTGGTCGGTATACAGCCCCGGCGCTCCCAGCCAACCGCGGGCACCGGCGGATATAGTGGTTGCCTCGCCTATGATCAGGCCGCCGTTGGAGGCGCGCTGAGTGTAGTACTCGACCATCAGATCGTTCGGCGCGTCGCCGGGTAGATCGGCACGTGAACGGGTAAGCGGCGCCATAACAATGCGGTGTGTGATTTTCAGAGTTCCAATCGAGATGGGTGTAAAGAGCTTGGACACGATTTCCTCTATAAGTAGGTGAGAAATAACTGGAAGTGCGCCGGCCGGTCGAAAACCAGTCAAATCGCTGCACACTTCGTCCGAATGCCGGAGTCCAAATCGTACCGGCGTCAGGTCCCGTTTGCAATACGCACGTCCATCTTTCACTTGACTATCAGTGTACGTACGTCCATAGTGTGGGCGACGAAGTGATGACCCTGCATCGACAGCCAAATCGCTGTTCTTGCAAACCGGCGTGTCGCTTTGCTTGCAGCAAACGCCGACCGATTTTCGGCGGCTCAAACCAGGAGATTGTAAAATGAGCACTCAAGTTGTTTTGATTACCGGCGGTCTCACCGGCATCGGCCGCGCCGCCGCTGTCGCCTTTGCCAAGAAGGGGGCCAAAGTGGTCGTGGCGGGTCGGCGTGATGAGGCGGGCAAGGCGCTCGTGAAGGAGCTCCGCTCTTTGGGATCGGAGGCGGAGTTCATCAACGCCGACGTTCGCAAGGAGGAGGATATCCGCGATGCGGTCGACAAGACCATCACACGGTTTGGACGTCTCGATGTCGCCGTGAACAATGCTGCCACCGAGGGCCAGGTTGGGCCGATTACCGACCAAACTGCGGAAAGCTATGCAGCAACATTCGACACGAATGTTCTCGGCGTACTTCTGTGTATGAAGCACGAAGTGCGCGTCATGCAAAAGCAGGGCAGCGGTAATATTGTCAATATTTCCTCGACCTACGGGCATGAGGGTGCGGCATTTGCCTCCGTCTATGTGGGCAGCAAGCACGCCGTCGAAGGTATCACCAAGTCGGTGGCACTCGAGATCGTCAAGTCCGGCATCCGCGTGAATGCGGTGGCGCCCGGGCCGGTGGACACCGGCATGTTGACCCGCTTTACGCACACGCCGGAGAATAAAGCGACCCTGGTGACACAGGTTCCGATGGCTAGACTCGGCCTCTCGGAGGAGCAGGCAAACGCAATTGTCTTCATCGCCTCGGACGAAGCTTCATTTATCACCGGCCATATACTCAACGTCGATGGTGGAATGACGATCAATTGATCCTGTTCGGGCGCGGAGGTTTGCTCCGCGCCTGGAAACCAAGAATTTAGGAACCCCTACGATGGCAATCACAGTCGTACGTGATCAAACGGCGCGAATGCGCCACGAAGTCCGCATCGGCGGGTACATTTTTGCCGCCGATGCCAGTGCGAATGACGGCGGCGATGGACTCGCGCCCAATCCTCATGACCTGTATGACGCGGCGCTCGGTGCGTGCGAATCATTGACAGTGCTTTGGTACGCAAACCGCAAGGGCATTCCGGTCGAGACAATAGAGGTAACTGTTGAACGCGATCAGTCGGAGGAAAGAACCGGCACTTACCGTCTCGACACCAAACTGAAACTTGGTGGGAAGCTGACCGATGATCAGCGTCTGGAATTGCTATCCGTTGCCTCAAAGTGCCCGGTGCACAAGCTCATGACCTCCGTGCGCACCGTAATTGAAACTTCGCTGGTCGAATAAGTGCGCTGCTGCGCGCAATCAGTTGGCGCGCCTGCGCGTCGGCCGCGCCCTACCCCGCGCTCCATCAACCTGCGCCTCTGCTCCGCCGACCTCGCCGACAATCTGCCGGACCGCCCGCAGGATCTGATTCGATAACTTGGGGTCAGCCTTGGCGACCGCGCGCGCAGCGGCGACGCCACCGATCATCGCGGCCATCATCGCCAGTGCACGTTGGCGTGTGTCTGCCTTGACAGGAGAGGCGCCGAGGCCGCGCTCAAAAAGAGCGACGATTTGCTCAAAGCCCTCCGCGAAGCGCTCGCCAACCATCTTGTCCTGTCGTGCGACTTCACTGGCGGACGCCGACATCGGGCAGCCTGCTGCCAGGTTGTCGCGGTGATCGAACGACATGTAGTGGTCGACGAAATCCGTCAGGCCGGCGGGCAGGTCGGCCTCGTTCGCAGTCAGGATCTCCAGGCCCGGTCTCAGTCCGGATGCAAAGGCCTCGGCTGCCAGTGCCTCCTTCGAGGGAAACTGCGCGTAAAGCGCGCCATGCGTCAATCCGGCCTTCTGGCTGATCTCCGCGACGCCGACGCCGTCGATGCCGCGCTCCCGAAACAGGCGCCCGGCAGCGTGCACCAGCGCCGCGCGATTCTCGATGGCCTTTTCCTTCGTGACTTTCAATGCATGTACTCCAAAAAAGAATCGACTTGACTTTAAAGATTGCGGTCGCCATTATAGCGCAGCTTAATCATTGCAGTCACAATTATTATGACTGACGCCACACTTCAGGAGCCGACCTGTGTTTAACCGAAATTCCAAACTCTTCGCTGCCGGCCTCCTTCTGCTGCTGGCCGGCTCTCTTGCCCCGCCGCATGCAGTTGAAGCTGCTGCACTCCAGCACCATGATCAGGCGCCGGGTTTTTACCGGATGAAAGTCGGCGATCTCGAGGTTACCGCGCTACTCGATGGCTCCGCCAAATTCGATCGGCATTGGCTGACTGCAAAGAAGACGACGATGGATCGGGTCGAGAAAGCCTTGCTGGAGGATCCTCACCTCCTCGACACCAGCGACACCGGCTTTCTCGTCAACACGGGCAAGCAACTGATCCTCATCGACGCGGGTGCCGGCACCTGGTTCGGCGGCGGGTCTCTCGGTCATTTGGTGGACAGCCTGCATAGCGCAGGCTACGCACCGGAGCAGGTCGACCGCGTTTTTGTTACGCACCTTCACTCCGATCACATTGGAGGCCTCACCACTCAGGATGGAAAGCGCGTCTTCCCCAACGCCGAAGTGTTCGTCGCAAAGGCCGAGAGTGACTTTTGGCTGTCAGCGGAAATCGCCGCCAAAGCGCCCAAAGAAGTGCAACCATTCTTCCAGAGCGCACAAGGCATCGCGGCGCCCTACATCAAAGCCGGCAAGTGGCACACGTTCGGGAATTCCGATGTGTTGGTGGACGGAATGCAGCTCGTTTCCCTGCATGGTCACACGCCGGGACACACCGGCTATGAGTTCTCGTCGCAGGGACAGAAAATACTGTTTTGGGGCGACACCATCCATGAGCAGCTTGTCCAGCTGAGTCATGCCGACATTACCGTGGTCTTTGACATCGATCATCCCGCTGCGGCAGCGACGCGCAATCATTTGTTGCCGACGCTTGCGCACGAAGGCGTCTTGATAGCAGGGCCTCACATGCCATTTCCCGGCATGGGCCGTCTGCGTCAGGAGGCGCATGGCTACGTTTGGGCGCCGGTTATCTTTACCGATCAATGGACCGAGAGATAAGCCGGCCCCGAATTGCATCATCAACGGGCTCTTTCCTACCGCAGGTTGACCTCATCATGTACACGCTCCTGATCCTCGCTACTTTTATTGGGCTCGCCTTCATCATCTGCATGGGGCTGCTGAGAATCCTCAGCGAGTTGCTCGACAAGAAAATCAGCGAGACGGGCGTCCCGTTATCCGAATTTTATGGCGCCGACGAGACGCCGCGTGCGGATGGATCCGATGCTCGGGTCAATAGTGCCGACCGCAACATCTCCGACTCCAAATTTTTACTTCTGTGCAGCTGCACTGTATTCGCACTCGCGCAAGCGCCTGTCGCGAAAGGTCAGCCGGCGTTCGCAATTTCGGTGGTTACTCCCGCCGGCGATCAGTTCTGGGCTAATTCCGTCATCATCGAGGGCACCCACGAAATAATGCTGGTTGATGCGCAGTTGACCAAGACCAACGCAGAAAAGGTGCTGCAGGCAATCAAGGCGACTGGCAAACCGCTATCGATCATCTACATCACTCATGAGCATGCCGACCACTTTCTTGGTCTGGAGGTATTCAAGGAAGCGTATCCGGCAGTGCGGATACTTGCGAATTCCAACGTCGTGGATCGAATCAGCAAGGTTTATCAAGAGAAAATAGACAAGTGGAAAAGCCTCTTAGGCGCGGACGCCGCTTCCCATGTAATTGAAGTCAGCAAGTACGACGCAGACTTTATTCTATTTGAGAAGTCCAAAATCGAGATCCTTAAGAATCTTCAGGGCGACACCGATGAGAACACCATGCTTTGGCTTCCCGGACAGAAGACTCTGATCGCGGGTGACGTTGTCTTCAACGACCTCCATGTTTACACCGCCGAGACGGACATTGCGGCGAGAAAACGTTGGCTGGTCTCTCTCGAGAAAATCAGGGACTTGAAACCTGCCGTGGTCATCCCTGGGCACAGCAAGGTTGGCGCGCAAATTGATGCAACTGCGGCGGTCGACTTTACCGAAAAATATCTGTTGATCTTCGACGAAGAACTCAAGAAAGCCAGGACGCCTGATGATCTCGTCCAGGCGATGCGAGAACGATTCCCGTCCGCCGATTTACTGCTCGCAATCGAACGAGGCGCGAAGGCCAATGTGATGCCCTAGCTGACTGCCGCGATTTTCGTCGGCTCGGCATTTGCATACGACTGCTTTCATCCAAACACCTAGAGGAGTTATCCATGAACACAAAAACCGCCCTGGCCGCGACTGTTGTCCTGGCACACGGCATCCTGGCAGCTCAAGCCGGCGAATCATCCGTCGGCATCAAAAACGTTGTGCTAGTTCATGGCGGATTCGTCGATGGCTCGGGGTGGTCGCAGGTCTACCGCGGACTGCGCAAAGACGGCTACAACGTCGCCGTTGTCCAGAACCCGACCACCTCCCTCGCCGATGATGTTGCCGCGACCAAGCTCGCGATTTCGCGGCAACCCGGTGCGCTAATTCTGGTCGGCCACTCCTACGGTGGCGTCGTGATCTCAGAAGCGGGCAACGATCCGAAAGTGCAAGGGCTGGTCTACATCGCGGCATTCGCGCCGGATAAGGGTGAATCCGTGCAGTCCCTAATCGCAAACCCGGTGCCGGGGGCGCCGGTGCCGCCGATCTTGCCGCCGCAGAATGGTTTCATGTTTCTCGATCGAACGAAGTTTGCCGAGGCCTTCGCCGCTGACGTCGTCCCGGCCGAAGCTGCCTTCATGGCGGATTCGCAGGTACCATGGGGTGTGAATGCATTGTCTGGCGCAGTCACCGAACCCGCCTGGAGAGCCAAGCGCAGTTGGTACCTGCTAACCACCGAGGACAGGATGATTCCCCCGCCGGCCCAGCGCCAAATGGCCCAGCGCGCGGGCGCAACGGTCGTCGAGGCCAAGGGCAGTCATGCCATCTACCTCTCGCACCCGCAAGTTGTGATCAAGCTGATCGAGCAGGCAGCTAAGGGTACGGAATGACTTGCATGATCCGCCCAAAGGCAGCCGCGCTCGTCCAATCGACACCACCCTCGGTGCTTGAACCCGCCGAGGACCCAGTGCACCTACGACTCAACGACTCAAGATGCGTTACCATCCGCCCTGTCGTACCGTCCGATTTCGATGCACTGCGGACATTCTTTACGGCGCTGTCGCGCGCGAGCCTTCGGCTTCGATTTCTCTGCCCGATCAATGAGCTGTCGGAGCACCTCTTGAAAGAGTTCACCGCGGTCAACCAGCGTGCTCATGTTGCATTCGTGGCCGAATTCCATGGCGCCGCGAATCAAATCGTTGCGGAAGCGCGCTTTGTTCGTGGCGCCGATTCGCAATCCGCTGAATTCGCGCTCGTGGTCGCCGACGATTGGCGCAGAATAGGTCTCGGAACCATGCTTACGCGAGTCTTGGCGCAGCGCGCGCGATTCACGGGCCTGCGTCGCCTATGCGGCGATGTGCTCGAGGACAATACGGCGATGAAAGGATTCGCGCGGTCGCTCGGTGCGCGATTGTCGCAAGTAATGCGGTACGGCATCGTTCGACTTTCGTTAGAGGTGTGAAACTGGCCGGCGGATCGCGTGGATTCGCGGCCGCGCCCGATCAGCCGTAGCTTCGCAACTCCATTCGCGCTCGAAGAATTGGCGAATCGAGCAGCCCCTCGGCGACATCACGCGAACATTTTTCGAGATCCCCGATCACGCGACGCCGATCGGCGCGGCGTCGCACAAGAGCTGTAGCCACAGGCGGAAGATCTATGTCAATCCATCTGATTCCCGGGTTGGAAAAGTATCGCTCGGCGCGCGCGGGAAAGATGACGACGGCCTCGCCGGATTCGACGACGGCAAGACATTCGCGAGGGGTCGTAACCACGGGCCCGCGCGCGATCGGACGACCCGCCGGCGTATGGTCGGGAAAATGGACCGCCGCCCACGCCCCAATTTGATGGTCGTCGGGCAGGGTCGGGATAATCTCGTGTGCTAGTTCCTCTGGATCGACCAAGGTTTTGTCCGCCAATCTATGATCGACCGGCACGACTAGCTTCCGGCTGTCCTCAAAGAGAATCACGCTTTGCACCAGACCGTCGCGGGAAAGGGGCAGTCGGCAGAATGCTGCATCGACTTTACCTGACGCCACAGCCTCGAATTGGTCCACGGGCGTAAGCTCAACCCAATCCACGTCGAGATTGAACTTGCCTTTGAGTTGCCGCACAAACGGCAAGGTCAACTCGTATAGGCCGCCACCGATGAAGCCAATCCTCAGTCGGTTCGATTTGCCGAGAGCAATTTTTTTGCAATCTTCCAATGTTGCCCGCAGCACCAGGGCTGCGGGCTCCACGCCGAGCCGCAGCTTCGCGCCCAGGTCTGTCACCTGAACTCGCCTGCTGGTCCGAATAAACAGCCTGCCACCTACTTCATGCTCTAGGGAACGAATCGCTTCGGAGACGGAGGACTGCGCAAGATGCAATCTCTCAGCTGCTTTGCCGAAATGTAAGTCGGTGGCGACTGCCAGAAAACAATCGATTTGCCGCAGGTCCAAATTGTGCTCGCTCGATCTTATCGATCGGTTTTTCCGATCGAAACAAAGCGTACGCCCCGCTCTCCGCACGTGCAACGTAGATAGCCATCAGATCTAAGCAAATCAGTAATTGCTATAAGCAATGGCAGGCAGCCGATCAGTGCCGGTGCGTGGATCGCACGCGCTCGTCAGCCAGGGACAATTAATCGGCAATTCCGAATGATTGTGCGCGATTCGACGCTTGATCGGAGCCACCGATGAGACGCACGATCTCGGGCGTATGAACACACGCACATTGTTCGAGATTGAGTCACTCATGGATCGGCAGTCATGAGTAAGTTGCAAGGGAAAGTGGCCGTCATCACCGGCGGCAACTCCGGCATCGGATTGGCTGCGGCACGTCTTTTCGTCGAAGAAGGTGCCCACGTCTTCATCACGGGCCGACGCCAGAAGGAGCTCGATGAAGCAGTGAGGGCCATCGGCCGTAACGTCACCGGTGTTCAAGGAGACGTGGCCAAGTTATCCGACCTCGATCGCCTCTACGAGACTGTCAAGGCAACGGGCCGGCGAATCGACATTGTCTTCGCCAACGCCGGCTTCGGTGAGTTCCTTGCATTGGGAAAGATCACAGAGGAGCACTTCGACAGACTCTTCAACACCAACGTGAAAGGCGCCCTGTTCACGGTGCAGAAAGCATTGCCGTTATTGAATGACGGCGCGTCGATCATTCTCACCGGCTCCGTCGGGAGCGTCAAAGGCACGCCCGGCTTCTGGGTTTACGGCGCAACCAAGGCCGCAATCCGCAATTTCGTGCGAGCTTGGACGGTGGAGCTGAAGGACCGCCGAATTCGATCAAACGTTCTTAGTCCGGGGCCGACCGACACGCCGCTCGCGCGCGGCGCACCCCCCGACGCCATCGCGCGAATTGTGTCCACGATCCCCATGGGGCGCATGGGAACATCCGACGAAATCGCTAAGGCGGCGCTGTTTCTCGCCTCCGACGACTCCAGTTTCGTCACCGGCATCGAGCTCTTCGTCGATGGCGGCAGAGCGCAAATCTAGTTAATCGAGAACGCCATGTGGATTGTCAAAATAGCGCTGCAGCGATCCTATACCTTCATTGTGCTGGCGATCCTCATCGTGTTGCTCGGGGGATACGCCATAGCCAAGACCCCAACGGACATTTTCCCCAACATCAAGATTCCCGTGGCCGCCGTCATCTGGCGTTACACGGGACTGCTGCCCGAGGAAATGGCCAACCGCATCGTGCTGTTCTCCGAGCGCATCGCGCAAACGACCGTTAACGACGTTGAACACACTGAGTCCCAGTCCGTCAATAGCACGGCGGTGGTCAAGTATTTCTTCCAACCCGACGTCGATCCCGATCTGTCCTTCGCGCAAATTACCGCGGTTTCCCAGACTCAGCTATTTTTTGCGCCTCCCGGCACCCCACCGCCGTTTGTGCTGGCTTACAACGCATCAAGTGTTCCGATTCTACAGCTCGCATTGTCGAGCGACAGCCTGCCGGAATCCAAACTCTACGATCTGGGCAACACGATTCTTCGCACACAACTCGCGACGATTGCAGGCGCATCGATCCCGTTCCCCTACGGCGGCAAGCAGCGCCAGGTGCAGGTAGATCTCGATCCACAGCAACTGCGCGCGAACGGGCTGTCCGGGAATGACGTCGTCAGGTCCATCGGCGAGCAAAACCTGATCTTGCCGGCGGGAACTCAAAAGATCGAATCGCTCGAATACTTCATCAAACTCAATGCCAGTCCCACTCAAATTGATGACCTCAACAATTTGCCCGTTCGCGCACAGGACGGCACGGTGACCTACGTGCGCGATGTCGCTCACGTGCGCGACGGCTATGCACCTCAAACCAACATGGTCAGGGTCGATGGCCGGCGTTCGGTCTTGATGAACGTACTGAAAACCGGGAATGCATCGACCATAGACATTATCGACGGCATCAAGCAGAAGTTGCCTCAAATTCGAGCCTCGTTGCCGCCGGAACTCAAGATTGCCGCGACCAGCGATCAGTCGGTGTTCGTTCGCTCGGCCATCGACGGTGTGATCAGAGAAGCGGCGATTGCCGCGGCGTTGACCGGACTGCTCATCTTGTTGTTCTTGGGCAGCTGGCGAAGCACCTTGATCATCACCATTTCAATTCCGCTGTCAATTCTGGCGTCCATCGCGTGCTTATCCGCCATCGGCCAAACGATCAATATCATGACATTGGGAGGCCTGGCCCTGGCAGTCGGCATCTTGGTGGACGATGCGACCGTGACGATTGAGAACATCAACTACCATCTTGAGAGCGGCAAGGATGTGGAGACGGCTATTCTCGATGGGGCGCAGCAAATCGCGCTTCCGGCCCTCGTATCAACGCTCTGCATCTGCATTGTGTTCATTCCCATGTTCTTGCTCGCGGGCATCGCGAAATTCCTATTCATACCGCTGGCCGAAGCCGTTGTGTTCGCCATGCTTGCGTCGTACCTGCTGTCGCGCACCTTGGTGCCGACACTCGCCAAGTTCTGGCTCATGGCGCACGGGCAGGAGGCGCACGGGCGCGCGACCGGCATTCTCACGCGTTGGCAGAGCGCCTTTGAACACCACTTCGACAGAGCCCGCGAGCGCTACAAGACGCTCCTTGGAAGCGCATTGCAAAGCGGCCCGCATTTCGCGGTTGCCTTTTTGGCCTGTATGGCGGCGACCGCCCTGCTGGCATTTCCGCTGGGTCCCCTGCCGGGACTCGGGCAAGATTTCTTTCCGAGCGTGGATGGCGGCCAGATCAAGCTTCACATGCGGGCGCCGACGGGCACACGCATCGAGGAAACGGCGGCGCTGTGCGACTCGGTGGAGGCGACCATCCGAGGGACAATCCCGGCATCCGAGATCGTCAACATCGTGGACAATATTGGGCTCCCGTACAGCGGCATCAATCTCGCGTACAGCACCTCCGCACCCGTGGGTCCTGCGGACGCCGACGTCTACGTCAACCTGACGCCGCACCACAAACCGACGGCTGCCTACGTGCAGGCGCTGCGCACCAAACTGGCGGCCATCTACCCGTCATCGACCTTTGCATTCCTGCCGGCAGACATGATCGGACAGATACTGAATTTCGGGTTGCCCTCGCCTATCGATGTTCAAATCGTCGGGTTCAACACCGAAGCCAATCGCGAGGTCGCGAATCAGCTACTGCAGAAGTTGCGCAGCGTGCCGGGCGCGGTTGATCTGCACATTCATCAGGCGGGCGACTATCCGCAGTTCAACGTGGACGTCGATCGAAGCAAGGCCGAGCTCGTTGGCGTCACGGAGCAGGCGGTCGCGAGTAACGTGCTCGTGTCATTGTCAGGGAGCTTTCAAACCTCTCCGTCCTTTTGGGTCGATCCCAAGGGCGGCACGCAGTACCAGGTCGTCACTCAGACTCCTCAATACCGATTACAGAATCTCAACGACCTCGGCAACACGCCTTTGAACGGCACCCGCAATTCCTCGCAGATACTTTCCAACCTCATCAGCATCCACCGCGGTTCGGCTCCGGCTGTTGTAAGCCACTACAACGCGACCCCTTCGATCGATATCTACGGCTCGGTGCAAGGAGCGGACTTGGGATTCGTGTCCGCCGAGATAGAGAAAATCGTGGCGCAGGCCAAAAAGGACCTGCCCCGCGGATCGAACATCGTCATACGCGGTCAGGTGCAAACCATGAAGGCGTCTTTCAACGGCCTGCTCATCGGGCTCATCGGGGCTGTTGTGCTCGTCTATCTGTTAATCGTGGTCAATTTTCAATCATTCGTCGACCCATTCATCATTATTACCGCGCTACCCGCCGCGCTGGCCGGGATCGTGTGGATGTTGTTTCTGACAGACACCACCGTCAGCGTGCCTGCGCTCATGGGCGCGATCATGTGTATGGGGGTCGCCACCGCCAACAGCGTGCTCGTCATCAGCTTTGCGCGCGAGCGCATGGACGCCGGGGAAACCGCGTTCGAGGCGGCCTTGCAGGCCGGATATACACGCCTGCGGCCGGTCGTGATGACGGCGACCGCGATGATCATCGGCATGATTCCCATGGCGTTGGGCCTGGGTGAAGGCGGTGAGCAAAACGCGCCCCTCGGGCGCGCCGTGATCGGTGGGCTGATGTTCGCGACCGTCGCGACGCTATTTTTTGTGCCGACGGTTTTTTCGATCATCCATGGCCGCCGATCGATGCATCCCGCGCACCCAGTGGAGTTCTCTCATGTCTGAGTCCGTATCGCATACTTCGAAACCGCAGACACCGCGCAAGATGAATCGCCATCTTTGGGGTTTGCTGGTAGTCGCCCTCATACTCGTAACGTGGGGTGAGGTCCATCGCGTGATGGCGCGCAGTACTCTGCGCCAAAAGACCGCCGACGAAGTGGCCCAGTTCGTGGTAACCGTCGCACCGACCCGCTCCGCTGCGGGCGAAGAATTAGTGCTGCCCGGTACCGTACACGCTTACAGCGAGGCGCCCATTCATGCGAGAACCAACGGATATATCAAGTCATGGTTCGTAGACATCGGCAGCACAGTCAGAAAAGGGCAAATACTCGCCGAGATTGACACTCCGGAAATCGATCAGCAACTCGCCCAGGCGATCGCGGATCTGGCTACCGCTCGTGCCAACGAGGCTCTCGCAAACAGGACGAACACGCGCTGGAAGGCACTGCTCCTAACCGAATCGGTATCGAAACAAGATGCGGATGAAAAGGACGGCGACGCGGACGCCAAACGGGCGATCGCAGAGTCGGCGGCGGCCAACGTATCGCGGCTGCGCCAGTTGGAATCATTCAAGCACGTCGTCGCGCCGTTTGACGGTGTCATCACCGCGCGCAACACCGATATCGGAGCCCTGATCAATGCAGGCGAAGCCGCGGGCTCAGAACTGTTTCGCCTCGCGGATACTCACAAGCTGCGCATATATGTGCAGGTCCCCGAACCGTACGCCGCGGCCGCGAAGCCCGGGCTCGAGGCGGAACTGAAGTTCAGCGAGCAGGCCGGCAAGGGATACGCGGCTACGACGGTGCGCACCGCGAACGCGCTGGACCCGGTCTTGCGCACCTTGCAAGTCGAACTGGAACTGGACAATGCTCAACGCGAAGTCTTCCCGGGCGCCTATGCCGAAGTCCACTTCAAAATCGCCGGGAACCTTCCGTCCTTGCGTCTGCCGGCCAACACGGTGTTGTTTCGCGCCCCTGGACCGCAGGTTGCCACCGTCGATAGCCAGCATAGGATTCGACTGAAGAGCATTGCCCAGGGCCGCGACTTTGGCGGCACGATCGAGGTGCTGTCGGGTGTCAATCCGGACGATGCCGTCGTCGTAAATCCGCCGGATTCCATTGTCGACGGAATGACCGTGCGCATGTCCTCCACGCCCCTCGCGCAGGGTCCGAAGACCCTGGCCAAGTCGACCTAAAGGTTCCGGCATGCAAGCGGTATGGCGAACGGCAGCTGTTACTTTGCTCGTGAACCTCGGCGGCTGTTCGCTTGCGCCGCCCTATACGACTCCGAGCAGCACGGCGCCCACCGATACTTATGCGGAGGCCGGCGCTTGGCGCAAGACAGAGTTTCTGGAAAATCAAGCCTCCGGCGCGTGGTGGACGATGTTTCAAGATCCTGTGCTTGATTCGCTCGAAGTCAAAGTCAGCAACGCCAATCAAGATATCAAGGCCGCCTTCGCGCGCTTGCAGGAGGCGCGCGCGGCGACGCGAATAGCACGCGCGGACCTTGCACCCACCCTGAACGCGGCATCCTCTGCGACCCGGCAGCGCGTCTCTCAGAACTCGCCGACGTATGTGCCGGGCCGTGAGCCGACGTTCAACAATTTCGATGTCGAGGCCGACCTCTCCTATGAGCTCGATCTGTGGGGGCGGGTACGAAATTCAGTGAACACGGCGAAGGCGAATCAGCAGGCGAGCGCCGCCGATCTTGCGGCGTTGGATCTTGAGCAGCACGCGGAACTGGCCAGCGACTACTACACCCTGCGGGGCGAGGATGCCGAGCTTTTGCTGCTTCAAAATACGGTCGACGACTATGCGCGGTCACTCGCGCTCACCGAAAATCTCTACCAAGGGGGCGCGGCGGCCGCGGCCGACGTCTATCAAGCACGAGCTCAGCTCGAAGGCGCCCGCACCCAGGCAGCCGACGTAGCCCTGCAACGCGTCCAGACCGAACACGCGATCGCCGTGCTGGTCGGCGAAAACCCGTCGCGATTTCACCTCGCGCCGAATCCGCTGCCTCAAAACACCGCGCCGCCCGTGATCGATGCCGGATTGCCTTCGACCTTACTCGAGCGTCGACCCGATGTGGCGGCAGCGGAGCGACGAGTCGCCGCCGCGAACGCGCAAATCGGTGTTGCGCGAGCCGCATATTTTCCCGTATTCAGCCTCGCTGCTGCCGCGGGTTTCGACAGCACCCAAACCTCGACTTGGTTGACTGCGCCTAGCCTATTCCGTTGAAAAACTCTTGAACTGAGCGCTGCTATTGATGGTCTGATTTATCAGGCAAATCAACGGGAGATTGCTTAGATGATGGGACAAAACAG
>Ga0210383_10001730_pt1 | contig 19845 bp, 22 predicted proteins | sample IncBWC14OmetaG_FD_160072 | JGI IMG/M metagenome (GOLD analysis project Ga0210383, IMG submission 160072) | Forest soil microbial communities from Barre Woods Harvard Forest LTER site, Petersham, Massachusetts, United States - Inc-BW-C-14-O ... | reverse complement strand
CTTTCGCCATCTACATGATTCTGAATCAATCCTTACTTCCGGCGACAATAGAAAAAGATATACAGACTTTTGCCGGGTCCTCATTGGGCTTTTTGGACGAAATCTTCGACTCTTCTGCTTTGACATGGGCCCGAACGTCTTGAGGTGGTGCCTTTTTGGATTTATCCAGAGTTCCCTTGACTGAATCGAGTCCAGCGACCCCTCTTGCTGCCTTGGGTTTCGCGGAGACAGGTTCTATCTTGACGTCCTTTCCATTCTTGCCTTTCATTGCCGAAATCCGACTCTTGCGTAATTCAGCTGGTTTTTTTGGTTCCTCGGGTAGGGATAACGGTGCAGGAAGCTCGTCGTAATTAACATCGAGCGCAGACGAAGGTGTTGGTGATGATGTTCTACCTTTCCTTCCGTACCGTTTGGTGGCCTTGGTATTCCTCGTACTGCGCGGGTCAACAACTGCGGAGGGTCCCCGGGCTGCAGGCACAGTCTTGACGTCGAGCTTTGAAGAGCTTCCGTGGAGGCGCTTGATTGGGCGGGGGTCGGCTTCGTCATCACATTCGTCAGAACTATGCGGACGGTGCACTTCCTCGATAGTTCCTCTCTTCCTCTTGGAGGGATCCGGTTTCTCCTGATTGCCAGGCGCCTGAGATGCTTCCGCGGTGGTCAATGTCCCTGACTTGCTTTCTTTTGCGGACATAACTGGAATGGATAGCGGATGATGTCAATCCCAGGGGTCAGAAAAAGAAAAAAACTGCATACATTGTTTCGTGGAAGAGTTTAAACCAGCAGCGCCAGCGCCAGTGTCACCGAGGGATCGACCAGTCGCAGCATTATTCGAGACAGTCGGAGGATTCGAACCATGATTGAGGTTTCTTTCAGACGCATCAAGCAAAGTAGCAGAATAGGTTTCAACGCAGTTCAACTTTCCACCGCTGTTGTTTCTTCCAGAAATGTCGTAGTTAATATCAATTGGAGGTGATTCGCCGCGAGATTGTTTCGAACGAGGTACAGAAGTATGATCAGAAATATCACCAGTCGGAAGAGCAGCAGAAGGAGGATTTAATTTCTTCTGATTGCCAGGATTGCCAAGGACGTCTGCCTTAATCGGGACGATTTTGATACGAGAAACGGCGTCAGAAGTAGCCTTTCCAGCAGTTGGTTTAGGTCGATCAGCAATAGCCTTAACCGAGTGGTTGTCGGTAACAGCGCCCTTCGTCAGTTTCAATTCCAGTTCTTCGGTTTCGTCTTCAGGATCGACGGCTCTCTTCTTCACTCCCTGGCGAGTAACCTTCGGTTCATGGGCCACTGCCATGTTACTCTCATCTTCGGAGTCGAGAACTCTTCGGACCTTGGCTCTAATAGGTGCACGCGAAGTGTTGTTGTCGACTGGGGCTTGGATTGGCTTGTTTCTCGAGGATAGCTTGGAACGAGCGGGGCGTGAAACATTTGTACTGTTGTCTTCGGACATCTCGGATAATTCTTCATCGCTTGTTCCAAAAACGGCATCACGTCGGAGTTTGGTGTTCAGGGAGGCAACTGGGCCAACAGTATCCGGGACATCGACAGGAAATACAGTAGAGGATGCTGTGGCAATAGTAATCGAGTCAGAATGTTTTGAGGTATGAGCGGGCTCTGGCGGGGCAGTCTCAAGGAGTCCAGAAACCGGATTCGGCAAGCACGGAGGTCTTGGAAGTACCAGCGGAGAAGTAGACTCTATTTTTTGGCCGGGATAGTCAGAGGAGAATATGCTGTCACTGCCAGGAGGTTCAAAAACTGCCGAAATAGAATGAATCAGTATTCAGGATCCGGACAAAGGAATGGGGGCGGCTGACTGCTATTCATTGTCTTGATTTTTTCCTGAGCGACATTGCGTTATTGAACAAATGTAAAGGGTGTTAAAATTGAACGAACCTCAGCAGAAAGATCTGGTAATTTTCTACCCTTTGCGTCGAATTCCAGTCGCAACGGCGAGTCGGCTAGGGACAGTCTTCGTTCAGCTTGGGAGATGTACTTGCTCTGATAGATGCAGGAGAGATCGAGTCAGGCGACGTCCATGGTATGAGCCTGAACTTTAGGAACTGACCAAACCTCGACTTTGTAGCGACTTTACAAATCTTCCCACATCTTCGTTCTTCAGATCAAATACGATCGTTATTTTTTCGCCCTTTCGCGGTGGATTTATGGGTGATTCACCCACGACAGGGGGAGAAGAGAGGTAAACTGTAACGGATGTTTGGAAGGTGGAAGGTGCTGAGAGCTTCATACCGCGAACAAGTGAATAAGGAGCTTGGAAGGTCTCGTATGCGCCCTCCTGACAAAGTAATTTGTTAACGTGGTCTGGAACGGGAGAATTAAATATTTTACCTGGTCTACATTTGCTAAGAAGGACCTATTATCCACATACAGTCGGTCTGCAAGGTTGGGCTGGAGAAACGTTGCATCGCATGCACGGATTTCATTCAGCTGAAATGGTTGTGGACTTTGCGATCGTTGAATTAGATGTTAAAACAAGGCAGCAAAGTCGGTATGGGATCAACGTACAAATCAATACTACTGCTTGCAAGAACGTCGAATAACTTCAAAGACGTCGCTTCCCAATCGTTCGTTGATACGGACTCCAGGATCAGGACCAATTCCTGATTGCAGGTAAATAGCTGCGGGTCAAATACCTCTTGAATGAACCGAGTTCGTTTTTCACGTCCGGCCACTGTCCTGTTAGTTGAGGGTAAGAGGGAAGCAAAAAGATCCAAAAGGGATTCGATAGCGAGGAAATCTGGCCATAAGGTGGAGGTATTCAGTCAGAAGAGGGAGCTTCTTTCAACCTAAATAACCTTTGCTTTGCGAAAGAACGATGCCAATCCGTTTCCTTCGATGAAACTTTCAGACCAGCAATGACAGCATTAGTATTGAAGACTTACCCGCCAAGAACCCGGGGATCTCGGAGCTTGTGCTGATTTTGGGGCTGCATGGTAACTGTTTCGGATAAAAGCATGTAGACCTAAATGATAAATAATGAGGTCATCAACGACGACGAGCAGACAAACGCATATATATATATATATATATCGGATAAGCATGATATCATCGCAGAAACGACAACGTCGGGTCATTTTCCTCCTAATTCAGTCCCAAGCTACTCACCGTTGATATCAGACTGGCACTCGTTTGATTGATAGCAGATGTGTTGAATGGTGGAAAATATATGTCACATAGTGTGGAATACAGAGCAGCAGCAACAGCTGCTTTGTTTTCGTCTGTGAGAATAAATCATTGGTATTGGAGACTGTTGATATGAGTAGCATTTTCGTACTGGTATCATTGGTCTCAATAAAATCCTACCGGTTGATAAGTACGTTTCGCAGCATAGACAAATACATGACATACCAAAACACCCGATAAGAGTGAACCCTGCACCCCTTCCCAAGACCTTCTAACCTCTTCTTCCCCAGCTTCCAAAGCAGTTGTGATTTTTTCTTCAAAGATGGCATGAAACATAGCAACACAAAATCGGAGAGCTAGGTCGGGGAAAGTAATATATAGAGGAATCAAAGGTTCACGAAGAAGTGCAGTCAACCGCTTCATAGACTCATTGGGCGGGGAAGATAATTCCTAATGGAAGGGTCACGTCGTTGGATTCTGAAGGGTAAGAGGTAGACTCACCAGTAGAATGAGAGAAGACGAGATATGTCCAATAGAATCATGGATTTGCTTGTTCCCATGAAATTGACGCTTTGAGGCAGCTTTTTGGAGGGCATCGAGAGCTAACCTCACGCTCGCCATTGAGCCGACTGGAGTCACTGTAGAGACTCTGACTCGGAGTGTATCAAACATTAGTCAAACGAAAGCAAAGCGAACCTCGGACTGGAATATTAATGTAATAACCAAATATGAGTCAACAGTGTTGTCACAATAACGACACGTGATTTTACGTGACTGGCGCGTCATGTGAATATATATGGTAACAGCACTTGATTAGATAATAATTCATTCCTGTCTTCACAACTTGCCCCTACTACACATTGAGAACACGTACCATCGTTTCCAGCGCTCTTCCTTTCCAACTCGCTCTGACGAAACTCCAGTGGAAGTGCGCAGCACGTTCACGACGTACTTGCGACGTACATCTAGGGACACACCGTCACACACAGGCGAATTCAGCTCGGATACCCCGACCTTGGCCTCAGACCTATGTTTACCTGCTCGCTGTGGCGCAAACGAACAACTCGGAGACCAACAGTTTATATTGCACGTATGAGATTATGCGGGCACTTCGTCTTCATTCCTGCACTTTATCACCACCGATCAAGTCACAAGTGCTTATTCTGCTTCATCTTCCTGACCGCCTGCATCGCATAGGAGTGCTATCAGTTGGCAATGGAGCCCTTAAATCGCATCTCGGTATCTTTTTTCCCTTTAGAGCGCGATACTTCTCCTTCTCACACCCCTACTTTTCTCGAATTCACGATCTCACCAGACAGCTTTCTGGTCGCTCCCTCAGATGCGGATGTTAGGTGTCTGTCAGGTGGTTGTAGTACTCTCGCATAACCTCATTGCCTTTTGACTTTGGCACCCATCCGCTTTCACTTGCTTCGTTGAACCTTCAATCAACCTTACCCCTCCTAATTCGATCAACATCCCCTTCTCCTTCGCCCACCCCTTTTCACATGCAACTCGACAAGACATTTGGAGGGCCAGGAGTCGTGAAGGCCTGAAGGCCCGAAGCTTCAAGGTAGCTTGTCCAGTTGACACCGATGTTGCACCTAATCTTAGATAGCCTATTAAGGGTCGTTCTTCAAGCGTGACTCGGATGCATTATTTCCCCCCCGTAACCAGATCCTGCCTCCCTTTAATATGTTCGCCTTGGAGAGCAGAAGTCTCTCAGTCAGTAGAATGTTATCTAAAGCATCTTGCCACGTCTGTGTACTTGTAATGTCGTCACATGACAACTATTGCTTTGGTTACCCGACCCTGTCCGTGACCTCATTGCTCTCCATCATTCAAGTTTTTGCTGTCCTACCTAGAGTAAGACAAGAAGATGTCGAACACTGGAACAATGAAGAACTCTTTCACGTCGGTGCTTCCGTCCCTGAAGGTGCTGACTGATGCGACCTGGACCATGTTCCGAAGCTGACCCCCGATGTTGTCTCAGCCACCCAAAATTCGGAGGAAATATTTACGAAAGGTAATGAACCTACATGTATCCCTTCTCCTCGTGCATTTTCTAATGTCTCCTGTCATAGTACTCCTGGCTCCCAGATGTCCTGCGCTTGAAAGGAAGTGTACGTTAACCCCTTTCGCACAAACCATCTGTTCAAGTCGTGCTCAGTTTAGCGATGGTTCACTCAGATCGTGGGCCGGATTTTTGGGCCTGTTTCAACAGTTACAATATTCGCTGGCCTCGTTTGTTTCGCTTGGTCGAAGGGAAAGAAACTCTTCTTGACCAATTCTGTTGTTCCGCTTCTATCCGTCGTGGTGAGCGATTAATTACATTCTGGCAATGGCATTCTGCTCAGTAATTGTATTGTACCTGATGATGCCATAGGTTGGGCTCATTTTGGTGTTCAGGTACGTTCCCTATATCATCTTCTATGACAATGAATCCGCAACCCTTTCGCCCATAGAAATGGGTAAGTGTTCTGGTTCGTTTGTTCTCAATCAAAAATTCAATCACGATCCACAGAACTTCATACGATCGGTATTGGGAAGGTAGGAAGTCTTTTGCTTCAATGTCATCGAATATCCGCAATCTTTCTCGCCAATTCTGGGTAAACGTTGCTCTCCCTCCAACGGACGAACAACCTTCCCATATCAAAGGCAAAACTCCTACCTCCAATGTTACCCCAAGCCAACTCCGTCACAGAAAAATTGAAGCATTGCGATTGTGCCTCTCATTCGCCTTCTCAGTGAAGCATTATCTTCGTGGAGAGGACGGTGTGAATTACGAGGATTATAACGGTGTCCTGCCTCCATCCTTTGCCCGCTTTGATGAAGTTGGATACAACACTCAACGGACAAATGCCACGGGCTCGTACGCTGCGACTAGAAATAACTCTTTGCCATCTAGCCTCGACGGAGATCAGAGTGGACGCGGCTCTCCTGATGTCACGAAGGGTGATGCCTCAAAAAGGATTCGCGTGAAGCGTAGCAAGCCCCAGCTCTCTGGTCAGACCACCCCTCTGCTAGCAGGCACTCATCGTACTGTGGAATTCCATCCCTTCGCCGATGAAGCATCGTTGCCCCTCCCACTGGTGTTCGTGTTTACCTCTAGTCCTCACGGTTTATCGACAGTCCTCACTCTTATTCCAGAATTGCCCATGAACTAACAAGAATCATATTTCAATTCAAACGAGAGGGATTCCTGGAGACCGTGGGCCCCGCAGGTAATTGCATTGAAACTCCTCGTGTAAATTTCGTTAACTTATGTGAACTTTATCCAGGTACAAATGCCATGAGTCAACTGTCAGTCAATTCGTGCTTGATTTACAACTGGGTGATGGCCTTAATACTGTTTACTGTTTACAGAATCCAAGGGATGGTCGATCAACTTGGTTCGATGGAGCGAGTTGCAAATACACCAATCCCGATATCTTGTGAGCATCATACAATGTCTCTGCCATCTCCATTGATGTGCAATCGTAGACGGCATTCACTTGAAACAATGTGTCACGCTTTACCTCTTCGCACTTCCATTTACCTTAGTCAATGACCTGGGCTGGGGAACCATACCTATCGTCACCGTTGTCGCTTTCACGTTCATGGGTATTGAAGGCATTGCGGATGAGATCGAGATGCCTTTCGGTTTGTCACTGCCCCTCTTTACAGTTGTAATTCAGTCATTCATGGTTCACATCGGTTGCAGGCACGGATAAATCAGACCTTCCGTTGGGTTCGTTTTTCCTTTGGCTTCGAAATTTCCTGGGCTTGAACTAATGGAATCGCAGACCGTTACTGCCAGGATCTCAAAGAAGAAATGGAGTGAGTTTTGATTCAGGCTTACTCGTTGACATCACCTGATATAGTTGACTGCCAGTTATGTCATCAATAGACTGCCGGAAGGTGGTGAGGGAGGATATGGACACGACGATGGTGAAGGGGATGACTGAGCATCAGGAGAACATGAACCAATCCAAAATACCGGGACTTTTCCAAACTCACTTTATGACGCCGATCACGACACAAATTCCAATTAAATACATAACATTTATCCTCTACCTTTACTGGAATTCTGGTGAACAAAATTCTCCAGGACCATAAGGCTACGAAAGGGTGATGAATAAGTACCAGGCAACAAGCAGTCAGAAGTGAACCTACCTTCGAAGTGAGTGATGTCGGACCTGCGGAATTTTCGCTGGTATGTCGACCACTCTGGGGTCCTGGCTTGGGCTTCTCTCCTTTCGAGAAGGCATCCAAAATTCTCTTGGTTGTGGTGGATGTCAAATCTTCCTAGGGAACCATGAACTTCCACACGAAGGACCGTTTCAGGAACTCACGTAGAAATCATCGTTGACAACCATCATCGGTGCGTTACTACAAGCTCCTTGACATTCCACCTCGACAACAGTAAACTTTCCGTCTTTCGTTGTCTGTCCCGGTTTAATTCCGCCAAGATGATCGCAGGCAGCATTGAGAATATCTGTAGAGCCACGTAGCATGCAAGGTGTCGTTGTACAAACCTGGACGAAATTGGCACCAATTGGTTCCCTTCAATCACAGAAACACACAGATTAGTCTTCTTCCAACTGGGCTGAGTCCCAATGTACCGATTGAACATTGTGTAGAACGTTGCCACTTCGTACACGCGCATAGGCGGCATTTCAAGTAGGTTTGCCACGTAGTTCATCACGCTGATGCTCGTCCATCCCTTATTCTGTCGTTGGCCGAGGTCGAGCAGAGGAATGACCGCCGCCTTTTTGTATTGTGGAGGGTAGTGCGAGATGATTTCTTGTGCGCGCTTTAAGTTTTCGGCACTGAATTCAAAGGCAATCTAAGATAAATTTGGTTATACATGAGGCAATGTCAATAAACCAAGAAAATACCTGGGGATTGTTGTGTGGGGTGTCGCGATGCTGTTTCCCTAATATCAGTAACGGAACACTCAGTACGATATTTAACGACAGACCACAAAAAGAGCGTCGGACTTCCTCGGGAATGTGGTAAAGATTGATCTTTTTGCTGAGAAAACTCGACGAGGTAGATGTTTGGGTAGTCTTGCGAGCATGTTTAGTCCGAAGTTCAAAGTCTGATGTTGTTTTTAACTTTTACTAGTAGCAGAACGTGTGTCACGGTAGTCACGGTAGTCACGGTAGTACCTACTGTCACACGGCATTAAACTGAGTGACACGGGCCCGTAACTTGGTTTTCTCGATTCTGGTTGACGCTGAACTGTTAACGAATGCACGCACGACGCCGGAACTAGCTCTAAAGCTTGCTTGTTCCGTGCCCTTCGTCTACCTTCGAATCGGCCCCAAATACACTCCAGTCGCCTAAGCAGTGCTGACGCATAGCGGTCCACAGTAAATGTGTGAAAATGAACCACACTCCGCTGAACTGGCCGAATATACAGCACAGCTAACGCACGAGGTCCATCGTGCGATAGAAGGTCGGGAGAGGCTCATTGACGATGACCTAAAGACCGCATTGCAGCAACCCCAGACTTGCTCTCTTTTCACTTTACTCATATTCCGATTCAACCGCCTCGGTGAAAATTCGGGACTTCATGGATTCGCAGACGAATTTGAACGCTGTTCAGCGTATTGCGCAAGATATCGTAAAATGGGGTACTGTGACGGAGAAGTTGCACAACTAACCTCCAGTATGCCATGACCACGTTCACCATTGGTTTTGGTGTCCTTCTACATTTTACTGACTATCTCACCTCATCACTCAACTTCCAGCATCTGGACACGAATGGGAATCGTAAATCGATTGGACGATGAAAGACGAGTCAAGTAAGCCATGAGCTATATGTGGCGGAATCGGAATCGGATCTACTGGGAGGGTGTATAGCTTGAGACGTCACACACAGATGGATGTCTAATAAACAAGCGTGCGTATTCAGCGGTCGTAATAGACATTATTGCAAAATTCAACTGCGGCATCCTCGAGCTCGTGATAGTTGAGCGGACACACGACCGCTTTTCCCAGTCTGCATTAGCAGAATCTATGTCGTAAACATATGTGTATTTAAGTGAAACCTACACCTGCACTTGCTACTTAGGTTGAACGCTGCAGGATTGACTCAGTGTCTAATCTCAATTTTAGCAGTGACATGTTGGCCACTTCTTGGATTGAAATTCAAGTTTCGACTCCCAATCGCCCAGTCTCAGGCTCTGCTTGTTCTCTGCCAAAATTTTCTTGGATATGCACAATATATACTTCTAGCCGTGTGAATGGTAAATGTCCAATTGAATCCCTCATAAATAAAATATGTTCTGCAGCTGGCTATGACCTCCTTACGTGGGCAGCTTTTGATACTGACACTTACATTCTTTAGATCAATGCCTCCAGGAAGGACGTCGGAAAAGCTCCGGTTGAAGTGTAGTTGTCCACGGAATCGGAAGAACGCAGTTCGAACAAAATATATTATCTGATGTCCACCATAGATCTTCGCCACCGGGCGGTCAGGTCATCTACCTTCAATAGCACAGCAGCTGCGGCTCTTCTCAACTTCATCTCTTGTGCACCGCCACCGCCTTCGACTCGCGCTCCCTTCTCCAAACGACCAAACACCGCACCCGCCCATTCACCAGAACCCAACAATAATGCTGTGTGTTCTAATCCTAATGCACGCCCTCCATCTAGTTCCATACATCCGTCGAGAACAACGAGGGCCAATTCCAAAGCCGCGGTGAGGACTGAAGCATCCTTTCCATTTGTTTCTCCCCGCCCCACTACGGGTTCGTCGAAACCGTTAACCTCAGCATCCTCCTGCATCTGCGAAATAGGTTTGGTGCCTAACGTCACTGCGAGTTCCAAAGCATCAGGAGCCACGGCTGCCAACCATTCAGGCGCGTTTCGGGAGGCATGCGCTAAGATGGCTAATGTACCTAGAAAATGCGCAAGAACAATAGGATTGAGTATGAGACCTGTACCCGCCCCGCGATACTGCTGCCTTCCTTCGTGATGGGCAGTACGTTCCTCACGGGTTTGTTCGTCCCGAAGGAAAAGCCAGAATCGATTGATGAGAGGAGCCATGAAAAATTCAGCAGCCACTTCCGTGAATGTAGTGGATGAAAAGGTTTGCTGAAATCGAACGGAGGTTGCGCTGGATCGAGTCACCTCAGTGATTTTTGCTGGCGTGCGTATACGCAGTCGCCGTTCCCGCATGAGTTCCGGTGCTTTATCAGCGCTGTTATCCTTGTCCCGTTCGATTACTTCACGACTGATGTTATCCAGTATTGAGGAAATCGCATTGGTGTCCTGGTTGCCGGCCGCAAGGTATCGGTGATGAAGCCGCGAGGGCAGTACTTTACTCGGAAAGGAGATATGATCTCTAGGTACAGCTGAGGAGGGAATTGGGAGAGATGCCAACTCTCGTGCACCCAAGGCAAGAGCATTAAGAATGACATAGCGTTGGTTGGTCGAGTACTGATTCTTGAAAAATTCTTCGATGAGGGACCTGGGACGGACACATCGGTTTCAATTACCTTTCGTAAAAGCGATTACATACGGTGCAGCTTTGCGTGGGCAGCAAGTGACCAGTGCATTGACGGCACTTTGTCGTTTGGCCTCAAATCCCTGAAGATCATAATTGTCTTGCAAACCTACGAGACCGTAGACCAAGTTGACGGCGTTTTCGTCTGTACATTATTGTGAGCCTCAATAATACAAAGACGAGAACCGACGAAACGTACCGAGTTCTGTTCCGTACCCCCGTTTCTTGCGAATTAATTCCTCTGCGCAATTGAGTGCCATCTCAATTTTGTCGGCCTCGTGATTGGCGTCATTCGCGTTTAGTCCACTAGTACTCCGGACCATCTCACCGAGCTGAGCAAGATATACTGGTCGAGGAACGTTTTTGGTGCCAACGCCTATTGTGGGATCCTTTTCGATTTCAATAAGCTCGGAGGGTGTTGGTGAGGTGGAGCGGGACGAGGATAGGGACGCATAGCCTGTCAATGAATCATCAGAGTCATAGCCAGCTGCTATGTTAGTAAAGACGGCCTTCGAGGAAAGGGTTGCCGTGTTAGAATTCTGAAGTACACCAGGAGTAGATATTTCATTCATGTCCTCGAATTCGACGCCTGCATTTATGATGTCTTGCAGGTCGGCATCCACATCTCGTGCTTTGACTAATCGCCTGATGTCTCTTGCCCACGACTTGCCGGCATCATCCCCTTCCCAGTCACCGAAGTCCAGTTTCTTCCCAGCTAGATTGGCGACAACTTCGGCCGCGAGCATTCCACAACGACGTACCGAACTGTCGAGATGACCAACATATGTTCCAACACCTGAAATAAAAGTCGGTGAGATGGCGAGTGACTGGACTTGACCAGAGGATGGAGAAAAGTAGGAAACAGTCACAAGAAGTAGAGAGGTGAGATCTACACGTCCGTTTCAGTCTAAGAACTAATGAGCTATTTCATTTGGCAAACGTACAGCGGTGGCGAGAGAGTAGGGAGTGTTTAATGTGGTCTGGAGACGACCACATATCTAGTACCTTATTGAGAAGGACTTCGAGGGCTGGACCAAATTCAAGTCAGGCGATCAGAGAACTGTACAAAAGAGTACCATCGATGTTCACCTTGCTCGTCGACTTGACCTTTACGAGATTCTGCGACCCAACACACGACTATTCGACCAAAGCCTTCACTCCACTCACGTCCTAAAATCACAGCTGAGACGCACTCCCACAGTTCCTCGTTCCCAGCACTGAGTGAACCAACGAGGCTACGAAGCAACCGAGCTTCTCTCTTGACTAGGGCTCGTTGATGAGATGACGGGTCTGTGGCAGTTGCGACCTCAGACAAAGAGGCCAACAAAGATACCAGAATCGCCTGTAACGTGAATGTTGATGGCAGAGCCAGAACAATCTCAGACCAGAAGGCCGAATAGACAGCAGAGCTTTCTTCACCGAGCTTGATACGTATTTTCGGGAGCGTAGCTCGAAAGAAAGAGGGTTGCGATCGGAAAGTAGGAGGAGTGGGAGGGAAGAGACCAACATTCACAAGCTTAGTTAGGAGGAAAGTAGTCGATGACACCATTTCTGTCGACAAAGAGATAAAATATAAGCCTTCATGATAGATTGCAACATACCTCTAGAGGATTTAACAGACAACGACGATATCAAAGATTCACAGCGTACACAGACATTATTGAAATATGTTCCGTGTTCTAGCAAATGCGGGATTTCCCCTTTTCCGCCAACGGCGTTGGCGACTTTTGCTGGCACCATGACTATATTACGCACACAATCTTCCCAACCGACTAGTTGCCTAGAAGACGCGTCATTTCGTCCAGAGAACACGGCAGAATGGAGTCTATCGATAGGGTATTCGGTCGAGAGTCGGACCAACAGATGGATGGTATCCTCCGTAAGCTGCTGGGAAAGGATAGTTGAGTAGGCCAGCAACACTACGTCGCCCGCTGCAGAGGAAGCAAACAAGAATGGGTCTGGACAAAAGTATTGTTCAACGAGCAAAGTCGCGTTCTGCTCGGCGAGTACTGCCCCCCAGGTTGGAACGATGTGTTCCAGTAGAGCTCGCTGAAGAGGCGGGATGTGCCTTGAAATGCTGACCACGCCATCAGGAAGAGGATTGACGTTGTAACGTCTAAATTGGGGTGGGAGCAAGCCGAGATCATCGAGAATGCAACTGAGGAGAGCAAGCAGGGTGGAAAGATCGGGAACAGGAGACTGTAGTCGATTTATCAACTCTCGGACTTCTGTCAGGGTATTATCTACCAAGTCCGTGGCCATGATACTAAGATGTGGGGGAATTCGAGCAAGCGTGCACAATATTAATAGGCATGAATAAATATTGTCATATACAGGTTAGAATCGACAACATTTGTCCATGACATAGAACAGATATGAAATAATGGTACAAGGGACTCGAGCTTTCGTAAGTAGAACTGGACGAAGTGATGGAAGTATTGTAATACAACGTAGTAAATTGCCTTGCATATGAAACCGTACAGTAACAGTCACTTTCGCAGAATTTGTTACAGCCAGTAGATATCGCATATGGTGAAAACCAGAAGTTGCACGGTCAAGCCTTTGTTCACAATATCAGCGTCGGTGCAGTTAAAATTGAAAGAAACCATGTGTTATCACCTTCTTCGATGCTGGCTTCTTCGCAGCAGCAGTCTTAGAGGCAGGTTTACCTTTTGATAAGGGAGCACCTGCACGAGTTTTCGATTTGGTCGCCGCGGTTGTCTTGGACCGGGGCTTCGCAGGAGACTTCTTAGAATCGCCGGTGGCGGCCTATCGGACGTTCAGTAAGGGCGATTAACTCGATATTTTGCCGTTATACCTCACCTTTTTAGCTGCGCCCTTCTTTGCGGTTGTCACTTTCTTGGTAGTCGTGGCTGATTTCTTCGTAGAAGCAGTTTTCTTCGTGGTGGCTGTCGACTTCTTCGCTGTCGACTTCTTGGCTGCAGATGTATACTTCTTGGTCGTCGGTGTGGCTGTCTTAGTAGTGGCTGCCGCCTTCTTTGCCGTGACAGTCGTGTTGGCCCTCGATTTGGCTACGGCTCGGGAGGCTGAAGCTTTCTTCGTCGGTGCTGCCTTAGCAGGGGCGGCTTTGGCTTTTGCAGCAGCAGGCTTCTTCACTGCAGGAGTTGCGTTCTAGGCGAGTTCAGGGAGAAACATTAGTGACTCCAACGGCACGTCGTTATAATGTCCTGCGAACCTCTTTTGCGGCGTCGGTGTGACCCTTCGGAGCAAGCCTGATCTTTCCCGAGGGTCCTAAAGCGTTGCATGTTGAACTCAAGGTCTGCAGAGAGGGAGTTAACCAACCCTTAGGAAGCACGAAGATTTTGCGCTCGCTTCCGGCCGCGATGGCACGATTGAGCTGACTTGCAGCAGTAGCATTCAACTCGATCTGATACTGGGATTCAACGAACTAGGTGTAATTTGGTCAACACCCAATCCAGGTCCGGCGGAGATAACACTACCTTCTTGATCGTTGGGCGGGAAACACCGGCACGACCATCCTCAGGGTGGGCTATAATGCATTCCTGTTGGATGGATAAGAGTGGCGAAGGTTAGCGTATGGTGATGGTACTGTGGATAGGGGAAGCCTTCAAACTACAGACAGACCTTTATCATATCCACCCATGTCGGGTGAGTGGAAGTATGCGCCTTGCTTGCTGTTCCACCGGACTTGGCAGAGACCTTAGTAGATGGCTTCTTGGTAGTGGCAGGCATAGTATGCAGAGCGACGGTGGGCGTTCTCACGGTGAAAGTCTTTGTAAACAAAAGGTGAGGGGACGGAAGGAGGGAGAAAAGTGACCACAAGTACCGTCCAGTTGGCTCCAAACCCCTGCTTATTGGTCACGTGATATCTGCGCACGGACAAATGGACAAAATTCAAGAAAATGCGATCCAGAGGCTGGCAGACGTTCTGGGAGTCAAAACATCAACAGATCATAGACTGCGTAATGCGACTCCATTGAGAAGGACGCAGTGGCCAACGTTGGAAGCGCCCAGAAAGCTGCAAGATGACCAGCCATTGCAAGAAAGATCTAAATGAATTCAGACCCGAGTGTGACGATGGCGGTGATGAGCGAGTATTAATATTGTAGCAGTGTAAAATTGGGCTACAATTGACGAGATCATGGTAGAAGCTTAAGTGCACGGCTGAGCTTGAAGGAAGGAGGATAGAAAATTTAACAAGTAACAACTGATAGCCACTCGGAGATAGTGCATCATCACTCGAGAGTACTCCGACATAAGCTTCCAATTTTTTCTGCAATTCGCAGAGAGCCGATATAAAACAGGCGGACGTCCTCGACCTCGAAGATACTCACTTTCAGCAAAAATGGGTTTCTCTGTCGCAGAGTACCTGATCACAGACGACTTGACCATCCTGCTCGGACTAATTGGCGCTACCGTCTTTCTACTTCACAATCTTTACAAGCCGCAGCCCCTTGTACACCCTATTCTTCTTGGCAGACAAAGCGATGTCGCCCGAGTCAGAAACCCTGGTGAAAGCGCTGTATATAGAAATTATGGGACCGGCTTGATGGGCAGGGTAAGCTCCAGTATCAGTATTCTTATATCGTTTCCGACGCTCAAGTCATCGACGCATCTCCCGCTGCTTCGCTTTGTAGTTCCCATTGAGACCTTCCAAGGATGTTCACATTTTGGCTGATTTCGTCAAACCCGATTCTGACGCCCCACGAACACTCTGGTCGAGCAAAGTGTGTTAATTTTATTTATTCTGTTGAACAGTATAGCCAATACTCATCTCCCGTAGATCACCAATCCTCAACTCCAAGACCGCATTGCGTCGTTTGGCACAGGTCTCCTCCGTCTCGCTGGACTACACCCGCATGAATCTAACGTCCTGCTCTTACTCAATGACAGCGTTGGTACGTTTCATACCTTCTCATCAACTTCTATATCCAATGCACTTTCCACCAGAGTTCCTCATCAGCGACCTTGCTCTTGCCTCACACTCCATCCCTTCCTTCACCGTCTCGTCCTCCAATCTTCTTTCCCCCGTCCTGGAATCGCATCCCCCTTCTGCCATCATAACTCACGCTGAGTTCCTTCACCAAATTCTCGAGGTGATATATGATGCGGGGGAAGGCGGCCACCACACTATCATTGTAGTTGGCGAGCCTAGCCCCCAAGCTTTGGCTAGCGTAGCCAGCCAAGTCAAGGTTTTGAAGTTTTCAGATGTCGAAAGGGACGGTGTTCGAGTAGAAAAAATACTCAGCCCACCTCCGAGTCAGTCCTATCAGTTTTCAATAATTTACAAGTGTCTAACCTGACTGTCTCTTGTCCTGTAGAGTCGAGCGATGTATTTACGGTTTCCTTCTTTGCGTCGGAAACCGGACAGATACAGGGTGCTCAGCTGACTCATGAGAATCTCACCGCTGGAGTTAGTGCAACGCGTGCCGTCCTCCCAATTTCCCATGTCATATCACCCCTGGACACGATCGTTTCAGCACATTCCTTGAGCACGGCATATGGGAGGGCTATTGCGTACACGGCTCTGTTCGAAGGAACCAATTTTGCTACTCTCGAGAGCTCGAAGTTGCTCCGAATAGATGAAGGTGGGCAAGCATGCATCTGCCTTCGCCCCCTACTCGTTGCTTACGGTGTTGCAGAAACATTCAAGACCGACGTAACCGATGTACTCTCAGCAAAACCGTACCCAATACCCTCTCCAACTATTTTCTTTGTCAAACCTGGTCACCTTGACTCTCTTGCCTCCTCCATCTTGAAGCAAGCACGAAAATCCTTCCTGGTGTTCCCTTTTGCTTGGCGTCATAAATTTGCAGGAATCTCAGAGGGCTTCATCACCAAAGACAGTTTGTGGGACCGATTGTTGTTAGACAACACGAGAGCAAGAGTCATTGGTGAAGGCGCAGGCACCCTGAGAGCCCTCATCGTCAGTGGTGGTATGTAATGGTAATTTTGTCCGCCTCATTCATTAATTATATGTATTCTTATTCAGGACCCATCGATGCGGCTTCTTTGACACCAGCACGAATTGCACTCTCGGTCCCGCTTGTCAACAGCTTCACACATCCTTTGGTCGCAGGCCCTGTGCTCGCCTCTCATCCTCTTGATGTTCAGGACTTCCCCTCGATGGCTTCTGATCCCCTGGCGTCCCCCGTAGCCCATGTCGGCCCGCCAAGTATCAATATCGAAGCGAAGCTCGTCGGTGTGGATGACGAACTTGTGGAGAACGGGGCGGACCCAGTTGGTGTCCTCCTGATCAGAGGTCCGCCTGTGGGTACATTGTTGGGTATGGAAGACTATGTCGCTGTACCTGCCAGTGACGAGGAAGATGGGTGGGTTGGGACAGGAAAAAGAGCCAAAGTGCAATCAAATGGATCATTCAAAGTGTTGACGAGGTAAATTTGGCGGCCCAAACCAACAAGCACTCAACTTGGAAGTTAGACTGATATGGAATAGATATCTGTTATCCATCCGTTGCGTATGAAACAAATAATATACAGGGATTTCCCGCTACTGTGTCGATGTGTGTGACTGGGGGAAAGAGCTTGGGGCGGAAAGGTCCCCGCCAAACCTGTATTTAAAACGGGGTATTGGATTGCAATGGACAGATTCAAGGGGATTTGATGATGCATCAGGCTTGTTGGGAACATCGTTAATGATAGTTGTTTCTGTGTTCACATAAAAATATCGATTATACGTAGTGATACGTGAATATGTAGATTACATGAATAAGAAAAAATACTTCTGAGTGGTGGGTGGGTTTTGTCTCAACGAAACGGACCAAGAATATCAATACAAAATGTAGACCATACGTCAACATCGGGGCGAAGTGCTGCTGGGGTAATATCAAGTAAGGGTATTCGAGGCCGTCGCGGTAGAGTAATGTAGCTGCTTGTAGGTAAAAGGGGAAGATTTGGCGAACGACACCCCAGTTGGCGACCAACAAGCCGAACATTTAAATGCTCGCTGGACCCAACAAGGAAAGTGAAACACAAATTCGAATAGCGGGTAAAGAGAGATAATATCTGATACAAATCTAATGCCTAGATTCTGAATTTCATAAGTGAAAAGAAATGTCAAGCGAATAAAAAATAATGGAAAGCCGGAAACAGTCGATAAAGACCATCGTTGAGTTCTTGTCTGTGGTCTGTCTGGTGAGTCTGAGTGTCAAAATAATTCGACCAGTTAAGAGAGAGAGTTTCTTGAGCCTCGTCGGCGAGAACGTGTGCTCGATTGAGCGGCGATCGCATCAGCAACGCGCTTCGACCTTCGAAGAGGGCGAGCGCGGTCTGAAGACGGTTCGGGTTGGGTCGGTCCTGGAACTGAGTCCACCCGAGGTTCCTCGGCGTTTCTCGGGCCCTCCTCGGCAAGGATCACTGATGGTGACACAGGGCTCTCCTTGTCCCAATCTGGGATGGAGCACAAAGCGTGGAACATCTCCTGCTCAGTGGCACTAAGCGGCGTTTCCACTACATCGACGTCTATTTCGGTCGACATAGGCTGCGGGAGAACGAAGGGAAGGTTGATCGGTAGCAGCTGTTCATCTTGGGTCCAACCACCAAGGCCTTGTTTCATCTCCCATGGCACACCACTATTACAACCTGGCCCAAACGGTATGTCTGTCTGCACGGACAGATGGGTCGCTTGCAATGTGGAGCCGAAATGCGGTCCGAACTGGTTGAGCATTCGCCCAGGGGTGCTTGATCTATGAAAATCTTGCAATGCAGATGGGAAACGCTCGAAGAGGGCGTCGGAGAGGAACACATCGAGGAGACCCCCAGGTAGCGGATGATCTCGAACATATGCCTGTGCAGCGGAGAGGGGAACCCATGTTCCCGACACGGCTGGAGAACCCTTGCTAATGACTGTCGTATTAGGAATAGTGCTCAATATGGGATAAGGAGCGCCCGAAAAGCTGACGATGGGCGACAAGTTCACGAAATCGGTGTCAATGCGGCGGAGGAGTGACGACGACCCGAGCATCATTTGATAGACAGATATGCCTGGTAATTGGAAATTCGTAAGTAAATTACATGAAAGAGACGAACTGGAGGTATACCTTCAACTTGTGTAGCACTGATAGCAGGCATGCAAGGCTGGCAAGTATGTACGACAACAACATCGGCGTATCCCGTCCCGTCGCAGCGAGTCTCATGGGGAGATATACAGGGAGGTTGTAGCCAAAGGGAAGAAGGAGAAACCGAATTTTGCGAATTTGTGGCAATGGACTGAATTAGTGACGACAGAGATTGTGATATTGATGAGATTGGAGCGGGTTCGGGTTGAACAAGGGTGGCAATGCTTGAAGCCTCCAGCATTTCACGTTGAGGAGCCTGCGGAGATGTGAATGATGTAGGCGTTGGCTTAGTGAAGAAGGGTGTTATAGACGGGGCTGTCTTTGCGCGGGGCCGGACCGTCGCAAACTGCCTTCCTCCATCTTGCCATTCACCTTCAAACTCTTGTTGGTGAATGCTGTCAGGGCCCAACAACTCAACATCCGCCCACGTTAGTTCGCTATTCCGAAAAAGTGAATCGGCCATTGGCGATTCAGAATGTGAGAGACTGGAAAATCGGGAAGAAAGGGAAGAAAGTGGCGAGATAGGCGAAGATGCAGCTGGGATCGCGATAGGCTGACGTCCATGTTGATACGAACTCGAGGACATGAGTGGATTGAATTCCATGTCTTCCTGTTTGATATTTGCAGGACCTTCCTCCTCTCCAAGAGTCGGCGAATACCACTTCGGGTCCGCAGTTTTGTAACCCGCTTCCCAGCCCCAAGAATCCAATGCCTCGACCTTGACATTACTCGTTGACTCCACCTCAAGCACACTCGCAGCAGCCTGTGCAATCACCTCCACCACCTTGGCATCAGCAGCACTGCAATCGAAATCCTCCCAAGCGTCCAACATACCCTGCACATCCCTTGTTTCTTGTTTCACGGCTACCTCGGCGGTTCCATGCATGAGGGGGGCGGACGGCGATCGCGGCCCTGGGCTCTCCCACAATGTCTCGCCATCTCCTTCGCTATCAAAGTCTGCGTCGCATTCAAAGTCAGCATCAGCCGTCGCAGGAGGGCGCAGTCGGTCGGCGGCGGAGTACCGGCGGGCGCCCGTCATCGTGATGTGGTAATCATCATCGTCATCTTCCGAATCTGGAGGGGGTGATGCAACGCTGTATGAAACAGAGGGCGAGCGACGATAAAAATCATTGGACTG
>Ga0210383_10001729_pt1 | contig 19848 bp, 18 predicted proteins | sample IncBWC14OmetaG_FD_160072 | JGI IMG/M metagenome (GOLD analysis project Ga0210383, IMG submission 160072) | Forest soil microbial communities from Barre Woods Harvard Forest LTER site, Petersham, Massachusetts, United States - Inc-BW-C-14-O ... | reverse complement strand
GGCCGATGAGCTGGATGCTGAGCATGATCAGAATGAAAAGCACGCCCATAATTTCGCGCGTGCGCCGCTGCGCCAGCCAGCGCTCGAGCCAGGCGAAGATCATCTGCAGGAACAGCTGGTTGAAGGCGGCAAACAGCAGCACCACAGGCAGCGCCCAGACCAGCAACAGCGGACTGGCAGCGGCAATGCCCAGCAGCATTCCGGTTAGCCACAGACAGCCCAGCGCGGTGGCCGGATCGAAGGAGCCATAAGCCAGACGAATCAGAAAATACGCGCGATAGCCGAGCGGGAAGCGCAGAAGATCACCCGTGTCGGGATTGTTGGTGAAGGCGGTCGACATGATGGGAAAAAGCTGCCAGAACAGAAACACCGCCCAGAACATCACAGCCAGCATTTCCGGCTTGCCCTGCGAAACGAAATACCAAGCCGCGAATCCGCACGCCAGCGTGCCACCGAACCCGCCCACACCAAAAAAAATCGTCATGATGACGCGCGAAATCACTTCCGCTTTGCCGCGCGAGCTGCGCAGCGAGTTGGCGAACATCCGCCAGCGTAGCCAGGCGATGGCGGCGAGTTGGGCGCGGGGGCGGATGGTGGGAGTGGTCATGTCTAGCCCAGCCAGGAAAGTTCCTGCTCTGCCTGGCGGCTGCCTCCTACGATGCGGAGGAAGATTTCCTCCAGCGTCAGCTTCTCGGCCGAAGCTACGTGGCGCGACGCGCCGTCTCCGGATGGCCCAGCTCCGGCCGCGAGGGCTTGGGCTTCGACTCCGGCGCGGAGTTCTTCTAAGGATCCCTGGGCGACCAGCCGTCCCTGATGGATGATGGCGACGTGGCTGCACAGGCGCTCCACGATTTCGAGCACGTGCGAGGTCAGGAAAATCGTGGCGCCACGCGCGATCATGCCTTGCAGCATGGATTTCAGCGTGCCGGCGGCGATGGCGTCCACACCCTCGAAGGGCTCGTCGAGAAACAGAACCTTAGGGCCGTGGATTACGGCCGCGGCCATGGCCAGCTTTTTTTGCATGCCGTGCGAATAGTCGGTGACAAGTTTCTTGGGCTGGTCGGCGAGTTGCATGAAGTCGAGCAGTTCGGTGGCTCGTTGGGCAGCGGTGATGCGGTCCAGGCCATACATGCGGCCTGCGAAATTCAGGAACTCCGACCCGGTGAGGCGACCAAATAGAGCCATGCCTTCTGGGACCACGCCGATCTGCCGCTTGACGTTTACTGGATCGGTGTTGAGATCGAGTCCGAGGATTTCAATTTGCCCGGAACTTGGCGCGAGCAGGCCAGTGAGCATTTTGATGGTCGTGGATTTTCCTGCGCCGTTGGGGCCGAGGAAGCCAAAAAATTGGCCGGGAGCAACTTGCAGGTTAACGCCGTCGACGGCCAGCAGTTCGCCGAAGCGCCGGGTCAAGCCTTGAGTGGAGATGGTGGGCGCGGAGTCCATGAAAGCTCTGAATCTAGCATAGTCGGGGCTTCCGGTAGGGCGGGGGATTGGCGTTCCGGTTCCGGTAACGTCAGACGATGCACTCGCCGAAAGAAGAAGCAAGCCAAACGTCCGAATCTTTGCAACCTGCGCGCACTACTTCCGTCTGATCCATCTGCTGCGATACAGTGGGTGCGATGAAGCGCTCCTTGAAGGAGATTGCTGAGGCCCTCGGCGCCCGTCTGGTAGGGGACGGCAGCGTGACGGTGGGCGGTGTAGCCAGCATCGCGCCGGCGTCGCCAGACGACCTGGTGTTTGTTGCGGATGAGAAGTATTTGGCGCAGGCTTTGCAGTCTTCAGCCGGCGCGGTGATCGCCGGGGAGTTTGCGGCTGCGTCATCGTCGAGCAAGCCGCTGCTCATCAGCGCACATCCCAAGCTGACCTTTGCCCGAGCCGCGCGCTGGCTTCAGGAGCAGAGTTCCGAGAAGATGCCTCCTAAAGTGAATTCCGGCGGCGTGCATGCCACGGCGGTGGTGAGCCCTTCCGCGCGTCTCGGCGCAGGGGTGGTAGTGGAAGCGCGGACGGTGGTCGCCGATCGAGTGGAGATTGGCGAGGGAACGCTCATCGCGGCGGGCGCTGTGGTGGGAAGCGAAGTGAAGATGGGGCGCGGATGCAGGATTTATCCTCAGGTTACGATTTATCCCGGGACAACCATCGGCGATCGCGTGATCGTGCATGCAGGTGCGGTTCTGGGGAGTGATGGCTTCGGGTACGTGCGCGATCGCGACGGGCGCTACGAAAAATTTCCGCAGGTGGGGCGCTTGGTGATTGAAGATGACGTGGAGATCGGAGCCAACGCCACCATTGACCGCGGTGCGCTCGACGAAACCCGCATCGGCCGGGGAACGAAAATCGACAACCTGGTGCACGTCGGCCACAACTGCCACATCGGCGAAGATGTAGTGATCGCGGCGCAAACCGGGCTTTCGGGAAGCATTGTGATTGAGAACGGCGTGGTGCTGGGCGGGCAGGTGGGGATCGGCGAGCATGCTCGCATTTGTGAGGGAGTGATGCTCGGCGGTCAAGGCGGCGTCTTGCCGAATAAAGTGCTGCGCGGCAAGGGAGTAGCATTCTGGGGCACGCCGGCAAAACCGGTGCGAGAATATTTGAAGCAGTTGGCCGCGTTAGCGCGGTTGGGGAAGAAGTGACGGGCTGACAGGGCTTCGGCTTTCAGGCTTCGGCCAAAACTTTGCGCGGCTTTTTTCGTAAGCTAATTAGGAGCCTCTCGGCCACTCTTGATAAGGGACGTGGGTTGACCGAAGCCCGAAAGCCGAAGCCCGAAGCCCAACTTATGGCAATCATCGTGATTGGCGGACATTCGCGCAGCGTGGGCAAGACCAGCGTGGTGGCTGGCCTGATCGCGGCTCTGGCGGAATTCGACTGGATGGCGGTGAAGATCACGCAGTATGGGCACGGCATTTGTTCGGCGAACGGAGAAGCCTGTGACTGCGCGACCGTGGACCGTTGCTGGGCGATCCTGGAAGAGCAGGACCGGTCGGGAGAGTCCGACACTTCGCGATTTCTGGTAGCTGGTGCGCGCCGCTCGCTGTGGGTGCGCACCGAGCAGGGTCGGCTGGAGGAGGCGATGCCCGCTCTGCGCGCAAAGATTGCCGCAGCGAGCAATGTGATCATGGAGTCGAACAGCGTGTTGAAGTTTCTGCGTCCGGATTTGTACCTGACGGTGCTCGATCCGGCAACCCCGGATTTCAAGACTTCGGCGCGGGAGTTTCTGGATCGGGCCCATGCGGTGATTCTTCATGGAGCGGACGGAGCGAACGGATCGGCGTGGCAGGGAGTGTCGTTAAAGGCTGGGAGTCCGTTGTTTAAGATCGCGCCCCCGACCTACGTGACGCCGGAGATTGTCGAGTTCGTGCGCGGCAAGCTGGTAGAAGTCAGCGCTATGGGCTGAGATCGCTGCCAGCCAATGGCTGCGCCGGTCCGTGCAAAACTGGTTTTGTTATGCTTTCTTACTTATGCGCAGCATTCATTTCAGTGCCTGGCTGTTGGTGGCTTTGTCGGCGCTGCTGCAGATCCTGATTTTTCCTCTTCCCGGTCTCTACATTCTTTCCTGGTTTGCGCTGGCGCCTCTGATTCTCGCAGTGTTGCGCGCGCGTCCGGCAGGAGAACTGGAGATTGACGGTTCCGTAAAGCTGCGCGCGGCGTCGCCGTGGCAGGCATTCTTGCTGGCGTATGTCTGCGGCGTCCTCTGGTTTGCCGGGACGTGTTATTGGATTTTCGGTACCATGCGTCAATTCGGCGGAATGAGCACGCCGCTGGCGCTGCTGGCTCTTTTTCTGTTCTGTCTCTACCTCGGCCTGTATCACGGCTTGTTCGGTTTGTTGCTCGGGCTGATGGCAGGTCCCGGGCGCGATTATCGCCGTGCGCTGGTGGCCGCTCCGTTTCTCTGGGCGGCAGCGGAACTGGCGCGCACGCGGATCACCGGGTTCCCGTGGAACCTGTTGGGAACCGCGCAAGTCGACAACGTTCCGCTCTGCCGCATCGCGACGTGGACAGGCGTTTACGGCATCTCGTGCGAGATCGTGCTGGTAAACGTGGCGGTCGCGGCGGCGTTTCTGGTGCCTCGCCAGAAACGCGCCGCGCTCTTGGTGGCTGCGCTGGCTGCGGCTGCGGTGCTGCAGTCGGGACGATTGATCGAGCCTCCGGCGGCGACTGCTAACCGCGAGGCGCTGCTGGTGCAACAGAATATTCCGATTGCGGTCCGCTGGCCTCCAGACTATTACGACCACACGTTGAGAGACCTGACTTCTCTGACCCTGAAATCCGCCGCGGACAGGGCTGCACAGGTTTCGTCGGGACCGGCTTCTTCTGGACCGGCTTCGTCTGGACAAGGTCCGACCACGAAACCTGATCTGATCATCTGGCCGGAATCGCCAGCGCCGTTCTACACCAGCGATCCAAGATTCAGGAATGCGATCAGCGACATGGCGCGCCGCGCGGGCACCTGGGTTGTGGCCGGTTCCATCGGAACTGCACCCGCCGCGCAGAGCGGAGGGCAAGAGTTGATTTTCAATTCCGCGGTAGTCGTCAGTCCCACCGGCGAGTGGACCGGCCGCTACGACAAAGTCCACCTCGTGCCGTTCGGCGAGTATCTCCCGTTCCCGAGCCTGTTTTCATTTGCCGGAGGACTGAGCAAAGAGGTCGGTGAGTTCGAACCAGGCAATTCTCGCGTGCCCCTCGACGCGGGAGACGCGAAGCTCGGCATTTTCATCTGCTATGAATCGGTGTTTCCCGATGACGTTCGGCAGTTCGCCAATCAAGGCGCACCATACGACCAACATGGCACCGCTGTGCCCCCATATATGAATATGGGTTACACAGGTGAAGTTTTCGTCAATATTTCCAACGATGGATGGTACGGCGACAGCGGCGCGTGGTCCCAGCACGTGAACCAGACGAGGATGCGCGCCATCGAAAACGAACGCTGGATTCTGAGCGCCGCGAATACCGGATTGACGGGATCGATTGATCCTTACGGGCGGATGGTGGTCCAGTTGCCGCGCAAGGAGCGCACTACGCTCGTGGCGCCCTACGCCCTCACCTACGTAACCACGTTTTACTCGCGCCACGGCGACTGGTTCGCGATGCTGTGTGCGATAATTTCTATAGCGGCTCTGATTGAGCGCTTCGCATTTTCTAAAAACCGCAAGAAAGTTGATTCGTCCGCATGACTCAGGAATTCGAACAGGAATACGAAAAGCTGCACAAGAAAGTGCAGGAACTCCGGGAGTATCTTTGACGCGGACAAACTCCGTCCGCAACTAGCCGAAATTGATAAGCAAGCCGCCGACCCGACTCTGTGGTCGAATCCGCAACGATCCCAGCAAGTGATGCGCGAGAAGAAACGCCTGGAGCATCTTCTGGCCACGGACGCCGATCTGGTGCGCCGCGGCGAAGACATCAGCGCGTACTTCGACCTGGGCCACGAAGGCGAAAATGTGGATGCCGACCTGCGCCGCGAAATCGATGCGCTTACGACTCTGATCGACAAGCTCGAAACGGAAACCCTGCTCTCCGGTCCCAACGACGCGCTCAATGCGATCGTGACCATTCATCCCGGCGCGGGCGGCACCGAATCGCAGGACTGGGCCGACATGCTGCTGCGTATGTATTTGCGCTGGGCCGAGCGCCAGGGATTTGAAACCGTTCTTTACGATTACCAGCCCGGCGAAGAGGCTGGATTGAAGTCTGCGACCTTCGCGGTGAACGGCGAGTACGCTTTCGGACTTCTCACCAGCGAAATCGGCGTGCACCGGCTGGTGCGCATTTCGCCATTCGACCAGGCCAAGCGGCGGCATACTTCCTTTGCTAGCGTCTACGTCTCGCCGGAAATCGACGACAGCATCGAAATCGTCATCAAGCCGGAAGATATCCGCACCGATACTTATCGGTCGAGTGGCAAGGGTGGGCAGCACGTAAACACGACCGACTCTGCCGTACGCATCACGCACATTGCCACCGGCCTCGTCGCCAGTTGCCAGAACGAGCGTTCGCAACATAAGAACCGGGAACGCGCCATGAGCATGTTGCGCTCGAAGCTGTATGAATTCGAGATGGAAAAAAAGCGCGCGGCTACAAAGAAGATCGAAGATTCGAAGCTCGATATCGAATTCGGGTCGCAGATTCGCTCCTACGTGCTGCAGCCGTATCGCATGATCAAGGATCACCGCACCAAAACCGAAGTCGGTGACGTGGATCGCGTGCTGGATGGAGACTTGCAGCCGTTCATCCGCGCGTATTTGATGGCGCGGCGCGGGGAGAAGTCGTGATGGCTCAAGCGTGAAATCAAGAGCTCAACCGCAGAGAACACGGGGGACACAGAGGAAACCCTCCGGTTCTGCTCAGGGTGCGTTCCGGGCGATCAAGCTCGGCCCGCGGTTCTTGCGCGCGTTTCAGTTCGCGGCGGAGAAGCATGCCGCTCAAACTCGCAAGGCTTCGACGATTCCCTACATCGCGCACCTGATGGGTGTGGCATCGCTGGTGCTCGAGGGCGGAGGCGACGAGGAACTGGCCATCGCGGCCTTGCTGCATGACGTAGTCGAAGACTGCGGTGGGGCGCCGATGTTGAAAGACGTGCGCCGCCGATTTGGAAAGCGCGTGGCTGACGTTGTCGACGGATGCACCGACTCGGACACCGACCCCAAGCCTCCGTGGCGGGAACGCAAGGAAAATTATCTGCGGCACCTGAAGCGGGCGGATGCCGGCACGCGGCTGGTTTCCGCGGCGGACAAGCTGAATAATATTCGTTCGATTCTCACCGACTATCGCGAAATCGGGGAATCCGTTTGGGCACGGTTCAACGGTGGACGCGAGGGCACTCTTTGGTACTATCGGGCTTTACGGGATGAATTCCGGCGAGGCAAAGGGAACCGGATTACCCGCGACTACGAACTGGCGTTCAACGAGTTGGAGAAGGCGGTGGAAGGGAAATCCCAATTGATCAACAACCGGTAAATTCATGGCACGCATGATCGATCAAATCCGCGCATCAAAACTGCCGTCGAACATGATGCAGTTTGCCGCCAAGGGAGCGCTCAACGTCTCACCGGCGGAGAACATCGAAATTCTCGTCTATCTGGCCAAGCACAACAAGGTGTTCGGCGATCTCGCCCGCATGACCCTGGCGGGTTGGGATGAGAAAGCATCGCGGCAAGCGGCTTCCGATCCGCAGACCCCGCGCGAGGTGCTGGATTATCTGATCTCCCCTGACAACTTGCGGCCTAAACTGCTGCCGGTGCTGCTGGAAAATCCCTCCGTTCGCGAGAGCGAGTTGGCCAAGTTTGCCCTCTCGGCTTCGCCGGAGTCGATTGCCATGATGCTGCGCAGCCCACGCATACGCGCTGCCCTCGGGGTGCTCGACGCGCTCAAACCGAATCCCTATTTAAAGAAAGAACAGTCGGACGAGATCCGGCTGCTGATGAAAGGCGGAGAAGTAGCCGCGGGAGGCGATGAGCCCACGCCCGAACCCACTGCTGAGAAGATTGTCGAGCCAGCTCCCGCGGCGAGTATCCAGGCAACTCCTGCTCTAGTTGCTGCACCCACGCCCCCGCCGGCCGTGAACACCGCACCGGAGGCGTCGAGTCCCGCCGCCGAAAGCGGGACCACAACGGCCGAGGAAGATGAAGCGGTTGCCGCTTATTTCTTCCACCATGCAACAGAGATTGCCGCCGACGAAGGAAAACCCTTTCAAGCCATCGGCGGGATTGTGGAGCTGCTCGGCTCCGATTACTTCCCGGTTTCTCCGGCAGAGGAAGTCGTGGCCGAGCCTGAGCCAGCTCCCGCCCCTGAGCCCACCGCCGCCGAGAACGCCGGGCAGCCGCCAAAGGCGCTTCTCCCCAAGAAGCCGCCGCCGGAGGCGACCAAGCGCGTCAACACCGTGCAAAAAATCAACGCGCTCGACGTGAAGGGCCGGATCCAGCTGGCGCTCAAAGGCAACAAGGAAGAGCGCTCGATCCTGGTGCGTGACGGCACCAAGGTGGTCGCGCTGGCGGTGCTCGAAGCGCCCAAGCTGTCCGATGGAGAAGTGGAAAAGTTTGCCAGCCAGAAGAACGTGCTGGAAGCCGTGTTGCGGCAGATTCCGCTCAAGCGCCGCTTTATGAAAAATTACAAGGTGGTGCGGAATCTGGTGGCAAACCCGCGCACCCCGCTCGATCTGGGTTTGGGTCTGATGAAAAACCTGCTGTCGCAGGATCTGAAGAACATTGCGAACAACAAGGAAATTTCCGAGACGATCCGCAAGCTGGCGATGAAAATGTTCCAGCAGAAAGAAGCACAAGCGAATAAGAAGTAAGGCAGGTCGATCGCTGGTCTCCATGAAATAACTTTTCCCGTGAAACAACTTTTCCCATGACACAACCAGATCCTATCGCCGAACTGTTGAAGCGCACCAAGACCGTCGCGGTGGTCGGGCTCTCGGATAATCCTTTGCGGCCGAGCCACGGCGTCTCCGCTTACATGCAGAGCCACGGTTACCACATCATCCCGGTGAATCCGCAAATCGATTCATGTCTGGGCGAGAAGGCTTACGCCTCGCTGCTCGATATTCCGGAGAAAATCGACATCGTGAACATCTTCCGGCGGCCGGAATATGTAGAGGAAATCGTTGACCAGGCGATTCAGTTGCAAGTGCCCGCAGTGTGGATGCAGGAAGAAGTGATTCACGAAAAAGCCGCCGAGAAGGCGCGCCAGGCTGGAATCTTTGTGGTGATGGACCGCTGCATCCTGAAGGAGCACCGCGCCCGATTCGGGTGAAGTGGTCCTCGATCCGACAGAAGCCTCAACGGCACCACCAACTCACATCCGGCGTTCCAGGCGTTGACACCTTGAGCCTACCTTGAGTATCGGCGGGTGGCTGATGAGAATCTTCATGGCATCCACCCGGCCCTTCGACGACGAATTTTGTTACGCCGGTGGTAAATGTCCAGATTATCTGGGCGCAGGGTCCGCTGCCCTCGTAGTCTTTCTTCCCCTTCGAGATTTCCATATCAGGCTTCTCGGTAAGGGAGCGGGGCTTATTCCACGCTCGATAATGTGGAGCTCCGTTGGCCTCGGTATCAACAATCACTCGGTGTTTGTCTGCGTCACACACGAACTCGACTCGGCCCGCAATTTGAGTCTTCGATGAATGGGTACCTTCCGGAAGGTTAACCGTCGCAACTGCATAACGATCGCCTTTAGGGTTGACCCACACGACGCCGTCTCCATACATAATCCCGCTGGAGGTGCACGAGACGGTCTCAGGGCCCTGTTTAAGAACGGCATCGCGCACTGCGCGCGGGAAGATCTCTTGAAAGCGCGACTGCAGCGATTCAGCATCATCCAGATAATAGCTTCCGCGATCGTCGTTAATGCGGAGCGGGTATTTCACGAGGAGGGCCATCACCGCTGCGTCTTGTCTTGAAAGTGAGCTTCGCAGTTCGCGGTCAAAGGCAACAAAGCTTTTCGTCTCAGTGCCTCCGAGAACAGCAAGATCGCAGTTCTCGCCAAGCACCGCCGCCTGGGGAAAAGATAAACTGGCGAGGATCACTAGAAAGGCTATGACTTCCAGGACGGGACTTATCGTTTTCAGCGTCTTCATTACCACGGCGCGATTATAACGCTGATGATCGGGAGCCCCGCGCGCGGCTACGCTGAGTTTCTAGCTCCGACTCCGACAAAAACTACGCTGGCATCGTCGCGAACGCCCGCGCCGTTGGCGAATGCGCGAACATCATCCACGATACTGATCGCTGATGCTCCCGGTTTGGCCGCGTGTTCCGACAGCCGTTCCGGGCCGTATTCTTCTTCCTTCGCGTCCACTGCTTCCGTAATGCCGTCGCTGTAAAAAACCAGACGCGAGCCTTCCGTCAGGTTGATCTGGCATTCCGAATAGTCGCCACCCAATCCCAGCGGCATTCCGCGCTCGGTGACGAGGAATCGCGCTCCTTTGTCATCCATCAGCAGCGGGCGTAGATGCCCGGCATTGGCGAAGGTCACGGTTCGCCTGGCCGGATCCAGTACCGCGTAGACCATGGTGACAAACTTACCCGCAGGAAAGTCGTCCGCCATCAAGCGGTTGAGTTTCGTAAGCACCTCACCCGGAGTGCGGCATGCCTCGGCCAGCGATCGCAACATGCCGCGAGTGGCGGACATCAGCAGCGCGGCCGCCGTACCTTTGCCCGAAACATCCGCGAGCACCAATCCCCAGCGCCCGTCAGGGAACGGAATAAAGTCGTACCAGTCGCCGCCAACCGCGCGTGCCGGAACGCTGAGGCCGGAAACCATGAAGCCGGGAATGTAAGGAGAACTTTTCGGCAGCAGCGCCTGCTGAATCGCCTGCGCCTCCAGCGCCTCGCGGTTCATCACCTCGCGCTCGGTTCGCTCCGACTGGAACCGGCGCGCGTTGTGCACGGCAATCGCGATGTGATCGCAGAGCGCGCGCAGAATCCTCAACTGCTGGCGTGGAAACGCGTCCAGCTCAGGATGCGATGCCGTGAAGACTCCCACCAGTTTCTCGCCCACATGCAGCGGAATGGCCACCTCGGAGAGCGTGGACTCCTCGCAGCCTATATAGTACTGGTCCTCGCGCACATCAGGAGCGTAGCGCATCTGGCCGGTAGAGGCGACGTAACCGACCATGCCTTCCTTGCCAATCTTCAAACGAAGGCCTTTGTGGTTGACGCTGCATCCGTGTATGCCCGCCAGCACCATCTCGCCGCGCTCTTCGTCATGGAGATAGACGCTGGCTTCCACGCAGCCGAAGGAATGCGCGACCTCGTTGACCACGTTGTCGATCAGCTGATCAAGATCAAGGATGGATGTGATTTTCTGCGCAGTTTTTTGCAGCCGCTGCAACTCCTGCAACAGATCTGGAGACACAGCTGAGGCTGAAGCAACGCCCGGAACAACCTCGTCGACACGGATTCCTGAAGTTGTGGCCATGCAACCAGCTTATGTTCTGAAAGCCTGGAAACGCGCAATTCACGCGCGAACCGGCATGCAAATTCAGATGCGCTGCGGCGGGGCTAAGATTCTTTCTTTGCGTTCTTCTCGGATGTTCTGCCTGGGGTTGCGACGCGGGTCGACATGTCGGGCGAGATGTTCTCGCCGCGTGCTGAGCGCACGCGTTTGATTTCTTCCATACGCTCCTGGATGCGCTTCTCGATTCCTTCGTTCGTCGGCCGGTAATACACGCGGCCGCGCAAATTATCGGGCAGGCACTGTATGTCGGCGACCTTGCCCTCGACATCGTGCGCGTACTGATATCCCTGGCCGTAGCCGAGACCTTTCATCAGGCCGGTAGGAGCGTTGCGCAGATGCAGCGGCACCGGATCCGCTGCGGTTTGTTCCACATCCTGCTGCACGTCACCGTAAGCGGTATAGAGTGCGTTCGACTTGGGTGCCACAGAAAGATAAACGACGGCTTGCGCCAGAGCCAGATTTCCTTCGGGCATGCCGATAAAGTCGACTGCATCGCGAGCCGCCATGCACAGCGCAAGAGCGTTCGGATCGGCAAGCCCGATGTCTTCCACGGCCATTCGCACCACGCGGCGCGCCACGTAGAGCGGATCCTCTCCGGCCTCGAGCATGCGCGCCAACCAGTAAAGCGCAGCATCGGGATCGCTGTTGCGCACAGATTTATGCAGCGCGGAAATGAGGTTGTAATGTTCTTCGCCCGACTTGTCGTAGAGCAGAATGCGCTTCTGCAGCGCATCGTGCACGACTTCATCGGTGATCTCAGCGGCTGCGAGAGGTGGGGACTTGGCCAGCGAGGCAGCAACTTCCAGCACGTTGTAAGCACTTCGGGCATCCCCGCTGGTGTAACTGGCAATCTTCTTCAGCGCATCGTCAGCAGCGCTCAACTTCATAGCTCCCAAGCCGCGGATCTCGTCGGCCAACGCGCGCCGCAATAGTTCAACAATCTGTTCTTCAGCGAGCGGCTTCAGCACATAAACCCGGCAGCGTGAAAGCAAAGCAGAATTGATCTCGAAAGAAGGATTCTCCGTGGTCGCGCCGATCAGCCGAATGTTTCCCTTTTCCACGTGCGGCAGAAAAGCGTCTTGCTGAGCTTTGTTGAAGCGATGGATCTCATCGATGAACACGATGGTCCGCGTGCCGTACTGCCGCGCCCGTTCCGCGTCGGCCATGACCTGCTTGATTTCCTTGATGCCGGCCAGCACCGCCGAGAACTCGATGAACTCAGCCTTGGTCATGCTGGCGATAATCTTTGCAAGCGTAGTCTTGCCCGTCCCCGGCGGTCCCCAAAACAGAATTGAGCCAGTATCGTCGCGTTCGATCTGCGCGCGCAGCGGCTTGCCGGGACCGAGCAGGTGTTCCTGCCCCACGTATTCCTCCAGCGTCCGCGGCCGCATGCGATCGGCGAGTGGGCTGCTACGGTCGGCAGCGCTCGCATTCGGGATGGGCTCGAAAAGGCTCACAAAATCCATTTCACCACAGAAGCCCGAGAAAAAGGGGCCGTAGGCCACAGCCCCTGGCCGCTGCCCCCGGGAGTAATCCCTCCCGCGTTACCGGGGTAACGACTCCAGCACAACATTGTGGTGGGGATGACAAACCTGGCGCGATACCATGGAAGAAGTCCCTCCCCGCCAGAATGGCCATCAGTTTTGCCCGCAGTGCGTCATTACCCATGGAAACTCAAGAGACCAGACGGTTTGGCCGGTATGAGATCGTCGGCGAGCTAGGCCGCGGTGCCATGGGAGTCGTCTACAGGGCGCGCGATCCCCAGATCGATCGCCTGGTTGCGCTCAAGACCGTTTCTCTGCAAGGGCAGGAACCGGAGCGCGACGAAGAATTCCGCCAGCGATTTTTCGTCGAGGCACAAGCTGCCGTGCGCTTGCAGCATCCCGGCATAGTCGCCATTTTTGACGCCGGTGAAGATCCCGAGACCCACAATCCTTATATCGTGCTCGAGTACGTCGCCGGCGAGTCTCTGAGCCGGATGCTTTCCCGCGAGAAGAAGCTCCCACCGGCCAAGGCTTTGCGCCTGGCTGAGGAAATCGCCACCGCTTTGGATTATGCGCACGAGCAAGGCGTCGTCCATCGCGATATAAAGCCGGCCAACATACTCATCACGGAGGACGGCCACGCCAAGATTGCCGACCTGGGCATCGCCAAGCTGAATCTCTCGCAGTTCACTTTGCCCGGCCACGTGCTCGGCACGCCCGCCTTCATGGCTCCGGAGCAACTCTCCGGCGAAGGCGCCGACGGACGTTCCGACCTCTTTTCTCTGGGCGTGATTCTCTACGCCATGGTTACCGGGCATTCGCCATTTCACGGCAACAGCGCCACCACGGTCTGCTTCAAAGTGGTCAATCGTGAACCTGTTCCGGCCAGTGCCCTGGACCTTGATCTGCCCCGCGCTCTGGACGCGGTCATATCGCGCGCCATTGCGAAGGATCCCAATGCCCGCTACCAGCGCGGCTCGGACTTTGCCGCCGATCTGCAACGGCTGCAACAGCAGCACCAACCGGGATCGACCACCACTTCCTTGAACTCCACGCTCGCGGCGGCGACGCGCTCGCGGAGCGCTTTGTTCAGCTCGGCGAACCTGGCTCCGGCGAAAGGGAAGCGATCCCTGTTCAATGGATCCATGTATCCCGCGATGCGCAAAACTCCGCTCCGCGGGCTGATCGTGGGCGCGGTGCTGATGCTCGTGCTCGTTCTACTCGTCGGAAACCCCTTTGGAAAATTTGCCGCGTCGCGGAAATCGATAGCCGAGGCACAAGTCGAGCCCCCGCCCAGTCCGGCTGGTTCTGGCGAGGAGTACGCGGGAGGCGCGCAACCCACGCCAGCTGCGACTTCCTCCGCTCGCCCAACTACCCCCGCCGTCACCGGGAATGTCGCCGACAAACCTCTCCAGCTTCGCAAGCTTGTCCAAACTTCATCCGCCTCGCGCACCACGCGCCCGGCATCCAGCTCCAGTCTCGACTTATCTGTACAGCACCAGTTCAAGGACGCGACTCTCTCACTCTGGATTGATGACAACCTCACTCTCACCCAGCCCCTCCATGGAACTGTTCGGAAGCACCTGATTGTTTTCAATGGAATCTATGGCGCCAACTCCAAAACCGTCCAGGTTCCAGTGGGAGTTCATGAGATCCGCCTGCGAGCTCAATCCGCCGACCAATCCGTCGACCTCTCCAAAACCATCTCTGCCGTCTTCACCGATGGCGACACCAAGACTCTGCAGGTCACGTTCAACAATCACAACACCGCCATCAATCTGATTTGGCGGTAGACGTGTAGGACGGACACCCCTTTCCGTCGCTTTTGAACTTGGTGTTGACGTGTGTAGGACGGACGTCCGCGCGCCGCGATAGAGGTAGATTCTGGGTGCCCCATGTCTCGCTGGTTTTGCCAGACGTGGGGATTTTTCCCGCCACCTGACGGACATTTCTGTCCGTCGCTGTTGACTTCATTTCCTCTGCCTCGCCGCCTCATACAAAATAATGCTCCCCGCCACGCCCGCATTGAGCGATTCCACTTGCGGCGTGTGAGGGATGGCTACGACCTCGTCCATCTGTGTGACTAAGCCGCGCGCCAAACCTGATCCTTCGCTTCCAATGAAAACTGCAATCGGCCCGGTGAGATCGGCTTGATCCACAGGTGTTCCCTTATGCGAAGAAGTGGCGATCGGTCGTACGCTCTTCGAGCGAAGCCTGGTGACAACGTCTTCAAGCCCAGCCGCCGCCGCGACGACCGGCAAGCGGAAAATAGATCCCGCCGAGGCGCGCACCGCTTTTGCGTTCAACGGGCTGACCGTGCCCTCACCCAAGATAATTCCGGCGCTGCCAAAAGCCTCCGCCGATCGTAGGATCGTGCCCAGATTCCCCGGATCCTGCAGACCGGCGAGCACCATAATCGGCCCCACCTGCAACCGCTCTTTTTCGAGCACGTCGTCCAAGGAAAATTCTTTCAAACGCACGAGTGCCGCCACACCTTGCGGCGTTTCGCTGGGAACTGAAGCATCGAAGAGCTTGTCGGGAAGCAACAAAGTTTCAACGTGAGCGCCGATCTGCGGCAACAGGCGCTCCGCGCGGTCCTGCGCCGATTCGCGAAAAAAGACTGCCCGAAACCGCAGCCCGCTGCGGATTGCTTCCTCCAGCATGCGCAGCCCTTCGATGGCGCAATCTCCGTCGGCGGTGCGCTGGGCGCGGGAAAAAGCCTGCCGCAGTTGCTTCAGCAGAGGATTGTGGCGCCCCTCGATGCGCCGCAGTCGCGGCTGGGAGCGCGCGGATTCACGGATTCCGGTCATGTGTGGGCGCAACTCCTGCGGAACTCTGGCTCAACTTGGGCGAAACTCTCAGCGACGGCAGTCACCGCATGATACGCTGCTGTCCCTATCTGTTCTCTCAGCTTCAACGCTTTGCCGTATTATGATAAGTTTCACAATCTAAATTCACCCACGCTGTAGCTAATGGGAAGGGGTTGCTGTGCGCGCCGAGATCGTCAAGATTAATAGCGAGAATCCGGAATTGTCACTGGTGAAGTACGCCGCCGATCAGATCCGGGCGGGCGAGGTGCTGGGGATGCCGACCGACACGTTTTACGGGCTCGCCGCCGATCCCTTCAACTTGCGTGCGGTCGACAGAGTGTATGACATCAAGACCCGCTCGCGCCACAAACCTCTCTCCTTGCTCATCGAGAGCGTCGACCAGGCCGAGGAACTCGCCAAAAAGCTGCCGGAAGAGTTCTACGCCCTGGCGCGAAAATTCTGGCCCGGGCCGTTGACTGTGATCGTGAAAGCAGGATCGCGCCTGCCTCTGAAAGTGACGGCCAACACCGGCAACGTAGCCTTGCGCGTGCCCAACGCCAAAATTCCTCTGGCGGTAGTGACCGCGGCCGCCATTCCGATCACCGCAACTTCGGCCAACCTCAGCGGCGCGGCGGAATGCACTACGGCCGAGCAGGTGCACGACCAGCTTCATGGCCGCATCAGCATCATCGTCGACGGCGGCATTTCGCCTCGCGACATTCCGTCCACCATCATCGATCTTTCCGACGAAGAGACGCGCTGGCGAATCATCCGTGAAGGGGCCATCCCCAAAGACGAGATTTCCAAGTTTTTTGCTCAAGGATGACCGACGACTCTGCCAACCGGTCTGCCAACCAGTCTGCCAATCGAGGCTCGAGACTGCGGTTCCTGCGGCTGGCTGCCTTGGTCAGCGCACTGGCAGTGGCCTGGCTGGCAATCACCGCGGTTCGCATCGTTCGGACCGCGTCGTTGCAGCAGACCCACGCTGCGGACGCAATCGTGGTCTTTGGAGCCGCCGAATATTCCGGGCGCCCGTCCCCTGTGCTGCGCGCACGTCTCGATCATGCCTACGCCCTCTATCGCGAGGGAGTTGCTCCTGTCATCATCACCACAGGCGGAGCCGGCGGCGACCCCAAGTTCAGCGAAGGCGAAGTGGGCCGCAGCCACTTGATGGAGCGCGGCGTCCCGGAGCGAAACCTGATCGCGGAAACTCAGAGCCACGACACCGCGGAATCAGCCGTCCGCGTGGCCGTAATCATGCGCGCCAACGGATTGCACAGCTGCGTAGCCGTAAGCGACGCCTATCATGTATTTCGCATCCGCGAACTGCTGGAGCACGAGGGCATCGGGCCGGTCTACGTCGCCCCGCGTCCCGATTCCAAGCCCCACGGCCTGAGCCAACGCATGCTGGCCGTGCTGCGCGAAGCCATCAGCTACATGTCCTGGAGACTGGGGATCACCTGAAAGAGCACCTGAAATAAGTTCTTGCCAGTCAGGCGACGGCCGTCAGAAGCGGTCAATGTTGTTCGTGGTTCGAACTTTGAACCAGTCGTAACGCAGGCCGTTCTGGGTCAGGCCGACCCGGATTTTCATGAAGGAGTGTTGAATTCGTACCACGACATTTGTGTTGTTGCTGATTTCTGTTCGATCGTGTTGTGCGCCGCGTTGTTCAGCCATCTGCCGATTCCGGCAGTGCTGGTAGTCTTCGTAATCCTGGTTCTGCTGGCAGAGTTCGTAGCCGTTGTTCATGTTAGCGGCGCGCAGACTCGTGGTGTCCAGATTCGCCTGGATTGCGGCCGCGAGTTCACTGTCGTATCGGTCATACCAGGCGCGGACTACATCCTCGGTCTCCTGGGGTGTGTGAGTCAGTTTGTATTTCGCGATCGCGGCCGTCACGTCGTCGGCGTTTTCCGCACCATCCATCTTCAGGCGAGGCAAGGGACCGGCTTGCAATTCCATGTCTTCGTCGGTGAAGACTTTCTTGGCATGCGTTGGGTTCTGTGCTTTGGCCTTGCGGGCCGCGGCTGCCAGCGAACTGCCCGTATCCGAAGACGTCTGGTCGGCCGACTGCGCAGCCGGGGACGAGGAACTTGGCGCGACTTGCGCAAAATCGATGGCGGAAAAAGCCAGCACCACCGCGAGCAGCACAGGAAGGGCGGCCAGATATCTCAGCCTCGTCGAACGATAGGGCAACAGCGTCCGCATCATCCCCAAAGATTATCAGGTGGCCCGAGGCTTGGAAGGTCACTTAAGTTTCGACGCTAACCCTCGTGGAATCAACGGCCTACCAGCCGTTCCGCTCGCGCAGTCCCGTGATGTGGGCCACGTGGTGCTTTCCATGCCAGGCATAGAGCGCCAAATTCTTGTCCAGGCTGACCGTGCCCAGTTCGGGATGGCGAAACGTACGCTTCCAATCCTCTGGTTTGAGCGATCGCAGCAGCCGAACCCAGCGATCATGCAGAGAATCCAGCAATGTCAGGGACACCTCGATCGGCGTTGACTTGGTGTCAGCAAGTTCAGCCCAAAGCTGTTGCTCATAAGGCTTGATAGTCGGCTCGGACTCGGTGAGCGCCAGCTTGAAGCGGATGTAGGCGTTCATGTGGCTGTCGGGCACATGATGCGTGACCTGACGCACCGTCCATCCCCCAGGCCGGTAAGGTGTGTCGAGCTGAGCAGGGGAAAGGCCCGAGACCGCAGCGCGCAGGTTGGCAGGCGCGTGCGAAATGTCATCCACAAGTTGTTGTTTCTGACTTTCCGTCAGAGATCCTTCGAAGTGAAACTTGCCGATGGGATAGCTCAGGTCGTCCATGGTGTCTCCGTTGATAAGCAGTCCTGTCTACAAGATAACGCAACGGCCGAGCCCAGTTTCAGAAGGACGCCCCCTCAGAACGACACTCTCAGAAGAGCGGCCGGCACTGGCACCCCGGGGCAGGTGCTGGTGGAGAGGGCCATTGCGGAGCTTCCCGAAGCTCAGGTCGCCCTCCGAGCCCCTGGTTCGGCCCGGAGGTCAGCCCCGTTTCGGGAGTGCGCCAGCAGGCCGTTCAATCGATCCACTAGCGTATTTACGTGATTGATAATAAATCACTTAGCGCCTACGTTTCGCACGGAGCCGTGCCCCTCTAAGTCTCCATTGACTCAGCCTCTTAATGACTCAGCCTCTTAGGCTACCGTTGCACCGCGGTGCATGCCGTCGTTCGGGGCAGCAATGGCACAAGTGCGGGGTGGCTAGACCTAGGCCGATGGCGACCAGTTCTCCAAGTCCCGACGCAAGATACCACCCAGCTTATCCAACGGATTCAAACAGTCTGGATTCAAACAGTCGGATTCAAACAGTGACAATCCTTTGAAGGGAGGGCTGGCCGCCAAGCGTCCGGTAGGTATACTTCTGTTGATGCAGCCCGACCCCGAGGTTGTAAACGCATGGCGCGATTCGGCGCCCTTCTGGGAGAAACACCGGGAAATCATCCGGCAGATGTTTGCGCCAGTTACGCAAGCTCTCGTCGAGGATGCGCGGATCGGTCCCGGACACTCGGTTCTGGATATTGCTACCGGGCCCGGGGAGCCAGCTTTGACCATAGCTGCCATAGTCGGCTCCGAAGGCAAGGTCCTTGGGATCGATCCCGCACGGGAGATGGTGGATGCTGCTCGTCGAGCCACAGACCATTTGGGGCTCAGGAATGCGAAATTCGAGGTCGCTTCTGCCGACCGTCTGCCGTTCCCGGCCGATACCTTCGATGCCGTGGTAAGTCGCTTCGGCGTGATGTTCTTTCCATCTCCGGTTGAGGGTGTTCGAGAGATGTTGAGAGTGCTAAAGCCCGGGCGGGAACTGTCTGTGGCGGCCTGGCATGTCGCCGATAGAAATCCTTTTTTCTACACGCTGTCGCGAGTCATGGAACGTTTTGTAGATTCGCCGCCTGTTGCTCCCGACGCTCCCGACGCGTTCCGCTTCGCCAGCCCGGGCAAGTTACGGGACGTTCTTACAGAGGCTGGCGCAGTGGCCCCATCCGAGCGCCTGCTGCGATTCACAATACAAGCACCGATCTCGGTGGAAGACCTTTGGACAATGCGATCGGAGATGTCTGAGAAGCTTCGGGAAAAGCTCGCCAAGCTTCCAAGGGAACAGGCGAGTGAAGTGAAACGGCAGTCGCTGGAAATTCTGCGTGGATACTCGACCGAGCGCGGGATGAGTTTTCCGGCTGAGGTTCTTATCGTCAGTGGAACCAAGAGCCATCTGACATAAGCGTTTGAGGGCAGCCACCAGCGTGCATGAACAACGCCACGGCCCAGTATTCGTCGTCCGGATCTCACATGACAGCTGATGCCGGTATTGCGCTCGGGCTCGGTCTTACCAACGAGTGTAATCTGGCCTGCGCCTTCTGCTACCGCGATCCGACTCGCGCGGATCGTCTCTCCCTGGATCAAGTGAAGGCAGTGATGGAATGCGTGCCCGTACGCTCTGTGAATCTCGGCACCGGCGAGAACGGCATGCATCCAGAGTTCAAGGCAATACTGGCCTACCTGCGAACGAAACCGGTTAAGCTCACCATCACTTCGAATGGTCATAGCGTTGCTGTTCTGGAAGACGATGAACT
>Ga0210383_10001726_pt1 | contig 19869 bp, 13 predicted proteins | sample IncBWC14OmetaG_FD_160072 | JGI IMG/M metagenome (GOLD analysis project Ga0210383, IMG submission 160072) | Forest soil microbial communities from Barre Woods Harvard Forest LTER site, Petersham, Massachusetts, United States - Inc-BW-C-14-O ... | reverse complement strand
GATCCCCGGCTCCGGCCGCACCGCCATCGGCATCACCGGCAACAACGGCGCCGTGGACCTCGGCGTCCTCGAATCGATGCCCGGCGTCATCGAATGCATTCCAGTAACCAAGCCCTACAAACTCGTTAGCCTCGACGTAAAAACCGAACCCACCATTGTCCGCATCCCCACTCCAACAGGAGACGTCCTCGTCGGTGGACCGCACCTCGCCATGGTCGCCGGACCCTGCGCCGTGGAAACCGAAGAACAATGCCTGGCCATCGCCGAACAACTCCTGCCCATCGGAGTCCGTCTCTTCCGCGGAGGCGCCTACAAACCTCGTACCTCGCCCTACAGCTTCCAGGGACTCGGCCTCCCCGGCCTGAAAATTCTTGAAAAAGTTCGCAAACTCTACGGCTTTGCTATCGTCACTGAAGCTATCGACAACGAATCGCTTGACCTCGTCGAGGAATACGCCGACGTCATCCAGATCGGCGCCCGCAACATGCAGAATTTCTCCCTACTCAAACGCGCAGGCCGCGCCAAAAAACCAGTCCTGCTCAAACGCGGCATGTCCGCCACGCTCGACGAATTCCTCATGGCCGCGGAATACATCCTCTCCGAAGGCAACTACAACGTGATGCTCTGTGAACGCGGCGTGCGCACATTCTCCGATTTCTCGCGCAACACTCTCGATCTCGCCGTAATTCCCGCCGTAAAAAAACGTAGCCACCTCCCAATCCTTGTCGATCCTAGCCACGGCACCGGCAAGCGCCACAAAGTTCTACCCATGTCTCGCGCCGCCATAGCCGCCGGCGCCGACGGCCTCCTCGTCGAAGTCCATCACCAACCCGACAAAGCCCTTTCCGACGGCGTCCAATCCATAGTCCCCGCCGAATTCGCCGAACTGCTCCTCGAAGTCCGCGCCATTGCCACCCTCCTCCACCGCCACCTCAACTAATATCTCCCTGTGGCACAGCCCTTCCTGTCTACCTGAACTTCGAAGGGGCGGTGTTCTTGGGTTTCTCTTCTCTATGGGTTTCTCGGTGCTCGGTGCCCCATGCGCCGATTTTGCGCGTGGGTCTTGGGTTCCTTTTCTCCGTGCCCTCCGTGTTGAATCTTTGTCCGTTCCTCCTCTTCTCCGCGTCCTCTGCGGCCCCTCTGCTAACTCTGTGGTGAAACTTCTCTTTCCTCCCCTGCCTCTGGCCCCTCCATTTCTTCAATTCCTCCGCTATCCTGTAAAATCATTCCCGCCAATGCGCCGCCTCACATCCTTCCGCGTCTACTTCGCTCTCTCCATCCTTCTCATCCTTCTCGTCGTCATCCTTCTCCGCGAACATCGCCCCTCCTTCCTTCGCCCTGATCTCCATCTCAACGCCTACATCTCCACCGACGACGGCTCCATCACCATCCTCGACCTCGCCAATCTCCGCATCCTCCGAAAGATTCCCGTCGGCTCCGGCATCGCCGATCTGCGCGAACACGCCAAGCGCCCCGAAATCTGGGGCGTCTGCTCCACTGGCGGCTATCTCTGGGTACTCGACGCGCGCACTTCACAAATCGCGAAGCGCATTCCGGTAGGCCCGCTGCCCTTTTCCATCGACTTCTCCCCCGCCGGTGATCGCGCCTACACCACCTCTTCCTCCTCCGACCAACTCCTCGCCATCGATGTGCCCTCGCGCTCCGTTATCGGCCGCGCCAAAACCGGCTCCGAACCCGTCCAGGCCCGCGCCACTCCCGACAAAAAACTCATTCTCGTCGTCAATCGCCGCGCTGCCACCCTCGGCATTCACGACGCCGCCACCCTTCAGCAACGCGTAGCCGTCCCCGTCATCCCGCAGCCCGACGAAGTCCTCGTCGTCCCCGACGGCACCCTCGCCTTCGTCATGAGCCGCACTGAAAAACGACTCTCTGTAGTCGATCTTCTCCGCGGCGTTCTCATCACCAATCTCGAACTCGCCGGCAAGCCCACTCAAATCCTCGTCAAACCCGATGGCGGCGAACTCTACGTCATCTCTCCGGAAGCCCACGGCCTGCAGGTCGTCAACACCTGGACCCACGAAATGGGCGACTACATGCTTCTCGGCTCCGCTCCCACCGACGCACTCATCAGCGCGGACTCCGGTCGAATGTACGTAGCCGACAGCGCCGCCAGTCGCGTCATCCCCGTGGACATCGCCAATCGCCGCATCGACAAGCCCATCAACGTGGGCGCCACTCCCGCCGCCATGCGCTTCGACACCTCCGACCCTTCTGCCCGTCCAACGATGCTCCTCGTCGTAAACGAATCCTCCGGCGACCTCGCCGTCATCCGTACCCGCACCGACTCCCTCCTAACCGTTATCCCCATAGGCCCACACCCCTCCCGACTCGCCATAAAACTCTTTTAACTTGTCCTGAGTTTTCTTCTCCGTGGGTGCCGCACCCTGTGATTTTCAGGGTACGGGTTTAGAGCTAGCTCCCATCACAATTCCTGTATCGCTGGGGCGTTCTCTCTTCCCGTCCCGGTTCTCTTACGGTGTCATCCCGACCGGAGTGGCCGGACTTTTGTTTCGTTCGCGCCGCGCGAACGCCGGCCACGAAGCGGAGGGACCGTGGCTTGATTTCAAACACTACCAAACTCGACGTGCTCGCACCGTCTTCCTCGGTGCTCTCCGTGTCCTCTGTGGTGCGCCCTCCTGGGTTCCTCTTCTCCGCGTCCTCTGCCGCAACTCGGCTAACTCTGCGGTAAAGCCTTTCTCTTTCTACTTCCCCTCCATCGCCCACGCCGAATTCTCTTCCCCCAGCGCCACATCCAAAAACCCCTCCGCCGGCAACACATCCACTGGCAATCCCCCATGCCACAGCGCCACTCCAATCGGAAACTTTGTCATCCCGCGCAAATCCAGCACTTCTTTCTTCACCGCCACTTCCAGCGTCCTCTTATACGCCACCTCCGCCAGCTTCGACGGATTCAGCAAGCAGATCGGCCCCTCTTCAATCGAAACCGCCGTCAATCGCCCTCGCTCCACAATCGCCACCACCGTCAATTCTTCCGCCGCGCCAATCACAATCCGAAACTGTACTTGCTCCATTTCGCTCAGCATTTCAGGGAAACAATCCACTCGCAGCACAAACCGCTCTTCCTCGAATCCATAGCGCAACTCGTGCAGGTAATACACTCGCCCATGCATCGTTCCGCCGCGCCGCTCCGGCGAATACACGCCCGCTCCCAGCCACTCGAAATAACTCGAGTCCACTCCATCCACCTTTACATTCAAATACGTTGATGGCGGCAACTGGAACGCGCGCTCGGGCAAGCGCTTGATTGGTTTCGCCAACTCCTCCGGCGCCACCATTCCCAGAGCCAGATACACACCCGTCAAATGCTTTCTGTAGAGCGCGTCAAACTCCGCATCATTCGCCGTGCTGTGTTCCGGCCCGAACCACCAGCACCAGTCGCTACCTTCCGCCGTTAGCAGCGACTCCTGCGCCTCCGCCAATCCCGCCGCTGTCGGCGCGCTCGGCAACCCTTTCTTTCGCGCTTCCTCCGCCCGCCCGTAGGCCTCTCGCGCGTCCCACAACAATTCCCACGCCGCCACATCTTCGGGATGCCCGATCCACACGTCAAAATTCGCATTGATCCACGAGGCCGGAAAAATCCCTGGCGTGGTCGGCACATCTCTTGCTGCGTCAATCGTTTCGCTCGCCGTCAACGCCCGGAAATCCCCGTCGTCCGAAATCCTTTTATAAAATTCCCGCAAAAACTCCCGCCCGTTTCCTGGGTAGTATTCCCACGCATTTTCTCCGTCCAGAAAAATGCACACCGTCAGCGGTCGACCCGTATCCACGCTCTCGCCGATATGCCGCAACTTCCCATGCAAGTCCGCGGCTGCCTGCTTGCTGTCCATCCGGCTGTACACAAACCCAATCAAATCCGAAATATGGTGGTCGCGAAATAGTCCCGTAATTCCTTTTCCGGCCGTTTGCACTTGCCAGGGCTCATACATCTTCTCCGCATTGGCGGGAATCCCGCTCGCGTCGCGGAAAAATCCCACGTTCAAAGTCCTCCCCAGCACTCCTTCATCCGTGCCGAACCACTTAAATCCTTCTTCCGCCGCGATCGCCAGCGCCTGGTCGGAAACCGATCCCTCGCTCGGCCACAAGCCTACCGGCTTCACCCCAAACGTTTTCTCGTGATACTCCTTCGCGCGCCGCAACTGTTCCCGCGCATCCTCTGGATGCCGGAACGCCCGTCGTGGCAGCGGCGTTCCCGGATTTGCCACCCGCGCAATATCCGAATCGCAAAGCAGCGGCAGAATCGGGTGATAGAAAGGCGTCGTGCTGAGTTCCACTTGCCCCCGAGCGGCCGCTTCCTTATAAGCGGGCAGCACCAGCCCGATAATCTCGATCTGCTTGGCCCTCAATATCAGGCTGTCGTTCGCCGTGAAATCCTTCCCGCGATTCGCCAGCCGCGAAACTTCCGGATCCTTGTTTAACCACTCCTCATCCATCCACGCCAATTGCGACAGCACCTGCAAATCCCGCCAATCTCGCGGCGTAAACGTCACCAGCGCCTGCGCCCCGCCCGCTCCTCGCGACCATTCATACAACTCCACAAATCTCGGCCAGCGCGACATCAAGCGCTCATGATTCAATTGAAACGCGCGCGCCAATATCTCGGACTTGTCCTCCCGCGTCAGCTCTTCCGCTTTCTTGAACGCCAGTTGAAACCATGGCTCCTTGAATGTTCCGCTCGCATACTCCTCCAACTGCATGCACAGCGATGGCACCAGGTTGAACGTCGCATGGAATTTCGGAAACTCCTCCAGCACCTTCACCATTCCCAAATAATCTTTCGTGGCGTGCAGTCGCGTCCACGGCAGCACATATTGCCCCGTCTCCGGATCCTTGTACTGCGGCTGGTGCATATGCCACAACACCGCCAAGTGTATTCGATTCATCCCCCGTCTCTCTCCCGACTCTGTGGTACAGCCAACTCTTCTCCGTCTCGCGCAGTTTGCGAGATGATTCTTGGCTGTGCTCTTGGGTTTTCTTTCCTGTGTAGCGACCGCCTTCTGCTTGCCATGAAAGGAATGGAGGCGGTCCGCCAACCAAAATGCATGCGCCACCAACCCGCCGACCTCACACCAACCTCTTCTCCGCTAACTCTGCGGCCCCTCTGTTAACTCTGCGGTGAACTCTTCTCTTTCTTCACTCGCACCCGCGAACTTCCCACCCCATGTTACACTCCCCTTTTCTCTCCATGCGCATTCTCGACCGCTATGTTGTTCGCGAAGTTGCCCGCCACGCCCTCCTCGGCCTCCTCATCTTCACTTTCGTCCTCTTCGTCCCCAAACTCGTCCGCCTAATGGAGCTCTTCGTCCGCCATTCCGGCTCTGGCTCGCAAATCGCCAAACTCTTCGCTTGCATCGTCCCTAGCGTCTTCGTTTTCACCATTCCCATGGCCGTCCTGGTCGGCGTCATGCTCGGCCTCGGCCGCATGTCCATGGACAGCGAAATCATCGCCCTCTCCGCCCTTGGCGTCAGCCGCAAGCGCATCCTTCTCCCCGTCGGCGTAATCGCCGCTCTCGGCGCTCTACTCACGTTCCTCATGACCTCGTGGCTCGCCCCGCTCAGCCTCCGCACCTTTCTAAACACCGAAACCGACCTCATCACCTCGCAAATTTCCTTCGCGGTTCAGCCGCGCGTCTTTGACGAGCGTTTCCCCCACATGGTCCTCTACATTAACGATGTTTCCGCCAGCGGCACCCATTGGAACGGGGTGTTCCTCGCCGAAGCCGGGGCGGAAAGCGGTTCGCAAATCACCCTGGCAGAGAGTGCGATTGTAATTGCCGAACCTAAACTGGGCAAGTTGGAGCTCCACCTCAACGGTGGCGCCACTCACGAATTCTCTCGCACTGACGCCAACCACTACTCCGTCACCGCCTTTGGCCGCAGCGATTGGCCCATCGAAGTCAACGGTCTCGCGCCATCCAAGGAACGCGAACTCACCCTCGCCGAACAATTTCTTGCCCAGCTCTGGCGCCACAATTCCCTATCCTGGCGTGACGCCCGCGTCGAGCTTCACCAGCGCTTCGCCTTCCCCGTCGCGTGTCTCATCTTCGCGTTTGTTGCCGTTCCACTCGGTGCGCAACCCCGCCGTGGAGGTCGCGCCGCCGGCACCCTCCTTGCCATCATTGTCATCGGCTCCTATTACCTGCTCTTCATCGTCGGCGCTGGGCTCGCTCGTCAAGGAGTTCTTCCTCCTTTCGTCGGCGTCTGGGCAGGTAATTTCATTCTCGGCCTCTTCGCCGTGATCCTCTTTCCTCGCATGGAAAGCTATCGCGGCGATTCGGCCACCTACACTTTGGCCGCGCGTTTCGCTACCTGGTGGCGCCTCTACCGCCGCCGCAAGGCCAAAGCCAAAGCCGTCGTAGCCCGCACCGAAAACGGCTCCGCGTCCCCCGACTCCGGCCCGGCCTCGACCCCCGCCTCTACGATGGACATTCCCACCATCGTCGATCTCTACCTTCTCCGCCGCTTTTTCTATTTTTTCTTCGTCATCTTGGGCGCATTCATCTTTCTCTTCGAAACCTTTAACTTCTTCGAACGCCTCGACGACATCGCCCGCCATCACGTCCCCTTCATCACCGTCGTCAACTATTTCCGTTATCTGATCCCCTATCTCGTTTACCAACTCTCGCCCCTTGCCGCCCTGGTCTCCGTTCTCGTCACCCTCGGCATTCTCAGCAAGAACAACGAAATTGTGGCCTTCAAAGCCAGCGGCATCAGCCTCTATCGACTCGCCGCTCCCCTTCTACTCGCCGGCCTCGCCATCGCCGCCACCCTCCTGCTTCTCGACGAAACCTATCTGCCCTACGCCAACCAGCGCCAGGACGCCCTCTACAACCAGATCAAAGGTCGTCCGCCGCAAACGTACACTCGTCCGCAGCGCTGGATCTTCGGAGAGAATTCCAAGGTTTACAATTACGATCTCTTCGACCCCAACGAACAACTCTTCGGCGGCCTTACCGTCATCGAACTCGATCCCACCACGTTTCAGATGAAGCGCCGCGTCTTCGCCACTCGTGCCCACTGGCTGGACACGCAAAAAACCTGGATACTCGAATCAGGCTGGGTCCGCGATTTTTCCGACGGCACCGTCGTCCGCTACGCGCCCTTCAACGTCACCACCCTCGCCGAACTCATCGAGCCACCCTCTTACTTCCACCGCGAAGTGATCCAGGCCTTCCAAATGAGTTGGACCGAACTCCGCAAATACATGGAAAGTCTCCGCCGCGCCGGCTTCGACGTCTCCACACTCAACGTCCAGTGGCACAAAAAATTATCTTATCCACTCATCGCCCCGATTAGCATGATGCTTGCCATACCCTTTGCCGTTCTTGTCGGCAATCGCGGCGCTATCGGTGGAGTCGCCCTCGGCGTTGCCATCGGTATTTTCTATTGGGCTGTCGCCGCCCTGTTCGAAGCCATGGGCGGCATAGGCCAACTCCCTCCCATCCTGGCCGCCTGGTCCCCTGACCTTATCTTCTTCTTCCTCGGCCTCTACTTCTTCTTCAAAATGCCCACCTAACTCCGTCTTTGCTTCCGTACTTCCTTGCTTCTTTACTTCTTTACTTCTGTCCTCTCCACCTTCCACAAAATTTTCCTCATCATGCCCAAAAAAACCTCCGCGTCCCCCTCTTCCATCTCAAATCTTCGCAACATCCTGCGCAACTTCTCCTCTGCCGTGGCCTCTCCCCGCTTGCCCACATACCCGCTCTTGCGCAAAGCCTCCAACAAAACCTCTCCAATCCGCTCCACCGTCTCCATCCGCGCTGGCTCCTCTCCGACAATTCTCTTCTTCCCTCTTCTCTGCCTCCCCTCTGTTAACTCTGTGTTGAACTCTTCTCTTCTCCTCAACTCATACAAACACACCGCCACCGCCTGCCCCAGATTCATCGACCGGTGCTCCTCCCGCGTCGGTATCCGTAGCAACCAATGGCAATAACTCAAATCCTCATTCGACAATCCCCTTTTCTCGCTCCCAAACAAAACCGCCACCCTTCCGCGCTTCATCTCACGCCGCAAAATCTCCCCAGCCTCCTCCAGCCCCTGCAATGGCTGCCGTATCTCCCGATTCCCCACCGCCGTCGTCCCCACCACCAACGAACAATCCGCCACCGCCTCCCGCAAACTCCCAAACTCCTCCGCCGCCTTCAACACTTTCCCCGCTCCCACCGCCGACACCGCCTCCCGAAAGGCCCTCTCGTAAGGCTTCACCACCCGCAAACTCATCGCCCCAAAATTGCTCATCGCCCGCGCCACCGCCCCAATATTCAACGGGTTCCGAGTCTCCACCAACACCACCCGCAAATTCTCCAACTCCATCCTCTTCTCTGTGCCCACTGTGTTCTTCACTCCGTGTCCTCGGTGTTAAATCTTTTCAACGCACACCCCTACCCACACCGCCTCTCACACTCTACAACCCTTTATCTCTCGTTGTTTTATCTAACGGGCCAACTAGATGAACCGCGCCACTGAACGTTGCAGCGACCCTTCAACGCTTCCTGATCCCTGGTCTCTGGTCCCTGATCTCTCCATCCGACCGCTTCACCATCCCCAACCGCCGCATCGGCTTCGCGCCCGACGCCGGAAAACTCATGCTCCAAAAATTCGCCTCGCCCGCAACCATCTCGAACGCCCCGTGCAGCTTGCTATCTCTCCCGATTCTCACCGACACAATCCGGCACGCCGCCTTCTTCTTATTAAACTCATTCACCATCTGAAATCCCTGTCCCACTGCCAGAGGCGCTTCCAGCAAAACCACTCCGCCATGCGCGCTCACCGAAACCGTCCGCGACAAAAACCGAAATTTTTCCTTCTGCTCGTCCAGGCCCACCACCTCCACCTGGATCGTCACCACCGCCCGCGTCGTCCTTCTCCGTTCAATACTCCGACAATGCAAATTTGCCATTTCTGTTCCCTTCGTACTGTACGGGCGTTGCTCGCCCTCTTGGGTTGACGTGCCGTTAGGGTCCCCGCCGTTAGCCGGGGCGAATTTGGCGTCGCCTTTGTAGGGGCGGCTTTAGGCCGCGCTCTTGGATTTCGCTTTGCTTCTCACAACGGCGAATCCTGCACTTCGACCTGGTGCGACACAAATTCCTAAGCGTTCCTACGCGCAGGACGGTTCGCAAACTCCTCCATCCTACGCATTTCTTCCTGCTCCACGAATAGGGTGCCAGTCACAATTCCACCCCGGTTTCGTAGTACTTTCCTCCCAGCACCTTCGGCTCCGATTCCTCGCCGCCGCTGCCTCACACGCCGCTGTTGCGGGTGGGGTCTTGGGTTGTATTCGCCCCGTGGCACAGCGAACTCTTCTCCATCTCGCGCAGTTCGCGAGATGATTCCTGGCTGTGCTCTTGGGTTTCTCAACTGTGGGGTCACGCGCGTCCGTCCGCTCTTCCCAGTGAACGAGCCGTTCTTTCCAAAGCGCCGTAGGCGCGACACCTCTCCCCCGCCCCTTTCTCTTTCATCTACGGTTGGCCTTTAGTACAGTATCGCTCTCATACTCAATCCCTTATCCTTCTTCCATGTCACGAAGAAAAATTGGAACTTTCTTGACCGTCGCCGCACTCACCTTCACCGCTTCCTCCTGCGGCAAATCGCAAGCCTCCGCACCTCCCGCCCCCATGAACCTCGTGACGCAAACCATCCACGACTACGGCCGCGGCCATCAACCTCAACTCGGCCCTCCGCCTACTTCCGTGCCGCTGGAAACTGACCTTCAATACGGAGCTCGAATCAACAATCTGTTAGTCCAGGAAGACTTCGCCGAACTCGAGAAACTCGCTCGGCAATATCGCGTGGAAAAGGACCGTGTTGTCGGCGGTTACTGGAAAAATGATACCTTCTACTACGCCGCCTACCCTTCCTCGTTTCCGTCGCATTCTGGTCCCATTCAGGATTCCGACTACCTCGCTCTGATTGTGCGAACCAAAAAGTGGATCACAGCCTATCCAGACTCCGCTACCGCTCGCATTTTCCTCGCCAACATCTACACCGCGTACGCAGACCAGGCCCGTGGCACCGGTTTCGCCGACAGCGTCTCCGACGATCAGTGGAAACTCTTTCACCAGCGCACCAGCCAGGCCAAAGAAACTCTCCTGGAAGCCGCAACGCTTCAGGAAAAAGATGCTCATTGGTACACGGTCATGCAAATGGTCGCTTTTCAGGAAGGGTGGGACAAAACGGAAGCTCGCGATTTACTCGACCAAGCGGTGGCCTTTCAGCCCGGCTACTACCACTTTTGCCGTCAATATGCTCAGTACCTTCAGCCCCAGTGGTACGGAGAGTCCGGCGACATCCAAGCCTTTGCCGAGGAAATCTCGGCCAAACTACCGGAACCCGAGAGTTCCATCGTCTACTTCCAAATCGTCAGCTCGCTGTCTTGTTATTGCCGCGAGCATACCGATGCTCTTCCTCATGCATCCTGGCCGAAAATCAAAAAAGGGTACATCACTCTCACGCACCTCTACGGGAACTCGAATCTGATCGCCAATCGTTTCTCGGAAATGGCCTTCGTCTTCGGAGACCAAAACGCCGCACAGGATGCCTTCAGCGTCATCACCAGAAGAGAGCCCTCCGTCTGGCTGAGCGAGGACGCCTTCCAATCCGCAAAAACCTGGGCCAAGTCCTCCTACTCCGGCTTATCCCCATAACCGGAGCCACTGCTCTGACGAGTCGTGGCACCGTCCTCTGCGTTTTTCTGTAGTGGCCGATCTTGAGATCGGCGTTCTCGGCTTACGCTTTTCCTATGCTGTTATCCCGACCGAAGCGGCGCGCAGTGGAGGGATCTCTCTTCTCCGAACTTTGAACTTTCAACCCTTAAGCCCGCACAACTCCCTACTGCTTCTCCTCCGCCCCAGGCATCACCCCTTCCAACGGCTTACTCATTTTCTCTTCCAACTCCGGCCGCGGCAGCGCCTTTCTCGGCAACATCTGATCCCGCATCGCCGCGTTGTACACAAAAATCGCCTCCACCAACGCCGCCTGCGCCAAATCCTCAGGCTGCAATCGCTCGTATGTATCCATGTTCGAATGATGGGTTCTCGACCCGTAATCCAGCGGATCCTGAATAAACTGAAATCCCGGAATCCCGATCGCGTCATACGATTCGTGATCCGTCCCGCCGGTGTTCTGCATGGAAATCGCCGTCACATCCAAGTCCTTTAACGGCGCAATCCACTGCGCGAATATCGGCGCCACCGCCCCGTTCTCCTGCAAATACACTCCGCGAATCTTTCCGCTTCCGTTGTCCACGTTGAAATAAGCCGAAATCTTCGCGTATTCCGGCTTGGTCTGCACGGCCCCCACGTACGGCCGCACAAACTCCGGCAGTTTCATGTTCGCCGCATCGCTCGCCCGCGCCGCGGATCCAAAGTGCTCCCTCACATATCCTTCCGAACCAAACTCGCCCTCTTCTTCTCCCGTCCACAACCCAATGCGAATCGTTCTCCGCGGCTTCACGTGCAGCGCATTCAGGATCCGCATCACTTCCATCGCCACCACCGACCCCGCGCCATTATCCGTCGCGCCCGTTCCCGACGCCCACGAGTCCAGATGCCCGCCCACCATCACCAATTCCTCTTTCAACTTTGGATCCGTCCCAGGAATCTCTGCAATGGTGTCAAACCCGTGCTCGTGATCCCCAAAAAACTTCGTATCTACATTCATTTCCAGCGTCACCGGCACATTCGCCTTCAACAATCTGTAAACGCGTCCATAATTCTCAATTGCCGTAACCACCACCGGGACCGGATTCGCGTGCTCCCGCTGATACACCAGCCAACCAAATCCCGCTCCGCTATCGTCAAAAATCGTTCCGCCCGAACCGCCGCCGTTCCTTCCATCCCGGCTCGGAGTAATCACCGCCGCCACTTGCTCGTCCGCCAAAAACTTTCCCACCTTCTCCCGAAGCTCCAGCCGCTTCATAAAATTCTGAATCCAGCTGCGGTCGTCGCCCAACTTCACCGGATAATTCTCGTTTTTTTTCAACGCCGCATCGTCGTCGCGTTCAAACAACGGTTTATCCACTGGCGGAACCGGCCGCATGTCGCCAAACAACACGATCTTCCCAGCGAGTTTCCCTTTGTACTTCTCAAAGTCCTTCTCATCCTTCAAATCTACCCATACCGCCGAAGCGCTCAAGGTTCCCTTCGTCGCGGGTGACCACGGCGCCGCTTGTGCGATAAACACCGCCGTGTCCGGCGCGCTCATCCGCACCCACGTGTTCAGCTGCTGCCACCCCATTCCAAACTCGCCCCAATCCTCCAGGTGCGCGTTGCTGCAACCCATCGCCGTCAACTGCGCTTTGGTCCACTCATTCGCCTTCTTCAAGTTCGGTGAACCTGTCAGCCGTGGCCCAATTCCATCCATCAGACCCGACGCATACTCCATGATGTGCGAATGCTTCGTCGCCTCTTCCCGTATGCTCTGGTACATCGTCAAATCTAAACTCTCCACCGCGGGCTGCGGCATCTCATACGAAGGCTGCGCCGCTGGCGCCTCTTTCTTGTCTTCCTTCTTTGTCTTCTGTCCAAACGTCACACCGCCCACTCCCGCCAGCAGCAAACTCACCACCGCCACCCGCCCTGCCACCATCGCCAACCCACCCAATTCATTCCTCAAACGCATCCCACTCTCCTTATCCGCATGTAGAGGCCGATACCGCCATGCGCGGGATCAGCCCTCTTAGGTTGTCCGCTCTTTGCTTGTCTGATCTCGAATCTCACACACCCGCACAACTCATCCGTTAGACGCGCCCCGCCAAAATAAAGCGCGCAGCGCGCCGACACTCAAAATCGCCGCCGAGCATTGTACCTCACCCCTTCCAGGGCTGAGGCCGTCCACAAACAGCCAAGGATACGTGCCGCCGGGTGCCCCATCCGCCGTATTCGCGGGTGGGTCTTGGGGTTCCTCTTCCTCTTCCTCTTCTCCGATCTCGTACTTCCCTACTTCTTGCTTCCTTACTTCCTTCAACTCTCCTACGGTCTCTTCTCCATCCTCTCCCACCTCTTCCGCCCCCTCCTCCATGCCTCCAACAATTTCCCCTCCATCTTCACCGACCCCGCGCTCTTCCCGTCGTCCAACGCCGCCAAACTCTCGCACAATTTCCTCGTCGACATCGCCATGGTCGCCACCCTCGTCGGGTTCGTGCTTCCTGCATCCCCGGACAAATGCGGATTCGTGTTGATCTCGTATACCTGCACGTTCCCTCCCACGATTCCCCAATCCGCGCGTCCGTATTCGATCCCGGCAATCGCAAACACCCGCCTCAAGACATCCGCATGACGGTTTTCCTTCACCAGTTCGTTTTCAAACACCTTGTACTCTTCCGGATGCTTCACGGTTTCGTTCCCATACTTCACCACCCAGCTGTCCTCTACCACCATGTGGTGCGCAAACACCTCGCTACCCACTCGAAACGTATTGAATTTCCGGAACCACACTCCGTCAAACGCCTCCGCCGCATATTCCACAATCAGCAACCCACGCAGAGACATGCCCTCCCTCCGCGCCTTCTCCAGTGCCGCCGCCAGTTCTTCCCGGCTCTTCAGCAACTCCGCGCTCAAGGGTCGCCCATGATCCTGTTCGTGCCGCAAAAACACCGGATACCGCTCCGGCCACCGCCGTTCATCCCCCCGGATTACGTCAAACTCATTGATCCCCTCTTCATGCAAGTTCCGCAGCAACTCGTAGCGGCACATCACCCGAGCCGGATTGTTAAGCACTCGGCATCGCCCATCGCCAGCCAATTGCCCGTAAGCCTCCCCAACCACCCGCAATTCCCACGGCGTCAGCCGCTCCAAATCCGTAAAGATGTACGTCCCCTGGGCACCTGTTTCTTCCGCAGGAACTGGTCGTAGTTCTCCACTGCGCAAGGAGGTACCTCTGCCCCCCTCATATCGTAATTGACTAAGTGCTCAACGGTGTACTCATGCCCCCGCGTCGTTATTAGGCGTAACATGACTTTAGTTTGCCTTTTTCGTGCCGGAATTCGGTACTTGACTGTTCGACGCCCCCAGTCTAAAACGTACAGGTCTATCTAGTCCCCTATTCCGAATGGAAGAGGTGTCTCATGCAGAACGACCAGAAAGCTTCCACCGCGCGCCATATCGACCTTTCCAATTGCAAACTGCTCTCGACCTACGGGCGCAACCCGGCCGACGCGGCGAAAGAAACTGGCGTCAAGGTTGGCGGTCTTGTTAAGCCGCTCCTTCTCTCCAAGCAGGGCGTATTGACCAAGCAGGGCATACTGACCAAGATCGGGCTGCTGATCAAGACGGGCCTCATCAATAAGCCCGGCTCCCGCTAATTGGCCGCATGGGAGGGAACGTGACACCCGGCTTCGGTCCGGGGCGTGGCCTCGTACCTAGTGGGCGGCAGCTGTAGCCTCGAGGCCTGTGTTCGGAATTTGCAGTTAAGGCACCGGGGGTCGGAGCTTTAGCTCCGACATTGAGGCGCTTTAAATTGGGCTTTTGCCCCTGAGGAACTGCTTTTCGAATTTTCCCGCAAATCCCCAAAAGCGAGCCACCTCAATGTCCACAACCACCCCCATCACGCAAGCCTCCCTGCTCTCCCCAGAAAGAGTTCTCGCCTTCACTCCCGATGTCGAACGCGGCCGCATCTACTACGCCCGCATCAAGGATCGCCTCGCTGAGAGCTTCCGCCAAATCGGCGCCGCCAGCTCTCCCGTGGTCGAAATCGACGAAACGCGCCTCGCTGCCTTCCTCGATTCCGTCTCCCACGCGCAAAAAATCTCGCCCCGCTTCTTCGCCATCTATCACGAACTGCTCGTCGCGGCCGACGAAGACGACCTCGACACCGTCTCTCGACTCTTCGCCGAACTCATCCACGCGGATTCCCAAAGTGACTCCGTCAATTTCTTCAATGTCACCGACGAACATCTCGGCTCCGGGAACGGCGCGCGCTACAAAAAATGGGCGGACATGGATCCGGAAAATCCGCTCTCTATCATTGCCCTCACTCCCGCCGAATTCGACCGCATGGCCACCACCACCCGCGAAGCCTTTGCGCTCATGGATGCGGGCGCCCCCGAAGTCTCCGGCGAAATTCGCTCTATTCTTGCCGAAGTGGTTTTCGCTGGAGGCGATGCCGGCGAAAAGCTCGTCTTCCACGGCATCTCTTCCTTCTACCTTTGGGGAGCTATCCTTCTGAACGCCCACGGTCATAAGACCGCTCTCGAAATCGTTCAGACCGTCGCGCACGAAAGCGCGCACATGTATCTCTTTGCCGCCGCCATCGATAGCCCCTTGGTCGAAAATCCCGACGAGGATCGCTATCACTCGCCTCTGCGTCTCGATCCACGCCCCATGGACGGCATCTATCACGCCGCCTTCGTTACCGCCCGCATGCATTATGTTCTCGAGCGCATTCTCGCTTCCGGCACCCTTCCGCCCGCGCTCCTCGAAGAAGCTACCACCGCTCTCGCCACCCACGTCAAAGCCTATCGCGAATGCTACGAAGTCGTCTCCTCTCACGGCCATCTCACCGAACTAGGCCAGGGCCTTCTCTCCCGCGCCCACGCCTACATGCTCCCCCACCTCTAACCCCCATCCTTCTCCAATCATGTAGCACAGCCAATTCTTCTCCATCTCCCGTAGTTCGCGAGATGATTCCTCGCTGTGCTCTTGGGTCCTCTTTTCACCGAGTGCCGCACCCTACGGTTTTCAGGGTGCGGGTTTTGACTCTTCCTCTCTTACGCTGAACGCTGTCATCCCGACCGCATTGGCCGGGCATTTTCTTTCGTTCGCGCCGCGCGAACGCCGGCCAAGCAGCGGAGGGACCCTGGCTTAATCTCAGCCTCTCCTCAATCGATGTCCGTACCAACTCTCCGCGTCCTCTGTGGCCCCTCTGCGGTAAATCATTCTCTTCCTCCAGAAGAAAACAGGGCACCCAAATCGGATGCCCCGTCTTTCTCGCGCCGCTCTTAATTCGGCAACAGCACCGTATCCACCACCTGAATCACGCCATTCGATTGGTTCACATCTCCAATCGTCACGTTCGCCACATCACCCTTCTCGTCCTTGATCATGATCTCCTTGCCCTTCGCCATCACGGTCAACGTTCCGCCGCTCACCGTCTTTAGCGTGGCCATGCCGTGTCCTTCCTTCGCCAACTTCCGCAAATCCTCCGTGGACATCCGCCCGGCCACCACGTGGTACGTCAGGATCTTCACCAGCATGTCGTGATTCTCCGGTTTCACCAGTGTATCCACCGTTCCCGCCGGAAATTTCGCAAATGCTTCATTCGTCGGCGCAAACACCGTGAACGGCCCCGGCCCTTTCAACGTATCCACCAACCCCGCCGCCTTCACCGCCGCCACCAGCGTAGTGTGATCCGCCGAATTCACCGCATTGTCCACGATATCCTTCGACGGATACATCGCCGCGCCGCCCACCATCACCGTCTTCTCTTGCGCCCGCAACGCCACCGTTCCGCAAATTCCCACCACCGCAAACACACCAATAGCAATAGCCTTTTTCATCGCCGTAATTCCTTTCAATTTTTAGTTTCTAGTCTTGGTCTCTACTATCAGTTTTTTCGTTCTGTCTTCTTTTTGGCCTCGAGCCGGTCCCACAACAAGTACGCCACCCACCCAATTTTGGATGTACGCAAAATCCGTCCAACGGGATATGTAGTGGCCAGCCTTTAGGCTGGCCCTAGGTCTCTCTTCTCACCGGGTGCCGCACCCTGCGGTTTTCAGGGTGCGGATTTTGACCCTTCTTCTCTTACGCTGAACACTGTCATCCCGACCGGATTGGCCGGCTTCTTTTTCGTTCGCGCCGCGCGAACGCCGGCCAAGTAGCGGAGGGACCCTGGCTTGATCTCGACCAGTCTTCAATCGACGTACGTGCTCATCCTGTTCTGGTGTGTGAGCCCGTTCCCCGCCCAGCGGCTCTTAACTTAAAACTTAAGACTAATAACTAAGAACTTTCTTCTTCATTCCTCCCCCGCCCGCAACACCACCGTCAACGGCGCAATCACCTCCGGTTTCTTATACCGGTTCACCACAAACCGCTGCCCATCCTTCGTAACGTCGTAACTGAACAAATCCGTCGACGAAATCTGCGCCCTCCCCGCGAACGGAAACAACGTCCTCGGCATCCCACTCGAAAATCTTTCCCTGCGGCTCACTTCCACCGCCGTCAACATTCCCCGCATCCCCAAATAGAAAATCTCATTCCCATCCCCGCGCCATCGTGGCTCTGTCCCGCCACCGCGTGACACCTGCCATTTCCCCGCCGCGGTCGGAAACGTGGTCACATAAATCTCCCAATCTCCCGTCTCATTCGACGCATACGCCACCCACTTCCCATCCGGCGAAATCTGTCCGCTCGTGTAACTCGCCTTCCCGCCCACAAACGGCGACCACTGCCCTCCCGCCGACGCCACTGTCCACAGCGCTGCTCCCGCCCCGTTCAATTGTCCCGTGCATAAAATCGTCTTATCGTCCACCGACCATCCGTTGGGTATCCGTTCCTGCGGACTATCCACGGCGCTCTCCGTCACCACGCGTTCGGGTTGCATACCCCGTACGTCTTTCACCACCACCGTCGCGTGCCTCACGATCGAGCGGTACGCAATCCACTTGCTGTCCCTCGACCACACCGGATCCACTTCCTCCGCTGGCGAGAACGTGAACCGCGACGCCGTCCCCTTCTTCACATCCTCTATCCAGATATCCACGTTCGCCGCCTTGATATCCGTCCGGTCCAGCGCCACAAAATTGTCATCCGGCGAAAGACTCGGATTCGCCATTTCGCCCACCTCTCCCAGCGTCCCTTGCTCTTTTCCGTCGCGTCCATACCACGTCAATTGCGAAAGCGTCGCGCCGATACCCGTGTTGTACACGACCGTTCCGTTGTCGCTCACGGTAAACGCCGCCCAATAGGTCGATGGCTGGAACCCTACGCCTTCTCCAATTACCTTCGGTGTGCCGTTCAATTTCCCGTTCTCCACGTCCAGCGCAACCGCCACCAGGGCCTTTTCCGCATTCACGTAAAAAAGCCTTCCGTCCGCATACCCGGGATTTGAATGCACCAGCAACAATCGTTTCTCCTCTTTGCCGCTCAGCGAACTCAAATGAATCCCGCTTTCCTGGTCGTCCTCAAGGTTTCTAAAATTTCCCACCCAGTACAGGAAGTGATCGCCGTCCGGCAGAAACACTGGAAATCGATGTGAAAAGTCCGCGTCCGAACCCGTCGTCTTTGTTAGCTGCGTTGCATTCGTTCCATCTGCATTCACGCGCCATAGCGGCGTCGCCGCATCCGGCGCATACACAATCACATTCTCTTTTCCCCAGGCCCCTCCGCGCCCATTCGGCGTCACCGCCAACGCTTGTGGCGTTCCTCCGGTCACCGGCACCTTCTTCAACTTCCCATCCGCAAAAAAACCCACGAACAAATTGCCCGGTGACCAGAACGGATAACTGGCGCCCTCCGTCCCATCCAATTTCACCGCCGTCCGCGACCCCACCCGCTCGACCTTCAAAATGCTCTTACCGCTCGCCTCGTCCGGTGTTGAGTAAACCAGCATCGTTCCATCCGCCGAAATCGCCAGGTGGTTCACTTCTCCCTGCAATGGAATCGCAAACTCTTGCTGTCCCAGGTGCCGCGTTTTTGGCGTGCGCAATGCAAAAAACAGCCCCTCCAGAATCAGCAATGCCGCTAGTCCTCCAACTGCCCACCACCAGTAATGCTTCCTGGCCGGCGCTTCCACTGCCCGCAGCGCCGCCGTCGGTCCCGTTCCCGATAGCGCCGTCAGCGCGAACGACAGGTCCCTTGCCGATTGAAACCTGTCCGCGGGATTCTTCTCCAGGCAGTGCCTCGCGATCCGCTCCAACCCAGGCGAAATCCGGTTCCGCTCCAGGTCAATCTCCGGCGGTTCGCTTTTCAGGATCGCGTTCATCGTCTCCACCGGCGTGTCGGCCGAGAACGCTCGGTTCCCCGTCATCATTTCGTACAAAATCGCCCCAAACCCAAAAATATCTGACCGCGAATCCGCCGGTTCGCCGCGCACCTGCTCCGGTGACATGTACCCCACCGAGCCCATCACCGTCCCCGGCGCCGTCCCCGCATCCATCGTCAACGTCGATCCCGCCTGCGCCGCATCCATCGCGTATTTCGCCAACCCAAAATCCAGAATCTTCACGTGCTCGTCTTTGGTGATAAAAATATTCTCCGGCTTCAAATCGCGGTGCACGATTCCCTTGTCATGCGCCGCAGCCAGTCCATTGGCGATTTTTGTGCTGTACTCGATCACCTTGCGCTGCGGCAACGCCCCGTCCTGCAAGCGTTCGCGCAAAGTCTGCCCTTCCAGATACTCGGCAACCAGGTACTGCAGCCCGTCTTCATTCCCTACATCGTAAATCGATAACAGATTCGGATGATTCAGCGCGCTAAGCACCCGCGCTTCCTGTTCAAATCTTTGCAGCCGGTCCGTATCCTTCGCCAGCACGCTGGGCAAAACCTTGATCGCCACTTCGCGCCCCAGCCGCGTATCTCGCGCGCGATACACTTCCCCCATGCCGCCAGCCCCTAGCGGCGCCACAATCTCATACGGCCCTAATTTCTTCCCCGCGCTAAGCCCCATAGTCGCGCGCGATTATACCCCGTCCCGCCCTTCTTGCCCTTTGTACGATGAGACCGCTACTCCATCCATCTGTCCTACGCTCTTGCCTCTTTCCGCGGGTGGGGCACGGGTTTTGTGGCACAGCAATTCCTGGCTGTGCTCTTGGGTTGTCCTTTCTCAGCAAATTCTCTTTCCCCTGGGATCCTCCTTCCTTCCTTCCTTCCTTACTTACTTACTTACTTCCTGCTTTTC
>Ga0210383_10001725_pt1 | contig 19875 bp, 15 predicted proteins | sample IncBWC14OmetaG_FD_160072 | JGI IMG/M metagenome (GOLD analysis project Ga0210383, IMG submission 160072) | Forest soil microbial communities from Barre Woods Harvard Forest LTER site, Petersham, Massachusetts, United States - Inc-BW-C-14-O ... | reverse complement strand
TGCCTGTGGGTCCGGCGCGGGATCGGGCTCCGGGAGCGCTGCGTCGTCTGCGGCCTCGACAGTGCTCGACTCGCTGGTCGGCACCATATGGTGGGGCACCGGCAGGGTCGGCTGACGCTGCCCCTGGCTGCGCAGCTCGCCGTAGATCTGCTCCACCATCGTGCGTACCCGGTCGACGCCGTATGCCGCGAGCATGTCAACCTCCGCCGTGCGCTCGCCTGCGAGGAACGCCCGCAGCGCTGCTTTGAACGCAAGCTCACGCAGACGCCCGGCAAGGCCCTCGTCGATGATCGCGAAGTCCGGATCGAGCCCTGCCGCCAGCGGATGTGCGCGCAGCAACCGCGCGCAGAAGCCGTGGAAGGTGCCAACGAACGCGGCCTCCGTATCGCGCGCCGCCTCGCGATCGCCCAGCGCTAACAGGCGTGCCCGCACCCGCGCGCGCAGCTCGCCGGCAGCGCGCTCGGTGAACGTGATCGCAAGGATCTTCCCCGGCGCGATCCCGTCCTCGCGTACGGCCGCCACGAACCGCTCCACGAGCACCGATGTCTTGCCGCTGCCCGCCGCCGCGGACAGCAAAATCGGCTCAGAGCGGCGAGCGACCGCGTGGCCCTGCTCCTCAGTCAGCCAATTCACGGTCTCGTCCCTTTGCAGAGAGCACCTATGGCGACCGATAGCCAAGCGAGGCGATGACTGAAGCCCACCCACCCACGTGGCGTGCTACGCACGCGAGCGACCGAGGACAAAGCCTCGCGCCGACTAGCGATCGCCATAGTCGCACCTGCAGATGGTTGGGTACATACAGCCGCCCCTGAAAGCGCAAGACTGCGGGCGCGCCTGCAGCTCTCCCCGGGCGGCCTCCTGTGCGACCCCGCGCGCGGCAGACACAGCCTCCGCGAGCAGCTCGTGCAGCTCCGTGCGCTCATACACATCCGGCGCTACGCAATCGAGCTCCAGCCCGGCATCCCCGTCGAGCACTCCCCGCGCACGCAGATCCCGACCCGACAGCGGCTGGTAGAAACCGCCCACCACCCGCCGGCCGAGCAGCTCCTCGACCGCGCGCATGTACAGCGCCACCTGCAGGCTGCCGTCCTTGATCCAGCGTGCGCCCGCAGGCGCGCGGCTGCCCTTGTAGTCGTATACGACCGCGTCGCCGTTCGCGCTCACATCGACACGGTCGATCCGCCCCCGTAGCCGCATTCCCCTACCGAGGTCGAGCGCCGGAAGGTCGCCCGCCTGGCCGTGCTCGTCTTCTTCCGTAAAGCCAAAGCCGAGCTCCAGGGCAGTCGGCTCGAGCGGGCTGTCCGCCGCGGCCGCGTGCTCCAGGTAACGCTCCAAGTCGACCTGCAGGCGCCGGCGCACGGCGATGCTCCGCTCCGGCGCCACCGACAGCGGATATGCGGCCTCGTTGTCCGCCAGCGCCAACACCAGCAGCTCCCGCGCACGCGCAAGGTTGGCGAGAGTAAGACGAGCGCTGCCGCTCTCCCTGCGCAGCCCAGCCAGCGTGTCTCGCAGCGCCGCGTGCGCCAACCCTCCGCGGGCAAGCGGCTCTGGATCGGGCTCCAACGCCCCTGGGTTCAGCATCCGCTCCACGAACCACGCCGTAGGACAACCGATCCACCGCTCGAGCGACGAAGCCGACCACGGGCGCTCGCGCAGGCGCGCCAAGAGCCGCTCGTCGTGCAGCCGGCGATCCACCGGCGTGGGGCCGCCCCGTGAACCATCCGCGGGCAGGCCGTCCACCGCCCCCAATGACCTGCGTGTCCGCCGCTGCGAGAGGCCCTCGTCAAACAGGTCGCACACGTCGTCCACGAACAGCGAGCGCGAAGTCGCTTGACCGTCATCGTCGGCCACGTGCCAGCTGAGGAACAGCTGCTCCTGCGGGCGCGAGACAGCCGCATACAGCAGGTAGCGCTCCGCCGCGAGCGCGTCAGCCTGCTCGCCCAGCCTCAGCCCCGAGATCTCCGCCAGCCGACGTCGCTCATCCTCCGCTAGGAACGGCTGTGGACGCGCGCGAGCCGGGAAAACGCCCTCCTGCAAGCCGCACACGAACACCGCCCGCACCCTCCGTGCCCGTAGCGCAAGCGGATCGAGCACCGCTACCGCGCCCGGGGACGATCCATCGCCACTATCGATCTCCACCCGCGCCAGCGCGCTCGCGAGCTCCTCGGCCGCCGCAGGTGCTAGCTCCGGCGCCACGCGGGCGAGCTCGCGCAGCTCGCTCAGCGCGCGACGCCCCGCCGCCAGCGCGGCCGCATCCTCGTGCTCCGCCGCCGCCAACACATGTGCGCTCGCGCGCCTGGGAGCGCAGAACAGCCAAGCGAGCTCGCGCTCGACGCGCTCCACTAGCGCCAGCGAGCCGCGTGCCTGGGCATCCGCGAGATGATCGAGCGTCTCCAGGCGCCAGTTGCGCTCCTCCCACAAAGCCCGCCCGCGCTCGGCGCTCACGGCACCCGTGCGCCGTGCGACCAGCTCGAGCCGATCGGCGAGCTCAGTGCGCTCCAGCAGACCCGGCGCCCGCAGCCACGCAAGTAGATCGCCCAGCTCACCGCTGCTCTGCCCATCCGCTGCCGGCACGCAACGCAGCAGTCCCAGCAGCGCCCCACCGATCGCCGAGTCCCCGAACGGCCTACGCCGCTGCAGCGCAAACGACACCTCCGCCGCCGAAAAGACCTCTTCCAGCAGATCTAGCGCCATCCCCGGAGTGCGGACCAGGACCGCGATCTCATCAGCCGCCATACCGTCCGCGAGCAACCGCCCGATCTCGCTTGCCACCAGCTCGAGCTCCGCGCGTTCACCGCCCCCCTCCAGCAAACGCACCGCCGTCCCCGCGTCGAGCTGCGGGCCATCCGGCTCCTCGAACAGGGAGCGCTCCAGGTGGCTCAGCGCGGCCCGTGCCTCGGGCGCATAGTGCTCCGCCCGCGCCCGTAGTACACGATGCTCCGCCGCCAGCGGCTCGAGTGCATGGAAGCTAGCCGCCCTGCCCGCGAACGCCGTACGCCCGGGCTCGTAAGACAGCGACACCGTCACCTGCGCATCCGCCACCCTGCCCAGCGTCTCGATCGCGTCCAGCTGCAGCCGCGTCAGATCATCGAACCCGTAAACCAGCACCGGCATGCCGCCCCACAGGGCGGGACGCCGCCGCAGCTCGTCCAGGGCGCGCACCGCGCGCTGCTCCACATCCACGCGGCCGAGCTGCTCCAGCGTGTCGCGGTACTCCGCGAACACTCGCCCCAGCTCGGCGCGCGCCGCACCCGCGCCATCGGCGCCGGCCCAGCTCGAAAGCGCCTTGCTGAACGCCGCAGGCGTCACCCGCCGCACCTGCAGTTCCGCGACCAGCTCCCCCAGGGCGCGCAGCGCGCCCGTAGACCGTGCCACGCCCGCGCGCAACGCCATCATCTCCAGCACGCGCTCGCGCTGAGCGCCGCCCAGAACCGGCTTGCTCACGCCCGCACGCGCAATGGCCTCTCCAATCAAACCCGCAAAACGCTCCACCCGGACACCCATCACCGCGCCGTCGCCGGCCAGCTCGCGCAGGTAATGATCCGCGTCCGCACGCGTCGGCACCACCAACAGCGGCTCCGCGCCATGCGCCAGATGGCGGCGCACCGCGTCCATCACCAGCTCTGCCTTGCCCGCGTTCGCCGGCCCCGTGATCAGCGTGATCGGCATCGCGCCTGACGAACCTCTTTCAGGATTCTAAGCGGCGCTGCGGGCCTCAACCGTCGCGGCTGCGTCCGTCTCGCCCTCACCCTCCGCGCCCTCAGCCTCAGGCGGCTTGGCTCCCTCCTTAGCCCACAGCTCGTCGAACTCCACGCGCCATTTGCCCTCGTCCGTCTGGCTCAGCGCCAGATGCGCACGGAAGCTGCGCCCGCTGCGCCCCCGAAAGCCCGTCACCGCCTGCTCGGTGAAACCCTTTTTGATCAGCTCCTTCGCGATCGCCAGCGGCAGCGTCTTACCTGCTTTCGCCTTCCAGATCACAAAGCCGCAGCCCGGGTCCTCGCGCGCCCAGCACGAGTAGCCCTTGCGATTCTCCACGATGTCATGGCCGCACACCGGGCATGGGCCAAGCCGCGCCCGCGGGATGCGCACGTCTTTGAGCGTCTCATCAAGCTCTTTGACCGTCTCCTGCGCGAAGCCCGCGATGTCGCCCATGAACTTCTTGCGCGACTCCTCGCCACGCTCGATCTGCCCGAGGCGCTGCTCCCAGCTACCGGTCAGGCTCGGTGAGGTCAGCGCGTGCTCGTTCAGCAACCTGATGACGTTCAGCCCCTTCTCCGTGGCAACCAGCGCCCGCCCGTCACGCTCGATGTAGCCAACCGTGATCAGCCGCTCGATGATCGCCGCGCGCGTCGCCGGCGTGCCGATGCCCGAGTCCTTCATCGTCTCGCGCAGCTCTTCGTCGTCAACGAGCTTGCCCGCTGTCTCCATCGCGCCAAGCAGCGAAGCGTCGCTGTAGCGCCGCGGCGGTTTGGTTTCCTTGCGTGCGCTCTCGACCTCGCGCGTCTTGACCTGCTCGTCCTGCTCCAGGCGAGGCAGCTGCTGGTCGGTCTCCTCCTCGTCCGGGCGCGCCTCAGCTTCGGCGGCCTTGGCCTCATCGGAGACCTCTTCGTACACGCCGCGCCAGCCGGGGATCTGCAGGACTTTTCCGCGAGTGCGGAAGACGTGGCTTGCGCCGCCCGCCTCAGCCGCCTCGACGGTCGTCTCAACGCGCGTGTTCTCGAACACAGCCTCCGGGTGGAACACCGCCAGGAAGCGCCGCACCGCCATGTCATACACACGCCTGTCGTCCGAGCCCATTTTCTCGAGGTTGTGCTCAGAGCGCGTCGGGATGATCGCGTGGTGGTCGGTGACCTTCTCGTCATTGACCACGCGGCCCAGCGGCAGCACGTCGAGCCCGACCACGTAGGCCGCGCCCTTGCTGTACTCACTGTGCGCACCGACCAGCTCAGCGATCGGCTTGATCTCATCGACCATGTCGGTCGTCAGGTAGCGCGAGTTGGTACGCGGATACGTGAGCGCCTTGTGCTCCTCATACAGTCGCTGCGCTGCCCCAAGCGTGCGTTTTGCAGAGAAGCCGTAGCGGTTGTTCGCCTCCCGCTGCAGCGTCGTCAGGTCGTACAGCATCGGCGCTTTCTCGCGCTGCTCTTTCTTCTCGAGCTTCGTGATCGTCCCCGGCCGCCCGCCGCAGGCCTTGACGATCGCCTCCGCCTCCGCCTCAGTTGCGATCCGCGGGCCCTTGGTTTTCCCCGGGCTGCCGGCCGGTGCTTGGAAGTGGCCCACGTACACGCGCTCCGCTGCTGCCTCGCCGGCGAGCGGCGGCGCCACGAAGGTCGCATCGACAAGCCAGTAGGGCTCGGGCTTAAACGCCTTGATCTCCTCCTCGCGGCGCGCGATGATCGCCAGCGTCGGCGTCTGCACGCGCCCCAGCGAGACGGCGCCGTCGAACGAGCTACGCAGGCGGATCGTCGCCGCGCGGGTGGCATTCATACCCACGATCCAATCGGCCTCCGAGCGTGACCGTGCCGCCTCCTCCAGGCGCTCGAACTCCTCCGCCGGGCGTAGCGACGCGAGCGCGCTCTTCATCGCCGCGGTCGTCATCGAGTTCAGCCACAGCCGTTTCACCGGCTTCTTGCCTTTCGCCTTCTCAAACAGGTACGCAAAGATCAGCTCGCCCTCACGCCCCGCGTCACAGGCGTTCACGACCTCCTCGATGTCATCACGGCCGAGCTGCTTGGTGACCACCGACATCTGCTTACGCGAGCGCTCATCGCGAACCTCCAGCTTGAAGCGGTCAGGCACGATCGGCAGGTCCGCCATTCGCCAGCTCTTGTATTTCGCGTCATAGGCTTCCGGTTCGGCCAGCTGCACCAGATGCCCCACTGCCCACGTGACCACGTGCTCCGGTCCCTCCAAAAAACCCTCGCCCTTCTTGAACGGGCCGGGCAGCACACGCGCGAGATCCTGCCCCACGGAGGGCTTCTCAGCGACTAGCAGCGTCTTGGACATGGCGGTCAGCGTAGCGGGCGATCCAACGGCGGACGTTCCGCCGCTATCCACTGGTGCATTGCCCAGTGCCAACCTGGACGCCCGCGCGCTCGCGCCCAAGCGCTTCTCGCAGCTCCATCGTGACTGTTTCGTTGGCCACCCCATAGCCGCCGCGCGGCGAACTTCCCACCGTCGCCGCGAACACCGTCGTGAGCACCCGTCCATCCACGCCCACCAGCGGGCCACCGGAGTTGCCCGGCCGCACCAGACCTCGCAACGGCGTCAGCAGCCGCGTGACAGGACCTTCGCCATACGCGTTCTGCGTGACCACGTCCTGGGTGCGCCCGATCCGTCCCGGTTGCACATCGAACGGACCGTTCTCCGGGTAGCCGAGGATCGCTCCCGCCGTCCCGGATTCAGGGGCGCCGACGAGACTCAGCGACGGCAGATCGAGCCCCGGCACGTACAACACCGCCAGATCGTTCGTCGGATCGAACGCAATCGGCGTGGCCGGCAGGCTCGGCTGCTGACCGTCGATCTCCACGCTCGTGTCCTGCTCGCCTGCAACCACATGCGCGTTCGTCACCACCGTGTCCAGCGCCGCCACCCAGCCCGAGCCCTCGATCGCCAGACCACACGCCGTGCCGTCCACCCGCACCACGCTGCGCGAGGCGCTGCGCACCCCAGGTGCGTGCGCCACCGCCGGCTCCGGCGCGGCCACGTCCGGCGAGGGGCCCGTGATCGACGGAATCGGATCCAGCCGCGCGAGCGCGTTCAGGATCGCCCCCGACGGCGGCAGTACGTCGTTGAGCCTGCGCAGGATCGCCGATCGCTGGATGTCGGCGCGCAACTGCGCCTGTCCCACCGTCTGGCCCGCCACCGCCGCCACGATCCACACGATCCCCAGCGCCAGCGCCATCCCCAGTAGAGCGCCCAGCATCCCGTCGATCAAGCCCATGCCCGGGATGATCATGAAGCGGCGCAGCCTGAACCCCAGACCCTCCAGGCCACTCGCCAGGATCGCCCCACCCAACAGCGCCCCCAGCAGGCCGAACGCCGGCGCGTACGGCGACGCCGATCCTTTCGGCAACAGCTGCGGGCCGAGCCGTGTTCCCAGGAACGCACCAAGCGCGAATCCGCCGAACGAGAGCACACCCACGACGAAGCCCTGCCGGAATCCGAAGAACGCCAGGATCAACGCGAACGCGACGATCATCCAATCCAGCTGAGTCACCTGTCATGTTCTATCTGCTCCGTGACTGAAAGTCGCAACCAGCGCCTGCAACGTGCGCGCCCCGTTCTCGTGCTGGCCGCGGTCGCCTTTGCAGTCGGCGCGATCTTTGGCGCGAGGCACTCCACGCCCGCCTCCTACACACTCGCCGAGGAGTTCGTGAGCGCGTGGACTCACCATGACTACGCCGAGATGTACGCCGACATCTCCCCATCGGCACAGCGCTCCACCCCCGCCAGCGACTTCGCCAACAACTACAAAGAAGCACTCAGCACCGCAACCGCCACGCGATCGAAAGTCGCCGGCAAGGCAACCGGCAAAGGCGATGAAGTGACCGTACCCGTGCACGTCGATACACGGCTGTTCGGGGAGTTGTCACTCGCGTTCACGTTCAAGACCGTGCAAGACCAAACCAGCGGCACACGCATCGTCTGGTCGCGTTCGCTCACTTTCCCCGGCCTGCACCCAGGCGCGCTACTCAGCCGCCACACCAGCCTTCCCCGCCGCGCCACCCTGTTGGCGCGAGACGGCAGCGTGCTCGCCGAAAGCCCGTCCGGCGCCGACCCTGTGGGCGCCGGCGAAAGCACCCGTAACTCGCCCTTGGGCGTAGCCGCCGAGGCCGTCGTCGGCAGCGTCGGGCCCGCACCCGCCTTGCGCCGGCTGGCACTCGAAGAACAGGGCGTGCCGGCAGAAGCCAGCGTCGGGCTCAGCGGCCTGGAGCTCGCCTTTGACGCGCGCCTGCGCGGCACCCCAGGCGGCGAGCTGCTCGCCGGTGACCGCCTGCTCGCCTACGCCGCCCCACACGCCGCGCCGCCGCTACACACAAGCGTCTCCCCCGCCATCCAACAGGCAGCCGTCACCGCACTAGGCAGCCAACTCGGTGGAATCGTCGCAATGCAGCCCTCAAGCGGCCAGATCCTTGCCGTCGCCGGCATCGGCCTCGACGGGCTGCAGCCCCCCGGCTCCACGTTCAAGATGGTCACCACCACCGGTGTGCTCACCGCCAAACTCGCCAACCGCCACACCGTCTTTCCCTACGCCACCTCCGCTACGCTCGACGGCGTCAAGCTCGCCAACGCCCACGGCGAGGAATGTGGCGGCTCGCTCGAACTCGCCTTCGCCGTGTCCTGCAACTCCGTGTTCTCACCGCTCGGCGTCAAGCTCGGCTCCAACCGGCTCCTCGCCACCGCCGAAAGCCTCGGCTTCAACCACGACCCGGGGATCCCCGGCGCCGCCGAGAGCACGCTGCCGCACGCCAGCGAAATCCAGGGTGAACTGGATCTCGGATCGACCGCCATCGGCCAAGGAGAGGTGCTTGCCACACCGCTCGAGATGGGCACCGTCGCCGCCACCATCGCCGACGGCGGGCACCGCCCGAGCCCAAACTTCAACCTCAGCAAGGCCAGCGTCGGCCCTGACGCCATGAGCGAGTCCGTCGCGCACACCATGCGCCGGCTGATGATCGCCGTCGTGCGCGAGGGCACCGGCACCGCGGCCGCCATCCCCGGAGTCACAGTCGCCGGCAAGACCGGTACCGCGGAACTCAAGGGAACCGCCGAACTCAAAAGCAGTTGCTCCGATGCCGCCACGGAATCGAGCTCAACTGGAACGTCCGCCACCAGCACCGAAGGCTGTCAGGACTCAGAAGAAGAAGCCGCCAACACCGACGCCTGGTTCGCCGCCTTCGCCCCCGCCCAGCGCCCACGAATCATCGTCTGCGTGATGCTCGTCAAAGACGGCGCCGGCGGCGATACCGCCGCCCCCGCCGCAAAGGAAGTCCTCGAGGCGGCGCTAAAGGCAGAACACTAAACGTCGAGTACTGCCGAGGCCGATTCCGCCGGGTTTTCCGGGTCGGTGACCTTAAGTTCCATCGGCCGGTTGTCGAGCGAGACGATTTTGATCTTGAACAGCAGCAGCGCACCCTGCGGCCCGAAGTCGGCTGCGACCGTACCCGGCCTGGGGATCTGGCTTTTCGCTGGGACCGTGCCCGCGCGGTAGGCGTACTGGTTGGCTTCGCCGAGGCTCACCGGGGTGTAGGAGTTTTCCTGGGTGTCGGTGATCGTGAAGCTGTTGGAGTCGGTGTACGGCTGGCCGCTGTTGTTGAAGACCTGGACGAACATCGCGAACCACTCTTCGCCCGGCCCCAGTTCGCGTTCGCTCGGGCTCAGGCCCTGCAGGTAGCTCTGGTCTTCCTGGTTTGCCGGATTCAGCTGGCGCGATACCTGCACCTGGTAGAGCAGCGGCCCCACGTTGAGGTACGGCGCTGCCTTGCCCGCTTCACCGGCGTATGTGCCGGTGGTGACCTTCGTGTGCGAATCGCCACATGCGCTGACGCCGAGAACGACGAGCACGGCGAGCACGATTGGCGGGAGCTTGCGCAGGCGGCTGAACATGCGACGCGGCAGTCTACCCACCGGCGACCGTCACGCGCCGGCCAATGCCATTCTTGCCTGCAACGGCACCGTCCCCATCCTCCATGATTCCCCGCAGACGGTGCATCGCCTTCTGGTTCTTGCGCCGTATCCAGCCACGCCCGCCGAGGCCCTCCATGAGCTTGTCCGAAAGCGTCACCGGCACCGTCTCCAACGTGAAACGAACGCGCGTCGAGCCCGCAGCAGCAGGGTCCAGCTCATACACGCCCAGGGTGCGAATGCGGTTGTTCTTGCCCGTGCGCCCGACCTCGACGATGCGATGTGGACGCTCGACCTGCGCGAACGTCACGTCGCCCCAGCTGAAGCGGTTACGCGGCGCAGTCACGCGAAAGCGCGCGCCCGCGCCCCGGCCTACCGAGTCGAGCCGCGTCAGGTGCCAATCGACCAGGTAGTGGTCGGTGAACTGCGGGTGATTGGCGATGTCCTGCAGGTAGTCGAACACCCGCTCACGGGGAGCCGACACGATGATCGAAACGGTCACTGGATCCATTGCGAGCCGGAAGTCTATTGGCCCGTCGGGCAGCGCGACGCGAGGCGCCTCGAGGCGCCTCTAAGCCGCGCGCGCGGTGAGGCGCACAGCGTGACCGTGCTCGAAATGCCGCACGATCTCGCTCGTCAACGGCGACTCGCGCCGGGCCGGGCGACATAGCTCACAGACGATCCGCTGCTGCCCGCCTGCGTACACATGGATCTGCTCGCCCGTCAGCGGCGTGCGACCGCAGTCCGCACAGCAATCACGAGCTGCCTCAAGGGCGCCGAGACCGCGCCGCAACAGGACGCGCTCGAGCAGCTGCACATGGGTTGAGCGCGAAGACACGATGACCTCGAATTCGTCGTCGACGCGCTAGCTCCTGCCACTACAAGATCCTTCCCACCAGTAGCCCGACGACGCCCGCCACCAGCTGCCCGATGACGTCCGTCTCGACCAGTTGATGATGCTCTCGCCGGCCGCCTCGCGGCGCTCCTATCTGGACGGTTTCAGATGTGTTTAGAGGGGTAGTTCAAGGACCGTCGGATCAGCGTCCAGTCAGTGCATTAGGACTGTCCTACATACCATTATCCAGAATCTTGGGAGGGTTGACAATCTTGTTATGATCGCCACGAGATCCCCGACATCAGCACTTTCCCCCCGACCCGAGGGACCGCGCCCCCGGCAGCGTCACCGAGAAGCAACACAGAGGGAGGAGCACTTCATGACCTCAGTCACTTCGGGCACAGATGTAGGCGCTGGCTCGTTCAGCTGCGCGCACTGTGGCTATACGCTCACGCTCGTCAGCTCGGACGCGCTGACTGCGTGCCCCGGCTGCGGTGGGCGCGATTTCGTGCGGGCGTCGCTGTTTGCTGAGCACGTCGACCCTGACGCCGGCGAGACCGTCATCCACAGCAACGATGGCGAGCTCGTGCAGCCGCCTGCGCCCGATCGCGCTGTGCGACTGGCGCTCGTGCGCCAGCGCCTCAAGCAGCCTGGCGAGTACCTCTGCTACGAAGATGGCAGCGAGCAGCGGACGATCGCGTTGACGCGCGAGTGGACTCGCGTGGGACGCAGTCTGGCTGCCGACGTGCGCTTCGACGACCCCACGGTTTCGCGGCGACACGCGCTGATCGTGCGCCATCCCGACGGGGTGCGGCTGCTCGACGATCGCAGCCTCAACGGCGTGTTCGTGAATGGCGCGCGCGTCGACGGCAGAACCCTGCAGGATGGCGATGAGATCATCGTCGGGCGCTATCGCCTCGCCTTCCTGAGCGTGCCGGCAGGTCCGGGCGCGGTCGGCAGCGACAGCGAAACGACCTCGCTGCACAGCATCGTCTGAGCAGTCGGCAAGATCGATAGACGGGACGCCACAACAGCGCGCGGCGTGCGCCCGTCGTAGTATCGGCTGCCAATGGCTCAGAAGATCGCTGTGCTCTCACAAAAGGGCGGCACGGGCAAGACCACCACCGTGCGCACGCTCACCGACGTCCTGCGTCGTGCGGGCGTCCGTACGCTCGCTGTCGACCTCGACCCACAGGGCAACCTGTCCGACTACTTCGACCTGCCAACGGACGTCGAGCCAACGATCGCGGATGTGCTCGCCGGCCGCTGCAAAGCGGCGGAGGCGATCCATGAGGACATCATCCCCGCCAACCTCAGCCTCGCCGAGGCAGAGCTGATGCTCGGCGGCAAGATGGGCCGGGAGCTGACGCTCAGACGCGCACTCGCCGGCGTGGATGGCGACTACGAGGTGATCCTGATCGACTGCCCACCGTCGCTGGGCCTGCTGACGGTCAACGCACTGGTGGCGGCCGACCGCGCGCTGATCACCGCTGAGGCGCAGTATTTCGCCCTGCAGGGGGTCGAGCAGGCGATGGAGGTGGTGGAGCTCGCGCGCGACAGCCTCAACCCGCAGCTGTCGCTCTTGGGCGTGCTGCTGAACCTTGCCGACATGCGCACCGTCCACTCGCGCGAGGCACTCGCATCCCTGAAGGAGCGCTTTGGCGAGCAGGTCTTCGACTCCGTCATCCGCGCCTCGATCGCCTACGCCGAGTCAGCCGAGCGGGCACGCTCGATCCTCGACCATCGTCCCGACCTGGGTAGTGACTACCTAGCGCTGACAGGCGAACTGCTCAAGCGTCTACAGGGCTTCGACAGCGCCGGTAAGCGCCTCGCCAAGCTCGCTTAGAATCAGGTTCTCAGAGCGCCGTCACGTAGGCACCCTGCGGCTCGAATGGAGCCCGAAGCAAAGTAGCCCAGCCGTCAATCTCCGCCTGCAACGCCTCCGCGACGGCGCCGGTCTGCTCATAAAAGCACCACACCAGTACCGTCGGCCCCGCACCGGAGATCGTTGCACCCAGAGCACCCAGCTCGCGTGCGCGCGAGGCCAGCTCAAACGAACGTGGAAACAGGCCGGCCCGCTGCTGCTGGTGCAGCCTGTCCTGCAGGCCGCACGCGAGCAGATCCCAATCGGCGCGAGCCAGGCCAAGCGTGAGCAACGCCGCATGAGCGACGTTGAAGACGGCGTCCTGCATCGGCACCTGCGCCGGTAGCACCTGCCGCGCCGCGCGCGTGTGCACCGCCTGCTCGGGCACCACCGCCAGCGCCTCGAGGCCGGTGGGAGGATCGAAGCGAGTCGCCTGGCCGTCCGCACACACGACAAAGCCGCCATGCAGTGCCGCGGCGACATTGTCCGGATGTCCCTCCATCTCGCTAGCGTGCGCCAGTAGGTTGGCGTCCAGCTCGAACAGATGATCGGCGGCCATCAGTCCCGCCACCGTCGCCGCGGCGCTCGAACCCAACCCTCCCGAGAGGGGAATCTGCGAACGAATCCTGAAGGTGAAGCCATCGGCCGGGTGCAGCCGCTCGAACGCGCGCACACACAGGTTCTCGCGCCCTTTGGCGACCGGCAGCTCCGTCTCCACCGCGAACTGGCCCGTCTCCTCCACCTCCAGCTCCAGCGCCAGCGCCAGCGCCGCCGCCATGCAGTCGAACCCTGGTCCCAGGTTGGCCGAGGACGCGGGCACTCGCACAATCCTCCTGCGGATCACCGCGCGACCCTCCTACGGATCACCGAGCACTGCTTCCTCGATTGCCGCCGTCTCCGCCTCGCAGGTGATGATCCTGCCGTCGTTGTTGGCAATCGCCGTCTCTGGGTCCTTCAGCCCACGGCCCGTGAGCACGCACGCCACCGACTCGGCGCCGTCCGCGCCGTACTTCAGCAGCCCCGCCACCGAGGCCGCAGAGGCTGGCTCGCAGAACATCCCTTCCCTGGATGCCAGCAGCCGGTAGGCGGCGAGGATCTCCGCGTCGCTGACGACGCGGATCGCGCCGCGCGAGTCTGTCGCTGCCGCCATCGCGTCCTCCCAGCGCACCGGGTTGCCGATCCTGATCGCGCTGGCCACCGTTTCCGGGTGCTCCACCCGGTGGCCGAGCACCAGCGGTGCGGCGCCCTCAGCCTGAAAGCCGAACATTTTCGGCGCCGCGCCCAGCTCGCGAAAGCCGCGCCAGTAGGAGGTGATGTTGCCGGCGTTGCCAACCGGGATGCAGAGTGCTTCAAGGCCGCCTTCCAGGCCCTCGTGGATCTCGAACGCGGCCGTCTTCTGCCCTTCGATGCGGAACTCGTTCACGGAGTTGACAAGCGCGATCGGGTGCGTGGCGGTGAGCTCGCGCACGAGCGTCAGCGCCTGGTCGAAGTTGCCCTTCAGCGAGATCACACGCGCACCGTGCACGAGCGTCTGGGCCATCTTGCCCTGGGCGATCTTGCCCTCTGGGACGATCACCGCACAGGTGATGCCAGCGCGGGCAGCGTAAGCGGCGGCGCTTGCGGCCGTGTTCCCCGTGGAGGCGCAGATCACGGCCTTGGCGCCGTCACGCACGGCGGCGGACACCGCGCACGTCATACCGCGATCCTTGAACGAGCCTGTCGGGTTGGCGCCCTCCAGCTTCAGGCGTACCGTCGCGCCCACGATCTCCGAGAGCACCGGTGCGCGCAGCAGCGGCGTAGAGCCCTCCTGCAAGCTGACCAGCGGGTCGCCGGCAGCGAACGGAAGACGCTCGAGATAGCGTTCGATCAGCGGCACGTGAGCAGCCGTCTTTGGCGTGCCTTCAACCCGTGGAAGCTTGACCTTCGGGATGTCTATACGCACTTCGCTCATACGAACTCCTCTTCGATCACACGGATTGTGCGGGGGGTCGAGCGCATGAACTCGAACTCGCCGAGCTGCTCGAGCGCCTTGCCCAGTCCTGACTCGAGCACGGGATGGGTGATCATCACCAGCCGCGCGCGCTCGCCCATGCCGCGCTGCACAACGGACTTGATCGACACGCCATGCTCACCCAGAACCTTAGTCACAGAAGCCAGCACTCCCGACTGATCGGCCACATCCAGGTGTAGGTAGAAGGCGCTCTCCACATCCTCGATCAACGGCAGCGCCAGCGGTGGCGCCGGTGGCCGCGCACCACCGGTCATTACGCTGACGACGTCGCCCAGCACTGCGCTGGCCGTCTGGCGTCCGCCCGCGCCGGGTCCAGACAGCGTGATCTCGGTGATCGCCTCGGACTCCAACGTGACCGCGTTGAACGGCCCCGATACGCCCGCCAGAGGATGGCCCGCATACAGGAACGCCGGATGCACGCGCACAGACAAGCCGCCGTGACGGCGCTCAGCAGTACCGATCAGCTTGAGCCCGAGGCCGAGCTCGCGTGCGAACTCCATGTCGTCCGCGTGGAGATGCTCGATGCCTTCGTAGTGCACGTCGTTGAGATGCACAGGCGTGCCGTACGCCAGTCGCGCAAGGATCGCCATCTTCGCCGCCGCATCGCGACCGCTGACATCGTCGCTGGGGTCCGCCTCGGCGTAGCCAATCCGCTGAGCCTCCGCAAGCGCCTCGGCGTAACTGGAGCCTGCGGTCATCTCGGTGAGGATGAAGTTGGTCGTGCCGTTGACGATGCCGTGGATGCGCTCGATCGGCGTCGCCGATAGCGACTCCTCGAGCACACGCACGACCGGGACCACGCCCGCCACAGCCGCCTCGAAGCGCAAGCGAACCCCATATTCGCGCGCCGTCTCGAACAGCTCCTCGCCGTGCTGGGAGAGCAGCTGCTTATTGGCGGTAACCACGTCCATGCCCGCGCGCATCGCCGTAAGCAGGTGTTCGCGGGCCGGCTCGATCCCGCCCATCACCTCGACCAGTAGATCGGCACCCGCCATGATCTCCTCGAAGTTGCCTTGCGAACGAGTGAGGATGCCGCTGACCACGGGCCTACGACCGTTGAAGCGCTCGATCTCGTCCGCGCGTTCCTCCAGCAGGATGGCGAACGCGCCACCAACAGTGCCGTGGCCCAGGAGGCCCACACAAAATGGCCTCCTGCCACTAGCTCCCCCCTGCCGATCGCCGCCGCCGACGGCCTCAGCGCTAGCGGACATCGCGTGCGGTCAGGTCCTCGTAGCGCTCGCGCCTGACCACTACGCGCGCATCGCCGTCTTTGCAGAAGATCACCGGCGCACGCGGCACGCCGTTGTAGTTGTTGCCCATCGCATAGCCATACGCTCCGGTGGCGGGGGTCACGATCACATCGCCCGGCTTCGGGTCGGCCAGCAGCGCGTCACGCAAGATCACATCGCCAGACTCGCAGTGCTTGCCCGCAAGCACGCACTCGCTCGTGCCCTCCAGACGGTCGGCCACATGTGCCTCATAGGTTGCGCCATAGAGCATCGGACGCATGTTGTCGGACATGCCCCCGTCCACTGCCACCCAGCGCGAGACGTTCTGCTTGACGCTCTCGACCGTGTACAGCGTGACCCCGGCGTTCGCGCACAGCGCGCGACCCGGCTCGATCAACAGGCGCGTCTCAGCGCCGATTCCGTTGGCGTGCGCAGCGTCGATGAGTGCCGTCACGTACTCCTCGATCGACGGCGGCGCGGGTTGATCCTCGGTGTACTGCACACCGAGGCCGCCGCCCAGGTCCCATACCGCGAACTCGCCCAGCTTCGCCAGCTCTGCGGCCTCGCGGCGGAATGGCTCCAGGCCGAGCAGTTGCGAGCCGATGTGCGCGTGCACGCCAGACAGCGTCAGCCCCGCCACCTCGCGCAACCGCGCGATCGCCTCCTGTGCCTCGCCCATTCCAAACCCGAACTTCGAGTTTGCCTGGCCGGTGGAGATCTTCTCGTGTGTCTCTCCCTTGACATCCGGGGTCACACGCACGAGCAGCGGCTGACCCTCGCCGCGATCGGCGAGCTCACCCTCGGCTACTAGCCGCTCGAGGCGGTCGATCTCGTCGAAGTTGTCGACCACGATCGCGCCCACACGATGGCGCAGCGCCATGCGCAGTTCCGCCTCGGACTTGGCATTGCCATGGACGACGATCCGCTCGGGACGAAAGCCGGCCTGCAGTGCGAGGTAGAGCTCACCGCCCGAAGCCACGTCGCACCACAGCCCCTCATCCGCGAACAGCGACAACACGGCCGTGCAGGGAAACGCCTTTGACGCGAACACAACCTGGAAGTCGTCGTGACCCGCATCGCGGCCGGCCTGCATGAAGGCGCGCGCGCGTGCATGCAGATCGTCCTCTGCGACCACGTAAGCGGGCGTGCCAAACTCGCATGCCAGCTCGAGCGTGTCGCAGCCGCCCACCTCGAGCCGACCGCGCTCGTTGACGCGGCTACCCAGGGGAAACACTGCCGACAGATCAGTCCCGGTGACCATCGCCGCTGATTATCGCTTGCCGGCAGGAAAACTACGTGACGGGGCTGTTCAGCACAGCGCGAGCCTTCGCCGCTTCATAGAAAATGGTCGACTTGCCGGAACTCGCTCGCCTGGTTACGCTAGAGACTCCCGCCTGGGCCGAGGCGGTTGGACAGCTGCGCCCAGGCACACCTTCTAACCCCTGAGGAGGGTCTATGTCTGTCTTTCAGCGAGCTCATACGCGTGTGCTGGTGTGCTGCGTTGCCGCGCTTGGCGCACTGGCGTTCACCGCGAGCGCAGGTGCCGCCACAGTTGGAAACACTTATCTGGCTCTTGGCGACTCGCTCGCCTACGGCTACCACGCGGCCCAGTTCAAAACCGAGCTGGAAAGCAAAGGGTACGTAGAACCGGAAACGTTCGACGAAGGCTATGTAAATGACTTCGGCGCGGCCTTGAAACTAGTCAACCCCAAACTGAAACTGATCGACGACGGCTGCCCCGGAGAGACCAGCGAAACGTTCATCAAAGGCTCCGGCATCCCCGGGTACTGTGCCGGCGGCCCGACCGGAACCCCGTTCCCGTACGCGTTCCTCCATCACTCCTACTCCGCCCACACATCGCAGCTTGCTGACGCACTTGCGATCCTCAAAGAAACCCCCAACGTCAGCCCAATCACGCTCGACATCGGCGCCAACGACGTGCTGCAGTTCCTGGCCAGCAAATGCGGCTTCCCGGCGACGTTCACATGCAGCCCAGCGGAAATCGAAGCCGAGTTCGGGCACATCGCCGCGAACGTCTATTCGATCCTCACGCAGCTGCATGGGGCTGCTCCGAAAGCGCAGATCGTGCTGATTGGGCTCTACAACCCGTATCCCACGGTGCTACCCGCGCCAGGGGGCGACAAGACCACTGCGGCGCTGAACACAGCACTCGCGAGCGTGGCCGCAAGCGTGCCGGACACGAGCTTTGCCAACCCCGAGCCGCCGTTCAACCCGTCGATCCTCACCGGCGGCGCAGAAACCACCGACCTACCGACCATCTGCGCGTTCACGGCGATGTGCCCCGGCGGTACGTTCAACCCAACCAGTCCGAACGCCGACATCCATCCCACCACGCTCGGCTACGGCGTCATGGCAGGCGTCCTGGGGGTTGATTTCTTCACCCACTGACCTCTCGGACAAAACAGATCGCGGCCGCACCCCGTCAGCTCGCCTGATGGGGTGCGGTGCGCTGCCTGTGGCGGTGAGACCCACCGCCGGCATAGCTGAGCATCGCCGGCCGAGTTCAAGCCGTCGCTGCGCGCAGGCCGGCAACACCGCGACCGCGAACCAGCAATCCCAGCCACAGCAACCCGATCGCCAGCAGCACAAGGCTCTCCAGCTGCGGCGCGGTCAGCCCCACCAGCACCTCCTTGTTGCGGCGAATGAACTCCACCAAGAACCGCTCCAAGCCGCTGCCGATGAGATACAGCGCAAACACCACGCCTGGGCGCACGCGGTCGCGTAGCTGCCACAACAAGTACGCGAGCAAGCACATCGCGACCGTCTCGTAGATCGGCGTCGGCTGCACGCGCACCCCGGGCGGCGTCGGCAGCGTCCCGTGCGGGTAGCCCATCGCCCACGGCAGGCTCGAGCGGATCCCATAGTCGCCGTCGCCGGAGACCTGGCAGCCGATGCGTCCGATCGCATAGCCGAGGGCGAGCGCCGTGGCAAGCACGTCGAGAAGCCGCAGCTGCAACGCGTCACGCCGGCGCATCCAGATCAACACGGCAATCGCGCCGCCGATCGCGCCGCCGTACCAAACCAACCCGGAGCCGGAGAAGATGCTCGCCAGCAGATCGTGCTTGACCTCGCCGTAGTTCTGGATCAGGTAGTAGCCACGCGCGCCCACGACCCCGCCCAACAGCGCCGCGAACACGATCTCGTATGACCAATCGACAGGCATGCGCAGCTCGCGCAGCCGGCGTGCGATGAGCGACCCGCATGCGAGGAAGCCCAGCGCGAAGATCACGCCGAACGTCTTGATCGAGATGCCTAGGAGCTCGATTTCCGGCTTCATGAGGTGTTGTGGGAGGGCATCGCTGCGGCCGAACTTTAGGCCACGACAAGCTGCTTCTGCGACAATCGGCTGCATGGCTCCCACACGCTCCAACTTCGGCAAGGACACCGGCCTGCAGGCGCGGATGCTGCTGACGATGTTCCTGCTGGGCCTCCTGTACGTGGTGTTCATCGGCGTGCTGTTCGCCGCCGGCGCGGGGGCCGGCCTGATCGTGGTCGTGGCGCTCGTACTGCTCGTCCTGCAGTTCGCCGGCGCGGACAAGCTCGCGCTGGCGACCATGGGCGTGAAAGAGGTCACTGCGGCCCAGGAGCCGGAGCTACACGGGATCGTCGAACGCCTTTGTGTGCAGGCCAACCTGCCGAAGCCGAAAGTGGCGGTGATCGAGACCTCGATGCCAAACGCCTGCGCGATGGGCAAATCGCAGAAGAACACGACCGTGTGTGCGACCCGCGGCATCCTCGAGCTGCTGACCCCAGCCGAGCTCGAAGGCGTGATGGCACACGAGTTGACCCACGTGATCAACCGCGACGTGATGGTGATGACGCTGGCGAGCTTCTTCGCCGCGCTAGCCGCGATGATCGCCCAGTTCGCGCTGTTCTTCGGCGGCGGCTACGGACGCGGGCGCGAAGAGGAGGAGGACATCATGATCGTCCTGCTCGTGTCGGTGATCGTGTACGCGGTCTCCTTCCTGCTGCTGCGCGCGCTCTCGCGCTACCGCGAGTTCGCCGCCGACCGTGGCTCGGCGGTGCTCACCGGCCGACCCAGCGCACTCGCCTCGGCGCTGTTGAAGATCAGCGGCACGATGGAGCGCGTGCCCACGCAGGATCTGCGCAAAGCCGAAAGCATGAGCGCATTCTTCATCCTCCCAGCGCGAACGAAGAAGTCGCTGATGAACATCTTTGCCGACCACCCGCCTTTGGAGCAGCGCCTGGCAGCCCTCGAGCGCCTGGAGTCACAACTCCAGAGCGCCGGCTGAGCAGTGGGCCTACGCGACATCCTCACTGGACGCCA
>Ga0210383_10001719_pt1 | contig 19937 bp, 14 predicted proteins | sample IncBWC14OmetaG_FD_160072 | JGI IMG/M metagenome (GOLD analysis project Ga0210383, IMG submission 160072) | Forest soil microbial communities from Barre Woods Harvard Forest LTER site, Petersham, Massachusetts, United States - Inc-BW-C-14-O ... | reverse complement strand
GAAATTCCCCCGAATGCGGCCCAGCGCGCTCTACTACTACCGGGAATTGCAGAGCCTGCGGGATCCGCTGCACTTCCCTTCCAATCCCTTGAACCGAAAACTTTCGCGGCGGGACGCAAACGGGAAAGAAAAGGCTAAGCGCAGAGGATTGAGGTAACCTGCAATTCGGGAGGAGAGCGTGCGGCGCACGGCGCACTAAAGACCATGCCCCGTCCCGAGGGACGTGAGTGAACTCAACCCGCAAACAAGCAGGTAGTGTATGATGGTAGGCATCTGATTCTAGAGCTGCAAATGCCGCAGCACCCAAGAGCATCGGGATACCCGGAGTCCTGTCCACTGAACGCAGCGTAGGTAGCCAAAGCTGCAATCCGCACAACAATTCAAAGTGAGCCAATCCTCGTCCAAGTGTGCGTGCTGGGCAAAGGTGTGCAGCGAACCAAGCCCGGGCAGAACTGGCAGTGGATGAGGGGAGAAACAATTGTCACGGGAAATTCAGGAACAACAAGATCAGGTCCGACTGCTCATTAAACTGGGCAAAGAACAAGGCTATCTGCTTTACGACCAGGTAAACGACGCGTTCGCCGCCGAAGAACATACCAACGAAGAGATCGACAGCGCCTTTACCGCGTTCGAGAGCGAAGGCATCGCGTTGTATGAAGATGCTTCCGACGCCAAGTTGGCGCACGCGGCCCCTGAGGTAGCCGAACTTCCCGATGTCCGGCCTCACCAGGAATCCTCCGCCAACGAAGATGCGGAACTTGACCAGACTGCATCGCCTCCTGAAAAGACCAGCGACCCTGTTCGCGTCTACCTGCGGGAAATGGGCCTTGTACCCCTTCTGACCCGAGAACAGGAAGTAATTATCGCCAAACGGCTCGAGCGTGGAAGCCTGCGGGTGTTGAAGACCGTTTCCCGCTCTCCCATCGTGCTGAAGGCCTTGATTGGCGTCGGGGAAGACTTGCGCTCCGGAAACCGGTCCATCAAAGAGATTATCCAGATCGACGAAGAAGACCTGACCGAGGAGAAGATCGAAGAGAAGACTCGGCAAACGCTGCGCACCATCGACAAGATTGCAAAGCTGCATGAACTGGGAACAAAGCAGCTCGCCAAACTGGAAGATACCGGCGTTTCGGACAAGCGCGCCTTTCGCCGGGCGAAATGGAAGTTGTCCCGAACCCGGGTGGAGATGTCGACACTCGCCCGCTCCATTGAATTCAAGGAGCGCGAGCGAAAACGGCTGATCGAATTGCTTCGCCACACGGTGGAGCGGCTGGAGTTCCTGGAACGCGAAGCTGCACGGATGGAGCGTCGCGTGAAGGCCGCCCATGGCGAAGCTTCCATGGAAGCGCGCAAAGAGTTGCGCACCTGCCGCACCAAAATAAAAGAGATTGAAGAGTCCAGCGAAGTGGGGGCGAGCACCTTAAGGCGCGCGCTTATCCTGATCCACAAAGGCGAAACCGAAGCGCAGCAGGCGAAGAGCGAACTAACGGCGGCGAACCTGCGACTGGTAGTCTCCATCGCCAAAAAATATACGAATCGCGGGCTGCAGTTTCTGGATCTAATCCAGGAAGGCAACATCGGCCTGATGCGCGGAACCGACAAATTTGATTGGCGCCGTGGATATAAGTTCTCCACCTACGCCACCTGGTGGATTCGCCAGGCGATCACCCGGGCTATCGCGGACCAGGCCCGGACCATCCGCGTTCCCGTACACATGATCGAGATGATCAACAAGCAGGTGCGCACCAGCCAGCAACTGGTGCAGGAATTGGGGCGCGAGCCGACTTCCGACGAAATCGCGCGCCGCATGGATATTCCGGTCGACTCGGTGCGCAAAACCAAAAAGATCGCGCAGTTGCCGATGTCGTTTGAGACGCCGCTGGGCGACGAAGGCGAGTCTCACCTGGGCGATTTTATCGAAGACAAGGGCGTATTGTCGCCCTCCGACGCGGCGATCGACCTGAATTTGAAGGACCAGATTGCCTCGATACTCCGGACGCTCACCCCGCGCGAGGAACGTATCATCCGGATGCGATTTGGCCTGGACGACGGGAGCCAGCACACGCTCGAGGAAGTCGGCGAAGTTTTTGCGGTTACCCGTGAACGCATCCGGCAGATTGAAGCCAAGGCATTGCGCAAGCTGCGCCATCCTTCGCGTTCAGGGAGATTCCAGATATTTATTCGGGGCTCATATTGACGGGGAGTCGAAGTAAATGCGGCGGCGGGCGGCAATAACCGCCAGCCACCGCAAATCTTTAAAGGAGAAGCAAGGATGAAGAGTCTATTTGTTGGCAATCTGAGTTTTCAAACCACGGAAAGCGAATTGAACGATCTATTCAAGCCCTTCGGCCAGGTCGGCCGCGTGAACCTGGTGAAGGACCGCGAGACCGGGCGCGCGCGCGGATTTGCGTTCGTCGAAATGCCCAACGACGACGAAGCTGCGAAGGCGGTAGCAGGCCTCGACGGCAAGCAGGTTGGGGGCAGGAATCTGAAAGTGAATGAAGCCCGTCCCAAGGAAGCCGGGCGCGCGCCTCAATTCGAGAATCGCGGCGGCCGCGGCGGAAGCAAGGAACGTTTTTCAAACGAAGACTACCGGGAAGCCGCACGGCAACCGCGCGAACCCCGCTGGTAACGTTCGCGTCTCGATACATTCGCCGGAACAAGGACTGTTGTGCGAGTCTAAGGAGATTCTATGGCCATTACATTCCAAAAGCGCCAGAAAGAAATGAAGCGGCTGGAGAAACAGCGCGAGAAAGCTGAGCGCCGCGAACAGAGGAAGATTGCGAAGCGCGCGGAGAAGGAAGCCGGCGTCGAGCAGACGGAAATCCCGGTCGAACAGGAAACGCAGGAATAACCAGGCGTCGCGGCGGAGATCCGCTACTCTGCCGCTTGCAAATACAGGGCGATCCGGACTCCGTTCACCAGCACCTGTCCCTTGTCCAGGAGTTCCTGGTTCGTAATTTCAGCATTGGCAAATTTCCACCCGAGAGTGTGTGGAAGCAGGAATTCAATCCCTTCCGACCGATCTTTGCCGCCTGAAGCGGAATTGAGCGAGTTCACCACCCAGAAACCGTACTAGTCCATTGGCAAATCCGCGCGAGGCACACAACCGCCGTTCGCGATTGCTATCGCCGGCTGTGCCGCTTTGACTGCGAAATTCCTCTCATGGCGGAGTGCGATAGGAATGGAGCCGGGAATTTTCCCTGGATAAACGGCTTCCGGGAAAGCTTCCTCCCAGGCCTTTGGCAAGGGCCGCCCCCCCAACACGAAGACTCTTGATTACACGGAAATGAAATTCCGCGGCTGCGCGGGGTATGCTGATTGGCGCGCGAATGGGCAGAATCGATAATTGCGTTCGTACGGACGATGGAAGGGTCGCCGGCGCGCGAATACGGGGTGAAAAACGGCCGATGAAAATGTTCAACATTGCTGTAATTGCGGGTGACGGGATCGGAAAAGAGGTGGTTCCTGAGGGCATTCGCGTGCTCGATGCAGCGGGAAAGCGCTTTGGCTTTGGATTCAACTGGCGAGCCTTCGACTGGAGTTGCGAAACCTACGCCCGCACCGGAAAAATGATGCCAGATGACGGCTTGCAGCAGCTCAGGGCGTTCGACGCCATCTTTCTCGGCGCAGTGGGATTTCCCGGCGTTCCCGATCACATCTCTCTCTGGGGACTCTTGATTCCGATCCGGCGAACCTTTCGCCAGTACGTTAACCTTCGCCCGGTACGCCTTCTCGAGGGTATCGATTCGCCGCTGACAAATTGGAAGCCCGGCCAAATCGACTTCACCATCGTTCGCGAGAATGTCGAGGGCGAATATTCGAATATCGGCGGCCGCATTTATCAAGGGACCGAAGACGAGATGGCCGTGCAGCAGGCGGTGTTTACACGCCGGGGCGTCAATCGTGTCTTGCAGTTCGCGTTTGAACTGGCCCGCAAGCGGAACAAGCACCTCACTTCGGCCACAAAATCCAACGGCATCATCCACACCATGCCTTTTTGGGATGAATGCTTCCGCGAAATGGCCGCGAAATATCCGGACATTCGAACGGACCAGTATCACATCGACATTCTTTCCGCGCACTTCGTCCGCCATCCCGATTGGTTCGACGTGGTGGTGGGTTCGAATCTCTTCGGCGACATCTTGTCTGATCTCGGCCCCGCGGTGGTCGGCTCCATCGGGATAGCGCCTTCGGCAAACCTCAATCCGGAAAAAGAATTTCCCTCCATGTTCGAGCCCGTTCACGGCTCTGCGCCCGATATTGCCGGCAAAGGAATCGCCAATCCCATTGGGCAGATCTGGTCCGGGGCGATGATGCTGCGCCATTTCGGGGCGAACGAAGCAGCGGAATCCGTCGAGCAGGCGATTGTCGCGATCCTCGCCAACGCAAAGGTTCGGACACGGGACATCGGTGGGAATTCATCGACGCAGGAGATGGGCGAAGCGATTGCAAAACAGGTCAGCGCCGGCTGACAGAGTTTTCGTGAAATTCAAAAAGTAAGGCGAACATTCAGCGGCGAGATTGGCAGAGCGAGGGGAGAATTCTTAGGCACGTTCGGTAGATTCGACCAGAAGAGTTACCCACTCCCATCTTCCGCGCAGTTGATAAAGATTAGGCTGCCCTTCTGGTCGAAAATAGACTCTACCCTGAAGCAAATCCTGAATTGTCACGCTGATGTCACGCGGTCGTCATTTCTTATCCCTCAATCAAGCGAACGCTTGATTTCACGGTACAGTGAACAAGACTATAAAGGTGGCCTGGAATTCGTGGGCTGGAGTTGACTGGTTTGATCCATTGCGCTGCCGGCGCGCAGGGTTCCGTTCAAACCGACCCGGCCGCGTTCGATCATGAGTCATAAGACGATAAGAGAGGGGTATGATTATGAGACCAAACAGTGAATCGCCCTGGGCTGCGGCTGAAATGGCCGAAAGAGACGTTTTACGAGGGGGCTCGATTTCCATGTCTTTGGACACCGTTCTTGTGGTAGAGGACAGCCGCCCAATGCAGCGAACACTGCAGCGGCTCTTCGAATCTGACTCGCTTCAGGTCCAGATCGCTTCCGACGGCCCCAGCGGCCTGGAGCTTTTCCGCAAACAACTTCCCTGCGCGGTGGTTCTGGATCTGAAACTTCCGGGCATCTCCGGAAAAGAACTCTGCCGTGAGTTCAAGGCGCTCGCCGCATCTGTTCCCATCGTGGTCCTAAGCGCAAATTCCGAGGTCGAGGACAAAGTGCTGCTGCTGGAACTGGGTGCGGATGATTACGTGACGAAGCCGTTTAGCCCAAAGGAGCTTTTGGCCCGGGTTCGCCGCGCCATGCGGCGCACGGGGACCGCCTTACCCTCGGTGACTCAAGTTTCTGCAAAGTCGATCCAGCACGAAGTTCTAACGTTCGGCGATGCCCGGATCGATTTCACCAGCATGGAAGCCAGCCGCGCCGGAAAGACCATCACTCTGACTTCGCAGGAATTCAAGCTGTTGAAATATCTTGCCGCCTCCGCCGGACGCGTGGTCTCTCGCGAGGAGTTGCTCAACGAGGTTTGGGGCTACCAGAATTATCCTTCAACGCGGACCGTCGACAATCACGTGCTCCGGCTTCGCCAGAAACTCGAGCCGGATCCCGCCTCGCCGCGCTTCCTGATGACCATGCACGGTGCCGGATACAAATTTTCGCCCGGAGGTTCAGCCGCCGGATCAACTGTGTAAATAGGTTCGCTGACGCTCCATGACTACGTTTCGATTACGCTCCCAGCTCTTCGTCGCCGCCCTGCTGATCATCCTGGGACTCACGGGCTCTCTTCTTTTTTTCATCCGGCATACCGTGGATGCCGAAATGCAAAAACAGGTAAAAGACGGAACCGACGAGTCCGTCCGCGCTTTCGAAAGCGTCCAGCGACAAAGAGAATTACAGTTGTCGCGCATGGGAGCAATGCTCGCGGATCTCCCTACAATGAAAGCCTTGATGTCCACGCAGCATGCCCCGACCATTCAGGACGGCTCCGAATCCTTCTGGAAACTCGCGCAAAGCGATCTATTGGTACTGGCAAGACAAAACGGAACCATCGTCGCACTTCACACGACCAAACCTGGATGGTCTGCCCAGACGACGGAACGCGACCTGAAACGCTCCATCGACGCGGGCGAAGATGCTTCCTGGTGGTATGACGATGGGCGGCTCTATTGGGTTTTCCTTCACCCGATCACTTCCGGAGCCGGCCTGACATTGCAGCCGCTGGGATTTCTCGCCGTCGGCTATCAAGTGGATTCCGCCGTCGCTCAACAACTTTCGATTGCCGCCAGCAATCATATTGCCCTGGCCACCAGCGACACCGTCATTGCATCCACGCTGCCCGAACGCGACGCGGCTGAATTGCAGCGCCGCTTGCGCTCCGGTGTATTCTCTTCTTCCAATGCTTCCGGCGAAATCGCGCTGGATACGGACCAGTACGTCTACTCTTCCGTGCTCCTTCACGGATCGTCGCCCTCGCCTGTTCGCTGCTACGTGATGATGCCGCTGGTCCCTGTGAGCACTTTTATCAAACGCCTGAATTACTCGATCTTTGTAGCCGGGGGGCTCGCCGTGCTTTTCGGCATGATCCTGTTTGGTTTTGTGGCGCGTACGATCACGCACCCCCTGGACAACCTTGTCGCTGGCGTCAAAGCACTGGCTGCCGGAGACTTCACTTATTCGATCACGCCGCGCGGAAGCACGGAACTTGTGGAACTCAGCACCTCCTTCGCCCTGATGCGGAGCCAGTTGCTCGCGCTACAACAGCATCGCATCGAATCCGAGCGCATCGCCGCGCTTGCCCGCGCCGCCGGCTCGCTCTCCCACGACTTGCGTCACTATCTTGCAACCGTCGTTGCCAACGCTGAATTCCTTTACGAAGCGGATGAACTCAAGCTGAAAAAGGACGAGATTTACGAAGAGATCAAGACCGCGGCCAACCAGATGACTGACTTGATCGACTCTCTCCGCGAGCTCTCCTACCAACGCAGCGCGATTACTCCCACTCGCACGAGGCTCGATCAAGTGATCCGCCGCGCCATCGAAGCCATCCACTCGAAACCTGAATTCCGAGATACGCGGATCGTGCTTTCCTCCCCCGGCGATCTGGAGGGCATGTTCGATGCCCGGAAGCTGGAGCGAGTCTTTTTCAACCTGATCCTGAATGCATGTGAAGCGATGACGGAGACCGAAGGCTCCATCGTTGTTGATGCCAAACAAACAGAAACTGGATTTGAGATCCGGGTCCATGACAAGGGGCGCGGTATCCCCAACAGCATCCGCGATTCGTTGTTCGATCCCTTTGTCAGTTTCGGCAAGCCCAACGGGACCGGCTTGGGCCTGGCCATTGTCAGCAAAATTGTTCAGGACCATTCCGGCAATGTGGCCGTCGAACATACCTCGGAATCCGGCACCACGGTACTCGTTCGCCTTCCCCTAGCCGAACAAAGCGTTGCCGACCGCGCAATCTCTCCCATTCATTAAGGGGGGCGCCGTGTTTTCTCACTGCCCAATCAGGGGTGCTGGTAACTCGGCACGGGAGGCGGCGTGTAATCCTGCCCGTACTTGTTCTTGTGCACCGTCGTGAAGCTCGGATCCTCTGGAACTCGAATGAGGCCCAGATTTGTGGCTGACGAGGAGATTACAAGGCTCCGGGTTAAAGTCTTCAAGTCCTCCGGCAGGCTGCGCTCGTACCAGACGTGTAGTTCATACTTTCCGTCTGGCACATTTTGGAGCAAGATATTCCCTTTTCGATCGGAAATCCCGTAATAGGGCGTATCCACCGCCACCACTACCGCGCTCATCTCCGGATGGATATTGCAAAAAAGAAAGCTCACTCCGAGCCGGTCGAATCTCACCGAGTTGCTCGCTCCGGCTTCATAGAGGCCAAGATCAAAGCGTTTGCCATCGAACAACGAGAACACATTGTGAAAAAAGGGATCGCGATTCGGAAAATCAACCACTGTGCCGACCGGAACCACCAGCACATGCGGCTGAAAACTCTTGTTGTGCTGTACGAGTTGAAACTTTCTGCCACTCGAACCGCCCGGCGCTTCCGTCTTTGTGGCCGGTTCCAACGGCTTCAACCAGACCACGATATCCGAAGCATCCAACGGCACCTTACTTGATTTTTCCGGTTTCACGGCGGCTTGGCGCTGAACGGCCACGCGTATGTTCACATCGTAGCCTTGCCCGCGTACAGGAATGGCGCTGCTCGCTGAAGCAACGCAGACGGCGCTGATCAGCCCAACCTTCCGAAAGGCATCGAGCTTTCGCACTAGAATAGGTAACCCACGCTGATGCTGGCTATATTAGCAGCGTTCGCCCCGCCATCCAGCGTAAACGTCTTGATTCGCCGGTATTCCAAGGAAAACACGATATCGGATCGCGGTTGATAAATGAAGTTTCCGAATCCGCTTTCGTTTTTCGAGAGCGGCACCGGATAGTACGTTGTATTTCCTCCCTCCGTGCGCAACTGGCCCGCATACGGATTATCCAGGCCGTACGCCCCGTTGAACTGCAGCTTGGAAGTGGCTTTGAACTTCAACTGGGTCCATCCGCCAACGGCATTCAGTCCGTAGACCTGTGTCGCCGGGTCGGTAAGAGATCCGTTCCAAAGCACGCTCTGTCCAATGCCGCCGCCCAGGCCCCCGATCGCACGGCCGCGGAAAAATTCGGTCGCGAGCTCAAATCTTTTTCCCAGGGGAATGCTGGCGTCCACCGTGCCGGCCCACCCGTCCACGTGGCGCCCGAATCCCCATGCCTGCCGGCCGTAATATCCCCCCGCCCCAAGCGTAAGATTCTGACCATCAATATCTTGTGTCCACGACACTCTCGCCGCATACGCGGGCTGTCCGGAATTTTCACCCCATGTCGGTTCGCGAAAATAAGGCGAAGCTGGAGTGTCACCGGAGAGTGAATCGAGAATACCGCCTTGAACCAGGAACGACCCAGACTCCGACATCTTGAATTTGTGCTCGACGCGCAGCTGCGGAGTCCAGTTCCAAAGCGTGCCCGAGTAAGCCAGCGCCGGCACCGCCAGTGTCGCCAGCGAACTCGGACTGTTCGGAACGATAAACAAAGTATCCTGCCCAGCAACGACGGAGGTCTGGGACCAGTCAAACCGAACCGTCCCAGTCCGGAGTCGCATGATTCCGAAACTCGATCCGTTAGGTACTTCCGGAAACCCACCGGCGAAGTCGAACTGCACATTGGCGCTGGTCTGCGCCCCAGCCACTGTGGGCCCGAACGCCTGAATGCCTATCTGCGACTGGCGGAGTGTACCTCCAAACGAACCTCCGCTGGAGAGAGGCCCGGGTTGCTGGGCCAGTAACGGGAAGTCCAGATTTTCAACCGTGCCGCGATTCTCGAACATATTTAAAAGAACCAGCCCTGTCAGCCGCAGCCGGTATTTCGACCCGCTCTCCACCTTTGTCTGGCTCTGCTCGGCTATTTTCGAATCGGCGAGTTGCTGATTTTCCTCAAGCCTGTTGATGCGCTCTTCCGTCGTCGGAATCTTACTGGCAGCCAGTGAAACTGCTTGAGGCCGCAAACCTCCGCCCGGTGGAATGGTAATTGCCGCCAGTTGCGATTTCGCAACATCCAATTCCTTCCGCAATATCGCTGACTCTGCATTAGCGGTCTGCTGCTGCGCCTTCAGCTCGTCCATTTGCGCGTGCAAGTCCTGGACTTGTGCCTGCAGCTTCTGCAGTAAGGCACCCACGGCCGCGGGGTCCATTTGCTGTCCAGCGGACTGCTCTGCGCCTTGTCCCCAGCTCGGATACGTTTGGGCCAGTAACGTACCCGCAAGCGCGGCTGCCTTTGCAATACGCTTCGCCCACACTATGCCTCGCATAACTGCCTCCTCTTCAAGCAGCAGGTCGCCCCATGGCGGTGGATAACTGAACTAAAACCGTCTGGCCGCTGCGATCTGTCGGACCTATCCACCGGCATGCGATCGGAGGGATTGCTGCGAGTTAACTGCATGGCCTCCGGCAGGATTCAAGTAGGGTAATTCGGGAGATTGTCACTTGTAAAACGAGAGTATACCTCGCACGCCGGGAAAGAGTCGTCTCAAGCCCTCGGGAAGTCAGATGCCGATTCCAGTGCTGCAGATTCTTCTGTGACAGTTATTTATCGTCTCGCTTGGGCACGCACCGAAGCATTGTCTTGCGAACTCACACCAGCGGACTGGATCGCCCGGCAGTCCTCTCCAGATGCGCTGTTAATGTGGGCAATTTTCTGAAATAAAGGCACACGACCGGCAGCTTTAAATTCTCGACCGGAAAGGTTTCGGCAGGATCGAATCTCGCCGCCGACCGCTCTGCCAGTCCTAGTGGAGCAGATTCAATGTATTCGTGGCATCATCCACGAAAACCACGCCATTTTCCGGATCGAAAATTATGCCAAACAGGGCGCCGGCTCCAGGCGGATTGCCGCTGTTGTCGATCTGTTTGCGGGCGATCTGCGCCCCACGGGCGGTGATCTCCGTGACAAAACCATCATTCCCGTTCACGACAAGAATGTGGCCATTCGGGGCGACGGTAAGGCCCAATGGATCGTTCAAGCTTCCTCCGCTGCTGAGCACCATCCCTGGCCCCGACGGTCTTGTTCTCGTAAGCGGATCGGTAATAATCACCACACGGTTGTTCAGACTGTCCGCAACATATAGGACTGGTTCATCGCCGTGTGAATGAGACTCGCATTCCTCTTCTCCGTGACCACAAGCGGGAGACAATCCCAATCCTGTCGGTCCGATGACCAGCGCGGCGGGATCGGTGCGTTCGGCGAAGCCAGCTCCCACCACCGTCAGCGATTCAAGAAATGGCATTTTCTTCTCAGAAACCCGAAGATTGACTCGGACGATGGTCCCTTGATTCAAAATACTTCCATTCGCCGCCACCGTCCCATTTAACACGTTAGTGACAAACAGCGCCGCCTGTTGCTCGTCATCGAGCCACGTCATATCCCAGGGTCCGTTGATCAAGGATCCCTGAATGGTCTCCACGGCATTGCCCATATTGTCCAACACAATGAGACATCCAGCCTGTGCGGTTGCGGAGGTCCCATCCGCCGTCGGCAGGCTCCCGACGATTACCCAGCCTGTTTGCAAAACTGCCAGCGCCGTCGTCAGTCCGACGCCGCCGGGGCATGGCCCGGGCAAAGAGGACGAACTGAGCTGGGCGAACACGGAAAGCGCTCCGCTGGGTGACACATCCACAATGGTGGTGCCGGTTCCCTGCAAATTGGAACTCGCATTGAAGTTGCTCACCAGGTAATGCCCTTCCCGCAGGTTCCCGCTGGTCCTGGGAACCCGGACCAGTCCATATGGATTTACATCTCCGTTTGCGGGAACCGTTGAGGAAATAGTGTCTATCGTGTTGCGATTCTTCAGAATCGAATCGTTATCGTTTGCTCGCAATGGGGCAGAAAGGAGCGCTACTGCGAACAAAAATTCAATCAGCCGGTAAAGAGAATCTCTGAAACGACGGTTCATCACACCCTCCTTCGAGGCGAACTGATCAGCCAACCGAACGAGTCTTATGGGGTATGCACACCACAACTTGCCAGGTGGCCGCGGGGACTTTAACGCCTGAATGCTAACCTGCGGAGAGTGTCGAAACATTAAATGGGTGCTGATTTTGCAAATTTTTGACAAATTCTTGATGAAATTGAGACAGTTGCGCCGATTAGCCGGGATGGGAGTTGCAAGTCCCACGCCCCGACCGCAGCTTCAACGGGCTTCGGCTGCAGCAAGAAATATCCTTGCCAAGGAAGCGTCAAGAAAAATCCCATCGCGCCGGCCAGGACGGCATAACGACTCAGGATTGTAAAGAGGTACGCTATGCAATCGAAACTACTTCGATTTCGCGGCTGCTTCTTCCACTTCCGTCAACAGATGATCCAGTTCCTCGCGCGAAAAATACCGCCCCGCCAGCACCACGCTTCGGATCTTTCGCGTATTTTTGATGTCCGCCAGCGGATTGGAATCCAGCAGCACCAAGTCGGCTCTGTTTCCCTTCTCGATTGTCCCTGTATCCGCCAGGCCCAGATACTTCCCGGCGTTCAGCGTCGCCGCCTGCAACGCTTCCATCGGCGTCAATCCCGCCCTCACCAGCAATTCCAATTCTTCGTGCAAGCTGGATCCGGGATACACCCGCACTCCTGCGGCCGTGTCTGTACCCGCAAGGATCGGCACGCCTGCCTTGTTCATATCGCCCACCATCTTCAGTTCCGCCTGGAAAAATTTCTCGCGGTCCGCGACAGGGTCGGTCGACCAGCCGCTGAGAATGTCTCGCGTGAACATCGGCCAGGTCCGCTTTCTCCACGCTGCAGGCGCGTATTTCACAAGCGGATCAACTCCCGAGTTCGTTTGCTCGATCAACCACTCTCCGCGCTCCCAGTAAAGCGTCGGCGTTTGCCACGTCTGATTCTTCACGAAAAGCGCGATCAGCTTTTGCGCCCGCCCCGGATCGTACGTCGAAAGAAATCGGCCGCGTCCCGGCCCCCGTGGCGCCGCCATTAACTCGTCCTCCACCGACGAGCATCCCTCGAACACTCCGGTCAGGTGCTCGATACTTTTTTGCCCCGCGTTCGAGGCCTCGGTCGCCCGCACTTTATCTGGCACGTGCCCGGCGAAGACGATTCCATCCTTCTTCGCCTCCTCGGCGGCCGCGAAATACCCATCGCGCGGGATCAACGACTGAATCTTGATGAAGTCCGCGCCGTTTTTTTGCAGCTCGTCCACGATTCGGCGGCCATCCGCCGCATCCTTCACCGGTGCGGAACTCGGAAATTGCGGCACCGGCCCATCCAGCATCGGCCCGGCAATGATCATGCGCGGCCCCAGCATTTTGCCGTCCGCAATCCGCGCTCGCCACTTCTTCAGTGGCTCCAGATCGCCTCCCATATCCCGCACGCCCGTCACGCCGTTGGCCACAAAGAGCAGCGGAGTAATCTTTTCGTCCTCGGGAAGCCACGCGCCGAAAATTTCGTGCACATGCATATCCCACAGCCCCGGAATCAGGTATTTGCCGCTGGCGTCCACCACCCGCGCCGCCTTTGGCAGTGCCGTCTCGGCGCTCTTGGCAATTTGCGAAATGTGCTTCCCTTCAATGAGCACCGTCATGTCCGCCTGCACCGGAGCTCCCGTTGCGTCGATTAAATTGACGTGCGTGATTGCCAGCATTGGCTCTTGTCCGGCCGCCAGCGAGCCAATGAAGCCCATCGCGACAATCAACAGCAAAAGACGAGCAATTTTCCGCACCAGGTCGTACCTCGCGAGTTCGCAATTTCTATTCGGACCATCATGGTAATACAAACATCGGCCGCGCCCGCGCACTCTGGCACTCGCCCGACAGGATTTCGGGTTCCAAAAACCTGGAGGAATTTCGGGACACTAACGTGCCCGCGAACCTTTGAAACGAAAATTAGTGCCACAGTGGGGCTGTGACAACGGTCAAGGTCGCGAGCGCTAGTCGATCTCCTGCAGATAATGGGCCAGGTCAACTGGTTGTGGCAGATCGCTGAAGGATGGCCATCAGCGAAGTACCAAGCCACTTTTGCGGCAATGGCTCACAACGTGAAAGAAGGCTCAGCATGTGGTTGATGACGGGGGAGCGGGAATCGAAGCCACTGGAAATCACTTTGGACTGATCATGCAGGCCGCTCAGCCAGAGCTTGCGAATGGCAAGAGTCGGAACCAGTGGGAGACCCCAATACGTCCAACTTTGTATTTGCAGATTGCTCCGCTTCACGACCTCGCGCAGTTTTGCAATGGAATATCGGCGGATGTGTCCCGCGGCTGTGTCATACGCCGAAAATGCCCACTGGCCAGCGGGTACGTTGATAATCAATTTTCCTCGCGGCCCCAGGTGGTAGAGAACGGCATTGAGAAATTGAGTTTCGTCCGGAAGGTGCTCGAGTACGTCAAAGAGAAAGATCAGATCGAACGACTGATGAAGCTCGGGCAATTGCTGACGGATGTCGTAACAGCAGAGTCTGCTTCTATTGCTAAGATTCCGCTTCAACGCATACTCATTCAGGTCAAAACCCGTCACTTCCCTGCCATAGTGATCTTCCACCTGCCGTTGCAGAAGCCCATGACCGCATCCGATTTCGGCAATTTGCATTGCGTCGGGAACCACCTCGTCGTCGAGCCGCCGTAACACTTCAAATCTACGGCGAACCCAGAAATGATCCGCAGAGGCGATTTCGAACCAGCGATCGGCCATTCTCACGGGCGAAGGCGGAGAGAGGTACTCAATCTGGCGTGATTGAGGCTCCGTCAGCGATGGAGTTGCCGGGGGCATGATGACGATTGGGGTCACCCCCCATTCTTGCCAACTCTGGATGATGAGGCCGCTTCTTCGCTGGCCGCGTGGCTTCTCAGATGATTGAGCGGGTGTTCCGGACTGCGAAAGATCTGGTTGACGATGTAGATTGGCCGGCGCTTTGTTTCCTCATAGATGCGACCCACATACTCGCCAATCACGCCGAGGAAAAACAGTAGGAGGCCCGAAAAGAATGTGATCACCAGCAAGAGAGCTGTGAATCCCTGCGGGGAGCGATGGAAAACAAGTTTTTCCTCCACGGCATACAAGCCGTAAACGAAGGAAAGCGCGCTTGCGACCGCACCCAGCAAGGCAGCAGCCCGGATCGGAACAATGGAGAAGGCGAACAGTCCATCGGCGGCAAGTTTCAACAATCGAGGCAATCCATATTTGCGGTTGCCGGAATGTCGTTCGAGGCGTTCGATTGGTATCCCGGTCTGCCGGTAGCCGACCCAACTGCGCAATCCTCTGAGATAGCGGTGATGCTCCGGCATCCGGCGTATTTCTTGGACTACGCGGCGCGACATCAGGCCGAAGTCTCCCGTGTCGAGCGGCAATTGGATATCCGAAAGTTTGGCCATCAACCGGTAAAATAGGAAGTATGAGAGGCGCAATGGCCACGGTTCCTTGCGTCCCGTGCGCTGCGCATACACAACGTCATAACCCTCCTGGAAACGCGCCACCAGTTGCGGGATCGCTTCCGGTGAATCCTGCAGATCGCCGTCCATGACGACGACAGCATCTCCCGTTACGTGATCGAGGGCGCAGCTTAGGGCAGCTTGATGGCCGAAATTTCGCGAGAGTGTTAAAAGGACGATGCGCGGTTCCCTCTCCGCCACCTCTTCCACCAGCGCAACGGATCGGTCGGTGCTGCCGTCATCCACAAGAACAAGTTCATGAGGGCCGCCAGGCATCGAATCGAGCATCGCAAGCGTCCGTCGCAGAAGCTCGGGCAGGACGCTCTCTTCGTTGTGCAACGGGATGGCCAACGATAACCGGAATCTTTCGCTCATGGTTTTGCCTTGGCCATGGACTAAATCATATCCCACGAAGAGATTCGTCGGTCCAAAATAGCGGGCCGCACCTCCCCTCAAATCGTCTTTGCTATGTTCTTATTCCACCACGGCGGGTGCGAGAAGAGAAGGGGACTTGCATCAGATGTTTTCAGGTAATGAGGCATGCCCCCCACCGCGGCCCGAAAGGCCTGCTTGAAAGGCAAAACGGAGCAATGGACAAACAAGAAATTTGCATCCGGCAGCTGCCTATTTACATCGCAGAGGCACTGTTTGATATGTTTGACCTGGGTCGGCAACTCCCCAGCCGCCATATCCATGAGTGCTGAGGCTCTGGAAATGAAAGTACAGTCGTGGCAGCGGCTGGAGTCAGGAAGATACTTGGCTGGCGGTTTCAATCTTGCAAGCGGGTCGCGGGGTGTGAGCATCACAAATCAAAACTGAGAGAAGTGTGATTGTGAGTGCATACCGTAATCACATGCTCGGGGCGGCATTTATGCTGGCGGCGTTGTGCTGCTCGTTGGCGGTGGCTCAAGAGGAAACTGCCGCATTGAATGGCCAGATCACGGATTATAACGGCCTCTCGGTGGCTGGAGTAAGAGTGCAGGCTTTCAATGCCGCAACCAACGCTTCCTACTCTGCGGTTACATACGAGACGGGCCTCTACAATTTTCCGAATCTCCCTGCCGGAACTTATAACGTTACTGCAGCGAAGGAAGGATTCCGCAAGGGGGTAAGGCCCGGCGTGGAGCTTCACGTTTCCGATGTCCTCAGCTTGAATTTCTCGCTACAGATTGGCTCGGTCACCCAGAGTGTGACTGTAGAAGGCGGAGCGCCCCTGGTAGAGACAACGAGCAGCGCGATCGCGGGATTGGTCAACCGGAAACAAATCGAAGAGTTGCCGTTGAACGGCCGCAATTACATTGACCTCACCCTGCTGCAAGCCGGCGTAACGAATAGCCTGAATAGCACCGGTACAAACGGTTTTGGAGGAATGACGGGCACGGTTTATAGCGTCAATGGCGCGCCTGTTATATCCAACAACTTCCTGCTGGATGGGACTCAGATCGCCAATCAATCGAATTGGGGCACCGCCAGTTTCGCCGGAACGACGTTGGGAGTGGATGGCATTCAGGAATTCAAGCTGTTAACCAGCGCCTACGACGCTTCCTACGGAATGGCCATGGGCAGCGAGCTGGTGATAATCAGCAAGGGCGGCACCAATCAATACCACGGGGATGTCTTCGAATATTTCCGCAACAGCGCATTGAATGCGCGAAATTTCTTTGACGGTCCGGACATTCCGAATCTGGAGAAGAATAATTTTGGGGCTTCCCTGGGCGGACCGATCAGGAAGAACAAAACTTTCTTCTACGCGGTCTATGAGGGATTACGGGAAAACCTGGGGTTCACCGCAAATGACCTGGTGCCCGCGGCCGGGTGCCACGGCGCGGCGGGAACTGTAATAACCGAAGCCGCTTGCCCCACGCTCGGCCTCCTACCAGGCAACTCCGTGACGATCGCCAATCCGGAGATTGCCGCGCTCCTCTCGCTTTATCCCAATCCAAACAATGGCGCGAATAGTTATTTATATGGCCCCTCGACGGAAGTCGGGGTGAACTACGGGCAGATTCGGCTCGACCAGAATTTCTCCGCATCCGATACCTTTTTCGCGCGGTATACCATCGATTCAGCCAACGTGGATTCGGCGAACAATCAAGGCATTCCCAGCACTTCAGGCACGTCCTTCCCTGAATTCCGGGGTGGTGGAAGAGGTCTCGATCAGTTTATAACTCTCTCGGAGACACACATTTTCTCTCCGCGTATGTCAAACACAGCGCGGCTTTCGTTCAGCCGGACCAACTTCGGCAGTTTCCCCATCAATGTCGGTTCCCTTCCCGCGGGGCTGCAACCGTTTATAGCCGGACGCCCATTTGGTTCTTTCATGATTGCGAACTTAACCCCCGTTGGCACCGGCAGGCTGGTGGGCCCGCCAGATTCGCTTCACCTGCAGAACACCTATTCCTTCGGCGACGATCTCTACTATCAATTCGGAAGGCACAGCTTGCGATTCGGGACGCTCTTGAACAGGTTCAATGAAGCACTGACAGTGCCTATATTCGCCCCAGGTACGGCGTCCTACTCCAGTTTCGCCAGCTTTCTCCAGGGGATACCTTTTTCGTACGGAGGTACCCTCGCCGGATCAGACATTAACCGCTATTTCCTTTTCAACACTTTGGGCTTCTATGCGCAGGACGATTACCACATAACCCCGCGTTTTACAGTGAACATGGGATTGCGGTATGAGTTCATGACCACACCTCGTGAGGCAAATGGAAGGCAATACGCCATTCGAAATCTAACAACCGATTCCACGGTTCTACCCGGTGGCGAGTTGGCCGCCTGGATTCCAGGGCCGGTCATGCGGAATAAAACATACTGGAATTTCAGTCCTCGGATCGGATTTGCCTGGGACGTCTTCGGAGACGGCAAAACAGCGGTTCGAGGCGGCGGCGGCATCTATTACGACGTCGGCAATTTAGGCGGTGCTTTCGTCAGCGAAGCCTTTGGGTCTTACCCATCGATATCCTATACGTTCACGAATCCGGCGAACGCCGTTGTTACATTTCCAATAGCGCCTCCAACTGTGAATTCAATCCTCAGCAGCAACCAGGCGAACAGCGCCGTTACGATCTACTACGGCGCGAGCCAGCCCTACAATATCCAATACAATCTAATTGTTCAGCGCCAATTGACTGGAAATGCTGCCATCAGTGTCGCTTATGTTGGGACGCGCGGCGTGCATCTCTGGCAGCAACTCGAAGGAAATCCTACGATCCCGACCGCCGTTGTGAACGGCGTCCAATATTGGTCTAATTCCGTTTCCTTCTGCCAGATTGGCGCAATCCCGACGTGCCGCATCAATCCGAACTTTGGGTCGGTCAACACGAACAATACGGTGGGAGTTTCGCATTACGATTCGTTGCAAGTGGTGGTCAGCAAACGCTTGAGCGGCGGCTTGGAAGCGCAGGGAGCCTATACCTATGGTAATTCCCGGGATACACCGATTGGGCAACTCATTAGCGCCGATTGTGCCGGTGCTCCGGGGATGGATATCGGGGTGAGTTCAAATACCACGGCGCACGATTACGGACCATCCTGCTTCGACGTTCGCCACAATTTTCGCATGAGCCTTCTGTACCACTTTCCAAATTCCAGGTCGCACGGAGCGGTATCACAATTTGTCAACGGCTGGTGGATGGGCAACATCGTCGCCCTCCAGACCGGGTTGCCGTTTACGCCGATTCTGGCTACGAACCGGTCCAATTCTGGCAACCTCACCGCCGCGCCGGACCGCGTCGACATCAACGCCCAGGCCGTAGCGCAAGGAACGGTCTTGACGAATGCCCAAGGCGGTTCGTACCTGGCCGCAGCGAATTTCATTCCCTACAACCCCGACTCGGTCATCACTGGAAATCCAAATCAGTGGTTCAATCCCAACATGTTCCACATGCAGCCGATGGTGCCATGCCCGAATAATCCGGCGCTTACCTGCGGGATCTTGGGCGATGCCGCCCGCGGGATTTTGCGTGGGCCCGGTCTGGCGGCTTGGGATTTTTCCCTCGTCAAGGACACCACACTTCCTCTGTTGGGCGAGCAAGGAATCATTGAATTCCGCACTGAATTCTTCAACATCCTGAATCATGCCAACTTCGGCATGCCCGCGTCGGCTACGGTCTTCAGCGGAGCCCCGTCTGTTCTGGGAGCGTATCAGCAAGCGCCGCTCCCGGGCGTGGGGCAGATCACAACCACCGCGACGACAGCACGACAGATTCAATTCGCGTTGAAACTGATTTTCTAGTCAAGAGGGGACCCATCGCCGGAAATTTCGAATCCGAATGCTCCGCGACCTACGGACCGGTCAGAAAGACCTGTTGCAAACTTTTTCCTCGCCGGTCCAGAATCGACAAAGCTTGTTGCGCAATATGCAGGGGTAATCCCTTGGATCGGAGCTGAACATGTCCGGATTCAATCGTCTTCTGTGGTCCAAGGCGTCTTGGATCTGGAGGTATGGGTTCGCTCTTCTCGCGATCGGTTCAACGTGGATCCTTTCACGATGGATGGCCCCTCATTTCGCTTTTCCCGGAACACTGTATCTCTGCGCCGTAATGTTAAGCGTGTGGTTCGGTGGAGTTGGGCCGGGTTTGCTCGCGTCAGTGCTCTCAACCCTTGCGTACCACCATTACTTTCTACATTCGCCGGACCCAGCTTTTAGAGAGATGCCACGCCTCATCATGGTCTTCCTTTCGAACATTCTTGTTGCTTCGGTGAGTGCCGCGCAATGGAGCGCAAAAGAATCTCTTAAGCAGACACGTGATGACCTTACCGAAACGGTTAAACATCTGCAGCGAACCAACGACGCGTTGCTTACCCAGAGCCGTGAGCGCGAGCAGGCCGAGAACCGGCTGCGGCGCAGCGAAGCGTATCTGGCGGAGGCGCAGAGACTAACCAAGACGGGCAGTTGGGCTTACGATCCTGCTACGGAAAAGGCGCTTTACTGGTCCGACGAAATGTTCCGAATTC
>Ga0210383_10001718_pt1 | contig 19940 bp, 17 predicted proteins | sample IncBWC14OmetaG_FD_160072 | JGI IMG/M metagenome (GOLD analysis project Ga0210383, IMG submission 160072) | Forest soil microbial communities from Barre Woods Harvard Forest LTER site, Petersham, Massachusetts, United States - Inc-BW-C-14-O ... | reverse complement strand
CGAGCGCGATCAGCACCGGCACAACGATCAGGAAATGCAGCCAGCTGGCTATCCAGAAGCCAATGCTGCGAGTCACTTCCCAGAGCCGCTTCATATGTAAACGTCCATGGCGCCCGGCAGGATCTCCAGGATCTGGCACTGCACGGTGATAATTTCGCCGTCGATCATCACGTCGACCGGCGCGTCCAGATCAAACTCCACGCGTTTCACGCTGCGACGCGACGCCATCGGATGCTCGATATGCGTCCCGTCATAGAGCCGCGGCAGCATGCGAATCAATCCCAGCCGCCCGATGGGACCCCAGCGCACATATTCGATCAGCGCGTCGCTGGGATCGGCCTGCGGCGCGATCATCATCGTCCCGCCGGTGTATTTGCTGTTGTTGAAGGAGAGGAACAGGCAGCGGCGCTCGTCCCACTCCTTGTCGTCGTCGCAGCGCATTTTGAAAGCGCGGCGATTCAGCTGCACCACCTTGACGAAAACGCCCAGCAAATAACCAAGGTGGCCGAAGGGCTTGAAGACGCGGTTGGTGATGGCACCCACATCCGCGGTGAATCCCACACTGAGCAGATTAAACGAATAAACCGTGCCGGTGGAATGGTGGAGGCGTAGCAAATCGACGCGCCGCTTGCGTCCATTTTCCAGCGCCTCAATAGAGGATCGCGCGCCATTATCGGTGAAATCGCGCAGGAAGGAATTGCCCGTGCCCAGCGGAAGAAAGCCCAGCTCGATGCGTTCCACGGCGCGGCGCGGGGAAAAAATGCCATTGATAATTTCGTGTGCGGTGCCGTCTCCGCCGACAGCCAGGAATCGGCGGTAACCCTGGTCGTAAGCCTCGCGCGCAAGCTCCGAAGCATGGCCCGGCCCGGTCGAAGCAATCACGTCGATGCGCAGCCCGCGCTCCCTCAAGCGGGCCAGTTCGCTTCCGGCAAGTTTCGCGGCACGCCCGCCGCCTGCCGCGGGATTAACGATGGCAATAAATTTTTCGTTCACAAGGTTTCCGACGTCGAAATTTTATCCTGTTTCGCGGGAAACACTCTTTCGCTACACGGGCAGGATTGCCTGTTCGCGTTCGAGCTTCCCCAGTCGCTCCGCCAAGGCTACACGAATAATTTTCAGTGACGCGGTTAAAGGAAAGTCGTCATTGTAGAGCACAATGCCGTGCACGCGCTTGTAATTGATCAGGCGGTTGTTGCGCGCGGCAATTTCCTTGCGCAGGTCGTCGGTGAATTGCTGGCCGTGATCGAGATGAATCACCAGGACCAGCTGCTCGCCAACCATGGAGCGGCTCGGCCAGATATAGTTGGCCGCAAAAACGCAATATTCCTTCACCGCCAAGCCTTCGAAGGCTTGCTCCACGTCCTCGGCGTAAACGTTCTTTCCTTCTTCGGTCACGATCATATTCTTCTTGCGGCCGAACAGTTGCAGGTGGCCCGTGGAATCGAAGCGGCCCATGTCTCCGGTCATCAGCCAGCCATCGACGATAGTTTGCGCGGTGAGCTCCGGCTCATTTAGGTATCCGGCCATCACGGTTTTGCTGCGCACGCTGACCTGGCCGATGCCGTCTGTGTCGGGATTCAGGATGCGCACTTCCATCCCGGGCAGCGGCTTGCCCACGGTGTCTGCGCGAAATGGATGCAGATCGTTCACCGTTACAGCCGTACCCGCTTCGGTCAGGCCGTAGCCATTGGCCACGGGAAGACCGAGGTCGTAGAAAAATTGTAGTGTTTGCGGCTCCGTGAAAGCCCCGCCAACAATAATCGCTTCCAGCTTTCCGCCAAATGCGGCGTGCACTTGCTTCAGCAACAGTCGGCTGAGCGGCAAGGTCAGCCGGCTCTGCGTAAAGGCTTTATTGATGTTGCGTAGACGATCAAACAGGCGCCGTTTCGCAGGCGGCAGTTCGTCAAAACGCGTTTGCAAACCCTTTTGCAGATTTTTCAGCACCAGCGGCACCAGGCTCACATAGGTGATCTGATATTTAGTGAACGCTTCCCGCACAAATTCCGGGCGTAGCGTTCGAAGGTGCACAACGGCCGCGCCGCAAATGAACGGCCCGAAAAATCCAACCATAAAGTCGATGGCGTGATTGGTCGGCAGGATGCTCAGATACTTTACGCCCGGCCAAAAGGGGTAAAGCGAGGTGAGCGCGACGCACTGCTGCAGATAATTTTCGTGCGTCATCATGCAGCCCTTAGGCGTGCCGCCGGTGCCGGACGAATACACGATGCACGCCAGCTCTTGGCGCTTTCGCGGAACAAACCTGGGCGGATCGATTCCTTTCGCCGATTCCCACTCCGTTGCGCCCGCCAAATCCGCGTTGCCAGGAGCTTCCGTCACCAGCACGAATTTAAATTTTCGCGCTTCGGCTCTCCCCGGCGATCCACTAAGCTGGCGCCAGATGGGATATTCGGTGATCAGCACGCTGGCATCGGAATGCTTCAGCAGCGTCCACTGCTCTTCCGGCTTCAACTTGTAATCGAGCGGCACCAGCGTTCCGCCGCAATAGAAAATCGCGTACGCCGAAATCAGCCACTTGGACTGATTGGTCATGATGATCGATGCGCGGTCGCCCGCATGGAATCCCGTATCCTGCAGCCATTTGGCCAGCGGCAGCGCGCGTTCCTTGAATTCGCGGTAAGTGATGCGCTGCTTTTCCTCGCCGCGGTCGGATTCGTACAGGCACACTTCGCGCGGCCAGGTTTCCAGCGCATCGCGCACCGCTTCCCCAATCGAGGAATATTTAGATAGATCAAGCATTACAAGCGGGCTTGCACGCGTTCGGCAAGAGTTTTGAAATCGCTGACGCCCTGCACCTCGTAATCCGGCAATTCGATATGAAAATGATTTTCCAGGCGAGACAATAGTTCCAGGGCCTGCAGGCTATCGATTCCCAGCTTTTTGTAAAAATCGTCTTCGGCGTGAAGCGAGCCGGGCGCGGCTTTGAAATGCTTCGCCGCCAGCTCCAGGATTTCCTGGGTGGTCTGCTCTAAAGTACGCATAGAGATTAAATCTATCATTCCCGGCGGTGGGAAGGAAAATCGCTTGCGCGCAACTCAGAGCAGGATCAAACCTCGTCGCAGCGCAACAGATACCGCCTCCGTACGCGTGGAAGCGCCCAACTTACCAAGAATGGAAGCTACATGAAATTTCACGGTGTGCTCGGAAATTTTCAAGCGTGCAGCAATTTCCTTGTTGCCCAGCCCTTGCGAAAGCATTTGTAGGACATCACGTTCGCGCGCGGTGAGCGGCTCGATCGCTTCCATGAAATCGGCATTGGAGGATCCGGGCATGCGCGAGGCTTGGATTTCAGACGGGTGTATCGCCACCAGTCCGCGAACGACCGCATCAAGAGCCGCGGCAAGTTGCTCCGCCTCCACTTCCGCGGGCAGGATGCCCCGGACCCCAGCGCGAATCGCGCGATTTACGGACTCGGGCGAAGCCTGGTCGATCAAAAGTACTACTTTCGCCGCTCGCAGCAGCCGCGCTTGTTGCAACGTATCCAGAGTCTTATCAAGCGCCGCCGACGTTGCGTCCAGCAGAATCACTTCGGCTTCGGCTGCAAGCTCATCGTCCAGCCACTCCACATCATCCGCCCGGCCTACGATCGCTGCGTCGGCTGACTCCAGGAGGTCTTCCAGCCGCTCCCGCAACACGCCGGGCGGTGCAATGAGAAAGGCGCGAATCACGCGGCCATCGGTCTCCTGCCGGACGCGGTGAGAGAAACGGTGACGCGGCGCACCTTGTTGTGATCTCCTCTCAGAAATTTCAAGCGCAACGCGCCGTTGGAATTTTCTTCCAACGCTTTTGCCAGATTTCGCGGCGTGGAGAACGCGACGTCTTCCGTCCCCAGCAAAATGTCTCCGGGCAAAAGCGAAGCTAACGCCGCCGGGCTGCCGGGATCTATCTCCAGCACAGCGAGGCCAGCGCGGGCTTCGCTTGGCCGCGGCAGCCGCACCGGACTAACCGACACTCCGAGCCAGCGCCCGCCGGTGTCTCCAAGCAGAAAGCGCGCAACGTCGTTGCTGGGAATCGCCAGGGCCAGGCGGCCAGCGACCATGCTGTTGATGCCGACAACGCGACCGTTAATATCCGCAAGCGGTCCGCCCGAATTTCCGGGCGCAAGCCGCACGTCCGCTTGCACCCAACTGCGCCCGCCGAGTCCATACAGCGGCCCGATGCCGTGAACCACTCCCATGCTCATCGCGCCTTGAAAGCCAAACGGGTTGCCAACGGCGATAACCACTTCGCCAGGCCGAATTTTCCCCGAATCCGCCGGTGTGGCCGCAAGCAGGTCTGACGCGGGAATGTGCAGCGCCGCAAGATCGCGACGCGGGTCACGCGAGGTCACCTCAGCGGTGAACTCACTGCCATCCCATAAGGTAACTTCCACGCGCGAAGCTTGCGCGACGTGCGCATTCGTGATGATCGTGCCGTCGCTGCTCCAAATGACGCCGGAGCCGCTGCCGCGCCCGCCGGGTTGCATGAGCACGGTGAAGCGGCGCACACGCTCGGACACTTCGCCAAGTCCGGTGATCCCCATCTCAATTGCCTCCACTCGGCCGCTCGCCCACAACCATGCTGGCTTCGCGCCGCACTCCGCCGCGCAGGAACTCGGCGTTAACTGCCTTGCCGATCTGCTCACCAGAAAGATGCGCGTGAACGTCTTCCAGGCGCATCACCGGTTTTCCATTCACGGCAGTGAGGATGTCTCCGATAAGGACGCCGGCCTTGTGCGCCGGGGCATCGGGCTCCACTTCCAACACGATCACGGCGGTTTTTTCGCGGCGTTGCAGAGTCTCGCGGAGAGTTTCCGGCAGGCGTATCGGCTGCAGGCCCAAACCCAAATAGCCGCGCGCAATGTGGCCTTTTGCCAGCAGCGCATCGACGACGCGATTCACTGTGGCCACCGGCAGAGCCAGCGCGCCAGTCGGCGCAAATTTCGGCGTGACGATTCCGGCGATTTTCCCGCTGACATCCACAACCGCGCCGCCTGCGGCGGTTCGCTGCAGGCCTACATCTAGGCGGATATAAGGAACAATCGAAGCCCCGCCCCAGATCCGGCGTTCGGCAGCGACCAGGCTAACGCAAGCGAGTGCGGCGACAGGGCCGCTGGCGCGCGTCCTGCCGACAACCAGCATCAACTGGCCGGCCTTGATGCCTGCGGATTCAGCGAAAGCACCGGGAGAAGCAATGGCGGCTTCGCACTTTAGCAGCGCAAGATCGGTGGAAGGGTCGCGGCCTTGCAGCTTTGCGCTGGTGACCCTCCCGTCGGGAAACGTCACTTGAATCTCTTCATCGTGGCGCAGAGCATGTTCCGCGGTGACGATCAGGCCAGGGCGCCAAATGATTCCGCTCGACGAACCGCGTGGCTCCGTATGCACCGCTACGGCATGCGCGGCGGCTTTTTCCGTGGCATCGGCCAAAGCATTCGAAATTGCAATCCATTCTGCTGACATGATTCTTGCCTCCGTCCGCAGAATGCCTCACCCGGCACACCCGCACATCCGCCAATCGGCTAGGTAAGGTTTTTGTTTGAGGAGCGCGAAAAGCCCGGTCTCATAAATGCAGATTAAGGGGGGCGGCGCTTCTTAGCGGGTCGGCGCTTCAGCGCCGACAATTAGAGTCACGAAAGTCTGGGCTTTGGCCCCTGAGGAAACTCTTCTCTTCGTAGCGTCTATTCATGAAGCAAGTTCTAGTGGCCGAGCTTCTCGTCGAAGAACTTCGCCATCAATTCCAGCGTTTCTTGCGTTTCTGGAAACTGGAAGTGATACCAGAAGGCATGCGGCAACGCTTCATAGACCACAAGTTGCGCATCCACGCCTGCGTGCAGCAACGCCCGATGAAAAATGGAGGTATTGCTTAGCAGGATGTCGCGCGTGCTCGTCACCAGCAGGCAAGGCGGCATGCCGTGCAAATCTGCGAACAACGGAGACAGCACGGGATCGCGCGGATCGGTGTTGGGTGCGTATTCCTTCCCGATGCGTTTGTTCGGATCGGCGGGCGAAAGTATTCCCGGCAGTCCGTTCAGCGTGAAAAGATTCAGCGAATCGGCCGGGCGGCTGAAATCTGCGAGGATGGAAAACAAGCCCAGCGCTCCAGGCAGCGGGAGCCCAGACTGTTTTAATTTCACCGCGACCTCGGCGGTCAAGATTCCGCCCGCGGACGTGCCGAAAATGCCGATGTTTTGCGGCTTGTGATCCTTCAGCACTTCTTTGTACACCGCCACAACGTCGTCCAACGCTGCGGGAAACGGATTTTCCGGAGCGAGGCGATAATAAACGGAGACGACCTGGATTTTGGCAAGATTGGAAATGGGAATGCCTTCGATCAGCGAACCGGAATCGGAATTGAATCCGCCGCCGTGAAGATTGATCAGCACACGCCCGCGGTTCGCTTCCGACACGTCCAGCGGCGTGATGAAGTCCGTGCGCACGCCGCCGATGGTCTTTTCTTCTACATTTACGGGAAAAAGCTTTCGCGCTTGCGCGGAATCTTCGGCGCGCCACTTGTCCGTGGCGACGCGGCGTTCGGCAAGTGACTGCGGCGCGTATTTCTGGCGTGCCAGGGAATCCAGCCACTTCTGCGCTTCAGGGCTGATCGTGGATGGCATCGGAATCGTGCGGGTGATGTGCGCGGTTCCATCTGCATCGAATGTGGCAGAATCACCGGCCGATGGGTGTGCGCAAGAGAGCAGCGTGGAGGAGGTCAGCAGAAGGGCGAAGAAATAAATATGACGTTGCAATTTCTGCCAATTCATCTTTCCTCCCTGCATTGTAAGACAGTTTCTTGGCTATTTGCTTTGCGCCGCTACCGGCAAATGCTTCATCGGATCGTCAGTCTCCACAAAGCGCCGCAGGCTCTCCATCACCGCCGGGCGGTTGAACAATTTGCAGAACAGCTCGATTTCCTTGTTCAGTTCCGCGCGCGGAATAGGCTTGATGAATTTTTTCACCGCAATGCGGGTGTCCGCGTCAAACTTGGTCACTTGCTGCGCCATGGAACGCGCCACCTGAAGCGCGTAGCCTTCTCCCGCCAGGTGCGACACCAGTCCGGCCTGCTGCGCGCTTTCCGCCTTCACGGTCCGGCCGGTGAACAGCAAATCTCGAATGAAGCTGTTTCCAACATCACGGCGCAATCGAGGAATGCCACCGAATCCCGGAATCAAGCCGAGACGCAACTCCGGAAAACCGAACCGCGCCATTTTGTCGGCCACAATCTGATCGCAGACAAGAGCAAGCTCCAATCCGCCGCCCATGCAGAGGCCGTGGACCGCGGCAAACGTGATAAACGGCGCTTCATCGATGGCGTTCAACACTTTGTGAATGCGCTTCAGAAAACTCCGCACTCCGGCAGCGCGTTTCGCTTTCGGTAAAGGCAGCGCACCGCGATACAGCTCTTTTAAATCCGCGCCGGCACAAAATCCGCCTGGCCGCGCGCTGGTGATCACGCACGAGCTGGTGATGCAGCTAAGTGCGCGGATCGCGGCGGCGAAGCGTTCCAGATCGGCGAGCATCACCGTGCCGATTTCATTCAACGGCTCGCGGTCGAGCGTAAGTTCCACGACCCCGTCACGCCACTCCCAACGCAGCGCGCTTCCGCGAAATTCCTTCATGATGCGGAACCGCCGGCCGCAACCGCGTGCTTTGCGTACATTTGTTCGATTTCGTCGCGGAATTGCGCATTGATGGCGTCTCGCCGCAGTTTGCCGTTGGCGGTAAGCAAGCCGCTTTCGGGGGTAAACGCATCCTTAATAATCAGGAAATTGCGGACCTGGCGGTAATGTGGCAAATCCACGTTCACCTGATCAATCGCAGCCTGTACCGCATTCGAATCCACGCCGCCGCTGACCAGCGCGCAAAGATAGCCGCGCCCATTGCCGACGACCACCACTTGTTGTGCACCCGCCACGTGTTGCGCGATTTTGTCTTCGATAGGTTCGGGCGCGATATTGTGGCCCGAATTCAGAATAATCAGGTTCTTGATGCGGCCGCTAATGCGCCAGTTCCCTTTCGAATTCACCTCGCCCTGATCGCCGGTGTGAAACACGCCACCTTGCAGGGCGCGCGCCGTTTCCTCGGGCCGGTTCCAGTAACCGGGAAAAACATTGGGGCCACTCACCACGATCTCATCATTTTCGGCGACCAGCAGGTCGATGCCCGGAATGGCTTGGCCGACGCGGCCGGACTCGCTGGCTACGCGCGGGTCGTCCATAGTGCAAATGCCGCAGGTTTCCGTAAGTCCATACACTTGCCAGATGGGAATGCCCAGCATGGCAAAAAATTCCTGCGTTTCCGGAGCAAGTGGCGCGGAACCGCAAACCAATCCGCGCAGGCTGCCGCCAAAACGCGCGCGAATTTTACTGAAGATAAGATGCTGTGCTAAAAACAGCCAAAACCCGCCGCCACTTTTCCCTTCTTGCTGATTCCGCCACGCCGCAACGGCATTGCGATAAATCCGCGGAATGCCGGCGCCGCGTTTCTGCAAAGCCTCTTCCACTCCGCGGCGCACACGCTCCAACAGCGTCGGCACATTAAAAAAATAATTCGGCGTGGACAAACGAATCTCGTCGGCCAGTTTGATCAGATCGGTCGACAGCGTGAGCGCCGTGTTCTTCGAAAGGCAGGACAACATCACAATCCACGAAGCCGCGAAATTAAAAGGCAAATACTGGAAAACTTGAATCGGCTCGGCACTCGTCCAATCCAAACGATCCATCCAGCCAGTGGTGCAGCCAACAATGTGATTCAGATTCGCAATGTTCAGGCAAACGCCCTTCGGCTCACCAGACGTTCCGGAGGTGTAAATAATGGTGACGAGGTCGTCGTCCTTGCCCGCATTCGGCGCACCGCCGATGGCGCCGCCCGACGGCGTTTTGCTCAGCGTCTCGGCGAACGAAATAGCGCGCGGCCCTTCCGGCCAGACCTTCGCGACACTTTTCCCCAATTCCGCATCGCTAACGAAAAAAAACCGCGGGCCGCAGTTCTTCATCATTCCCGCGATTTCCGAGGGTGCCTGCCGTGCGTAGAGCGGAACGACAATCGCGCCCTCGGCCATCAGCGCCAGATCCAGCGCAACCCATTGAATCGAGTTATTGCCCAGAATCGCGCACCGGTCACCGGGTTGCAGGTCGAGCTCGCGCATATAATTGCGCGCTCTCGCGACTCGCTCCAGCAATTCCCGTCCGGTCGCGCCGGTAAATTGCTCGCCGCGAATCTCCCGCAGCACTGTTCGGCTGTCCGCGCTCTCCAGTTGCTTGAACAAATCTTCAAGGAAATTTGCCATAGTGGCTCAGCGTCCCGCTGCAACGGCTGTGGTCGCCGTGTCGTACTGTTCCACGAGGTCGGTCAGTTCCTTGGACAGGGCCGGCAGATTGTCTTCCCAGCTCAACACGCCCTGGCGCAAAGGAAATTCGGGATACGTTTTACGTACTTCATCTTCCAGGAACGCGGCCATGCGCGCCATGCCTTTCAGGTTGCTCACCACGGTGCGCCCGATGCTGTTGCGAACAGCGCCGGCTTCCGCCACCAGCCGTTCCATGACCGCCAACAATTTCGGGCCCAGTTCGGGATCTTCCACGGTGAGCAGCAAATGCTGGTGACCGCGTTCGCGCATGAGATTGCGAATTCGCTCATCCATCGTGACGCCCGCGGAAACCACGCCCGCGGGCATGCTGGTGACGATGCCATGATAGCGCGAGGAAACCATGTACGTGCAGGCGCGCAGAATAGACACGAGTTGAAACATGTCGTAATCGTCGGAGGTGAAGATCGGCGTGCCAGGAATTTCTTTTTCGATGGCGCGGCATGCCACAGCGTCCAGGCGCTCCATCGCCACTAAAATCGGAAACACGCGATGCCGCTGCACGAAAGCTTTGGTGGCTTCAATGTAGCCCTTGGTGTAGTGCTCGAATTTGCGATCGACTTCCGAGCCGGATTCGAAGAAATATACAGTGCGATACTGGCTGTCCTTAAAAGCGCCAGTGGTTGCACGCGCCAGATATTTCGCGATGGACGCGCGCACCGGCCACACAAAAGGATGGATGGGGCACAGCACGAGAATAGGCGTTTTTTCGTCCCAGCCTGCCGCGCGCAGCGTTTGCCGCGCGTATTCCTGCGGGTGCGGCTCGAAGGTCCACGCGGTGTCCGCACCCAATTCGTTGGGCACTCCCAGGCCGCTCAGCAATTGCTGCGACTCCAGGCTGCGCGTGATGATCAGAGATTCGTTGGTATAGCGCGCGCACATCCACTGAATCAGGTCGTCCATGTGCCCGGCGTCGCCGCCGTAAGCCACGGACAATTTATTTTCCGCGGAGGCCAGGCCGAGCGAGCCGATCATCATGGTCGTCAGCGCGTTTGCGAATTTACTTTTGAACATCGAGCCTTCGCACGAAATCACACCGTGATTCGCATGGACTTCCCGCCACAGGAATGGGGGGAACACATCCGGCAGGTGCACCTGCTTCGTTCCTTCAAAATAACCCTTAGTCAGAGCGAAATTCTGGGACATCACGCTGAAGTCCACATTTTGTGCGCCCAGCACGTGGCGGATCTGGCGGATCATCTCCTGCACGCGCACATCGCTGCCGGTATTGCGTGTTCCGTTGTAGCCGGCAAACAACAATCGCAACGGCTCGCCGGGCGTCCAGCGCTTGCCCAGGCCAAACATCCAGCCAAAGCGGCGCATTTCGATCAGCACGCTGACCCACATCACCAGAAGAAAATCGGTCATGCTACGGCGCTCCCTGCGCTTTTTTCGACCGGAGCGTTCGCGCTCTTCGGCCAGGGCGCCGCGGGATATTTGAATTTGTTAGCGCGGCTGAATTGCAACAAAGGATACGCATAGCTGGAAAATTTTGCCGGCGCTTCGCCCATTTCCTGCACCACGCGAGAATTATCGAACACGGTGTTCCAATCGAGGTACGGCCAGAATACTTTCAGCAACGATGCACCGTAGCCTACCGCGCCGCCCTTGAACGCCAGCCAGTTCACGGTTTTGGAAAACGGGCCGCCCAGCCACGGCTGGTAACTCGGCTTGCCCCACGCGCCCGCTGCGGCCAACGCGTCGGTCAATTCCTTGTACATTTGCGAACCCGTCCCCGACGAAAGATGATAAATCCCGTAATTGGGTTTTTCCATCTGATGAATTTTCACGATGGCCCCGCCCACGTAGTTGGCAGGCACGATGTCGATCTTGTCGTCTGGTCGCAGCGGCAGAACTGGCAGGCGCGCAAGCATATCGAACGCCTGAACCATATCGAATTGCGTGGTTTCCGGGCGGCCGCTGTCTCCCATCACGATCGCAGGACGAAAAATCGTGTGCGGCACATCGGCAAGCAACTCGTGCACCATGTGTTCGGTGAACTTTTTCGTACGCGCGTATGGATCGTAATCGGACCGCGACCAATCGATGGAATTATCTTCCGTGACCACTTCATTTTGCCGCTTGCCTGCCACCGCCACCGTGGACACATGCGAATAGCGCCGCAGTCCGTGATGGTTCTGCGCGCGGCGAGCAAGTTGAATCACTTCCAGCGAACCGCGCAGGTTCACGTTGAGGCACTGCTTTTCCGATTTGCGATTCAGCGAAGCCGCGCAGTGCAAGATGGAGTCGGTGGAATCCACCAGCGCGCGATATTCGTCGTCGGTCAACCCGAAACGCTCGCCGGTCAGGTCGCCGCGAAAAATGCGTCCGCGATCATTCACATAGTCGAGAAACTCCGGAAATTCCAAATGCAGTTGCAGCGACTGCCACAGCCGTTCCCGCGCTTCCTGGTCCGTCTTAGCGCGCACCAGCAGGTTCAAACGCTCCTGGTGTCCACGGAAAAGCCCCGCCACCAGGTAGCTGCCTAAATAGCCTGTCGAGCCCGTAAGAAATATGGCCATAGGACGAGTGAGCGCCGCCTAGCGCGTAGCCGCGGAAGCGCCCTCCGGAGGCGCGGGCCAGTCCAGCACGCGCGCTTCTCTTGCTTCCAGCGGCCGGCCTTCCATCAGCGGGTAGCACCACCGCCGCAGCGCCGGTATGTGGATGTTAATCCAGTAATCCCACCAGTCAATCTTTTCCGGCGCGAAATCGAACAGGGCCTTTTCCTCATCGGATAACGCCGCGGAAAGCAGCCGCGCGTTTTCAGATTCGAAAACGTGCTGGTTGTGAAGGATGAAGGGCTCGTAAAGCTCAATGAGCTTTTCGGCACGCACGAGATCGCGTTCGGTCTTGGCCAGCGGCGGTTTGGCGATGTGCAATGTAGTTGCGGCTTTATTGATCTTGGAGACGACGGCTTTTTGCATCGGAATCGACAGGCGCTCGTAGCGTTGCTTCGAAACCGGAATAGTTTCGAGCTTCACTTTCAACCAATGCTCGATGCCCTGCTGCGCGCGATAGTGTTTGCGGTGCGCCAGCCCGGTGAGCTCGATCGAGCGGCCCATGTTCACGGGATTGATGGCTGAAGTCGCCAGCTGGTACAGCCGCGCATGCTTTCGCCGCACCAGCGCCGCCGCGATCAGTGTCATCCCGCGCGTCACCATGTCCACCGGAATCACGTCCAGGCATTTGCGCTCATTCGAAGGCAATTGCCGGAAATTTGTACCCAGCAAATACGAAAGCGGCCCGGAAGTGTTGATTCCTTCATTCCAGCCCGTGAAGGGCGTGCGTTCGGAACTCTCAACAATCGACGGCCGCACAATGGAAATCGGCAAATCGCGCCCTTCCCGCTCCAGGATCGATTCGCCCAGGCTTTTCGTGAACGTATACGTGTTGGGCCAGCCGAGATGGTGAGCGCGTTTCATGCCCGCTCGTACCAGGCGATTCCGCACCCAGCGCGCGCGATTGCGTCTCAATACGCCGTCGAGTTCATCGGCCACAACCTTCGAAGCATCGCCGCTGCGGCCGAGCGCCTGGCGTCGCAAAGCCCGCGTCACGTCCGCGCTTTCTGACCGTTCCTCGATGCGGCGGACCATTTCGCGCAGCGAAGCAATTTCCTTTTCCGAATCGAAATCGAGATGGTCTGCCGGATTGTAATTGGAATGCAGTTCCTCGGTGACGCGCCCGTCGCGCATCCCGACGACGTAACACGTGGAAAGATGCATCAACGCGGCATGGTCGCAGCGGCGCTGGTAATCGACGAGATGCATCGTGGAATCGACATTGGAAGAAATGGCGTCGCGCAAGTCAGGATTGAAATCCGTCAGGCCCGCGCTGCTCACGATCACGTCGAGCGTGCGCGCCAGCCGCGTTTGCGTGTCGGGATCTAGCCCCAGGCCGGGCAGGCTCAGGTCGCCCTCGACCACCTCCACTTTTTCCTTCAGAAACGCCGCAAGATTTGCGCCATGAATTTCGTGCAGACCGTCAAACGCAGGCGATTCCTCAACAATTTTCTCGAAGCGTCGTAGCCCCGAGGTCGTGCGGTTGCGGCGAATCAGCAGCGTGATCTTGCCAATTTCCGGAATCTTCTCCAGCAGATCGACAAGCCACACTTTGCCGATAAAGCCGGTTACGCCTATAAGCATCAAATGTTTGCCGACCAAAGTTTCGCGCACGGGCAGGCTGGCAACGCGCGGCGTGCTGTCCAGCAACTGCACCGGGGTCTCGTTTTCAACGCGCGGCCGCACGGCAGGCACCACCGCGCGCTCCAACAACTCTGGCTGCTTCTTCCAATCCAATTGCCACAGCAGTTTTTCCTTGGACAGGCGCCCATCCACCGATCCGCTGGCGAGCCAGGCAAACGGCCCGCGTGGCCGAATCACCGGGCCAATCAGCCGCCCAGTCGCCACTCCATCGCGAAATTCCAGACGATTCGCGAGAAAACCTTCTGCGGCGAAAAATTCCGCCATGGGCCGCAAGATGTGCTCGAGCATCTGCCCTACCAGCACCACGCGTTCGCCCCCGCGGACCGCATCCACCAACTTCTCGACGGATTCGCGGCGCATACGCGGCTTCAACTCGTACTGAAAATATTCCTCGCCCAGCAAATCCAGGCGGTCGCGGGTGATTCCACGAAGCACGCCGTGAAGAAACCGCGTGGCAAACGTGCGGCTGGTCAGGTACATCGGCGGGCGCAGCAGGCCCACACCCAACATTGCGCCGCGTCGCACCCAGCGCTCCAGGAAGCTTTGGCTGTTCCAGTTGAAAAAGCCCACGCTGCGGAGCGCGCTCAGTTCGAACAGCGAGCCCTCCACGCGCCAGTAGGTCACGCCGGACACACGCTCCAACCCGCTACGATTCGAATTAGACGAACGGTCAGGCATCATTTCCGATGAATCTCATTTGCGAAAAGGAAAGCAATCCCCTGCTGCCACGCCATTCCGGGCAATGATTTCTGTGGGCAATCGTTCTGGGACAGTCTCTTGGCCCGGTGATGGCCTTTTCCAACCCATTAGCCGGTTCCACACGCGTCCGGCCCATACTCAATTTACAAAATTATCATCCCCCACCGCTTCCCGCAACCAGCTTGGGGTCGCCTGATCTACAATTAGACTGGACTTAAGGGGCCTCCGTCTGCCCCGCTTATCGATTCGCGCACGCGGTCGCCTGGTCTATGAAGCCTTTTTGCACCTTGATCCTCCTGCTGTGCATCGCTGCACCGGGTATAGCGCAACAAAGCGAGACCAGGCAGCCGAAACTAACCGTACATTCCAACTTGGTTATGGTTCCGGTGTTCGTGACCACTAAGGATAGCCAAGTAGTCTTTGACCTTAAAGCTGACGACTTTCTCCTCACCGACAACGGCGTTCCACAACACCTTTCCATAGAGCAAGACACAGATTCGGAGCCGCTGGCGTTGGCAATCGTGGTCCAGACAGGCGGTGCGGGAGCGCGCCATCTCACGGACTACCAGGAATTGGACTCAATTCTCGACGCGCTGATCGGAAACGTCGAACATCGCGTTGCCCTCATAGGGTTCGACAGCACACCTCATCTGATATTGCCTTTCACTCCTAAAACGGAGGAAGGTTCCAACCAACTCGCATCGCTCTCCGAAGGCGATCTGGGTGCGGCGATTTTAGATGGCGTGGCATTCGCCGTCGCACAACTACGCGAACAACCCGCGCGTTTTCGTCGCGCGATTTTGTTGCTCAGTGAAACCGTTGATCAAGGGAGCAAAACAACCTTGGACGACGCCTTGCGCCTCACCAGCGATACGAACACGACGATCTTCAGCTTCGGCTTTTCTAGTACGCGCGTCGCAGTCTCCCATGAAGCGTCGAAGTTCAGTAGCAACAACCCGGGTCCCACGCACGGCTGCTTCAGCCGCACCGGAGCCGATCCCGAGTACGATGGCCACTACAGTAAACAGGTGCTCGACTGCATCAGCCAGCTTGCTCCGCCCATTCGGCTGGCAACGATGACCTATCTGACCGCACACTACGCGCTCCGCACGCGGACCACGGAGTCCATTGCACAACTATCCGGAGGCGAGTTCTTTCACTTCCACAATGCCAAAGATTTGAAGGCAGGCCTTATCGCTCTCTCGAATGACGTACCAAATTACTACATGCTGAGTTTCCGCCCCGCATCGCCCACACCGGGTCTGCACTCGCTACACGTGGAGGCTAAGGATCATCCACAATTCGTAACGAAGTCCCGAAGCGAGTACTGGATCGACGACGACGCAGGACATTAGGTGCGAAGTTACAGCCAAAGGCTGGTTAACTGGCAGTTAGTTGCTCAGAATTGGATCACAGAAACACCGGGAATTAATCGAAAGTGAAGAACGTTCCGTGTAGCTACCGCCGCGAGCTGCCTGCTCGCCCTCAATCTTCCCGGCGAGTTGAGCGATCTCCACTGTGATTGGATGCACCGTTATGTCACGGCACAGTTCCTGGGTAGAAGCTAGCCTCTGCGCTGACGGTGGGTGTCGCTCTTAGCTCGGTAAATGCCGTGGGTCAGTTCTACTAAAGTCACCGCAGAGAGTCCGGCCTCAGTCTCTCCTTGCGCCGTTTGCACTCGTTTGAAGATTGCTCGCACACTCTCGCCACCCCGTTCGCCTGCTATTAGGATGCTGGAGTGGAGAATCAGTCCCATGCTGAGAGGTCGCGCGGTTTGCGGCTGTTAATGATCGCTCTCAGATCGTCGGCGAAGTCAGCATCCATGGTGGGTTCGTAACCCAATTCTTTCGCGTGTCTTTCCGCCAACTCGATGGATTCCGAGAGAAGAAGGCCACGCGGTTGCGACTCTGCAGACCGCAACACGGCTATCGGCCGCGCGCCCTTCTCGATAACAACTTCCGCGACTGCACGCACGTGGGCCAATAGCGTCGCAACGTTGGTCGTGGCGGCTTCCGCTTCAGAGATGTGAATCACATCTTTAGCTATAACCTGATTATACGCCGCCAGTTCACTCGCCTAACGGTTGCACTCTTTCAACGGTCGTAGAGGAAGCTCGTCTCACACGCCCCAGCCGTACTTTTCCGCGTGTTCGAACGTACGCTGCATTTCCACGTTCAGTAGTTCCAGAAAGCGCGCGGTGCCGACGGTGTTCGTGCCGGGTTCGGCGATATCTGTAGTGCGGAAACCGGCGCCCAGGACGCGCATGAGCGACTGCTCCACCCAATCCGCTTCAAGGCCCAAACCAAAAGTGTCCCGCAGCATCATCGTGGCGCTCAGGATCGATCCGATCGGGTTGGCCGCGTCTTTCCCGGCCAACGTTGGCGCCGAGCCGTGAATAGGCTCAAACAGCGGGGCGCTATCTCCAAAACTTGCCGAAGGAATCAAACCAATGGATCCCACCAGCGCCGCCGCGGCATCGCTGAGAATATCGCCAAACATATTGGTGCTCAGGATTACGTCAAACTGCGTAGGCCGCAGCGTAAGCTGCATGGCCGCATTGTCCACATACATGTGCTCGAGCTTCACAGCGGGAAATACCGCGCCGATCGCCGTGACCGTCCGCCGCCACAACTGCGAACTCGTCAGCACGTTGGCCTTGTCGATTGAACACAGCCGGCGCGAACGGCTCTCCGCGCGTTGAAACCCGAACGTAGCGATGCGTTCGATTTCCGGCGTGGAATAGGATTCCGTGTCAAACGCACGTTCCTTGCCGCCTTCCACCACGCTACCGCGCTCGCCAAAGTACATTCCGCCGGCGAGTTCGCGCACAATCTCAATATCCAGATCGCCCAGGCGCTCCGGCCGCAACGGCGAAATTCCGCGCAGCGGCTCCAGCAAACCAACCGGACGCAGATTCACGTACAGGCCAAGTCCCTTGCGCAATGCCAGCAGCCCCGTCTCCGGGCGCTTGCCGACCGGCAGCGAATCCCACTTAGGTCCGCCCACGGCGCCAAGAAATACTGCGTCCGCTTTGCGGCACGCCTCAAGAGTTTCATCCGGCAGAGGAATACCGGTCTTGTCGATAGCGGCCCCTCCCACCGGCATTTCCGTCACATCGAACTCGTGGCCAAATTCGCGCGCGCATTCCTGCAGCACGCTGACCGCCGCGCGCGCCACTTCCGGCCCAATTCCATCGCCGGGCAACACCACAATTTTCTTTTTCAACTTCATTGGCCGATTCCTCGATTTTCCATGCGCCTCACGCCAGCGGCGATGCGGTGGTAGCCACAACGTTACGCCGGATCACTTCATGCGCGATGGTCATCAGGTCCCGAGCACGCACATTTTTGGAAGCGTCCGCAAATGCGGTTACCCGACGATAACATTCCGCCAATTGCTCGTCACTTGGCTCGTAGCCCAGTTCACGCAAAGATTCACGCAGCGCGTGACGTCCGGAGTGTTTGCCCAGAACCAGCGATCGCGAGGGCACGCCAACTGTTTCCGGCGAAATAATTTCGTAAGTCAGCGGATTCTTGATAATTCCGTCCTGGTGGATGCCGGCTTCGTGCGCAAACGCATTTGCGCCTACTACAGCTTTGTTCGGGGCCACTGCAGCGCCGGTGATCTCCGTCAGTAACTTGCTGGACTTATACAATTCATCCAGCTTCAGTTTGGTGGCCACGCCAAAGCTTTCCTTGCGCACCGCCAGCGCCACGGCCACTTCTTCCAGCGCCGCGTTTCCCGCGCGTTCGCCGATGCCATTAATAGTGCATTCGATCTGGCGCACTCCCGCCTGCACCGCTGCCAGTGAATTCGCCACCGCCAAACCCAGATCGTCGTGGCAATGCGCACTCAGGATGATGTGCTCCGGATCGCCCAGATGTTCGCGCACCTTGCGGAACATTTCCGCGTACTCGCTGGGAACTGCGTAACCAACGGTGTCCGGCAGGTTGAGCACCGTAGCGCCACCGCGCACAGCCGCTTCGCAAGCCTGGCAGAGATACGCAAGATCGGTGCGGCCGGCATCTTCAGCGGAGAATTCCACTTCTTCCACAAAGTTGCGCGCCAGTTTGACCATGGATTCAATGGCTTCGAGCGCCTGTTCGCGGCTCATGTGCAGCTTCACCTGCAAGTGCAGGTCGCTGGTCGCCAGAAAAACGTGCATGCGTGGAGTCTTCGCGGATTTTAACGCTTCAGCGGCGGCGAGAATGTCGTCTTTGCGGGCGCGCGCCAACGCGGCAACCGGAACATCCCGCACTTCTTTGGAGACGGCGATGACCGCCTCAAGGTCGCCCTTCGAGGCAATCGGGAATCCCGCTTCGATGGTGTCCACGCCGAGCGCCGCAAGCTGCCGCGCCATGCGAATCTTCTCCGCGGTGTTCATGGAGAACCCGGGCGATTGCTCGCCGTCGCGGAGCGTGGTGTCAAAGATCCGTACGTGGCTCATGCGCTACCTCCGACATCTTCCTTCAGTTACGCATAACCGGGCCTTCTAGTCCAATTTATCTTCATTCTGTAATTGATAATTCTGCCTTATACTAGCAGGAGACCATTTGACGCGATTTGGAGGCCAGAATCGGCTAAAGCGACGCCCCAGCCGGATCGTCTGCCAACTTAGGAATCGAGGGTTTTTGCCATGGATCTTGCGGAATTGCAGGTTTTTCTTACAGTTGCGAAGGAGGGTAGCTTCTCGCGGGCGGCCGAACGTCTGTACCGAACCCAGCCTGCCGTCAGCCTGGCGATTCGCAAACTGGAGGATTCACTGGGTCAGCCCCTTTTCGTGCGCGGCGCGCGCCCTGTACGACTGACGGATGCGGGCACGCTGCTAAGGGAATATGCCGAGCGGCTGCTAAACCTGCGCGAAGAGGTAAAAAAGGGATTAATGGAGCTGGAAGGCCTGAAGCGTGGCGAGCTAGCTCTGGGCGTAAATGAAAGCTCGATCCATGCGTTGCTCCCGGCACTTGCCAGCTTCCGTGAAGCGCATCCCGGTGTACAGGTCCGGCTCCATCGCATGTTCTCTCGAGACATTCCGCATGAAGTGATGAACTACCGCCTGGACCTCGGTGCGGTCTCTTTCATCCCCCGCGATTCGCAATTGCAGGCCACGGAAATTCTAAAAGACGAGCTGACGTTCGTAGTCCCGCCGAAACATCCGCTGGCAAAGCGCCGCGAAGTGGATGTGGAAGAGCTGGGCAAGGAAATGTTCGTCGCGCACATTGTGGAATCGCCGTTTCGCCGCAAGGTGATCGAACTGTTCGCCAAACACCGCACCCCGTTGAACATGCCGCTGGAAATGCCCACGATCGAGAGCATCAAGCGCATCGTGCAGATGGGTCTGGGCGTGGCCATAGTGCCGCGCATGTGCGTTACCTGGGAAATCGAACATGGCATGCTGAAGGAACTCAAGATTCGCCAGCTGAATATGCCGCGGCATTTGTACATGATTGCGCGCAAGGGAGCGCGCCTGCCGCACGCAGCCGCGGAATTCATGCGCCTGCTTAAATCGGAGTAAGCTGCGTTTCGCTGAACCCGGCTCTTCGCTGAGTTTACCCAGCTTGTGTCGAAACCCACCAAGTGTTGCCCGATGGATCCTTGAACCCGGCGCGCTTATCGGGATCGCTTTCCTTGCGCATCGGCTCCTGCACCGGAACACCGCCGGCTGCCAACGCTTTCTTGTAC